>ERZ838577.140-NODE-140-length-122035-cov-21.151927_pt1 | contig 122035 bp, 93 predicted proteins | sample MGYA00519682_ERZ838577 | MGnify/ENA primary metagenome ERZ838577 (study PRJEB31850, sample SAMEA3708838) | human gut metagenome | biome: human gut; feature: human-associated habitat; material: faeces | place: China | collected 2014 ... | reverse complement strand
AGTTAAGGAGTCAAGTAGTAAAGGAGTCAAGACAATAGCTTAGAAGCCAAGAATTGATTTTTTTGGAGTTAAGGAGTTAAGTAGTAAAGGAGTCAAGACGTATGCCTTGGATGCGGCAGTATTGTCCTCTAACTCCCTATAACTTCTTATAACTCCCTCTAACTTCATCTCACAAAACTATTGTCTTAACTCCTTTACTACTTAACTCCTTAACTCCTAAAAATTCACTCCTTAACTCCTAAGACCCCACTCCTTAACTCCTAAAAAGAACTTACGCCAAAAACGCCTCGATGTTGGCCAGCACTTTCTCGCTCAAACGGTGTGAGGCCTGGCGCGTGCGGCCGGTGGAAACACATGCACAACGCACGTGTGGATGGCCGAGCAGACCCTCGCAACCGAGCGCCCCCACCGTGTCGCAGTAACAAACGTTGTCGCCATCAATCCATTTGGCGAAGGCTTCACCTTGCCATGCAGGCGACAGTCCGGTATTGAACAGAATCTTGTGGTTTCCGAGGCGGGCAAACTCATCGTCACCCAGCAGCACCGTGTTCTTGTTGAGACAGCAGAACACCACGTCGCTCCACGCCAACAGGTCGCCCAAAGGCATGAAACTGTAACCCTTGGCCTTGGCCTGCGGTTTTTCACTACGAGCGAAATAGCCTATCTCTGCACCGAAAAAGCGCATTGCGTCGGCAATCATCCCGCCCGACTTACCCAGTCCGACAACGCCCACTTTCAGTCCCGTTATCTCGCTGGGCTCGCCAAACCATGGTTCCACGCCAAAGCCATGGAGCCGTCTTACGAGCGCACTGACCACATACTCGACCACCCCCTCGTCGCCATAGTCGCGAATGCCGGTGACGGCAATGCCGTGGGCCTCGGCGTAACGTATGTCGACATTGGCGCTCTCCGGTGAATACAGCGAGCAGCACATGCCCACGTAACGCACCTCCGGGCACCGGGACAGCACCTCACCGGGCAATGCCGACGTGTAACTGAGCAACACGGCATCGGCATCTCCTATACGGTTGACAATCTCATCATCACCTTGCGGCACGTCGCCAAACATGACAACATCTCCTGCCATTGAGCGCAACCGCTCCTCAGCCCACGGCTCAAGGCCCACAGGCTCTATGGCAACCAATTTCCTAAACTTATCCATATCATTTCGGTTTTATTGCAGTTTCAGCAAACAAAGATACGAATTATTGGCGAAAACAAGACATGATTCCCATCCATAAGCCATGTTATGGAGCCTTTGCAGCCCACCGAGACGCAACAATAGCGGTAAAAGCACGGCAAAACGGAGGTTATTCAGGCAGCCGGCACACCACCCGCCCGCCGTCTGAACGTCGGCCGCAGGCCACAGAAAGTTTTCTTTGCACACGCGCTCATTCGCCATCCCAATATTCGTCGGTTACGTTTTTTTTCTGTAACTTTGTCGCAAATTAACAACTAATTCATACATGACAATCAAGACAGACTGCTTCCTTGCGTGCCGCAACGCAGCCGAGGCCACCCGGATTGTGGCCGACCTGAGCCGCAGCACAGCCGTAGGGAAGATAACGTTGCTGCTGCCTGACGAAACAGACGACATCGACGACATACCCGAAGGGTGCCATGCCATGGCCGTAGGCACCATCACCGGCAGCGACGCAATGGGTGCCATGGCCGGTACGAGCGAGGCCGAATATGTGCTTCTGTGCACTAAAGCCACATCCATCACATTAGGCGAAGGCGCTGTAGAGCGCATGGTGATGGCTGCCGAAGACTCTGGTGCCGCCATGCTATATGCCGACCACATGGCAGAAGACAACGGCACGGTGAGACCACACCCGGCCATCGACTACCAATACGGAAGCATACGCGACGATTTTGACTTCGGTTCTGTGATGCTCATGCGCACACGGCTTTTGCGCAAATATGCCGCCGCACGCTCCACCGGGCCTCATTACACATATTCAGGACTGTACGACCTGCGGCTGTTCCTAAGCCGGAAAGGCAGGATTGTGCACCTCAACGAATACCTATACACCGAAAAGGAAACCGACACGAGGGCCAGCGGGGTCAAGCAATTTGACTATGTAAACCCCGCCAACCGCGATGTCCAGATAGAGATGGAGCAAGCCGCCACCAGCCACCTGACCGACATAGGGGCCGCAATAGACCCGTCGGGCTACATCACCCCCGACTTCGACGAGCAGTACTTCGACGTGGAGGCTTCTGTGGTGATACCTGTCAGAAACCGTGAACGCACCATAATCGACGCCGTGAAAAGCGCCCTGTCACAAGAAACCGACTTCGATTACAACGTGATAGTGGTCGACAACCACTCTACCGACAATACCACGGCACTGCTGTCTGGTGTGGACGACCCGAAACTGATACACATCATACCCGGGCGAACCGACCTCGGCATCGGCGGATGCTGGAACACGGCCGTGGCCGACAGGCGCTGCGGGCGCTTCGCCGTGCAGCTTGACAGCGACGACCTTTACAGTTCGCCGGCAACGCTGCAACGCATTGTCAACGCGTTCCGTGAGCAAAAGGCTGCCATGGTGATAGGCTCCTACCGCATGTGCGACTTCAACCTCAACACACTTCCGCCCGGACTCATAGCCCACACCGAATGGACAGAGGCCAACGGGGCCAACAACGCACTGCGGATAAACGGACTTGGCGCGCCAAGGGCATTCTTCACGCCGCTGCTCAGGCAGACACCGTTTCCCAATACGAGCTACGGCGAAGACTATGCCATGGGGCTCCGCTTCTCACGGCACTACCGCATAGGGCGCATTTTCGACGAACTGTATCTCTGCCGGCGGTGGGAAGGCAACAGCGACGCCGCCCTGCCGATAGAAAAAGTGAACGCCAACAACCTGTACAAAGACCGGCTGCGCACCATAGAGATAGAGGCGAGGCAGCAGATGAACGAGGGAAAGGCCGACAGAACAGAGACAGACAGCCTGCAAAGGTTCTTCGACAGGCAACTGCAGACGTGGCCCGACGCACGCCGCCGCTACCGGCAGCTGCTTGACGTCAGCACACGCGAACTGGCCTGCGACACCCTTACGCTCAAGGCACAATACAATCCGGCGCGGATGGTTTCAACCGGAGCAAGCATCGACAAAAAAGACATCGGCTCACGGCCGTGCTTCCTTTGCGCGGCAAACAGGCCCGACGAACAGACAACGGCGCCCGCAGGACAAGGCCACGAGCTGCTTGTCAACCCGTTCCCGATACTGCCCATGCACTTCACCATACCATCACTGCACCACGAACCACAAGCCATACGCGGCAACTATGGCGAGATGCTGAGCCTGCTCGAAAGGCATCCCAAGCTTACGGTGTTCTACAACGGCCCCCTCTGCGGCGCCTCTGCCCCCGACCACGCACACTTCCAGGCCGGCACAAGCGGACTGCTGCCCCTGCAAGCGGCCTGGCAAAGGCTGTGCCGCAGCCTCACGCCTGTGCAAACACGGCCCGACGGAACCGGTATATGGCTAATAGCAGAATACCCATGCGCAGCCTTCCTGCTCAGGTCAAACAACAATGACGACGGCCGACAGCTCTTCGACATGCTCTACAACGCCCTGCCGTTGCGCGACGGCGAGCGCGAGCCCATGATAAACATAGTGTGCTGGCACAATGGCAATGAGGTTCTCTCGGTGGTGTTCCCGCGCCGCAAGCACCGCCCCGACTGCTATTACGCCAGCGGCGAGTCACAGATGATAATAAGCCCGGGGGCACTCGACATGTCAGGGTTGCTCATAACGCCCCGCAAGGAAGACTTCGACAGGCTGACACCCAAGGCCGCAACAGCCATACTCAGGGAAGTGTCGTGCTCGGAAACCGACGTGGCCGACATCATAACCAAAGTGAAGGCTGCCGCAAAAGCAGCCAGATGCGCCAACAAAGCCATGCAGGAACCACATGTGGCCGTAGGCATCATGAGCCGGAAGCGAATAGACTTCACGCTCAACGCCCCCTACTCGGCGAAGGGCGAGACCATCGTGGGCGAACAGACCGTAGAGTTTTCCGAAGGCGGGATAGTGTGGCGGGGCAACCAATACCGCGAACTCACATTCACACCGCTGGCCCCCGACGCCTCGTTCTCGCTGCATGAGGTGACCATAGGCGTGAACTTCCATTGGGAACGCAAGGAGACACAGACGTTCAACGGCTCGCTCCACCTCGTGGTCGAGGCAGACAGCATCACTGCAATAAACCGACTGCCGGTTGAAAAGTATCTCGTCAGTGTGATATCCAGCGAAATGAGGGCCACGTCGTCGGCCGAACTGCTGAAGGCACACGCCGTCATCTCACGCAGCTGGCTGCTTGCCCAAATGGAGAAGAGGCGCAGCCAGCGGGGCAACTCGGGCGGTTTCTTCTCGTTTGCAAAGCACGACGACGAAGCCATAAAATGGTATGACCGTGAAGACCACACCATCTTTGACGTCTGCGCCGACGACCATTGCCAACGGTACCAGGGCATTACGAGGGCCGGCACGCCCTCGGTGGAAAACGCTGTGAAAGCAACAAGGGGCCAGATACTGGCATACGGCGAAGAAATATGCGACGCACGGTTTAGCAAATGCTGCGGCGGAGTGACCGAGGAATTCCAATATTGCTGGGAAGACACCCCGAAACCTTACCTCATCGCAATAAGAGACGGGGCAAAGGGAGCATTGCCCGACCTGACGAAAGAAGACGAAGCGGAACGCTGGATACGCTCTGCACCAGAGTCATTCTGCAACACCGCCGACAAGAAAGTGCTTACTCAAGTGCTCAACGACTACGACCAGGAGACTCCCGACTTCTTCCGCTGGAGGGTGGAATACACCCAGAGCCAACTGGCGGAGCTTATATGCAAGAATCTCGGCGAAGACTTCGGGGCAATAACCGACCTCGTTCCGTTGGCAAGAGGGAAGAGCGGACGCATCTGGAAACTGCGAATAGTGGGCACAAAAAAACAGTTCACTATAGGAAAAGAGCTCGAAATACGCCGCGCCCTGAGCGAAAGCCACCTATACAGCAGCGCATTCGTGGTTGACAAAAGCGATATAGCAGACGGCATACCGGGCCGATTCACCATCGCAGGTGCCGGCTGGGGCCACGGCGTGGGGCTCTGCCAGATAGGCGCCGCGGTAATGGGCGAGCAGGGATACAGCTACGACCGCATACTGCTACATTACTACCGAGGGGCTGAAATCAAGGAGATATACAGATAGGACTTACGCCATCACAACAAGGTAAAAGCAAGGAGACTTATCAGTCACAATGAAAACGACACCAAAGACAACCAAACGACGCAGCCCGTGGACATGGGTTCCAACGCTGTATTTTGCCGAAGGCATACCCTACGTGGCCGTAATGACCATATCATTAATAATGTACAAGAGGCTCGGACTGTCGAACACAGACATCACCCTCTACACTTCGTGGCTCTATCTGCCATGGGTCATAAAGCCATTCTGGAGTCCGTTCATCGACATTATAAAGACTAAACGCTGGTGGATTGTGGCCATGCAGCTGCTCGTTGGGGCCGCGTTGGGCGGAGTTGCCTTCACCATCCCGGCCGAATGGTGGCTCCAAGGCACCCTGTTCTTTTTCTGGCTGATGGCTTTTTCGAGCGCCACTCACGACATAGCTGCCGACGGTTTCTACATGCTGGGGCTCGACCAGCACCAGCAGGCGTGGTTTGTCGGCATACGATCGACATTCTACCGCATAGCCACCATCTTCGGACAAGGCGTCCTGGTGATGATTGCCGGCAACCTGGAAGTGCTCACCCGGAGCGTGAGATACTCGTGGAGCCTGATGTTTTACTTCATGGCGGGCTTGTTCATTGCCCTCTGGCTCTACCACAACTGGGCCCTGCCGCAACCTACCGAAGACAACGACAGGGGCAAGATGGGGGCAGGCAAGCTGATAAGCGAACTGGGTGACACCATCAAGACCTTCTTCATCAAGCCGCAAGTCGTGGCCGGCATTTGCTTCATGCTGTTCTACCGGATGCCCGAAGGGCTGCTCGCCAAGGTCTCGGCCCTGTTCCTCATCGACGCAGGACACAACGGAGGCCTCGGCCTTTCGCCCGCCGAATACGGATTGGTTCAGGGCACCGTGGGGGTGATAGGCCTGACCCTGGGAGGCATTCTCGGCGGCATAGCAGCCAGCCGCGACGGACTCAAGCGCTGGCTGTGGCCCATGGTATGCGCCATAACACTGCCCGATGCAGTATATGTTTACCTGAGCTACGCCATGCCCGACAGCCTGCTGGTAATCAACGCCTGCGTGTTTGTAGAGCAATTCGGCTATGGTTTCGGCTTCTCGGCCTATATGCTGTACCTCATATACTACAGCCGCGGCGAGCACAAGACGGCCCACTACGCCCTTTGCACGGCGTTCATGGCCCTGTCGATGATGATACCGGGCCTCTTTGCCGGTGCATTGCAAGAGGCCGTTGGCTACCGCATGTTCTTCATCATCGTCATGGTGGCATGCTCGATGACGTTTGTCGTGTCGGCATTCCTCAAGATAGAGCCCGACTTCGGCAAGCGAAAAACTGAGCAGGAAGAGCCGGACGCGCATGAGTGCGATAGGGAATCCCCTAACATGAAATAGGCCTTTCACAACCGAAGTGAATGGAATTTGAATTAAATTTGCAAACAATCATCAAAAGACAACGACTTATGCAAAAGACAAGACACTACATCAAAGCCATTGCCATAGCCATTGTGGCGATGGCAACAATGTCCGGGTGCACCGACGACGACACGCAACAAGCATACGACCTCAACGGATACTGGCAGGGAAGCATACAAGGCGACTACTACTCCGACCGCTACGGAGGCGGCGACAGCTGGGACACGGAGATATGGTTTGTGCAAGACGGAGATTTCTCGAACGGCGGTTACGGGCGCGAGATAGACTACGCACGGTACAGCGGTATTGTCAGTGACGTGGAATTTGTGTGGGAAGTGCGCAACGGACGCATCTATATAGACTACGACGACGGCTACCGCATCATCATACGCGACTACGAACTATACCAAAGAGGCAACTCCGAGCACTTCCGCGGCTACTTCGACAACTGGGACACCGGCGAGACCCTGGCTTCGTTCGACCTCATTAAAGTTGGCGGTTGGAGCGACTGGACCAGACGGTATGCCCCGAAGCTCAAAGCCGACGACCAAGCCTTGCCAAACGACACGACCGGCAGGTGAGTGCAACACCACCACCGGCCACAAGCCGACAGGCCGACACTGCAGACAAACAAATCCCCGGCCGGGGCATCCCGGCCGGGGATTTGTTTATAAATATCATAACAACGTTGCATGGGAACGGCGCAGGAAAACACTTCACAGCCCCGCTTCAGCAACATGCCTCAGTCAAGTACAGTCCCCTTGGTGACCGCAAACCGGCCACCACCGGTAAGGCACAACACTGCCGCACCCAACAGGTAAAGCAGCGGCAATTCTATGACCAGGCCGCCGGTCATGGGCGACAAAGAGAACATCTCAGAGGCGTGAGCCATGAGTATGGCAACCATCATATTGCCAGCGAAGACAACTGAAGCCAAGCGAGTCCATATACCGCAGATTATCATCAGCGATGCCACCAGCTCGGCAAGCAGCGAACCATAGGCAATAAACGATGGCAGGCCGATGGCGGCAAGCATGTCGCCAATGAAACCAACGCCGTAAATCAACTTGTGCATGCCGTGAAACAGCATCAGACCACCTAAAGCGATACGCAACAACAACAGTCCGAGGTCGGTGCTGCGAAGAAAATCCTTTTCAAATTTCATAATTCCAATTCCTTATTTTATTCAACCTTTCATTCAAAGTGAGGTTGCTATGACGCCGGCCGGGCCGGTTGGGCAACTTGCATTTGCCACCGGCCCAAGGCCGCACTTATCCTGAAAATAATTTAAAACATTATTTTTAACACATACAAATATACAGTTAATCGTTTGAATACACAAGCATAGCGCAGCTTTTAAAGATATTTAGTATTGCTTTTCAGAAACTCTCCATCCTCGAGCTCGCGCAGGGCCACATTCAGTTCACGCTCTTCGTTCATCACTATAGGCCCATACCACGCCACTGGCTCATGCAGAGGGGGCGCCGACATGAGCATCACCCTGGCTCCGCCTTCACCGGCCTCAATTGTAACGGCATCGCCGTCAACGAGCCGCGCTGCGGTTTTCTCGCTGATGTGCGAGCCGCCCGAAACCACGCTTCCAGACAAGGTAAACAGCATCACGGTGTTTTCCGGCTTCACATCGATGGCCAGCCTGGCGTTTGAATCGATGCTTATGTCGTAATAATCGAGCGGGACATACTTGCCTTGCCATCCCTTTTGCCCGGCATACTCGCCCGTCAGCAGCCTCAGCGTGCCTCCGTCGAGCTTGAATTCCTTTATCTCATCGCGCAATATGCCATGGTATGCCGGTGCGGCGGCCATCTTTTGCTTTCTCGGCATGTTGAGCCACAGCTGCAAGCCCAGCAACCTGTCGCCCGAAGGCTGCTCAGAGTGAAACGCCCCCGAGCCGGCCGTGAGCCACTGCGCCTCGCCGTCGCCAATGGTTTGCTTGCTGCCCAGATGGTCTTTGTGGGTCATTCGGCCCTTGGCTATGAAGCTCACTGTCTCTATGCCACGGTGCGGATGTGCCGGGAAACCGCGCCTGTAATCATCGGGGTTGGTACTGTCAAACGAGTCGAGCATCAGAAACGGGTCGAAATCATAGACCGTCTCGTTGCCCAAAACCCTCACCAGGCTAACGCCGGCTCCGTCTACCGCCCTTACGCCTTTTACTTTCTGAATAACTTTTCTTTCTTTTGTTGCCATATCAATTATAATTTATAATCACATCTCACCAAACTTTCCATTGCCGAAATCCCAGAATGCCTTGACCAAATCTTCGTGGTTGCTCATCACAAAAGGCCCCATGCCATAGATTGGCTCGTTGAGAGGCTTACCGGAAAACAGCAGCACCACAGTGTCGTCTTCGGTCGCAACGACATTGAACTCCTCGCCTTTGCGCTTGAACTTCAGCAGGTTGTCTTGCGGCACATCAACGCCGTTGACTTCGACAGCACCGCTAATCACCAGCAATGCCGTGGTGTTTTCTTTCGGGAAGGCGAAGTCGGCCGCGGCCCCCTTGCCCATCCTGACATTGAAAAGGCTCACATCGGTGACGCTCTTTGCCGGGCCCGCCACGCCCTTGTATTCTCCACTGACCACCTCTACCACTCCTTTGCCGCCGGGCAAAGCATAGAAGCCCATGTCTTCATGCCTTATTGCCTGGTACGACGGCGCGTCGGCCTTATGGCTTTCGGGCAAGTTCACCCAAAGCTGAACCATCTGGAAATCGCCTCCCCTCGATGCAAACTCCTTCTCAAAAAGTTCCTCGTGCAACACGCCACCGGCCGCTGTCATCCATTGCACATCGCCCGCGTGTATCACGCCATGGTTTCCCTTGCTGTCGCGATGGGCCACACTGCCATGGTAGGCCACCGTCACCGTAGAAAAGCCGCGGTGCGGGTGCGGCCCCACCCCTCTCTGCCCGCCAGGCTCAACATGCATCAGCGCATTGTAGTCGAGCAGTATGAAAGGGTCCATGTCGTAGCGTCCGAGACCATCTACCTACGGTATGAAGTTGTGCACCCTGAACCCGTCGCCAACCATGTGAACTCCCTGCGGGTGTGTCACGAAGTCTATCTGTTTCTTTTCCATTCTGTATGTTCCTTTCTGCCGGTTGCGCTTGTTGCATCCCGACAATTGCCTTCATGCAACAACCCGGCCAAGGCGCGCCAACGCGCAAGCTTTTCAGTCGCACACGACTGACTTGACCTTTTTGGCAGGAAAAGGGTCTTTTAAACGCGAAAAAGGCCCGCCAATGAAAAAACTGTGTAACTTTGCAGTTCCAAGCAAACAAAACCACACAATGGGAAATATACCATCTCAGCAATTAGACGACGAGGTAAGCTTCAAGCTGTATGCCCTCAACAGGCTCATCCAACAGGCATACCAGACCTACCTTGTGCCTTTGGGCATCACCTATCCGCAATATCTTGTGATGAAGATACTCATGGAACAAGACGGGGTGCCCGTAAACGTAATCTCTGCCAGGCTCATGCTCGAGAGCAACACGGTCACCCCGCTGCTCCAGAGGCTTGAAAAGCAGGGCCTGGTAATGCGCGGCTACAACTGCACCGACCAGAGGCAGCGCATAATTTCACTGACAGACAAAGGCAAAAGCATGCGCCAGAGCATCGACGACGTGTCGGGCCTGGTGGCCACCTCGCTGTCGGAGATGGACATGAGTTGCTCTGTGGCCGAAAGCCTTGGCCGCCTCCTCACCGAGTTCATTGCCAAGATAAGCTGACACTACAGCCATCGGCGGGGCGCCGCCGGGGCATAAGGCCGGGGCGCCGCCACCATGGGCCACCGACGCATGACGAATGTTCCCGCATGCTTAGCCATAGTCTACGCTATGCGACGAAACATGCGGGAATAGCCATCGGCCCCTCCTACAGGGCAGCAGAGCCGGCACCGGCAGCCACACCCGGGGCGCGGCCCCGGCGAAACCGGCCTCACTGCTTCTGCAGCAGCGGGAAACGCCTGCCGTAGGTGAGCATGCGCCATATCCACTCGAGCGGCCCGAAGTTGAATAAACGCAGCCACAGCAGACTGAAAAGCGCCTCGACGAGCCACACGCCAACGGCCACCGCCACCACCAGCGACAGGCCCATGGATGCCCCCAGACCCAGGCCAATGCCGTAATATATGGCCATGCCCCAAACAGACTGGCCGATGTAGTTGGTAAGGGCCATGCGCCCGGGAGCAGAGAACAGGCTGAAGACCCTTGCCCGGGGATGCCTGTTGTAAACAAGGCAGATGGCGGCTACATAGGCAAAGCCCACTATGTAGACGCTGACAAAGTAGAGAAGACTGTGGGCCGCGTTGCCCCACGGGTGGCCGTTGACAGCACTCCACGCATATACCACCGACAAAGGCAACCCTGCGAAGCATCCCGCCAGCGCCACCCTGCGCAGCATGCGCCGCCGCATCACGGTGTGGGCATACATGCGCCGCCGCCCTATGCAGAAGCCGATTAGAAACAATCCCATCACCTTGAAGTAGCGGTTGCCGTCGACAAACTCCTGCACGCGCACCAAGGCTCCCTGCACCAGAAACTGGAACACGCCGCCATAGCTGTCGGCATCGCGCAGCCAGTAAGCGAAATTGTCGTCGGTGATGCTATACTTGGCGCAATAGTGCTGCTGAAGCCTCACCACGCCTGCCGACAGACTTACGCCGGCAAACTCGCAGGCGAAATCGATTATCACCGGGACGAAGAGCAATACGGCCGCCCACGACAGCAGTGTGCGGTCGGAACAGTTGCGGAACAACGGCAGCAACATACCCATCAGCGCATACAGCATGAGTATGTCGCCGCTCCATATAAACATGAGGTGCACAAAGCCGAAGCCCAACAGTATGGCCATACGGCGGTAGAATATGCGGAAGCCGCTGGCCCCGCGCCTCATGGCGTTGCTTATAATGATAGAGAAACCTATGCCGAAGAGCAACGAAAAGATGGTGTAAAACTTTCCATCCACGAAGACATACTGCAAGAAACGCACCCATCGGTCGGCCTCGGCCGTAGGCATGGCTGCCACGGCGTCGGGCTTGAGGAAGGTGAAAAGCGCAAACTCGGGGAAGTTGGCCACCGCTATGCCCACGAGGGCGAAGCCGCGCAATATGTCGAGTATGGCGAAACGTTCTTTCTTCCTTACGGGCATGGCCATGCCGCCATGCCCTTCACGGATATTTTCCATGTGTGTATTTTGTATTTATGTTATAAATGCTGGCCGTAGGCCGTGCCCATGCCGGCATGCCCCCGGCCACACGGCCGATGCCTACTTTTGCGTGCCCGCCCCGCAAGTCTGCCCAAGCGGGCCAACAGACTGACAGTCAGCTGGTTGCAATACGGGTCGTTTTGGATTGCGAAACGTGCCGTTTCGGGTTGTAAAACGGCCCTTATTGCAGTGCAACATGTGCCCCGCTGCCATGGCCAACGGCATGCAGGCCCCACCGGGGCGGCCCGGCCCCATCCTGACGGCATGCCAGCATGCACTTTCAGAGGCATGTAAGTAGGTGTTCAAAATTAATTGCCATCAAATTGTGCGCTATTTCGAAGATGCATGCCAAAGTCCGAAGAGAGAGCGTAGCGGGCTACGCGACCGATGAGACTTTGGTATGCGGCCCGAAAGAGCACACAAGATGGTCGCAAAGATATAGCGGACACCTGCAAGGTCTATTGTATCGGTTAATTTTGAACAGCTACTTATCATCATTTGTCTTGTGTTGGCAAAAACATCAACCACTACCGAACCGACAGCCAACGGCAAGCCTGCGCCACAGCCGCGGGAAAGTCAGCCGTCAGCGCCGCCTGCTCACCAGCATGACGCTGAGTAGTATCACGGCCAGCCCGCACAGCTGAACAATGGTGACATGCTCGCCGCCCACCCCCGCGCCAATGGCCACGGCAACCACCGGGTTGACATAGGCGTGGGTTGCAACCTCGGTTGCCGGCCTCACCTTCAGCAGCCATACGTAGGCCGTATAGGCCAGTATCGACCCGCATGTCACAAGATACAGCGATGCAGCCCAAGCGCGGCGCGGCACCTCGCCCAGGTCGGTCTGCTCGGCATCGCCGCCAAGCAGCGCGCAAACCCAGAACGCAGCGCTGGCCGAAAGCATCTGCCAGGCCGAGCCGGCAAAGCCGCCCACCGCCTCTGTGCCGCACGAGCGGTACTTTGTGTAGAGCGTGCCCAGCGCCCACGAGACACACCCGGCCACGAGCAGCAGCACCCCACGCTCATGGTGGACGGCACTGCCGCCGGAGCCCAGCTGCTCGACATAGAGCAGTGCCACGCCGCCAAAGCCCATCAGTATGCCGGCCACGGCCACGGGATTGCTGAATGTTTGCCGCCACGCCGGCACGTCGAGCAGCATTATCCACACCGCGGTAGACGAGGCGACTATGGCCACCAGACTGCTGCTGACATATCGCTGGGCGAGCATGATGACGGCCATGTCGACAAAAAGCAGCACCAAACCGCTCACGGCCGAACGCCGCACCAGTCCCGTGCGCCACACGCGCTCACCGCGCAGGCGGCAGACGGCAAGCAAGATGAGCCCTGCCGCCGTGAAGCGGAAAGCCCCGAGAAGAAACGGCGGTAGCCCCTCGAGGGCCACACCGATGAAGAAATAGGTGGAGCCCCACACCACATAGACCAGGAAATAGGCTATGATGATGGCTGTGCGCGACGCTGCCCGTGTGCAGTTGCCAATGCTCATTAGATTCGGTTTGGGTGGTTGAAGAAAACTACCTCACGGCTTATGCCTACAGGCGGCAGCCTTACGGCCGTGTCTCTATCACGCAGTCGGCCGGCGCCTTGATGTTCTCGTCGATGGTGACAGAGCCGATGGCGTCGGCCACGATGCGCCCCGACGTGGGGTTCTTTATGTTGGTTATCGAGCCTCGTATGTCGGCCTGAAGCGTGGAGTATTCGAAAGCGCGGTCGCAGTCGGGGCCGAAGGTGCAGTTCTCGAGCACCAGGTCGTGGGCATAGCAGAGCGGTTGCTCGCCCGTGATATGGCAGTTTACCAGCCTAAGGTTGCGCGAGTGCCACCCCAGGTACTCTCCGTTGAGCTCAGAGTCGTAGACGGTGACGTTCTCAACCTCCCAGAAAGCATCCTTGGTAGTTATGCGCGCATTGCGCAACTCTACGTTCTTCACGTATTGGAACACATACTTGCTCTCGCTCTCCAGCCCGTCGATGGTGATGTCTTCGCTGAACATGAACGGATAGGTTCCGCCCTGCAGCTTCAGGTTCTTGGCGTTGATGCGCTTGCACCGCCAGAACACCTCGTCGGCATCGGTCATCTCCACGTTCTCGATGTCAATGTCGTTCATCTCGCGAAACATCTTCGGGGCGTCTATCTTGGTGTTTGTCATCTTCAGGTGGTCAGAATACCACAGTGCCGAACGCCCTCCGACGTCGAAGTAACAGCGGTCGATGGTAAACCCATGTACATGCCAGAAGGGGTAGTTGCCCTCAAAACGGCAGTTGGTCGCAATGATGTTGCTACACTCTTTTATGGCCGACTCACCCTCACGGATGGTCACATTGTCGATGTGCAGGTCGTGTGATGCGAACAGCGGGCGCTCTCCGCCAAACTCAGTGTTGCTGATAGTCTTCATTGTATAATTCGTTTTATCTGTTTATATTTTCAGTTTGCCGCCCGTCTTCTGTGGCTTCACTCGCCCGGCAAGGCGGCCGGCAATTCATTTTCGCTGCAAAATTAATATTTTCAACCGAGTAAACGGATATATCATTTACGGATGTTTTGGCATAAATTACTTGTTTGTGATTCTTTAAGTTCCATTTAGTTTTTGTGTGAAAGCCGCGATTGAAAGGCATCATTATCTGGACGCCACATATTCACACCGCATTCACAAACGGCCTCTCGGCCACCACGTGCCACGCCAATGACGACACAACCGCACGCCCGGCAAGGCATTGCAAAGAAACATCACGGCCGTGTCGGCCCGGCAGCCGGAGTCTTTAAGAGGCCGTTTTGCTTTTCAACCGCCCGATAGAGGCATATTTTAGAGGCCGATTTGTTTGTTTGCCAACGAGCATGGCGGGCCATGTGATGAAACAAACATACAAATATGGCCTCAAAGACATTCAATGCAACTGTGATAAGTAGCTGTTCAAAATTAACCGATACAATAGACCTTGAAGCTGTCCTCTATATCTTTGCCACCATCTTGTGTGCTCTTTCGGGCCGCATACCAAAGTCTCATGGGTCGCGTAGCCCGCCAAGCTCTCTCTTCGGACTTTGGCATGCATCTCCGAAATGGCGCACAATTTGATGGCTATTAATTTTGAACACCTACTTAAAAGACAACTTTAATGAAATCAAAACTACTTCAAGAAAAGCAAGAGCCGAAAAAACAGAAATATAATATAGTATAAAATACCCGTCTACTCTAAACTATTTTGTATATTTGCAATCAGTTCAGACTCCACGGGGAAATAGAGGGCACGCTCTCTCACTGACCGTCTGAATATGCCATTGCAGCACAACCGCATACATACATCAAACGTTTTGAATCGTAACCGAACAAGACACGAAATCAACAAAAACAAAGAATACAACGATATGAACAGGCTTTTATTCATATTTTTGCTAATGCTTCCGGTCGCAAATGCTGCGGCCCAGCGCGAGACTGAAGTCATAGAGACGCCACAGCAAGTGGAAAACAATGGCTTGACCCTGAAGCGCAAGGTGGCCATTGGCAGGTTCTCGAACGAGACCCAGTATGCAAAAGGCATATTCTACGACAAGGAGAACGACCCGATGGGCAAGCAGGCGCTTGACATTCTGTCGGCCAAGCTTGCCGCCACAGGCAAGTTTATACTGCTGGAGAGAAACGACCTTGCTTCTCTTATTGACGAATGCCAGAAAGGCAACGGCACGGCACAGACCATAGGAGCCGACTACATGATCATCGGCTCGGTGACAGAATACGGACGGAAAGAGACTGGCAAGAACCGCGTGTTCTCCGCTCAGAAGACCCAGACCGTGGATGCTGCCGTGGCCGTAAGGCTGGTCGATGTGTCGACCGGCCTCATAATCTATGCCGACGAGGCCAAAGGCTCGGCCGAAGTGACCACAAAGAACACCCTCGGAGTGGGCGGACAGGCCGGCTATGACGCAACGCTGAGCGACAAGGCCATACCGGAAGCCATAGGCCAACTGGTGGAGAACATTGTGAACAAGTGTGCCGACAGCCCATGGAAGACTTACTTCATATCCTACGACACGGACGGAGTGCTCATAGCCGGAGGCAAGAGTCAGGGCATAACGGAGGGCATGACGTTTGCCATAAAGACCAAGGGCAAGAAGGTGAAGAACCCACAGACCGGCATCATGATTCCCCTGCCGGGCAAGAAGGTGGGCCAGGCTACGGTGACAGCCACGGGAGGCAACACACCCGAGACGGAGTATTCGGTGGTGACGGTGGACACGTCCGAAAAGATTGACGCCACCAACATGGGCAACTACATAATAGAGGAAGAACGATGAGAAAGACTATCATAATGCTCGCGCTGCCACTGCTGATGGCCGGTTGCAGGGTCAACCTGCCCGTGGAGCAGCAGAGCGGCAAGGAAGACAGGGCCTACCTGCTGTTTGTCAGCCCCAATGAGTATGCCGGAAAAGACGTGCAAGTGACCATTGACGGCGGCAAACCGTTCACGGCACGCGTGGTGAAGGGCAAGAAGTCTGCACGCCACGGCACACAATACGGCATAGGAACGGGCACCCGCACCGTCACCGTGAGCCATGGCGACAAGTCTCTCTACAGGAAGAAGATTGTGGTTTCCACGCAAGAGGTGAAACAAATCACGCTGCCATGAGCAATAACCTGAAGTGGATTTTCGCCGCCGCGCTCCTGTTATGCGCTTGCACCGGGCCTGAGAGTCTGTACTCGTGGCACAACTATGACAACGCCATCTACAAGTACAACAAGCGGCAGACTGAGGAGCTGCAGGCCAAACTGCTCGACACCTACCGCCGCATGACCGAGTATCAGGGCGGAAAGCGCGGCGTGGTGCCGCCGGGTCTGTATGCCGAATACGGATACCTGCTCTACAAGACGGGCAAGAAGGACGAGGGCCTCAGCTTCCTCCGGCAGGAAATCAAGCTCTACCCGGAATCAGAAAGGTACATCTCACGGATAATAAAACAGATAGAAAAATGAAGAAAACCATAGCCGTCATCGTGGGATGCGCCACACTCACGGCCTGCGTCACCACCTCACCGCCCACCCTCGCCGACCAATATCCGGCCATGTATGAGGAGCAACCGCTGTCGATAGTCATCATGCCGCCCATCAACAACACCAACCACGCCGAGGCAAAGGACTACTTCTATACCTCGCTCTACCACCCGCTGTGCGAAAAGGGCTACTATGTATTTCCGCCGGAAATGACGATGGAGATGCTACAGCACGAGAGTGCATACGACGCCGAGCTGTTTATCGACGGCGACCTGGGCAAGTTCCGCGATGTGCTCGGCGCCGACGCGGCCCTCTTCACCATAATAAAGGACTGGCGGCGCGACAACGTTGGCGGCAAGATAACGGTAAACATAGAGTACCGCCTGCGCTCCACCAAGACGGGCCGCACGCTCTACGGGCGCGAGGGAGCCATAACCCTCGACACCAGCGTAGACTCTGACGAAGACAGCAACAGCACCAGCCTGGCCGGCCTGATAGTCAACACGCTCCTCAACGCCATCTCCACAGCATCGACAGACAAGATATACGCGGGCCGCAAGTGCAACGAGCACGTGCTCTCTAACCTGCCCGCCGGCCGCTACTCGGGGTCGTTCCGCAAGGACTCCGTAAACGTGGCAGGCAGCAAACTGGTAAAAGCCACCATAAAGAAATAGCCGCCCCTGTAAGTCATTGACAATCAACTGAGTAACAAAACGTGCCGTTTCATCGTCTGAAACGGCACGTTTTATTGTGCATTACAGTGCGTTTTGCAGCCCGAAACGGCACGTTTTGCAATTCATCTGATATTCCGCGTCATTGCACCATGGCAAAACGCAACATATTCCCCCACCAAAATCTTCAACAGAAACCAACATGAAAGACAAGAGATTTCACCTTTATTCTAATATCCCCAAAATCAAACAACACTATTGAAAACTAATAAACAGAATTAGCACTGCACGACCGACAAGATTGAGGCCGGCCGGAAGTGCAACGAATACGTGCTCAAAGACTTGCCTGCGGGCCACTATTCCGACTCTTTCGGAAAAAGACTCGGCAAACGTTGCCGGCAGCAATATTGTGGAAGCCACCATAAAACAATAGACTGCCGCAGGGCTGCGAACAGAACGCATGGCTCAGGCGGAACCCGGACTAAGACACCACGTCAAGGCCGTACGGCGGCAGGCAGTGCACAACTGACCAAGCAAAACCGCACATAGCAGCCTCCATCGTTTTTGCAACAGCCCAGTCTTTTCTGCTTATGCCGGCAAACATAGCTGCCATATTGGGCGCTTACGGTAGGCGAACGGGCTGTGACAACTTGCCCCACGCCCACTTTGCAAGAGCCGACGCAACAAAACCCAACTGCATGAAAAACACTGCCTACAAACACAACGGGTCACAACAGCACAAGCACATATTGCCGCAAGAGGGCATAAAGCCAAACAGACGGCCAAACATTGGCCGTTTTGACATTAAAACTAAACGGCACTCGAATGTTTGGGGAATATTTATTATATTTGCCACAGCAAGTTAGCAAAAGGGAAATGGCCCGGATAGCATCACTGGCCAATGACAGATTCCTCACACTGTGCTGTAAAAGAAACTCTAACAAGATTAAAACAATTTAGCATGGGAAAAGATAACAACCAAACAGGAGTATTTGTGGCATTCGTGCTACTGTCTGAATGCCAGTGGGACAAAGCAAAACTCATTAACGACTGCAAGGCAGACTGGGGCATCGAACTGGCAGACAACGACAGCGACGACGCTATGGTTTGCACACTCGGCGACATTACGGTGGCAGCCGCCTTTATGCCGGCCCCGGTTCCGAACGGCGAGGCCGAGCATTACGCAGCCGCAAACTACATGTGGCCGGAAGCCGCCGACGCGGCCAAAAACCACAAGGCCCAAATCATTGTCTCGGTGATTGGCAAGGAGGCCGGACTGATAGAGCGCGGCAAGCTGTTCACCAAGATCGTGGCTTCATGCCTCAGGCAGGATGGAGCCACCGCCGTATATACCGACGGGGCTGTGTTCCATCCGGGCTTTTACAACGATGTGGCGTCGCTGATGAAGAAGTATGACGACGCCCTGCCGATATTAGACTGGGTGTGGTTTGGCGTTTACCGCACAGCCGAACACTCGGGCATATACACTTACGGCATGAGAAAGTTCGGCAAGGAAGAGATGGAGGTGTATGCCGACAATGCCGACCTGAACGACATGCGCGACTTTCTCCTTAACATAACGGCCTATGTATTGGATGGCGACGTGACCCTCAACGATGGCGAGACCTTGGGATTTTCGGCAGAACAGAAGCTGGCCATAACCATAAGCGACGCCATTGCATTGGACGGCAAGAGCATCAAGATTGAATATCCACGGTAGAGCCGGGGTGCCTTAGGCCGTAAAATGCGGCCAAAGGCAACATGAACAATAAAGCAACCCTAAAATCAACAAAATGAAAAAAGACCCATCCAAGCTGATGACCGAAGGCAGATTTTGGTCGATTATTGAAAATTCCAACCACGGACGGCGCCTCAAGGAATGCCTGGCCCCGCTGTCTGAAGACGAGCTGTTTGGCTATATGTATTGGTGGACGCACTTTTGCAACATGTCGTACAGGCAAGACCTGTGGGCTGTGGCATACGTTGTGCTCGGCGGATGCAGCGATGACTCATTCGACTATTTCCGGTTCTGGCTCATTGCCCGGGGGCGCGAAGTGTTCTACAAGGCATTGGAGGATGCCGACTCGCTGTGCGACGTGTTCGCCAAACTCGAAGACCCGGAAGACAACGACTATCCTGAACAAGAGGAACTTGACTATGCCGTCATTGAGGTTCTCGAGGAGCGGACCGACGACGAAGACTATTTCAATGTTGCAGCAGAACGCTATTCCATGCCGCTACGCACGTATGACATTGATTTTGAGTGGGATGAGGACGACGAAGAGTCTATACGCAAGGTATGCCCGCGCACATTTGACAAATGGTGGGGCAACGATGTGTTCTGAACATGGCTGCATATTGCCTGCCGGCATAGGACACAACGGTTGGCCACCGGCATGCCGCCATACACGATACCCAAAGCCATGGCAAGGCAAACGGCCATGGCGAGCCGGATAAAGCAACAGACTGGTAAAACCACCTTGGGAATGAAGCCCCCAAGGCTAAGCCTGCGCGCAACGGCCCGACAACAGGGAGAAAGCAACAAAAGACGACGACGACAATGAAAATAGTTCCTCTGGTTTTTATAGCAGCCTGTATGCTTAACGACAACTACAGCCTTTCGGACAACCGGCAAGGCCTTGCAGCGGAACGCAACATACTGCATAACGACACCGTAAGCAGGTTGGTGCCTGCAGATATCGGGGCTTTTGAAAACCAACCGCAACATGTCGACACCACTTTCGGGGCGTGGAATATGAGCATCGAGCAGTTTTACCACGGTCATGAACACCTCGACACATGCGGAATCGGAGCACAACGGTATGCCATATATGCCAGCCGAATCACAATAAGCAAAGACGGCAGGCCTGTTATCAAAGATTTCGTTGTGTCACCCCAAAGCTTTATGGCAGAACACTCGGTCGGACAGACTGAGTTGACGGTCGGCCCGCTATACTTCTCTCCCACTACTTGTTACGCATACGCTTCTTGTTGCGAATCTGGTACAGACAACTGCACAACGCGAATATTGGCTTTCACCCCGTCATATCCAGTATGCCAATACCCGCACGACTATTTTATGGATGGGGATTTGTCGACAGAGGCATGCTTTATCTCTGAGTTCCTGGCACTGTGCATGCATGAGCTGTCGCTGCCGGAACAGTCACGCCAATCAGTCGATGAAATACTGCAAGCCTATTGCTCGCCAGCCTTGCAGGCCCGACTGGCCGACGGCAATATGTTAGGAAACATGCTGTGGGGAAACGGGAGGCCAAGTTGGAAATGGCTGGAGACAACAACATTTGAGTCGGTCGGCACCATAAACAACATGCACAAAATAGCAATGAGATTCCAAAAACTGCCTGACAGCACTCAAGTGACAAGATATTTCTACTTGGAATGCCCCGAGCAACACTATGGTGTGATGCACCTGACAGACATCAAGCCATGAGGCTGTGACACCACGATATACCCGGAGCGACATAAACGACATTAATTTTCGAGATGCACATTACACGTATCACACTGGCAATCATACTATCTATGCTTCTGTATGGATGTGCCGACTGGTCGGAAATGCCGACAGACAGTCAACTTATAAGCATATTCAACGCCAAAAGAAGCAGCTTCGAGCAAACAGCAGAAACCGTGTGGCAAAGCAATTGCGACATGTATTACACTAGCAATGGGTACGGGCCAGACAGCCTGCTGGCAGCTGACGACTCGTTGCTCTACGCTTTTCTCAAAGCCTACAGCCCACGCCTTGATTCACTTGTCGAGGAAACACGGTGCCTATGGATAGGCTTCCACGCCCCGGAAGAGGGTAAGCCCGATGCCGGGGCGGCCGAAGACACATGCGTAGAGTTCACATACTACTGCAAGGCATTCACATCATTCGGGCTGTATAAGAACATCATTTACAGCAAGACACCGCCACATTCGGAACTCATAGATGGCAAAGACCTCAACGAAGTGTTTTTCGCAAGACACGACTCCGACTCATACAAAATGGTTGACATATATAAGCCAATCGACAAGAACTGGTATATACGCATACAATACTTCCCGTAATGCGACTCACAACAATAAATGATAATACAGCCTATGAAACGAATTGCAATGGCATTGGCCCTCGTCGGGGCAGTGATAGCGGCAACGGCACAGAAAATAACAGAGTGGAAAGTTCTGCTTACCGTGGTCGACGAACACCAACGCACGGTGTATTACAACAGGGAATCGGGCAAACCGCTCAAAGGCGAATACCGAATAAAACGCGGACTCGACCTGGAAACGGTGAAGTTTAAAAACGGAATGATGGACGGAGAATACCGCCGCTACCGCAACGGCGAGTTGCGCGAGGCGGGTAACTATGCCTTGGGGAAGCGCGACGGACTGTTCACGGAATACCATGTAGGGGGCAAGACGGTGATGAAAGAGACCCCGATGAGCAACGGCAAGATTGACGGAACGGTAAGGACATATTTCAGCAACGGTGCATTGGACACTGAAAAGAATTACAAAATGAGCGTGGAAAACGGCAAGGAGCGGCATTTCGACAAAACCGACGGCAAGCCTGTGTATGAGGCGAACTATGCCAACGGAAAGAAAGACGGAATGGAATGGAAGACGACCGACGACGGCCACGGAATGCGTTCGAATATACTGAGACACTACAAGAACGGCGTGCTGCACGGCATTTACCGCAATGAACTGATGCGCAACGACGGCACTCTCGTCTATCTCGTTACCGGACAATATGCCAACGGCGAAAAAACCGGGCAATGGAACGAATGCAACTGTGAGACCGGTGCCGTGGAAACAAAATGGCATAGCAAAGGAAACGAATGACAGAAAAAGGCATAGCACACATTCACGAGACAGCAGTTTTACAGAAAAAGGCTACCGGCGAGTGTGGCACAGGCAGTAAGCGACAAAAGGGAACGACAAAAAACAAGGAATATGAAAAAGCCAATCATAGTGCCAATCGTGGCCATCATGTCTGCAGCAGGCTGCAAAACGGCCTTGCCACCAGCCGACGATGAAATACTGGACAGCTTTGAAAAACACGAAGCGGCATTCAACAGGATTTACGACATCGTTGCAGGCAACTCGGTGGGCAGCTTCCACTACCCTCCGCTCTACCAATATGAAACAGCCCTGGCAGACTCGGCAGCACGCCAAAGCAATACACCTGACGGCCAGGACGAAGAAACCGACACGCCCGTTTACGGACTGTCAGCACCCGACAGGACGATGCTCGACTCATTGTTGGCCGAGACAGGTTGCGGTTTCATACTCGTCGACCGCGACGGGCCATATACGGCAGGTGCCGAAAACCTCAGTCTCACGATGCAGTATTACTGCCATGGAACCATGAGAGCAACTGTATCAAAAAGCATTGTCTACGATGCCGGATTGAGAAACCGCAAGGACATAGACAAAGCCGAGCACACAGACCTGAACAAGATGTATGGCAAGGCAAACAGCGACACCACTATATACAAACCCATAAAAGGCAATTGGTATATCAAATTAGACGTGTCAAGATACTGACAAGCATTAGCGAGACATCCCATGGGGCATCAAACCCACATGAAATACCATACCAATATGAGTATGAGCAACATAGACACCGGTGTAATCTGTATCTTCCGCTTCGTCTCCGGCTTGCAAGCGTCGAACATCCACAGCTTGTAATAGTACTGCCAACGGCACGCCCACTCCCATCGACGCAACAACCCGACGAGCCAAAATGCAGCCAATCCGGCCACAACCAGAAGCCCGTGCCTCGGGTGAGCCTGTGCCCACTCGAAATAAGACCCAACGCTGTTGTTTATCCCTTCGTATATATCGGTAACTGTCATAGGCTTGTTGTAAATGCATTTGGTATGAAAATACAATGCTTTACTACCAACAGAGTATTGTAAGTAGCTGTTCAAAATTAACCGATACAATAGACCTTGCAGGTGTCCTCTATATCTTTGCCACCATCTTGTGTGCTCTTTCGGGCCGCATACCAAAGTCTCATCGGTCGCGTAGCCCGCTACGCTCTCTCTTCGGACTTTGTCATGCATCTCCGAAATAGCACACAATTTGATGGCAATTAATTTTGAACACCTACTTATTTTCAAATAAAAATGCACAGAAGAAACGTTATATGAAGCAAATAAAGTATCTTTGCAAGACAATCATCATGCGTCACGGCGACCGGGAAAAGACAGATTGCACAGACACTACTCCGCCCGGCTTGCCACTAAAGGATACGGTAAATCATCGGGACAGGGGTGAATATTCAAGTCAACGGGCTTTTCGCAGCCATTAAACATGCAACATTTTTCATCATGAATAGAGTCATTACAATGCTTGCCACCGCTTTGTTGTGCTGTTGTTGTGCCACAGTCCATTACCGGCCATACCGGTTTGACAATGGCGACGACTACATACAAGACGGCATGTACCGCATAGTGGACAACCGGGGACGAATAGGTTACGCCGACGAGAAGGGCAAGCCGGTAATAAAGCCCCGCTTTGCCTTTGGCTTCCCTTTCAAAAACGGCAAGGCGAAAGTGACCGACAAGGGCAAAAGCAAGGAAGCCACGGGTTCACGCGGTGAGTATCATTATTGGGAGAGCGACGAGTGGTACTATATCGACAAAAACGGAAACAAGGTTGAATGACACTGTAATAGCATTCCAAACACCCCGAGGCCCGCAAACAGCAACAACCTCGCCGATGACAGCCGGCCTACCCGCCTATAAGCAACGACTGCCCTTAAAATAGCCTAATTATTTTGATATTCGCCCGATTTACAGTAACTTTGCATTCTAATTACACAGAATGCAAGCATGGAAAGCGGCAAGAAGACACTGATGGGCATGACGCTCGACGAACTGACAGCTACAGCCCGCACACTCGGGCTGCCGTCATTTGTGGGCAAACAAATGGCGGGATGGCTCTACGACAAGCACGTAACGGCCATCGCAGACATGGCCAACATATCCAAAGCAAACCGTGCACGGATTGAAGAGGCGTACACCGTGGGAGCCATGATGCCGGCAGAAAGGCTGGAATCAAAGGACGGCACGGTGAAATATCTGTTCCCGACGGCTTCCGGGAAGTATGTCGAGACGGTGTTCATACCCGACGGCGAACGGGCCACGCTGTGCGTATCGTCGCAGGTGGGGTGCAAGATGAACTGCCTTTTCTGCCAAACAGGCAAGCAGGGATTTGAAGGCAATCTCACAGCCGCAGACATACTGAACCAGATATATTCGCTGCCGGAACGCGAGAGGCTCACAAACGTAGTGTTCATGGGCCAAGGCGAACCGATGGACAACCTGGACAGCGTGCTCAGGGCCACCGAGATCCTGACGGCCGACTATGCCTACGCATGGAGCCCCAAGCGCATAACGGTGAGCAGTGTGGGCATAAAGAACAAGCTGCGCCGGTTTCTCGACGAGAGCCAATGCCATGTTGCAATAAGCCTGCACTCCCCCATCCCGGCACAACGCCGCCAACTGATGCCTGCCGAGGGGCAGATGGGAATAAAGGATGTGGTGGAATTGTTGAAACAATATGACTTCAGCGGACAGCGAAGGGTGTCGTTTGAATACATAGTGTTCGGCGGTGTCAACGACTCGCCGCTGCACGCACGCGAGCTGGTGAAGCTGCTCCGAGGGCTCGAATGCCGCGTAAACCTGATCAGGTTTCACCAAATACCCGGTGTCGACCTGCACGGGGCCGACGACACAAAGATGGAGGAACTGCGCGACTACCTGACAGGCCACGGCGTGTTCACTACGATAAGGGCAAGCCGGGGCGAAGACATATTTGCCGCCTGCGGCCTGCTGTCGACGGCACACAAAACCGCAGAGACCGAATGATGGGCATTGCTGCCATGGCCAGACGCGCAGTGCACGCGGCCGCAATAAGTTGCATGGGGGTTGCAATGGCGGCATGCGACAACGCAATTTCACTGAAGCCACAGAGCGGTGGGGAGCCCTACTCTGTGTTGTTGCTGACCGACGACATGGAAACGGGCGGCAATCTGGCCGACGAGCTGGAAAGACCCGCCCTCGGACTGCCACAACAGGAAAAGTCGCTCGACGTGACGCTTACCTCCGACACTGTGCTGACACAGGCCACACGATATGCACGGTGCATCGTGATTGCACGCACGGGCAAAAGCCAAAAGCCAGCCATAAGATACGAGAAAGACGTTTACTCGAAGCCGCAACTGCTGGTCTACGTGGACATGCCAACGGCACTGACGGCGGCAAATGGCGCCAAGCACATCACCGAGCCGTTGTCAAGGCTGATAAACCGGTTTGAAATAAAAGCCGAAACAGATGAGTTGAAGAAACGCAACAACACAAAAGGCACAAAGGCCGTGGCCGAACAGACAGCGTGCAGCATGCTGATACCTGCCGACATGCAATCCATCAAACGCGGCAAAGGCTTTGTGTGGCTGTCAGACAATGCCGCCAGCGGCATGCAAAGCATTTGCGTCTACTCCTATCCGGGCTACGACCGAAGCACGCCGACACTGGTAGCCAAGCGCGACAGCGTGATGAAAGCCAACATACCGGGCGAGGAAGACGGCATGTACATGCGCACGTCGCGACGGGCCCCGGTCTACTGCAAGGAAACAAAGAGCAACGGACGGCGGGCTACAGAGCTAAGGGGCCTATGGGAAATGGCCGGCGACGCCATGGGGGGCCCGTTCGTATGCATAGCCACAGCCGACAGCTCGAGAGGCCGCACAATAGTGGCAGAAGGGTTTGTGTATGCACCCGAGAAAACAAAACGAAATCTGATAAGACAAATAGAGGCCGCACTTCACACGCTGCAGCCTAAGAAACTAAAATAAAAATACATCTATGGACAATAAACTTATACGCGTGGCAATAACCCACGGCGACACAAACGGCATCGGATACGAGGTGATACTGAAAACATTTGAAGACCCGGCGATGTTCGAGATATGCACCCCTATCATATACGGCTCACCGAAAGTGGCTGCATACTACCGCAAGATGCTCAACCTGCAAACCAACTTCAGCATAATAAACCGCGCCGAGGATGCACGTGACGGACGGCTCAACCTGCTGACCACATTCGAAGAAGAAGTGAAAATCGAGGTGGGACAGCCATCGAAAGAGGCCGGCGAAGCTGCGCTCAAGGCCCTCGACCGCGCCATGACCGACTATCGTGCCGACCTGTACGACGTGCTTGTGACAGCCCCGATAAACAAAAAGAACATACAAAGCAAACTGTTCAAGTTTTGCGGGCACACGGAATATATCGAAGATTGTGTGGGCGAAGGCAACAAGGCACTGATGATACTGATGAACGGCGGCATGAGGGTGGCCCTGGTCACCACACACCTACCCATTAAGGAGGTGGCCGAATCCATAACAAAAGAGGCTATCGTAGAAAAGACGCGCATATTCTTCAACAGCCTGAAACGCGACTTCAGGATATCAAACCCGAGGATTGCGGTGCTGGCACTCAACCCGCACGCAGGCGACGGCGGACTGATTGGCACCGAGGAACAGGAAACAATAATACCGGCAATACAAGAACTTGAGGAAAGCGGAATACAGGCCTTCGGCCCTTACCCCGCCGACGGATTCTTCGGCAGCGGCGCCTACAGCCGGTTTGACGGCATAATGGCCATGTACCACGACCAGGGCCTGGCCCCGTTCAAGGCGCTCGCCGTGGAGGAAGGCGTAAACTACACCGCCGGACTGCCCATCGTGCGCACCTCTCCCGACCATGGCACGGCCTACGACATTGCAGGCAAAGGCGTTGCCGACACCAACTCGTTCCGACAGGCCATATATACCGCCATCGACATATACCGAAACAGGAAAAGCTACGACGAACCAATGGCCAACCCGCTGCCCAAGCTGTATCACGAGAAACGTGACGAAAGCGAGAAGACAAGGTTTGCCATACCCAAGCAGAAAGAACCGGCCAAGCACGAAGAAAGGCAACCCAAGCACGAAACCAAACCGCAAAGACAAGAAGACGAACAGCCTGAGGCAGAATGAAAAAGAAATACCAGAACGCGTTCTTCATCTTCGGCATCGCTGTGCTTGTGGTGATGGTGACGCAACTCGACTTCGCACAAGTGCTCGACGGGCTCAGGCGAGCCGGCTATTGGTTTGGGGCCGTCGTTGCCCTATGGCTATTCTTGTACATGTTCAACACCTCGGCATGGTACATTATCATTGCAAGCACTGGATGCAGCAACCGCGGGGAGCCATTAAGGCGCCCCAAGGAGGTGGGCTTCTGGTGGCTGTATAAAATAACCGTGTCGGGATTTGCGCTCAACTACACCACACCGTGCGGACTGATGGGAGGCGAGCCTTACCGTATAATGGCACTCGCGCCACGCATTGGGACAGAGCGTGCGTCGGCGTCGGTGATTCTCTACGCCATGACTCACATATTCTCGCACCTGTGGTTCTGGCTGCTGTCATGCCTGCTTTACGTGGCCACGCAACCCATGAACATAGCCATGGGCATCATGCTGGCCATTGTGGCCGCCCTTTGCGGAGTGGCCATCTGGTTTTTCATCAAGGGATATAAGAAAGGCATCGCCGTGAGATGCATGAACATACTAAGCCACTTCCCAGGACTAAAACGCCGGGTGGGCGGGTTCATCGAGCGCCACAGCGAGCAGCTGGCCACCATCGACAGCCAGATTGCGGCCCTTCACAACCAGAACCCAAGGGCTTTCGTCTCGGCAGTGTTGCTCGAACTGGCCTGCAGAGTGACCTCGGCACTCGAAATATACTTCGTGCTCCTGGTAATAATGCCCCATGCCAACTTCCTTCAATGTGTGCTCATACTGGCATTCACATCGCTGTTTGCCAACATGCTATTCTTCATGCCGCTACAGCTGGGCGGCCGCGAGGGTGGCTTCCTCATGTCGGCCAAAGGGCTCGCCCTCACTGCAAACGCAGGAATACTGATAGCGCTCATCGTGAGAATACGCGAACTGATATGGACTGCCATTGGGCTTCTGCTAATCAAATTCGACAAAAAGCGCAGTTGACCACCATTTAGAGCACCATAACGGACAACAACCAACACCTGCGGCTGGACCTGAGACAAACGGGCCCAGCCGCAGTGGCAAACGGAGTCAACCACCACCGCCTTTGCACAACAAACGACAACCGAAAACGCGCAATCAGCCCCAAGGCCCCGTTTTCCATGAAATGTGGAACAAAGCGAAATGGGTGGCAACCACCTGCCGACACGACTTAGACAAGCCTTGCAATCCAATGCCAAAACCAACACCTGGCCGTTAAAGGCAGCCGCAAGGATTTATCGAGCAAACATTCTGGCATTCAACAAGTTGCAAAACAAGCCTTTCCGCGTTGCCAAAAGGCCCGTTTTGCCTACAGAAACAGCCCGTATCGCTGCGCGAAACAGGCCATCCGGGTGGGCGGCATGGAATGCGCACAAATCAATGGCATGGCAGACCGTCGTCAAGTTGCATATTTGCAAGCAGTGGCCTACTGCGTATTTTCACACTCCAAAACCGGCAGGCAGACCGCCGCCTATGCGCCCCTGGCGCTTTTACCCGCTTCCAACATGCCCACATACCGTTGCCGGCACCGCGCCGACCCGTTTGCGCACAAGCGCAAAATGCGTATATTCATTAAAAAAGAGTGCCATACTGGCATTATATCGAAGAAAATATGTACCTTTGCAGAAAATTAGCCATACGCGGCATACGGGGGAAAACAGCGCCCCGGCAACCACAGTCTGAGGCTGTAAACGCACAATAGATGAAAGTTTCGGAGCTCCAAAACATAAAGCAAAGATACAACATTGTGGGCAACTGCCCCGCGTTGAACCATGTGCTCGACGTCGCCCTTCAGGTGGCGCCGACAGACCTTAGTGTGCTCATCATCGGAGAGAGCGGCGTCGGAAAGGAGATAATACCACGCGTGATACACGACAATTCACCACGCCGCCGCGAAAAATACTTCGCAATCAACTGTGGCTCAATACCCGAAGGCACCATCGACAGCGAATTGTTCGGCCACGTCAAAGGGTCGTTCACAGGTGCCATCAACGACAGCCCCGGCTACTTCGGGGTGGCCAACAAGGGTACACTGTTTCTCGACGAGGTAGGCGAGCTGCCCCTGGCCACGCAGGCAAGGCTGCTGAGGGTGCTGGAGACGGGCGAATACATACCCGTGGGGGCAACCGAGGTGAAAAAGACCGACGTAAGGATTGTGGCAGCCACGAATGTCAACATACGCAAGGCAATAAGCGAAGGGCGATTCCGCGAAGACTTGTACTACCGCCTTAACTCTATACCCATACAAATGCCGCCGCTTCGCGACAGGGGCGAGGACATTGTGTTGCTGTTCAGGCTGTTTGCCATGCAAACCGCCGAGAAGTACAGGATGGAGAAAGTCACCCTGACAGACGACGCCAAACGGATGCTGATGAAATACAAGTGGCCGGGAAACGTGAGGCAGCTGAAAAACATAACCGAGCAAATATCCATCCTTTGCCCGGAGCGGGTTGTCACCGCCGACATACTGGCCAACTTCATACCCCAGGACCAGGAAAGCACACAACTGGCAAAGATACCGGGCAACAACGAGCATAGCTTCGAGACGGAAAGGGAAATCCTATACAAGATACTTTTCGAATTGCAAGGCAACGTCAACAACCTGCGGCAAGACATGAGCATACTCAAGAAGCAGCTCGACGAGATGAAGGGGAGCCACATAATGCAAAACGACGACAGCAAGCTGCCGATAGACAACCGCACGGCCCTGCAGCAAAGGCCGATAGTGATACAGCAACAGCCAAAGACCATGGCCGAAGACGCGATAGCCGAAGAATATGTCGAACCCGAAAACCTGAACCTGAACGACATTGGCAGGCAAATGCTCGAAAAAGCCCTGGAACGCAACGGCGGCAACAGGAAGAAAGCTGCATCGGAACTGGGAATATCAGACCGCACACTATACCGCAGGATAAAGCAATACGGACTTGAATAACCGACGGCAACAACAGCCACGGCAACCAACAGACGTCTCCAACCACACAAAGCAAATGAAAAAGACCATACGGGAATACACAAAAGCAAACACCGGCAAACCATGGTTGCGCCGCTGCACAGAAGCGGCGATTACATGCGCCATGGCAACCATGCTGTTGGCATGCTCCATATCATATAAGTTCAACGGTGCAAGCATCGATTACACGAAAACGAAAACGATACAGATAGCCGACTTCCCCATAAGGGCCAGCTACGTGTGGGGCCCGATGGCCAGCATATTCAACAACCAGCTAAAGGATCTTTATGCCAACCATACCAAACTGATACAGGTAAGGAGAGATGGCGACATGAAGATAGAAGGAGAGATAACCAGGTATGACCAACGCAACAAGGCAGTGTCGAGCGAGGGATTCTCAGCACAAACAGAATTGTCGATGACGGTCAACGTGCGCTTTACAAACAACGCCAACCACTCGGAAGACTTCGAGAGGCAGTTTACCGCAACCGCCACTTACGACAACACCCAGACGCTCAACTCCGTGCAAGAAGAGTTGGTGACACAAATGGTGGAAGAGATTACAGACCAGATTTTCAACGCAACAGTAGCCAATTGGTAAGCAAATGGAACTGACAGAGCTGATCAACCATCCGGAACGACTCGACAGGGACACCCTGTACGAGTTAAGATCCATGCTGGCCCTGTATCCATATTTCCAGACAGCAAGGCTGCTGATGCTGCAAAACCTGTACCTGCTGCACGACCCTTCGTTCGATGAAGAGTTGCGCCGGGCCGCAATATACATCACCGACCGCACAGTGATATTCCAGTTGGTGGAAGCCGCACATTATAAAATCAAAGTACAGCAAAACACCGAACAGTCGAAAGAGACGGCCACAGGCAAAGACAACAGGACGATTTCGCTCATCGACAATTTCCTTGAGTCGATACCGAAAGAGGAAGAAGAGGAAAAGAAAGAGAAAAAGAAACGAAGGCCTACACCGGCCGACGCCGCCGTAGATTATGTGGCCTACCTCTTGGAAAGCGAAGACGGCGACGGCAGTGAAAGCGATCCGGAACCATTGAAACTGAAAGGCCAAAACCTGATTGACAGCTTCATAAACAACGATGGCGGTAAGATTGTCCTGAAAGAAACACCACAATTCGTGCCGGAAATAGACAACAACGACAACGATAGCGGAAAAGACAATGACGAGGGCTACTTCACCGAAACTTTAGCCCGTATTTACATAAAACAAGGCCGATATTCAAAAGCATTGGAAATTATTCAGCGCTTAAGCTTGAATTATCCAAAAAAAAATGCTTACTTTGCAGACCAAATACGCTTCTTGAACAAATTGATAATAAACAACAATAAAAAATAAATTAAAAATGTACACAGTTTTAGTAATTCTTATCTGCGTGGCAGCACTGCTTATGATTGGCATCGTGCTGATACAAGAATCTAAAGGTGGAGGACTTTCGTCGAACTTCGCCTCTTACAACCAGATCGGAGGAGTACGCAAGACAACAGACTTCATCGAGAAGACTACTTGGGGCCTCGCTGTTGCAATGGTGGTCATAAGCATCGCCTGCGCTTACGTAGCACCCAAAGCCCTGACAGACACATCTGTAATGGAAGGAGTGGAGAATCCGACAACCAATCCCAACAACCTGCCAGGATTCGGGGCAAGCCAAACCAAAGAAGCTGCACCGGCAACAAACGGAGCACAGCAAAATGCACCCGCAGCAGCCCCTAAAGCTCCTGCACAACCCGCAAAATAAGAAAAATGCAAAAAAAGTACGTGATTTATTTGGTCATTTAAAATAAATCACGTACCTTTGCACTCGCTTTCAAGCAAACAACACGGTGGATGTAGTTCAGTTGGTTAGAGCGTCAGATTGTGGTTCTGAATGTCGTGGGTTCGAGCCCCACCCTCCACCCTCCCACAAAACAAGCGGAAAACCTTGATTCACAGGGTTTTCCGCTTGTTTTTGTTCTACGGCATAGTGGCTACAAGTAGGCGGAAAAACGTTTTCATCGTGCTGTCCTGCCGGTTAACTGCGGCATATTCGCTGCCGCGCCGCGCCCGATAGTCTCCATTCTTTCTCAAGCGCGAGGTTTATCTCCGCAATTTCTGCAAGGGCCTTGTCCTTGCCTATCAGCCCTATCTCGTAGTCTTGCTGTATGCGGGTGGCGCGGGCCTGCGCGTTCTGGTAGCTCTGGCGGAGGTCGGCGGCGCTGCCCTTGGCTATGTACGACGGCTCCACATCGGCCCCGATGGTCAGCTGCCCGCGCGTGGCCTCGTCGATGCGGGCCTGTATGTCGTCTGCCTTGGCCGACGCCTCAACCTTGGCCTCTACGGTCACGGCGTCGTCAAACTCGCGCTGTGCGGCCCTGAGCTCGTCGCGCAGCTTGTCGAGCGCGGTGTCTGTCTCGGCCTTGTCGGGAGCCTCAACGCCTATGCTCACCTTGTAGTCGGCATATTCCTGCTCTGTGGCCTTGTAGTCGGCCTGCAGGGCCCTTGCCGTCTCTTCGTCGGCGGCGGCGCGCAGCTGCTTGCGCAATTCAGCCAGCCGCTGCTCGTACCAGTCCATGCTGCCCTCGGCGGCCGGGGCGGCTTTCGTTGGCTTGGTAGTGGCCTTGGGGGTGGCGTGCCCGCCGGTGCCGAGCCCCGTCAGCCGGTCGAGTGCCTTTTTGCGCGCGTGCAACTGCTCGTTGTATGCCTTTAGCTTTGCTATCTCTTTGGTGTCGGTCGTAAGTTTCAGCTTCTGCTCCGTCTTTGCTATGGCGTCTGCCACTTGCTGCCAGTCCATCTTGTCTATTGTCAACGCCTCGCCGCCAACGCCGACAGCCATCTCCCCGCGAAGCTCCCCCATCTTGACATGCACAATATCCAGTTGCTGCTGCAATTCCTGTATCTCGGGTATCAACCCCCTTGCGCTGTCCTTCAGGTCGGCATATTCCTTGGAATCCTGCTGTGTGTCATAGCTCTTGGTCAATGGGTTATACGTAACCTTACGCGCCTTTCCTTTCGCCCACAGCTCGCGGCGCTTGGCAAAATTGCCTTCGAGCTCGATTTGCTTTTCCGCCAGCTTTGTAGCCAGCACCTTTGCCTGTGCCTCATACCCAATTTGCTTGACGTAGGCCCGGCTTTTGCTTGTTAGCACGTCATACCATTCAGCCGCAGTCTTGTGGCGGCCGAACAAGTCGCCGTAGGTGTCGTTGAGGTGGCCCACCGCGTCGGCAGTGTCCTTCTTGGCCTTGATGAGGTCGGCCAGCGACCTGGTTTCCTTGTCTATCTCCACCTTTGCGTTTGCCGCCGCGCTCTTGTAGGCGTCTTCGGCCTCGCTGAGCTCGTTGGCTTTATCCGATGCCTCGCCCATCTTGCCCACAAGGTGCTCCAGCAGCGATGTCAATGCCACCACGGCCACGCCCACCACGGTGGTTATCATAAGCCCCTTCAGGGCTATCTTGAGGGCCGTGGCCGAATATGCGCCTGTTTTCAATGCCGCGCCCAGCACCCTTACGCCGGCCGCCGCCCGCGTGCCGCTGAGGCCGCAAAGCAGCATCGCGCCACTCAACGCCTTTGCGCGCACCTTGGCCACTATCAAAGCGATGTTAAGCCCCTTTAGTTCTTTGTAGAGTGTAGCCACAGAGACAAAGGTCATACTCAATTGTGACACGAAAGTTAAAAGCGGCAGCATGCTGCTGACACCATCCGCAATCCAATCGGTTACGCCACTAAACGCATTCTGTAGACGCTGCAGCCTCGCTTCACCCGTGTCGGCCATCTGCCCAAAAGCGTCTTCTATCGTGCCCGCGCTGTTTTTCATTGATTCGGTGTTCTTGGCAAACGTCTCGGCGAGATTGCCCGTCAGCGGCCCTATGGCGCGCAAGCTCTCGGCCGACCCAAACAGCTTGCCGTAAACCTCCTGCTCAAGCATGCCGCTTGAGCGCGCGTAGGTCTTTACGCTCTTGTCGAGCTGCTCAAGGAAACTTTGAAGCCCGCCTGCGGCCTTGATGGATGCCGCGTTGAACGTGATGCCCATCTTCTCTGCCATGTCGGCGGCCTCGCTCGACGGCTTGACAAGCGCAGTGAACACAGCCGCCATCTGCGTTGCCACTTCGCTGGTGTTGCCGCTCACCCCCGTAAGCGTGGCAAAGGTGGCCAGGAGCTCATCCAGCTCCACGCCCAATGTGGCGGCGTTGCCGCCTACGCGCGGCAGGGCTTGCGCCAGCTGCTCAAACGATGTTACGCCGTTCTTGGCGGCAAGCTGTATCTTGTCTTGTATGCTCCCGGCGTCGCTCCAGTCCTTGCCGTAGTTCTTGATGAGCGTAGAAGTAACTTTGACCACCTCGCCCACGTCGGCAATGCCGCCGACCGACGCCTTGGCCGACTTTTCCAAGTACTCTATCCAGTTGTCTTCGGGCACGCCGTTGCTGATTACTTGGTAGAGGCCGTTGGCCAGCTGGTCGCGCGTCAGGGGGATTGTCTTGCCCAGCTCTGCCACTTGGTCTTTGAGCCTGCCAAAACCCTCGGCATTCTTTCCCGCCATGGTGTTGGCCGCTTTCATGGCGTCGTCAAACTTGCGGCTGTCTGCCGTAAGGGCATTTAGCAGGTCTGTAACCTGAGAGACGGCATTGGCAAGATATTGCATTTTTTGAACGGACTGTGTAAACGTCACCAAAGCATCACGCACTTGCCCCGCTTTGCCTTTCGCCTCTTCAAGGTTTCTACCCAGTTCTTCTGCTGACATTGCGGCGGTTACAAGTTGCTCCTTGCCGTCAACGTTTAGCCGAACGTTAAATTTTATTTCTTTGCTCATACTTTTAACGATTTAATGCCACTTTTACGCATTTTTTTTGTATATTTGCAAAAACCTAAACACTAAATTGACATGGAGAAGAACGATATTATCAACAAGCCAAAGGATGAGGTTACAAACAAGCCAAAGGAAATCAAGATTGAAATCAGCTGCGAGATTGTTGATGACGGCAAGACACCAAAGAAAGAATTCTCCTATACTCCGTTACTTATCTCAATAATTTCATTTGTGGCCATAATACCCTCTGGTTTCATTAATGACAGCTTACCAATATTCTTTTTCTCAGTTTGTTTCATTGCCTTTTTAAAGGCTTCAGACAACGAACTGGACAGAAAAATAAACCCGGAAAAATATAAGTAACTCCACCTCGTCTTACCCCTCCTCTGTCCTTCTCAGCATCTCCTCAAACCTTTCCTTGCTCTCGGCGGCAGTGGGCTGCGGATTGTTGACCTTGTGAGCCCGTTGCGCATCCCACGGTAGCGGCAACAGCTGTTGCGGCGTCAGTTTCTTTTTAAGGTGCGGCTGTATCATTATCGTGGTCATGAGGCGGGCGCGCTCCCAGCTGTCCTTGCGGTCGGCCTCGCGCTGACTGCTGTATGCCTCGTAGACATGGCCGAACTCCTCGGGCGTGAGGCCGCAAAAGTCATTGTAGGGCAGGCCGATGTTGCCAACGGCCACGCCCAACAATTCAAGTATGCCTAACTTTTTTTTTCACCGTCGCCATCATCCCCGGGGGCGTTGGCCGCCGTGGCGTTCACAGACTCGGCCCACTCCGTGAGGTCGTCGGGCGCAATGCTGTCGGCAAACTCCATCAGCGACATGGAGAACTCCACGCCGTCGGCCTTGCACGCCGACACGGTGCAGCAATACAGGTAGGCGCACGCGTCGGACAAGCCACCAGACATCTCGGTGACCTCCTTGCCCGTTTCGCGCTTGAAGCGGAGCATGGCGCCCATGGTCTGCCTGCATGGGTACGCCTTGCCGTTGACAACTATCTCTATATTTTTCATTATGTGCTTGTTTTGGTTTATATGTTCATTCCATCATGGCTTGACAATAGCGGAAGTGGAGGCGCCCACATACATCCACCCGCTTGCAAGCCCAACCAACTATGCATCATATCAACCGACTGCATCCATTTGCCGAAAAACACATACGTTTTGAATGCAACATGCCTCTGACGCACAAGTAATGATATGCATTTTGATAATCAAAACAGACATATTCCCATTCATTTTTATTAACTTTGCACCTTAAACATATACATAAATAAATATGACCGAACTCAAGACAAAGACAAAACCAGAATCCATCCTGTTCATTTGCCTGGGCAACATCTGCCGGTCTCCGGCTGCCGAAGGCATAATGAAGAAAAAACTCGAAGACCGCGGACTATCAGACAAATACTTAGTCGACTCTGCCGGCATAGGCAATTGGCACGTAGGACAATTGCCCGACATAAGGATGCGCCGACACGGGGCAGCCCACGGCTACACCTTCGACAGCAGAGCGCGACAGTTCAACGAGAAAGACTTCAACCGGTTTGATTATATTGTGACCATGGATGCCGAAAACCATTCAGCCATCGTTTCCAAGGCACCCACCGATACAGAGCGCCAGAAGGTGGTACGCATGTCTCAATTCTTGCGTGAGCATCCCGGCATACAATCTGTTCCTGACCCGTATTATGGCGGCGACAATGGCTTCGAACTGGTGATAGAGCTATTGGAAGACGCGTGCGACGGACTTATCGAATATATAGAACAACAGAAGACGAAACAAACAAAAGCATGAAAAGAGTGATATTCCTCATGGCCATGGCCATGATACTTGGCCAGCCAGCCGAGGCCAAGAAGAAAAAGAAGAAGGACGACAAAACAGAAAAGAAAGAAGCCCCGGTAACCCAAGGGCTTTTCAGCGTGCAGAAAGAAGGCGACAAGTGGTTTCTCTTAGTGCCCGACTCACTAATGGGCCGTCCGTTCCTGGCAATAACACGCTATGTTTCCACTCCTTCCGGCATAGGCTTATATGGCGGAGAAGAAGTAAACGAACAGACTTTTTACTGGGAGAACGCCAATAACGGCAACCTGTTGCTGAGGTCGCTGATATACCTCTCTGCAGCCGACAGCACCCAGTCAATTGCCCGCGCCGTGAAGGCAAGTGCCCAAGACCCCATTGTAGAGTCATTCAAGATAGAATCGACAAAACGAGATTCGGCCAAGAACGCATCTTACAAAGTTGAGATAAGCCGACTGTTCAACAAAGAAAACATTGCCGTAGGCATAGACAACAACACAAAGAAGCGCCTGGGCCTGAGTGCCATGAACACCGACCGCTCGTTTATCAAGGCAATAAACACATACCCCATCAACACCGAGGTAAAGACCATACGCACATACAACAGCAAAGAAAACGGCACCTCGCCGGCCGGACAGACTGCCGGAGTGGTCACGTTCGAGATGAACACGTCGTTTGTAATGCTCCCCAAAGACCCCATGCGCAAGCGCCTGTTTGACCCGCGCGTAGGATACTTCGTCAACTACTTCGAGCCTTACACCGACGACCAGCAGAGCGTGAAACGCAAAAGATTCATCTGCCGCTGGCGCCTTGAGCCACGCGACGAAGACATAGAGAAGATGAAACGTGGCGAACTGGTGGAGCCGAAGAAACAGATTGTATACTACATAGACCCCGCCACACCCAAGCAATGGCGCCCCTACCTCATACAAGGCGTCAACGACTGGAACGCCGCCTTCGAGCAAGCCGGTTTCAAAAATGCAATCACAGCCAAGGAATGGCCCGACGATTCGACCATGAGCATGGAGGATGCACGCTTTTCTGTCATCCGTTACCTTGCCTCACCCATCAGCAACGCCTACGGCCCACACGTCAACGACCCGCGCAGCGGCGAAATACTTGAGAGCCATGTGGGCTGGTACCACAACGTGATGAAGCTGGTTCACGACTGGTACATGATTCAGGCGGGCTGCTCAGACAGCACGGCGCGCAAGATGACTTTCGACGACGAGCTCATGGGGCAGCTCATACGCTTTGTCAGTTCGCACGAGATTGGCCACACGCTCGGCTTGCGCCACAACATGGGAGCCAGCAACGCTACTCCCGTTGACAGCCTGCGCAACAAAGAATGGGTTGAGAAACACGGCCACACGGCGTCGATAATGGACTACGCCCGCTTCAACTACGTGGCGCAACCCGAAGACAACATAGGCCGCGCGGGCCTGTTTCCCCGCATCAACGACTACGACAAATGGGCCATTGAGTGGGGTTACAAACCAATATTCGACACAAAAGACGAAGAGGAAGACCGCCTCGTGCTAAACCGCAAAACCATTGAGCAGCTCAAGAAAGGCCGCCGCTATTGGTTTGGTGGCGAAGGCTACGACAACGACCCGCGCGCCCAAAGCGAAGACCTGGGCGACAACGCCGTCCGTGCAAGCGAATACGGCATAAAGAACCTGAAGAGAATTGTCAAGGCGCTGCCGCAATGGACTGCTGAAGAAGGCGACCTCAACGACAACCTCAAAGACATCCACCAGGCTGTCGTCAACCAATTCATGCGCTACGAGGGCCATGTGCTGCGCAACATCGGCGGCATTTACACCACATACAAGAGCATCGAGGAGCCCGGGGCTGTCTACACCCCGCAGACCAAGGCCGAACAAAAGGCCGCGCTCGACTACATCGACCGCAACGTGCTCACAGAGCCGGCATGGCTCATAGCCGAAAGCTACGTGAGCCGAATCAGCAGCGCGCCAATCGAGTTGATAATGCCCTTGGGCAGAAGGGCCGTCACCGACCTGCTCTCGCCAACGAAGGTAGGCAACATTGCCAAGTATTCGTACGCAGACAATGCTTACAAGCCAGAGGAATACATAAAGGACTTGACAACTATTGCGTTTCGTGAGACAGCTACGGGCAAAGCCGTAGGCTCCTACCGCCGCAACATTCAGACCACGTTTGTTACCGAAGCCACACGTTGGTACGACTCGGCACCGGACAACACCAAAGTCTACTACTACAGTATGTTGCGCAATCTGTACGAACGCCTCACGGCAGCCCGCAGCTCAGACGCTGCCACCAAGGGCCACTACCATGTGCTTAGGCAGATGATAGACGACTGTTTAAATAAAAAGTGAAAGCCTGACCAGCATACCCACACACGACGAAGGCCGCGCCACTACATGTGGCGCGGCCTTCCACTTAATGCAAATTACCGACCGTTGCAAGCCTCAACACCACCCCATCCCCACAGCGCCGACAAATGTTAATTTTTATTTAGTCGACAAACATTTTGCATGTTTACTCTGAATTCATAGAAAAATATAACTATATTTGCAGAGATTAAGAACATTTCATGGCGGCAGGAGAGCCGCATCACAAATCATACACACATCGTCGACATGCACTTTCGTGCACCAAGCAATGCCCGCAGCATTGCTGATTATTCAGGGAAAATGGATTACAATCATATCAGAGATTACATACATACGATACAATTGGGAAATAATAAATAGAACTTTTAAGAATTTTGATAGGAAGGAAAGACTGTAACATTAACGTTGATGGCATCCATGGCAATGGATACCATTATGGCGGCAGGTCAGTCATGGCCCCAAGCGTCCGCTTCAGGCATAGGATGCGCCACGCTTGTTCCTGTGCCATGCCAGCCTTTTCACCTTTTCGGAAACAAACTATAAAGCACCATAATTATGAGAAAGACATTACAACTTGCATTGCTGTGCATGCTGATGGCAGTCTGCACCGGCATGAAAGCAGAGACAACTGTCACGTTCGATTTCACGGGCGACGAAGCCTACGGCCTGCCGCTCAGCACCAACGACAATGGTGCGGCATATAATGCCGACCCCGCCGAGTGCATCAACGGAGAAGTAAACATCACCCTCTCCGGAAGGACGCGCTGGTGGGGAAACGACTCCGGCAACGAATTGCGGCTATATGCCAATTCGAGCATTGCCATAAGCGTTGACGCCGGCAAGCTCATAAGCCGCGTAGCAATAGAAGGCAAGAACCTCAATACTGACAACCTGTCAATTCTGAACGGTACATTTGCCGATGGTGTCTGGACGGGCTCGGCCGACACGGTGTTCATTTATCCTACCGTTTCCAGCGGCAATGTTCCAATTGGCAGCATAAGCATAACCTACGAAGACGGCGGTGGCAAGCCCAAGCCGCAGCTGGGCTTCAGCCGGAATGAGGCCACGGCCACCATAGGCGAGCCATTTACAGCCCCCACCCTCACTTGCCCTGAATCGGCAAAGGTAGCCTACTCGTCAAGCGACAAAGACGTAGCCACCGTCGACCAGACCACCGGCATGGTAACGCTCGTAGGCCCCGGCACCACCGTCATCACTGCCAGAGTCGGCGAGACAGAAGAGCATGCGGCTGCTTCGGCGTCTTACAATCTGCATGTCGTAACAAAGGCCGGGGCCGACTCTCTGTCGGTAGTGCTCAAAGACAATTCGGAGCCCATCACTTTCACCAACGACGAAGACAACCCTTGGACAATAGAGGACGGCTACATACAAAACGGCAACGTAAAGAAAAACAACTCTTCGTCATGCCTCACGGGCACGTTCACCATAGGCAAGACATCTATGTTTGTGTTTGACAAGTATGTACACCGAATAGACAACTCCACGAGCTCCAACCTATACCACTATCTCAACTTCAACGTCAACGGCAAGCAAGTGTTCTCACAAAACAACCAGACGGGCTGGAGCCAATACACCATGCTGCTCGAACCGGGGACATACACCGTGCAATGGATTGACACTGTATCCAATTCCACAAACACTTATTACAGCAAACTACGCAAGATGGAGCTCACATCCGACGTCATCGACATCAACGTCACCACACCCGGCTCGCTTGGCGTCGAGGTGCTGTATGTGGTCAACACCCTGGGCGACGTGCGTTTGCTCAAGGTGAGCGGCACAATCAACTCGACAGACTGGGCCAACATCAAGCAAATGAAGAATTTAGTATGGATAGACCTGGCCGAGGCCAAGTTTGATGCTGTTCCCGACAACGCCTTCAACGGCCTGCGCAACCTCATACGCACCGACCTGCCGGAGGGCACAACCTCAATAGGGGAGTATGCTTACAGGGGCACAAAAATAAACACCATAGAGATACCGGCCACCGTCAGGTCGATAGGACGCTACGCCTTTGCAGAGACAGGCCTCAAGGAAATAACGTTTGCAGAGGGGTCACAGCTACAGACCATAGGCGACCGGGCATTCTACCGATGCACGTCGCTCACAGAGTTCATCATGCCAAATACAGTGACCGAACTGACATCGGAAGGCAATAATGTAAATAACAGTGCAAGCACATTCGAGGGATGTACGTCGCTTTACAGGCTCCACTTCTCCGACGCTTTGAATTCCATCAATAGATACACCTGCAGAAGTTGCACCAAACTCACCGATCTTCACCTGCCCAAACAGCTTATCGCAATAAGAAACGAAGCATTCTACGAAACGAAATCACTGCGCCATGTTGAATTCCCCGATGGGGTCAAAACCATAGAAGACTATGCTTTCCAGTACAGTGGCGTCGACTCTGTTTGCCTACCGGTCAAAATGACAAACTTAGGATATCGAGCATTCCGATATTGCAACAACCTGAAATACATCGAACTGCCTTCATACATAGGCAGTTACGACAGGAACTTCGAAGACTGCCCTGCCGTTGAGACCGTTGTATGCAAGTCGGCCACACCGCCGTCAATATCCAACGACCCGTTCCAAGACGGTGCGTCGAAGGGCAACATGACGCTCATCGTGCCCTCGTTTGCAGTGGTCAACTACAAGCTCGACACTTATTGGTATCAGTTTGGCTCAATCCTGGAAGGCGAAGACGTGGGCTACTGGAAGATAACGAGCGCCCTCTCGCTCACCAACAACCGCCGCATGGACGGCAAACCCGACATCGACCTCTACTATGGCGGCAAATTCACCGTGGGCGGCAATGCCCCGATGGAAACGGCACAGATGAATTTCTTCGTCAGCGAGACCAACCCCGGCCTATTGGTAAACGACTGCGCCGACTTCACCGCCGACAGCGTCAACACATATTTTAATGTAGAATACAGCCGTTGGTACTTCATTACCCCGCTCCACGACGTGGCCCTCGACAAGGTGACCCACAGCGCCAACGCATCGTTTGTGTTCCGCTATTACGACGGAGCCGCCCGTGCCACCAACGGCACAGGCAACAGCTGGAAGAACGTTGACACCGACACGCTCCGCGCCGGGCAGGGCTATATCTTCCAGTGCAACGCCAACGGCACCATCACACTGCCGGCCGATGCCGGCGCCCACCCGCAAGTGTTTGCCACCACCGACGTGACCATGCCTCTGTCTGCCTTCGAAGCCACCTCGACGGCCAACGCCGGATGGAACTATGTGGGCAATCCATATCCGGCATATTTCGACATCTACTACATGGACTTCACCGCCCCGATAACCGTATGGGCCGACAACACATACAGGGCTTACTCGATTGTCGACGACAAGTATGCACTGAGGCCCATGCAGGCGTTCTTCGTGCAAAAGCCTGAGGCCGTAGACAACATCATATTCCATAAGGAGGGGCGCCAACTTAGCTCTGAAATCGTGGTCAAGGCGGCATCGCCCCGGATGGCCCCGACGGCTGGCGCGTCTCGCCATCTGTTCGACATAGCCATCACCGACGGCACTTACAGCGACCAGACGCGAGTGGTTGTAAATCCCAACGCACAGCCCGGCTACGAACGTGGGTGCGACGCCTCGAAGTTCATGAGCATCAATGCCGACGTACCGCAGGTAATGACAGCCGATGCCGATGGCAACACCTACGCCATCAACGAGCGCCCCGTGGCCGCCGGCGCCACTGTGGCCATGGGCTACAAGGCAGCCAAGGCCGGCTTCTACACCATCAGCGTAACGCGCGCCGACGGCACTGCCCTTCTGCACGACAAGCTGCTCGGCACAACAGCCGACATAAGCTCCAACGGCTATTCGTTCTATTCCGGCGCCACCAATGGCACCGACTTCAACCGCTTCGAGCTCTCGTTTGAACCGACCGGACAGACGCCAACAGCCATCGACGACACCCCAGGCGGCACAGAAGCCGCTGTGACTGGCGCCGAAGGCTACATCTGCGTAAGCGGCGAGGCCGGCGCTGCCGTAAGTATATGGGCTGCCGACGGACGCACCCTGCATAGCGGAAAGCTTGGCACCACCCCGCTGCGCATCAATTTGCCGGCAGGCATCTACGTGGTCGGCATAAATGGCCGCACACAGAAAACGATAGTATATTGACAACCCCATAATATCTTTCTATATGAGAGGTTACAGACTAATCCTTTTCATGCTGACACTGCTCGCCAGTGTCGGCATGAAAGGGCAATACAACCCCACCAACCCCCCGGAGCCAGGCGTAAACCACACGCTGACCCTGCAAGCCATACCGGCCGAAGGCGGCAGTTTCAACATTGGCTCCAAGTCGAGCCATTCGCCAGGCACGAAGGTTTCGCTGAGGGCCTACAACAAGAGCAACTTCAGGTTTGTGGCATGGGAGGAAGACGGCTACGTGGTCTCCACGTCGGCGTCGTTTGCCTACACCATGCCCGCCCGCGACGCCAGGCTCGTGGCCCGCTACGTCTACGACCCTCAGAGCCCGGCAGAACCGCCAGAGCCCGACATGCCCGAATACTCCACCCTGCGCCTGTCGGCAAGCCCGGCCGACGGCGGCAGCTTGAACATTGGCAACGGGGCGCGCTTTGAAGTCGGAACCACAATCAACCTACAGGCCTACGCCAAGAGCGACTTCAAGTTTGACCATTGGACGGAAAACGGCGAGGTGATATCTACCTCAAGCACATTCAGGTATGTGATGAAGGCCGGCGACCCTAACCTTGTGGCCCATTTCACATACTCGCCCGACAATCCCGGCGAGCCCTCTGAACCGCAGCTGATGCACAGGCTCAACCTTGTGGCCGAACCCCACGGCAGCGGTTACTTCAACCTGTCGAGCGGCAATGGGTTCCGGGCCGGCGCCAACATCAGCCTGCGAGCCTACCCAAACGATTGGTACACGTTTGTATGCTGGACTGCAGACGGCGACACCATATCGACAAACAGCAGCCTCAACTTTGTCATGCCCGACTCCGAGGCCACGCTCATTGCCCATTACCGCTACGATTACAACCCCGACAACCCGGGCGAACCGGGCCAGCCGGGCGGCAGCGTCAACATCTACGGAATGACAGAAAACGCTTTCAGGGGCCAAACAGTGGCCTATCCAGTCTACCTTGAAAATCCCACACCCGTCACGGGCATGTCGGTCGACATGACGTTCCCCCGCGGATTCACCGTCAACACGGCCGACGTGCGACTGTCTGGACGCGCATCGGGCCACGACGTCAAGGCGACGGCACTGGCCGACGGCTCTTACCGCATTGAACTGACGGGCACCACCGAGTTCAGCGGCACCAACGGCAAGGTGTTCGACGTGATGGTAAGCATACCCGACACGGCCACCACAAACCGCAACCATGCGGTAAAGCTGACGCATGGTGTGGTCAACAATGCCGACGGCACCATTGAAGCCGTGGCCGTGCGCAGCGGTTACATATATGTAAGCCAGCTGTCTGAAGACGGGCTCTACGCACGCTTCTCCTACGACAAGCTGCTGGGCAGGGTGCAGTTTCTGAACCAGTCGTCAGACAAAGCCGTGCGCTACGAGTGGGACTTCGGCGACGGCACCACGAGCTCTGCCGCCAACCCTATGCACACCTATGCTGCCGACGGCTACTACGACGTGAGCCTTACGGCCTATGGCGAATACGGGCAAGACGTTGCCCGGGCCACCATACTCATCAACGACAGGCAGCACTGGACCATAGGCGGCACATTCATACTGTCGAAAACCGCCACCGGCGTGCGCCATTTCGCCTCGGCCGACTCGCTGCTGGCCTTTGTTGGCCTGGCGCCGGTGACCGAGAGCCTGACCGTGCAGGTAGACGCCGACTCAACGTTTACCCTGGACATCACCGACGCAAACCTCGGCTTGCTGGCCCAGGTGGTGTCGCAACTCGAATCGAGGGCGCTCACCCTGCACCTCACGGCAGCAGCCGGGACATCGGCCCCCGGCCTGGCATTGGGCCGCGAGGGCGACGAGCTCACCCCCGAACTCATAGACCTTTACAACTCTATAGGCAGGCTGGCCACCTGCGATGGCGTGGCCACCACCCTCTGCGGCGTGGCCTACTGCCCCTCGGCAATAAGTGGCATGGCCTCACAGACCGTGAAGTCGGGCCACGGCACACAGGAACTTGACTTCAGCACGATAAGCCCCGAACTGACCTTCGAGTGGAAGCTCACCACAAACCCAATACCGGAGACACTCACCGGCTATGCCACCGACGGCAGCGGCAACCTGCCCACGATGTTCATCGACAACACCGCAGAGGCCGACGCCGTGCTAACCTACAGTGTCAGCGGCAGCATGGGCGAGCTGCAGTTCTGCCAATTCACATCGACCATTACCGTCGAGCCGGGCAGCGCCACGCTCGACGAGTCTGAATGGCTCACCCTTTGCCGGCTGCGCGAGGCTCTCGTGGCCGGGGGCTGGCCCACCCCGTGGGACATGTCGGGCGGCATTGACAGCGTGGCCACCCTGGCCGGCGTCGACGTTAGCCGCGGCCACATCGTAGGCATAGACCTTTCGGGACAGGGGCTCACCGGGCGCTTCCCTGCCGACGCCCTCGCCCTGCCGCGCCTCGAGACGCTCTCGCTGGCCGACAACGCCCTTGAGGGCGACGTGGCCAAAGACATGGTGCAGGCCATGACCACCATTGCCGCAGAACAACCCGGCTTCCGTTCGGCGCTGCACACCATCGACATGTCGGGCAATGCCTTCACGGGCAACATCGGGTTGCTGTCGGCGCTGTCGGCCGTCATGCCCAACCTGACGGAGCTGCTGGCCTCGAGCAACAACCTATCTGATGTCAACCCGCCGCTGCCGGCCACCATCACCACCCTCGACCTGACCCGGCAGCACAGCGGCACAACGGTGACGATAGACATGTCGGCACCCGACTTCGACGCCGTGGCGGCACAAATGCCGTCGCTGATGCTCTACGACCACAGGTCACAGGGGCAAAAAGACGTGGCGGTGGTAAGGCTCGAAAACCGCCGCCCGGGCGAGGGCTCCGGCTCCGACGCCGGCTATTGGGGCATAGACATTGACTTGACAAACGGCAGGGCCCATCTGGCGGCCACCGGGCGTGACGACTACCGAGGCGCCAACGGCGACATTCTGTACGTGTCTTACCCCGCGGCGGCTCCCGAGGTGCAGCTCAGCAGTTGCCTCACGGCCTTCACATTCGAGGAGGGCGATGCCGACTTCATCGACGGGGTGACAGCCACCGACTTGCAGGCCACCATACTCTATGCCTTCGACGACTACGGCGGCAGGCCGTTCAACTTCACGGCCGCCAACACATTCGCCGACGAAACAATCAACGTACAAGACGTTGTGCGCACGGTAGACATACTGCTCGCCCATCAACAGCCAGCGGCAACAGAGGCCAGGAGGGCCCCTGCCGCAGCCACGACGGCCGGAGACCGGCCACAGGCGCGCATCTTCGTCCATGACGGGCTTGTGGTGCTGCAATCGCCGGTGCCCATAGCCGCAATGGTCGTAAGGGCCGAAGGCAACGTCTGCTGGGCCCTGCCGGGCCACGGCATGGAACAGGCCGTGGACGGGAGCAACCTTGTAGGCTACTCGCTCAACGGCACTACGCTGCCGCAGGGCACAACCGTGATAGGCACCTACACCGGCAAAGTAGACGTGAGGTCAGCAACACTGTCCGACGAGAGGGCCTATGCCGTCGACGCCACCGTTTGCCACGGCCAACCGACAGCAGTGGGCCATCCCGGCGCCGACGATGGCATGGAGGCCGTGTTCGACATGTCGGGCCGGCGCATCGACACCATGCGTAAGGGCGTCAACATACTGATGAAAGGCAAGTCTGCCAAGAAGGTAATCGGCAAGTGAACCTTGCCCACAGATTGCCCCAACGATGCCGACTCACGCCAAGCATGCAGGCCGGCACACGCCAAAGCCAGGCTGAAATGCGGTTCGGGCCGTATGGCATTCCAATACATGCCGTTCCGGCCGCCAATACGGGCCGTTTCGCAATGCCAAACAGGCCGTTTCGCAACCCGCTGACAGCCAAGCACATAAGCAGTGGCCCGCATACTGCGGCACAAGTAGCCCCAAGCCGCCCCCGCAACAGCGGCTGAGGGCACACCAACAAACAATCAGACATAAACCATTTATATTATGCAGGCAAGACATTTTGCATTAACAATATTTGCCCTTCTGGCCGGAGTGCTCTCTGCTTTGGCACAGGGCAACACACTGTCCATACCCGATGTGTCGGTGGCTCAGGGGCGGTCGATAGACCTCCCGGTCAACCTCGACAACTCGGAAGACGTGGTTGCAGTGCAGTTTACGCTCTACGTCCCCGAGGGCATCAGCCTCGACGCCGCCACGGCGGCCCTCACCGACCGCTCCGACGGCCATTCTGTCACCATGAAACAGATGGCAGCCAACAAGTATATGGCCATGGTTTTCTCGCCGACAAACAAGCCCCTCAAGGGCCGCACGGGCAGTCTGCTCTCTGTGGGGCTCACTGCCGACGAAAGATTGGGCGACGACTCGCAGCTCAGGTTTGTGCTCGAAGACGTAGTCATCAGTGCGCGCGACGGCTCAAACGTGGCCACCGGCTTCAGCGCTGGCAGCATAACGATATCCCGCTCTGCCGACCTCGAGGTGTCGGCCGTTGTCGCCGACGCGTCGGCAGTGTCACCCGGCGACAGGCTCAACGTGGCTTGGCGGGTCAGGAACATAGGCCAGGCAGCCACCACGGCCGGTTGGAGCGAGCAGATATACCTGGCATCGCCCGGCGGCGAATCAAAGCTGGCCGGCACGGTCTACTACGACGGCACGCTTGCCGCCGGGGGCACGCTGAGCCGGCAGGCCGAGATTGGCATACCCGAGCAGCCGGGCATCAGCGGCGAGGCCACGGTCAGGGTGAAGCTCGTGCCTGCATCCGACACGGGCGAACCGTCGTGGATGCTGGCCAACAACGAAGCCTCGGCGGCATCGGCGCTCACCGTCAGCCGCAAGCTCCTACTCTCGCCCGACACCATACGCACAGAAGAAACAGCCAGGAGCCTGCGTCTGCTGCTGACGCGCACGGGCAGCAGGCTGGCCGAAGAGACTTTCGCCATTGGCTGCACAGCCGACGAGCGTGTGTCGGTGCCACCGTCGGCCACCATCAGGGCTGGCCAGTCGGGCACATACATCACAGTGACCGTCACGCCCAATGGCAAGGCCGACGCCGACTCTACGGTGAGGCTGACAGCCGGAGGCAACGGATATGACGATGTGGCCGGCATTATTGTCATTGAAGACGACCGCCGCCCGGCGCTCACGCTTGCCGCATCGGCACCCGATGTGACCGAGGGCGGAACGCTAAGCCTTACGGTTTCGGCCCCCAAGGCTGTGACAAAAGACACCGAAATCATTATTGCATGCGACAAGCCTGCCATGTTCAGCATACCATCGCCCGTAATAATCAAGCAGGGTGAGGCAAGCGCCACGGCAACGGTCGGGGCCATCGACAACGATATACCCGACGTAGAGCAGGTTGTAACGTTCACGGCTGCCGCCCCCGGCTACGACGCCGCCACGCTAAACACCACGCTCATAGACAACGATGTGCCCATGCTGCAGATGCAACTGGAACCGACGGCAGTGTCGGAAGCCGACGGTCCCCTGGCCGTCACGGCCACACTGCGCCGCACGAGCAACATCGACAAGCGTGTGACCATACATTTCTCCGACGACTCTGAGGGTGGGCTGTATTACGCCGGGCGCTCTGTGGTCATGGAGCCGGGCCAAGCCGAGGCCACTATATGCCTCGGCCCCATCGACAACACTGATGCCGACGGCGAACGCACCTACAGCGTCTCGGCAGGCGTATATATTGCCTCGTGCAGCTGCAGCGCAGGGGCCGGGGCGTCGGCAGGGGTTGCCACCGCCCCGCTGACGGTCTACGACGACGACGGCCCGGCCCTCTCGCTGTCGGCCTCGGCTTCGGTGGTGGCCGAAGGGGGCACGATGGCGGTGACCGTGGGCCGCAACACCGTCACCGACAAGCCGCTGACCGTATCGCTGGCATCAGACCACAGCGAAGGCATATCGTTTCCGAAGTCTGTCGAAATACCCGCCGGGGCAGCCTCGGCAACGTTCGACATCGTGGCCGAAGCAAATGCCGTGGCCGGCGACGGCTTTGTGGGGGCGCTGCAAGCCTCGGCCGATGGGTTCTCGGGCGCAACGCTGAGGTTTGTGGTAACCGACCGCACACTGCCCGACGCACAGATAACTGCGATTGAAGTAAGCCCCGCAGAGGCTTCGGCCGGCGACACCGTGAGCGTGGCTCTGACTATTGCCAACACTGGCGTAAGGCCCTTGCCCGTACACACAAGAATAGACATCTTTGCCGGCGAAGGCCTGTCGCCTGCCCTGAGCGCCTATCTGCAGTCGCCCATTGAGGCCGGAGGGCATGCCATGCTGACCCGCAAGGTCAGGCTGCCCGATGGCGTAGGACGCCACAATGTTTATGCCGTGGCCAACCCCGACCGCGCCGTTGACGAAGCCATATACACCAACAACACGTCGCAACCGGCCGAAGTCAATGTGTGCGCTCCGTTCTCTGCAACGGTGTCTACCGACAAGAAGGTGTACGGAAGGGGCGAAACGGTGGTGATAAGCGGACGCACCGAGGGTGGCAAGACAGGCCAGAAACAGGTGGAGGTGTATGTCGTCAACAACGGCTATCGCCATACCATCAACGCCACTACAGCCGACGACGGCACATTCTCGGTGCAGTTCACTCCATTCGACCTGCAGACCGGCCGTTTCTCCGTGGGGGCATGCTATCCCGGCGAGGGTCTCACCGACGCACAGTGCGCCTTCGACGTCAATGGCATGCGCCTTTCTTCAAGCGGCTACGTTACCGCCGAGGTAACGCTGGGCGTACCTCACAGCGGCACGATAGGCATCGACAACCCAGGCAGCACGACGCTCACCGGGGTGAAGGCCGAGGTGACGGGCAAGCCCGAAGGATGCGACGTGAAGCTCGAATGCGGCGAGTCGGTAGATGGCGGGGGCACCATGAGCCTGGGATACACCATCACCGGCAACGCAGTGAGCGAGGGCAACGAATGGGAAAAGATTGACATCAGGGTGTCGTCGGCCGACTGCGAGCCGCTGGAAACCACCATTTATTATTATTGCCGCAGCCCGAAAGGCAAGCTGCAGGCATCGACCAAGTCGATAACAACAACCATGACCAAGGGCCAGACGCGCGATTACCCTGTCACGATAACCAACATTGGGAGTGGCAATACAGGCGACATATCGCTGGCATTGCCTTCTGGCGGATGGATGACGGCGGCCACTCCGATGCAGATGCCGGCGCTCGCACCGGGTGAGTCGGCCACAATCCACCTGCTGCTGGAGCCCACCGACGGGCAACAACTCAATGTGCCCGTCACCGGACGGATAGGCATCAATTGCGCCAACGGCGACGGGCTGCCCGTAGCGTTCAGCATTACGCCGGTGTCGGAAGCCACGGGCACGCTTGTGGTCGACGTCTGCGACGAATGGACTTACAACACTGCCGAGGCCCCGCATGTGGCCGGCGCCGAGGTGGTAATAAAGGATGTGAACACCGGGGCGGTCATAGCCAACGGCACAACCGGCACCGACGGCATTTTCACCAAGGTGTTGCCCGAAGGCTACTACAACCTGTGCGTGACCGCAGACAAGCACGACGCCTACTCAAACAACATCATGGTAGACCCCGGAGTGGAAACGCGCAAGGTGGTAGACATCAGCTACAGGGCCATAGAAGTGAGCTACGAGCTTGTAGAAACCGAGATTGAAGACGAATATATCATTGAGAACATCGTGAAGTTTGAGACCAACGTGCCCAAGCCGGTTGTGGTAATAGAGGGCCCGAACAGCATCGATGGCGACAACATGGCGGCCGGAGACCAGCGCCTTGTATACTTCACGCTCACCAACCACGGGCTGGTGCGCACCGAAAACGTAAGGTTCAACTTGCCCGCCCCAACCGATGAGTGGCTCTTTGAAGCCCTCGCCTACACGGGCCCGTTCCCGCTCGGTGCCAACCAAAGCGTACAGATACCCGTGCTTATCACACGGTATCCAAACGGAGGGCAGCGCGCCCGTGACAAGAGAAGGGCTTCGCCACAGCAGATAATGAACGGATGCATGGCGCAGATGGAAGCCAACTACGAGATAATATGCGGCACGAAACTCTACGACAACGTGTCGGCACACCGCATGGCAATGAAGGCTTGCGCCACGTCGGCTATACTCAACGCCATCGGGCAAGCCTTTGGCGGCAGCGGAAGCTGGGGAGGCTTGGGCGGCCCGAACGGCTCGGGAGGAGGCAACGCGGATGCCGTCGAGACGACACGGCCCGTGGAATCGAACAACGACAAGACCATTTGCGACCCTTGTTATGCCGAGTTGCTCGAAAACAACCTCAACGACTTGTTTGACATGATACCCGTTGTAGGATGGGTCAACGACGGGGCCACACTCGCGTATGACTGCGCCAGGGCCAAAGCGGAGAACAGGCCGTACTCTCTGCGCGACTCAGTGCTGGCAAAAATAAGGGATTACGCCATCGAAGGATTTGGCGATGCATACGGTGCTTACAAGGATTACAATACGCCGCCGGGCGAGTATGACGACTTGATCGAGACGGTGGAAGGCATGCTCGAAAACATAGACAACATCAACAAGCACCTCGACGAGTACAAGAAATGCAAGGCCAGACAGGCTCAACAGGGCGGACCGAAACGCAGCCGGCAAGACGGCGGGCTGCCAACGACGGCACAGCCTGCTGACGGGAACGCCTCGGGAAACAGCTGGATTGACGCCCTTGCCGATGCCGCTGCGGATTTCCGAGAGGAGCTGGAGGCATGGAAAGCCGTGAAACTCGAGCTGTTCGGCGATTCCGTATGGTACACAAGCCCCGACCCTACCATAGCCGCATTCTGGCAACAAGCCATAGACCAACATGTGGAAGGGCAGCCTCTTGATGCCGAAGCGCTCATGCCATACAAGCCGGAATCGGTCACCGAAGCGCAACTACGCGCACTTGTTGAGCGGCTCAACGGGACTTCAGACGGCAACGCGCCCGACACAGAGGTGCTGATGGCCAGCGCCAGACTCATAAAAGACAGTGAGGCAACGGCCATAGGCGAGGGTTTCCAGTCGATGCAGGACAGGTTTTTCAAAGCCAGCCATGAGTTTCTGGGGCGCACCGAGGAGGAGTCGAGCTCGGTATGCTCGTCGATCACGCTCCGGTTCGAGCAGCGGATGACGTTCACCCGGCAGGCTTTCAGAGGCACGCTCACGGTGTTTAACGGCAACGAAGACACGCCGATGAGAGACGTGAAACTTACTTTGCGCGTTAACAACACCGAAGGCGACATTGCAACAGCCAACGAATTCCAAGTCGGCCTGGAGTCTATCGACGGTTTCAACGGCAAGGCCGAGCTCGGGGCCGGATGGGAACTGGCACCCGGAGCCACCGGAAAGGCAACAATACTGTATATCCCCACCAAGCACGCGGCGCCGACGGAACCCACCGACTACGTGTTCAGCGGCTCGCTGTCGTATACAGATCCATACAACGGACTTACCGCAACACGCGAGATTTACCCCGTAACGCTGACGGTGAACCCCACCCCCGACCTCAAGCTGACATACTTCATGCAGCGCGACGTTTACGGTGACGACCCGCTGACAGAAGCAGTCGAGCCGAGCGAAGAGGCTGAGTTTGCACTGCTCATCGACAACGTGGGCAACGGAGACGCCACAAACCTGCGCATAGTAACAAAGCAACCGGAGATAATTGACAACGAGAAAGGACTGGCAATCGACTTCCAGCTGACGGGCAGCAGCCTCAACGGAGCCGACAAGGTGATGGCCCTTGGCGGCGATGCATACACCGACTTCGGCACGATAAAGGCCAAAGGGCAGGCTTACGCACAATGGTGGATAACCAGTTCGCTGCTTGGCCACTTCACCGAATACGACGTCAAGGCCACCCATGTGACCAGCCACGGCAACCCCAACCTGTCATTGCTCAACGAGGTGACTGTGCACGAACTCATCAGAAGCATCGACGCCAGCGCGGAAAATGACACGATAACGGGCTTCATGACCAACGACATAGCCGATGCCGACGACACTCCCGACATGCTATACCTTACCGACGGAACCACCGAACAGGTGGAACCGGCGGCCGGAGCAACGATTACGCAGACGTCGGAGACGACCTACGAGCTCGCCGTCACGCCTTCGGCTGGCGGATGGAACTATGGCAACCTCGTCGACCCGACCTACGGACGGGCCCGACTGAGGGGCGTGACACGCACGAACGACGGCAAGCCGATGAGCCTGCGCAACTTCTGGCAGACCGACCGCACACTGCGCGACGGACTGGAACCGCTGTATGAGAACAGAATACACTTTGCCGACAACTTCAACAGCGGCGTGCCTTGCACTTACGAACTCACCTTCGAGCCACAGGCAGACATGCCACTGGAGGTGGCCTCGATAGAAGGCGTGCCGACAGAAGTGGCATTCAAGCCGGTGGAAACCATCGACGTCATATTCAACAAGCACATTGACCCGTCAACATTCACGGCCGACGACATCACCATGTCGGTGCAGGGCGAAAGCCTCGACGCCTCACTGATAGGCATATCGACCGAAGACAACAAGACGTTCAGGCTGAACCTTGGACGCCTGAACGCTGTGGCAGGCAACGGTTACTATATGCTCACGGTGCAAACGGCGATGATAACCGACGCCGAAGGCTACAAAGGAACCACCGGGAAGTCGGCTGGCTGGACTATGTTCCGCGACGGCCTGGTGAGCATTGACACCGAAGTAAGCCCCGCCCGGGCCGGAAAGATAGTGCTGACAACAAGCCCGGCGACCGCGGCGGCAAACGCAACGGCTACACAGGAAAATGGCGGCAAGGCCGGATATGGCACCACTGTCGCCATGAAGGCCATACCAGAACAGGGCTACAAGTTTGTCAACTGGACGCTGAATGGCGAAACCGTTACGTCAGACTCTGTGATCGAGCATACTGCAACCAACAACATCGACGTGGTGGCCAACTTCAAAGCCGCCGCATATCACGTGACCGTGGCATCCGACGAAGGTGGAAGCGTGACGGGCAGCGGCAGCGGCATATACGACTACGGCGACACGCTGAAGCTCGAAGCGGTGGCCGATGAAGACTATATGCTGTGGTGCTGGACTGTCAACGGCGACACAATCGAAGCCAAAGACAGGCTCACCGTAGAAGTGAACGGAAAGACCGACATTGCCGCACACTTCAAACGCTCAACTTACAGACAGACGTTCAGGCTGTTTGAAGGCTGGAACTGGCTGTCGTCATACCTCGGCGAAAGCATTGACGCCGGCAACTTCAAATATGCAAGCACCATACTCGGCCACGACGGCAAGAGCATTTTACCCGACGGCCCCGACGACGGCGAGGAAAAACATGCCCTCGAGCCCGGCCACGGATACAAGATAGAAGCTGCCGTTCCGTTTGTGGCCAATGCTTCAGGCAAGCTGCACGACCTGGCCGAACAGCCCATTGCGGTTGCGGCCGGATGGAACTGGATTTCCTGTCCGCTCGACAAAGAGTCGCCGCTGGCAGCAATCACCAATGCCACCGAGGGCGATTTCATCACAGCCCAGGAGGGTTTCGCCGAGTTCGCCGACGGCCGTTGGATCGGCACCATTGCAACACTGGTGCCCGGCAACGGCTATCTATACAAGTCGGTAGATGCCAAGGCACTGGCAATAGACACCTGCCGTCTCTCAGCAACACCAGCCACCGTGGTTGCAGACGAACGCATAGACATGCGCAAATACCCGTCGACAATGAACATTACGGCCATAATCTACCGCAATGAGGCGGTACTGGACGGCGACGACTGGCGCATTGTGGCCTTTGCCGGCAACGAATGCCGAGGGGTGAGCCGCATGGTCGGAGGAAGGCACTGCCTGACTGTCTATGGCAACGGGGCCGAACCCGAACCTTTGTCGTTTGTCGTTGAAAACACTTCAACAGGCGATGGCTACAGCGTAGACGAGTCGCTGGCCTTTACCGACGACGTGGCCGGAAGCCGCAAGTCGCCGTTGGCATTCACCATGGGCGAATGGCTAAGCATAGACGAAATGCTCGCCGATGGACTGAAGCTGAAGGTTTATACCATAGCGGGTACCCTTGTGACCAACGAAGGTACGCGCGAGACCCTCAAACGACTCCCCCGAGGGGTTTACATCATTGAAGGGCGGAAGTATATAGTGAGGTGACCAAGACCGTTGAAGCCGCGCCTACCGGCACGCACAGCCACCCCGACTGATGCCAACGCAGGCGGCAAGCCAATGGCTGAGACTGCCGTTTGAGGGCATGGGCAAACGGAGCAAACACGCTTTTAGGGCCCCGGAAAACACAAGGCAACCGGCCTGCACAGTTTAATACTGATGCAGGCCGGTTGTGGTATGTGCCGCACACTGCGACTGCATGGCGTTTACAAACGCCCCGGATGCGGCATGTTGCCGCAGTTGCCAAATAAAATGGCTTGGCATCGGTTTGTTTTCAACAGTCCTGTATATTGAGCCATGCACAGCGAAAGCCCTCAAGCCGAGCAACCAACGGCATGCGCCAATATCATAGCCGGGCCAAAGCCATAAGCAGCTGTTCAAAATTAACCGATACAATTAAGCTTGCAGGTGTCCTCCATATCTTTGCCACCATCTTGTGTGCTCTTTCGGGCAGCATGCCAAAGTCTCATCGGTAGCGTAGCCAGCTACACACTCTCTCCGGACTTTGGCATGCTTCTCCGAAATAGCGCACAATCTGATGGCAATTAATTTTGAACACCTACTTAGGCCCAAACCGGCGTCACGACTAATAATTGTTAAAAAGACAGCGCCCCGAATCAACCGTTGCTGAAATATGGGAATTTATCAATAACTTTGCATACAGACACATATCGACCAAACGGCGTTATCCACCGACAGACCTGTCTGGCAACAAACCATCACCTCTTCTCACAACCATTGAGACTCTACCGAAGGGGATTGCGAAGCCAACACGCAGACTTGCAATCAAGATAGCATTGACGTGAAGGCGTTGGAATTGCCGTTATATGGTGACACAGCGTAAAAAGTACCAATGTCATCGCGGATGGTTTGGCTTTAATCGCTTCTCCGCAAGTGAGCTGTAATTTAAATTTTCCACTTTGATTCCATGCGTATGGCAGCAGTGAACAAGTTTTTCAAACCGCTTGTACTTACGTTGTTGTTTTTCGTAAGCTACTCAATCATCGACTTAATCAAAGGCGTCGGCATTGAATATACCGACAATCTGATTAAAGCAATATGCACAATATGCGTCATAGGCTTGTGCAAGGCATCGCTCAACCTAAGCAAACGCATTGAGAAATAGGCCCCCAGAGGCTGCTTGCCGTTGCCCGCCATCATGCCTGACTGCCTAAGCCAAACGGGCACCAACCCCGTTTTCTCTATTGGGACATACCGGCCGTGACAGCCAACAACGAGGCAGCACTGCCTGTCGTCACTGAAAATGAAACATGAAACAGCAGTGGTGTCGGGTTCGAAAAGTTAAAACGGTGTTGCCCTGTGGCGGCCATGCCCCGACAGGGCTTGCCTTATCGGTTTGCAACATGTGGCGTTTTGCGTGCCAAGACATGCCGTTTTGCACGCCGAAACGGCCGTTTTCATGATGCAAAACGGCATGTTTCACAAACATACTGTATATCAACGAGTTACAACAAACAGGCAAACAGCCGCGCCGACAGGCAAAAAACAAGTCTGCACCAACGCCGAAAGGCATTCGTGCAGACTGTTTTCACAATAGGCCATCAGGCCGGAGGATGATTGTTTACATGTATATGCCATGCCCAACAAGCCCTTGCGCCATCCGCGCCGCATCATTCCGGCCGCATTGTCTCGGCACAGCCCTCTGCGCCTAAGCCAAAGGCGACAAGCAACGTGCACGGCAACAGGATGATAATCCGCAAGGCAGATGGCCGACAATGGCATGTTTGCCTGCTGGCGTGAGGCCGCTCAGCGTATGAGTCTCATGGCCAGATAGCCACCGAACACCTGCATGAGTATGCCGGGCCAGCCTATCATTATGTCTTGCAGGGCCACAGAGAGCGAACCGCTCATGCCCCACTCCACCATGGTGCCAACGGCCTGGTAGGCCACCACCGAGGCTGCCACAGCCCAGAGAGCCACGCGCCCGGCCTTGCGGGCAAAGAAAGCGGCTGCCGCTGCCAGCAATACCGACTTGGAAAGGATGATGGGGAGCATTGGCGCAGGCGGCATGCCGAACATCAGGTTGTTGGCCAACGGCGAGAGCAGTGCCGTGAGCAGTCCGGCGGCAAAGCCAAACTTGTAGGCTGCCACGAGTGTGAAGAAATAGATGGGGAGCCACGTCAATCCCCCACCGGGCACCAAATGGCACAGCTGCGGCAGCACGATGTTGCACGCCACGAAAGCCGCCGACCAAACGTAGGTGCGGATGTCGCCGTATGACAGCGACCTGACAGATGTTGTTCTTGCAATGTTCATAACTTTTGTTTTTGGTTTTCAATAAAATTCTTGATAAGCAGATAAGCCTCGTCGGGGCTCTCGGTGCAGGCCGTAAGCCGCTCGACGGGGCAGATGTCAGTGCCTGTGCGGTTGATGATGTTGGGCACTTCGGCATCAAAGCTCACCTCCACACCGCCGCGCCTCAACACATCGAGAGCGCCGCTGCTGATGATGCGGGCGTGGAGCCGACCGACCCCGCCACGGACAAAGAGCAGGGCCGCGCCGCGCCCCACCACCTTGTCGGCCACCGAGGCCCCACAGAGAAAGTCGGGCCGGGCGGTGGAAAGCTCGAACAAGTCGATAACCCCACGGCGGCGAAACACCACAGTCTCGCCCCCTGCCGAGCACGCCACCCCGCGGCACTGCCCGTCGTCGAGATATTGCTTAAGCTGGTTCATGTTGCTTCAAGTCCTCCACGAATTTGTCGATGCGCTGCATTTCCTTCGGTATGTCGATGCGCTGCGGGCAGTGGCCCACACACTGGCCGCAGCCAATGCAATGTGCGGCCTGCCTCAAGCGGGGCACCGAGCGGTCGTAGCCAACGAGGAAGGCCCGGCGCGCACGTCGGTAATCGGGGTCCATCGAGCCTCGGTTTGGCATGTTGCCGTCGGCAATGCACTTGTTGTAATGCGACAGCACCCCCGGTATGTCTATGCCATAAGGGCAAGGCATGCAGTAGTTGCACTCGTTGCACGGTATGGTCTTGAGGTTGTATATGTCGTCGGCGATCTCCATTAGAAACGCGTTCTCTTCCTTTGTCAGCGGCTTGAGCGGAGTGGTAGAGAGCAGGTTGTCTTTCAGGTGCTCCATATATGTCATGCCACTGAGCACGGTGAGCACTCCCTCGGGGGTGCCGGCAAAGCGCAGTGCCCAACTGGCCACGCTGCGCTCGGGCTCGCGTTCCTTCATCTTGGCAGCCACAAAGTCGGGCACATTGACCAGCCTGCCGCCCAGCAACGGTTCCATGATCACCGCCGGAATGTTTCTCTTGGTCAGCTCGCCATACAGATAAACGGCGTCGGTGTTGCGCGGGTTTATCTCGTCGGCATAGTTCCAGTCGAGGTAATTCAGCTCTATCTGCACGAAATCCCAGTGATAGCGCCCCTCGTCGTGCCACTTGAGCAACATGTCGTAAATCTTTATGTCGCCGTGATAAGAGAATCCCAGGTTGCGTATGCGCCCCTTGGCCTTCTGCTCGACAAGCCAGTCGAGTATGCCGTTGTCCATATACCGTGAGTTGAACTCGGCCAAGGCGTCGTTGCCCATGCCTATGCCGTGAAGCAACAGATAGTCGACATAGTCGACCTGCAGCTCCTTCAGCGAGTTCTCAAACATCTGCTGAGACGCCTGGCGTGTCCATGTGTCGGGCGAGAAGTTAGACATCTTGGTGGCAACGAAATATTTTGAGCGGTCGTGGCGCTTCAGCGCGATGCCTGTGGCCCGCTCCGACAGCCCCTGGCAATATGCAGGTGACGTGTCGAAATAATTGACACCATGCTCTATGGCATAATCCACCTCGCGGTTTACCATCTCCTGGTCGATGGCCTCGTCGGCCTGCTCGCGGGCCGACCCCTTGCCCACCACAGGCAAGCGCATCATGCCATAGCCCAGTATAGACACCTTGTCGCCGTTGTTGTGGTTTGTACGGTAGGTCATCTTGCCCTTTGGCGGCTCCTGCTGCGAAGCTGACTCATCCTTGCCGGCGCCTTTGCATCCGGCAATCAAAGGTGCCGATGCCACGGCACTGCCGCCCAACACCTTAAGGAACGAACGCCTGCTTATATTCTTTTCCATATCTTAGCCTTTGTTTTGGTTCTTATCAAATCACCCTGTGCTGTTCGTGCCCTTCAACATAAATGGCACTGAAAGGACGGGCCGGACACAAATTCTCACAAGCACCGCAGCCTATGCAACGGGCTTCGTTGACGGCCGGAATCTTCGGGGCCGCAGGGTTGGCCGGGTCGGAGCTTACCATGGTGATGGCGCCGGCCGGGCAATGGCGGGCGCAGTTGCCACACTCCACGCCGTCGGTAAGCGGCACGCAGTTCTTGCGTACCCACACCGCGTGGCCTATCTGGACCGACGATTTCTCGGCTTTGGTTATAGGCCGGATGGCCCCTGTGGGGCATACCTCCGAACAGCGCGTGCACTCCGGGCGGCAGTAGCCGCGCTCGTAAGACACCGTGGGCTGCATCATTGACAGAAGCCCGGTAGACGGACGCAACACGCCGTTGGGGCATTGCGAAACGCAAAGCTGGCACCCGGTGCAGCGGCGGGCCATGTTCTGGGCCGACAGCGAGCCGGGAGGGGTTATGGGCGTGGCCCTTTCGGGGGCCACCTTGTCTTCAATTACTGCCAGTCCGCCGTCTACTTTCTTTTTCTCCTGGGCCAAAGCGGCAGAAGTTGTGGCCATGGCCACGCCAAGAAGAAACGAACGCCGTGCCGAATCGACCACAGCCTGGTCGATGTGTCCGGCGCCTGTGCCTGCCATGGAGGCAGCCAGCTGCGGACGCCCGTGGCGGAATGTGATGGCGTGCTGGTGGCACTTGTCGATGCAGTCGCCGCAAACCACGCAGCGCGAATAGTCTATGCGGTGGTTCTTTGAGTCGATGCACGATGCCTTGCAGTTGCGTGCACAGAGGCCGCAAGCATTGCACTTGCCGGTATCTATGTGCACCTTCAGCCATGAGAACCGTGCCAGGAAACTGAGCATCGTGCCCACAGGGCAAACCGTATTGCAGTAGGTGCGCCCGCCACGCCATGCCAGAAAGGCAATGACAACAAACGAGACGGCGGCGATGATGAACGTGGGCAGGCTCTTTACCCACACATCGACCGAATAGAAGGCATAGCTGTCAAGGCGCTCAGCGATGGCGGCCAGCAAATTGTTGCCCAGGCCCCACAGCGGGCGGAGCAGGTTTTCGGCCATACGCCCATACGAGCTGTAAGGGGCAAGCAAGGCAACCAACGAGCCTATGCCTGCGGCAAAAGCCACAAGGAAGACAGCCAGGAAGCCGTAGCGCCACGCTTTCTTCTCGGGCGAGTAGCGGAAACGGTTTCTCTTATGCCTCGAGCGGACATGGGATACTGCATCCTGCATGATGCCCAACGGGCAAATGACAGAGCAGTATATGCGCCCGAAGACAAGGGTCACGACCACCAACGCCACTATCACCCCGGCGTTGAGCGCCAGCAATGCCGGCCACAACTGTATCTCGGCCAGCCACGACAGCCAATGGTGCAGCACGCCGGAAACGTCGACAAACAGCAGGGTGACGAGCATGAACATCACCGCTGCCAAAACGGTTCTTATTTTTCTTAGCATTGTTTATATTTGTATTGGTTTTTGTGTTGAATCCAATTCTTCTGCATCATCTGCCGACGAGGACAGCTCGGCCGAGCGAACCACAACGATGCTCAACTCGTAGAGCAGCCATATAGGCAGGGCCACGATGACAAGAGTAAATACATCGGCCGTGGGGGTTATCACCGCCGAGACAACCAGTATGGCCACCACAGCGTGGCGCCGGAAACGCCTCATCCAACGGGCACGCAACATGCCGAACCGCGCCAGCATCCAACTGACGACAGGTATCTCGAAGACAATGCCAAAGACAAGGCTCATCATCAGCAACGTATCGATGTAAGAACCGACGGTCAGCATGTTGTCTATGCCCGGACTCACCTGGTATGTGCCAAGGAAACGCACCGTAAGCGGAAAGATGAGCATGTAGTTGGCTGCCACGCCAACCATGAACATGATGTATGCCGCAACCACCAGACGAACCGACACGCGCCGCTCATTCTCATACAATGCGGGCGAAACGAAGCGAAAGAGCACGTAGAGCCAATATGGCGAGGCTATGAGCACGCCGCCCATGAGCGCCACTTTCATGTGAATCATAAACTGCTCGGTAAGCCCGGTGTTGATAAGGTGCAGCCTGAACGGCTCGCCGCCAAGCAACCTGTAAATGAAAAACGACCCGTCGGCGGGTGCCAGCACCACGCTGAACAAGGGTTCCTTCAGGCAAAAGGCCAACACCGCGGCCACTATAGCAGCCACAATCATGCGGATAAGACTGCCACGAAGCACGTCGAGATGCTCCCAAAAAGTGAGCTCCGCGCCGTCTGTATGCCCGCTGCCAGACCTATGCTTACCTTCTGTTGCCATCTCCCCGGGCCACCTATTTGTCATTGCCCGGCTCATGCTTGGCCGGGTCGTCGGCTATTCCGTTCACCCCGTCTTTGAAACTCTTGACTCCTTTGCCGAGCCCCTTCATCAGTTCGGGAATCTTCTTGCCGCCAAAAAGCAGCAATACCACTAACACGATAAGAATGATTTCTGGTGTTCCTAACATAAAGCTATTTGTTTATTGGGTTTAGTTCTCGGTGCAAAATTATTAATAAAAAGGCAATTCTGCTATAATAAATCCACAGAAAAAGCTACCATTTTTACATTTTAAACGTGTTTATGACTGTGTTTCTGACTTGCGGGATATAAAAAACGGCCTGCAAAAGAGAATCCACCTCACTCTCCGAACGACAAATACCGGCATTGGCTGACCATACATTGCCACCTTCGTAAAGCCATACCATGCAGGCTGCCCGTCACCAACCCGTTAATCAAACCATAATAAATATGGTGGCAACACGCCCGCCACAGCTCCTAAAATGCACGTAAGCACCATGCCCGCGCAGTCCACAACAGGCAAAAGGCCACACAAACAGCACCGGCCAAGGCCTGAAGCTATGAAAGCGAAACGGGAGCAACAGGCATAAAAAAAGGAAGTACGCGTACTTCCTTTGTGGACCTGGAGGGAGTCGAACCCTCGTCCAAACAGGGAAACCATACGCTTTCTACATGCTTATTCCGGACTTTGGTTTTCGTGTGATGGCAAGACCCGGACCACCAACCAGCACCTTATCCCCTGTTGTTTCATCGTGCCGCCGGGGCTATAGCACGACTATTCCCGATAAAACCGCACCGCTTGACCAAAGAGCTTCGGAACAACAGCCTTTGAGCGATGTCTCGTCCCGCCACCTGGTGGCGGGATAAAGCCAGTAATCTACTATGCTTCGATTAGGCAGCGAGAGCGTAGTTGTTTTCGCCAGATAAATTTTTGACCGAATGGATTATGGAGTATACAGTCGTCACTCCGCATGCTTACGTACCATCTCAACCCGCTGTCAAATCCAGTCAAGCCCATGATGATATGTTACTTGTTTTCCTCCGAAAACAATGCAAAGATATATATTTTCTGTGAAATACGACATAAGAAGACAGAAAAATTGCGTACCTTTGCAATAATTTTCAGAAAATGGTGTTTATTTAAAGAAGGAATTACACGTAAAAAGGCATTTATCACACTCAAAAAAAAATGAAAAGGTACCTCGTTTCCATATTTATGCTGGTGGTCTCGATGACGGCCGCCATTGCGCAATCATCAATGACCGACCAACAGATAATGGAGTATGTCATCGAAGAGCAGCAAAAAGGGACATCACAGTCGCAAATTGTCACCAAACTGATGCAACGAGGCGTAACCATAGACCAGATAAGGAGCGTCAAAGACAAATATGAGCGCCAGATGAACAACCAAGGCTTGGGCGTAAAAGACATAACCACGACAGGCAAAAACACCGATAGGCTGCGCAAGAACAACGGAAACAAGAAGCAGAGTGCCAACGTTTCACAATACAGGATAAAAGACGGAAACATCAAAGAGCCTGTCAAGAACACGTATGACAGCAACGACCCGGAGTATCTTCTGATGCACAAAGAACTGAGCTCTTTCATGCCTGACTCGACGGAGATATACGACCAGATGTACCTCGAGCAGATGATGAGAGACAGGGAAGACAAGAACAAACGCAAAATATTCGGTCACGACATATTCAACAACAACAACCTGACGTTTGAACCCAACATGAACATTGCCACGCCCCAAGACTACAGGCTCGGCCCGGGCGACGCTGTGTTCATCGACATTTACGGAGCTTCGCAGGGCACCATAGAGAGCACGGTGTCTCCCGACGGCACTGTGACCATAGAGGGCTACGGGCCAGTGAGCGTGAGCGGACTGACCGTGGCAGAAGCAAATGCACGGTTGCGCTCTACGTTAGGCACAAGATACAGCAGCTCTCGGATAACGCTCACCGTAGGGCAGACAAGAACCATAACAATCAACGTGATGGGTGAGGTTGAAACCCCGGGCACATACACCGTCTCGGCCTTTGCCACCGTCTTCCATGCACTGTATATGGCGGGCGGAATAAACGACATCGGCACGCTGCGCAACATAAAAGTATACAGGCACAACAGGCTGGTCTCCGTGGTTGACATCTACGACTACATTCTCAACGGCAAGCTGAACGGAAACATACGCCTGACTGACAACGATGTCATCGTGGTAGGGCCTTACGACTGCCTGGTCAACATAGCCGGCAAAGTGAAGCGCCCAATGTTTTATGAAATGAAAAAGAACGAGAGCCTGGGCTCACTTTTAAAGTATGCAGGCGGCTTCACTGGCAACGCATACAGGAAATCTGTAAAGGTGATACGCAAGGCCGGGCAGAAATACTCGATATACGATGTTGACGAATTTGACATAAACTCGTTCAAGATGAATGACGAAGACTCTGTGAATGTAGACTCCGTCATACCCCGATACTCGAACATGGTAGAGATAAAAGGAGCTGTGTTCCGCCCGGGCATGTATCAGGTTGGTGGCGGCATTTCCACGGTGCGCTCGCTTATTGAGCATGCCGAAGGCGTGACCGAGGACGCATTCACAGCCCGCGCCGTCATGCACCGCATGAAACCCGACCGGACGCTCGAAGTGCTGTCGGTTGACGTGGCTGGGATCATGGCCGGCAAAGAGCCCGACATCCCCCTGAGAAACGAGGATGTGCTGTACATACCGAGCAAGAAAGAACTGCAGGAGGAAAGGATAATCACAATACACGGTGAGGTGATGTACCCCGGCACTTACCAGTATGCCGACAACGAAACCCTTGAGGATTTCGTTCTGCAAGCCGGAGGACTGAAGAACACGGCTTCGGTAATGAAAGTCGACGTGTCGCGCCGGATATTCAACCCCAAGGCCACCAGCGTGTCGGACACCATAGCCCGCACATTCTCCTTCTCTTTGAAAGACGGCTTCGTGATTGACGGTGAGCCCGGATTTGTGCTACAGCCCTTCGACGAGGTGTACGTTCGCGCCATACCCGGCTACACCGAACAGAAGAACGTATCGATTGAAGGCGAAGTGCTGTACAGCGGAACATATACGCTGGCAAAGAAAAGCCAACGCCTGAGCGAAGTGATCAAGCAGGCCGGCGGACTAACCAACACGGCATACCCGGAAGGGGCGCGCCTGGTGCGAACCATCACGCCAGAGGAACGCATGAGGATGGAGAACGTTATCAAGATGGCACGGGCGCAAAGCGGCAAGGGTGACACCATCGATACAAAAAAGCTTGACTTGGGAGAGACCTATGCTGTCGGCATCAACCTCGACATGGCAATGGAGCATCCGGGAAGCAATTACGATATCGTTTTGCGCGAAGGCGACCGCATCATTGTGCCTGAATACTCGGGGACGGTGAAGATAAGCGGCGACGTGATGTATCCGAATACGGTTGCCTTCCGCGATGGCGAAAACCTAAAGTACTACATCGACCAAGCCGGTGGATGGGGCAACAATGCCAAGAAAAGCCAGACATACATCATATACATGAATGGTACGATAGCCAAGGCAAGCCGGAAAAACAAGCCCATGCCAGGCTGTGAGATAGTGGTGCCAAGCAAACCCGAGGCAAAGAAGCTCACCGTGGCAGAAATGGTGGCCATCGGTTCGGGCACAGCATCTGTGGCAACGATGATAGCAACGATAGCCAACTTGATAAAGAATTAGGATAATGATGTGCATGACAGGATCGTGGCGCAACAAAAGGAGAATGCGCCATGACACCATGCACACCTCCTACCGTATCACGCCTAAAGAAAGAACAAAATGACAAATGACAAGGAAACAATAGACCTGAGAGTAATTATCAAAAAGCTCTTCAATAAAAAAAGGCTGTTCGTAAAGACATTGGCATGGGCTTTCTGTCTGTCATGCATCTGGATATTGCCACAACCACGATACTACACCACTTCTGTAACACTGGCCCCCGAGATGGAAAGCGCACCGAGCGGCGGGTCACTAAGCTCGCTGGCATCGTCTTTCGGATTGAACCTGGGCAACATGGTGTCGTCTGACGCCATCTACCCTACGCTGTATCCCGACGTGATGGAGTCGTCGAATTTCATCGTGGGACTGTTCAATGTCAAAGTAAAAAACGAAGACGGCGACCTGACCACGGATTATTACACATACCTCAAAGACCACCAGAAGATATCAATCTACAGCGTCCCGTTCGTATGGCTCAAGGGCATGCTGGCCGAAATGTTCCCCGACGACGACAATACCGACGGACTGGCAGGCAAGGCAAATGGCAATGGCACTGTCGACCAATTCTGCCTGACAAAGAAACAAAACTCGATTGTGGACATGATCAGGAAGAATATAACATGCTCTGTGGACAAAAAAACGGATGTGATAACAATAACCGTACAAGACCAAGACAAGCTGATATGCGCCACCATGGCCGACACGGCACGCGTGAAATTGCAGGACTTCATAATAGAATACAGGACAAGGAAAGCCAAGACCGACCTTGAGTATTACACAAAGCTGACCAACGAAGCCAAGAAGGAATATGAAGATGCCCGCAAGAAGTATTCAGACTTTGCAGACTCTAACACAAACCTGTCGCTGGCCAGTTACAAGTCGAAGGAAGAAGACCTTGAAAATGACATGCAAATAAAGTATAACACATACACGACAATGAACACGCAGATGCAGATGGCCAAGGCCAAAGTGCAAGAACGCACACCGGCATTTACCATACTGCAGGGCTCGTCGGTGCCACATAAGCCTGCCGGGCCCAAAAGAATGCTGTTTGTATTTGCAATGATGTTTGTTACTTTCGTCGGAACCATCATCTATATTCTTAAGGATGACTTCATCAATCAGCTGAAAAACAAGAACGCACAAGGATAGAGCAAACAAGCAATAGTAGATGGAACCGGCAAAACGCATCATAATAAACACAATTGCCCAATATACAAAAGCAATAATCAACATCTGCCTGTCGCTATATTCCACACGCCTGATTCTTCACGCACTGAATGTATCGGACTATGGAATATATTCTGTGGTCGGAGGCGTTGTTGCCATGCTCGGCTTCCTCACGAATGCTCTCGTAATAACGACGCAACGCTACATATCCTATTACCATGGCGCAGGCAAGACCGATTATATAAGCAAAATATTCGCAAACAGCCTCTTTCTGCACATCACTATAGGCGTTGTGATAGGAAGTGCCCTGCTTGTATGCAGGCAATGGATTGTCTTTGACGTTCTGAACATTGAAACGGCAAGGCTCCAGGCTGCCGACACCGTATATATAATAACAGTGGCCATGCTCTTCATCACCATCATAACGGCCCCATACAAAGCGCTCTTCATTGCCAGGGAGAACATTGTGTACATATCTGTGGTCGAGATTTTTGATGGAGTACTGAAACTGGTCATCGCCATCTGCATATCTTATATAACCATAGACAGGCTTATAACCTATGCCTGGGCAATGGCCGGGGTGCTAAGCCTGAACCTCATAGCTTATGTGGCTTACGCAAAGTTGCACTTCCAGGAAAGCTGCATAATAATCAAACCAAAGCAGATAGACAGGCAATGCATAAAGCAACTTGTAGGATTCATTGGCTGGACATCATACGGCATGGGGGCCATTGCTTGCAGAAACCAAGGAACAGGAATTATACTCAACCATTTCTTCGGGACGGTAATAAATGCTGCCTATGGCATTTCGTTTCAAGTATATGGCGCAATATCTTTCATCGCAACATCCATTCTCAATGCAATGAACCCGCAAATACTGAAAGCAGAGGGAGGCAACCACAGGGAAGACATGCTCAGGTTGGCCGGCCTTGAAAGCAAGTATTCAACGGCATTCATGGCAATGATATCCATACCAATAATGATTGAGATGCCGGCCATACTCAGTTTCTGGCTGAAAGACGTACCGGACCACACCGCCACATTCTGCAGATTCATTATATTGGCATTCTTATTCGACCAAATTACCATAGGGCTCAATGTGGCCAACCAAGCGTTAGGCAAAATAAAGACATACACAATAATCACCTTTACGCCCAAGTTGATACTGCTGCCATTCTTCTATCTCATCTTGGCAAACGGTGGAACAATAGCCGCAATAATGTGGACGTATACCATCGTAGAATTAATCGTCGCCTTGATCAGAATACCATATTTGGCCAAGACAGCAGGACTGTCACCGTCATCCTTCATAAAAGAAACAATAGTTCCATTGATACCATTGTGCATCACACTCACCATCACTGGCGAATTGTGTGCAAACGTCATCGACATGCCTTACAGGTTTGTCGTTACCATCGCATTGTGCGTCATCAGCGGAGCGGTATCCGGATGGTATTTTTCCACAAGCGACAAGGAGAAAGAGTTTATTAAGAATTTGCTAAACCAAAGACTTACCACCCGTGCTAAATATTGAAAAACTGTTTTTGATAGAGAAAGAGGCCTTATCAAGCGCTTTCTTTTATGCCGGGATGGTCATTGCCTTTTTCGGTTCGCTCAATCCATGGTTTCTGTGGCCATTAGGTTCATACTACATCATCATATCAGCCATGTTCATAATGATGTCCATGCTGGTTGAAGCCACGTCATCCAATAAGATCTATACCAACACAACATTCCTGCTGCCTGTATTTGCCTTTGCCGTACTGTCATGCTATCAGCTGGTTGTAAACAACGGAAACGTGGGCGGATATATTGCAAACGTGTTCCACATAATAGTATTCCTATCGCTATTCAGGATTGGAACAGACAAGCTAAAAAAGATGATGGACATAATAACAAGGCTAATGACCTTACTGCTTGTCCCGTCAATGCTGTGGTTCATCTTGTATCTCATCGGTTTTCCTTTGCCAAGCCAAGATGCCGAGTTCAACGACTCTTTCTATACATTCTCCAACTATTACCTCTTTCTACTTGACGACCGCTCGTTGATGAGCATCGTACCTCGCTTCCATTCGGTATTCCTGGAGCCGAGCCACCTTGGTGTTGCCACCAACCTGTTGCTGCTGACACAGTGCGGGAAATGGAAAAAGCCGCAGAACGTGGTACTATTGGTTGCCACAATAATGACATTCTCGCTGGAAGCCTACATACTTCTGATAGTGCTTTTTTTCCTGAGTTACTGGGTGCAAAAGAAGAACTTCATAAAAAAACTTATAGCAACAGTGATTGTGATGGCGGCCTCCATCGCGGCGGCATTCTTCTACAACGGCGGCGACAATGTATTCCACGACCTCATACTTTTGCGCCTGGAGGTGGACGACGGCGAAATTGCCGGCAACAACAGGGTGACGGCCGACTTCGACTCCGACTATTCGCAATACCTGCAATCATCAGACATACTGTTTGGACGGGAGATGGATTACTCGTTTGGCAATGCCGGCTACAAGGTGTTTTTCTATGAAAACGGCCTTGTTGGCATACTGTTGCTCATCGTGTTCTACACCGCCGCATTAATGCACCATAAAAACAAGCGTGCACTGATAGCCGCACTTGCCCTTGCACTGCTCGACTTCATTGCCAGGGCTTTCCCCCTTTGGTACAGCAATTTCATACCTGTATATTTCATGGCCATGGCCTTTGAGCTACCAATAACCCTACAAACCAAAAGAGATGAACCATAACAAGATAAATGCCTTATACATATTAAGTTCAACAAACACATTCGGAGGGGCATCCAAAGCCATCACTTCCCTATTGTCGGGACTGATGACAAAAGGCGTATCGCCAACAGTTGTGCTGCCCGGCAAGGATGGCCTATATGAAGAGTTGGCCAAGATTGGCGCAACAGTATACTATGCCCCGGTCCGACCAAACGTTTACCCCAAATGCAAAGGGCTTAAGAACATCATACTCTACATCCCTCGCCTGCTCTACTGGCATGCGCTCAACACATACTCACGCAAAAGAATAGCAGGCTACATAAAAGACAAGCACATCGACATCATACATACCAATGTAAGCATAATGGACATTGGGCATGACATTGCAAAGCGCTTTGGCATACCGCACATATTCCATATCAGGGAATATGCCGACAAAGACTTCAACATCAAGTATTTTCCCGGCAAGGAAGCATACCACAGGATGTTCACATCGACGGGCAACTATTCCATTTGCATAACAAAAGACATCAGGAAGCACCACAAGCTTGAGACAACGCCGTCTTCACGAGTGATTTACGACGGGGTGTGCCCTATCGGCTCTGTCAAGACCAACAACGCCAAGGAGAGATATTTTCTATATGCCGGCAGAATACAACCGGGCAAGGGGCTGCTGCCTTTAGTCAAGGCTTATACGGAATATGTGAGCAAGTCGGGAGGCCCCAACCCGGTACCACTGTATGTGGCAGGAGAGACCACAGACGCCGCTTACTGCCAGAACATAAGGCAGCATATCGCAGCACACGGCATAAACGACCATATCAAGTTTCTCGGGCCACGCACCGACGTCGCCTCGTTGATGCAACACGCATTGGCCATAATAATACCATCTGAATTTGAGGGCTTTGGCTTCTGCATGACAGAAGCCATGTTCAACGGGTGCCTTGTGGTTGGCCACAATACTGGCGGCACAAAAGAACAATTTGACAACGGCGTTGAGCTGAGCGGCAAAGAAATAGGGTTGCGCTATGACACGGAAGGGCAACTGACAGACCACCTGTGCAAGATTGCCGGAAGCCAGCAACAAGTCTTCCAAGAAACCATCGCTACAGCAGCCGATGTGGTCAGCAGGCTCTATTCCGTTGAAGTGAGTGTAAACAATGTCTACAACTACTACATTGAAATCTTAAACAATGAGAATAATTAAACGTGCATCCGAGTTTGTCGGATGGATATTATCATTCATATTCCCGGCCTCGGCCCCCATGCTGTTGAGAGCAACTGTCTCACACGCATACACAGGGTTCTTTAAGCGTCATTTCGCCGCCATAGGCAAAGACACGGTCATTGCCTACAGGGCGGGAAACCTGAAGGGGCTTGGCATGATATCGATAGGTGAGCATACAAGAATAAGCACCGACGCACAACTGACGGCATGGGAAAAGCCGGGCGACAAGCGGCCGTGCGTCAAGATAAGGATTGGAAACAATTGCAACCTAAGAAACGGGATACATATCACGGCAGTAAACGGCATCACCATTGGCGACAACCTGCTGACGGGAACCAACGTGCTCATAACCGACAACTCACACGGGCAGTCGAATGCCAACGACATGCTTGCTGCACCGGAAGACAGGCAGGTGATATCCAAGGGCGAGGTCGTCATAGGCAACAACGTCTGGATAGGCAACAATGTGTGCGTGATGCCCGGTGTACACATCGGCGACGGCGCAATCATAGGCGCAAACAGCATTGTCACCAAAGACATACCCTCTATGTGCGTAGCTGCCGGCATACCTGCCAAGATAATACGCAACAACCAAAACCAATCGATATGAAGCCACGCATCATAGCATTTTACCTGCCCCAATTCCACACCATACCCGAAAACGACGAGTGGTGGGGAAAGGGATTCACCGAATGGGTCAACGTTAGAAAAGCCAAGCCACTATATTCGGAACACCAACAGCCAAAAGTTCCGCTCAACTCTAATTATTACGACCTGACAAACCCGGAGACGCTTAGATGGCAAGCCGGGCTGGCCAACAAATATGGGGTGTACGGCATGTGCATGTATCATTATTGGTTCTGTGGCAAGCTGCTGCTGCAAAAACCGGCAGAACTGCTGTTGGCCAATGCAGACATACCCATGCGGTTCTGCTTCTCGTGGGCCAATGAACCGTGGGCCAGGACGTGGGACGGCAAGAACCACGAGATATTGATGCCGCAATCTTACGGCATGGAGCAAGACTGGAAGCATCACTTTGACTACCTGCTGCCGTTTTTCAAAGACGAAAGGTACATCAAGGTCGACGGTTGCCCTATGTTCCTGATATACAAGCCGCAGAGCATCCCTTGCGCCAAGCAAATGATGGACTGCTGGAATGAGCTTGCCGCCGGCAACGGATTCAACGGCATGCACTTTGTCGAGACGCTGAGGGGGAAGCAGACAGACAAGCGCAACCTGCCTTTCAAAGCCAGGGTGGAATTCGAGCCCATACGCACAAACATGCAGCAACCTGCAGCCATACTCAACTATAAGCGCATACGGAGAAGGGTGGTCAAGCTGTTCAATGCGGTTTTCAACACGTCGCACATGCTTAACAAGCCTTTCAGGTTTGACGATGTAGCCCATAGGTCGCTGCAGCTGCAGTCGCCCGTGGGCACCTACGGCGGCGCGTTTGTGGGCTGGGACAACACCGCACGCCGGGGCTTGGCGTCAACAATAGTAGAGCCGCCGGCAAAGCAACAGTTTGAAACCTACCTAAGGGCCAAAGTGAAGCAGACCACATGCACCTACAAAACAAACTATGTATTCATTAATGCTTGGAACGAATGGGCCGAAGGCGCTACGCTCGAACCCGACGAAACGCATGGATATGGATATTTAGAGGCAATATACAATGTCGTTAACGAATATAAATGATATGGCAAGAATAGCGATATACTGTGTGACGTATAATTCGTATGAATGCGTAGACAAGTTTGTACGGTCGGTGGTCGACGCCGCCCAAACGCCGGCCACTCCTACCGATGTGACCGTATACATTGCTGACAACACAGCCGAAGACATAAAGCCCATAAGCACGAAGGCCGAAGGCATCAGGGTCGTTGTTTTTCCTTTCCACAAAAACATTGGCTATTTTGGGGCGATAAACAGAATGATGTCGGAGACAGACTACAAATCCTACGACTTCGTAATAATAAGCAATGTAGACATCGAGCTGGACAAATGCTCGCTGAATAAACTCGTGAGCGATTATGGCGCCGGCAACAGCGGGCGCATAGGCTGGATTGCCCCCAAGATATATTCGGCTACAGAGCGACGCGACAGGAACCCGAAGATGACCGCACGCTATTCGTTGAAGAAGTTGAAAATGCTTCGCTTCCTGTTCAACCACCCCGTGCTTTACCATCTGTATAGATGCACAGCCTACAGGAGGAAAAAATACCAGAGCCATGAAGCAGGCGAGATATACGGAGGACACGGTTCTTTCATAATACTCACAAAAATGTATTTTGAAAGATGCGGCATCATCAACTACCCGGTATTCCTGTTCGGCGAAGAGATTTACCTGGCAGAGCAATGCCGGCAACAGGGGCTGAAGGTGGTCTACGACCCGACAATCGCTGTGAAAGACACAGAGCACGCATCTACCGGCAACATGCCGTCGCGCTTCTACTGCAACTGCAATGCAAAAGCCTTGGAATACATAATGTCGGCATTCTACTGAATGCCGACATTGCCATCCAACCGCATTATGCACAGGCTTCGCTCGCCGGGAAACACCGAATCGAAACACAACCACTTCCCGTCTGAGCTGCAACGGGGATGAAGGTCGCACGACCAATGCTTATATATCGTTGGCGAGGCAAACTTCTTGTAACTCCTCACATTGGCCAACAGGCAAACCTCATCGGTTTCAACATTCACTTTGTATATCCGCGCATGCCTGTACTTATCGGGATATGTGTCTACCACAAACTCATTGTCTGTGACAAAGTGGTGATGCCCGTCGGAGTTCAGCTTCGGATAGCCACACCGCTTGTATCTATCCATGGCGGGCCCATAAAAATAAACATGAGAATCGACATCGTCTATACGGCAGTAAGCTACAATGCCGTTGGCGTTGTTCCAGCAATAGTGCGACACCATGCCGGTTGTAGGCGACACGTACATCTGCTTCTCATGCAGGTCATACACTATCAGCCTGGTCTTGCGCCTCACACCTTTATACCACCTGTGAAGGAAGGCCACATAGCGGCCGTCGTGCGAAAACTCCGTATGCGTCACAAAATGGTGGGCGTCGCCCATGTCTGCCTCATGCCGGAAAGCGGCAAGCTCTGCCAAGTCGACCAACAGCGTGCGGCTGTTGCCCTCAAGGTCAACAAGGAACAGGCCGGTCGACGCCGGGGCCAGCTCGCCCAGAAACGAGTCGGCGTCGCCATACACGTAGCCATAACCCGGCATAAACTGCTGCAGGCGCTCGTAGCTGAACGATGTCGCAAAACGTCCGTCGGGGCTTACCGAGTCGATGGGCCAGTCAATCCGGCGACTTTCTCTGCTTGCCACATCCACCATCTCCGACTTCACACGGCTTCCGTCGGCAACATTGTAAATGCACCTGCCACGCCCGGCCCACTGAAGCCGGCACCCCTTGTGGTAATTCCACGCACGTGTCTCGCCTATCTTTGTCCATTCGCCGAAATCGGGCCCGGCCCACATCCCCACTTCCAGTACATCGTCTTTTGTAGGCATGCGCAAGGGTATGGTAAGCCTGTTGGACAGCACACACTTGTCATCGGCACTGAAGGGGTCGAGGTCGTGGAATCCGAAGAAGCAGTTCTTCCTGACTATAGGCTGCGAAACGAAGTCGGAGTCATAATTGGGCAGTATGTCGTAAAAGCCCTGGTATATGTTCCTCACCGCATTCTTTACAACATAATTGTTCTTTACCAGCCTATATACAAAAGATTCTATCTTGTTCATATCATAAAGCGTTATTAATATTACAACGACCAAACAATGCGGTTTATTATTCCGCGGAATGCAAAGTGTTGCACTCTCACGGACATGCACAATCGCACGAAGCGCCGTATCGTTACATTTTCTTCAAGTAAAGCCTCAACTTGTCTGAAAGCAGAATCATTGTCCCGCCGTCAAGATGCTGCACATAAAAATGCTCTCCCAGCTTGTTGATGCCGTAGGGCCGCAACACGCCCACATCTTCTACGGCCGGGTCTGAGTTCGGTCTGTCGTAAAAGAATGTCCGGGTTACGAAAAGCGAATCGCCGGGACGTTCAAAATAGGATATCAACTCGTCACATCTCCCGTCTGCATCACGATGGCTGAGCAGGTTGCCCTGGAACGACCAAAACAGCCGCTCGTCCGACAAATTCAATACTCCGCCGGTATCTACAGTGTCGACAGCGACAAGATGCCAGAAGCCATCAAGGTCGCCATTTCCCGAAGTCTCAAGTGTACACGCCCCCATCACCGACGCCATGACGGCAACCAGCCCCAAGGTCTTTATTCTGTCTTTCATTTCCATATTGTTTATCATAGCCCGAGCAACCCTGTTTTCCTGACAGTAAGCTGGAATCCATAGTTATTGCCCAATATGCTGCCGAAGTCCATGCCATAGCCACACGTCACGCCAAAACCGCCGAGCGTCTTCCCCTTGAAGTCGTATGTTGCCTCAACCAGGAAGCTGGTGTTGTGCCTGGGTTCGGTGTAAGGATCGCGGTATGTGCCCAATCCTTCCTGCCATGTCAGCAGAAGCCGGTAGCCCAGGTTGGCGAGCGGGCGCCCGCCTATGCCCAGGTGGAAAGCATAAAAACGGTTGTTCTTTACTCCGATGGTGCCATCGTCGTTGTATATGGGAGACTGGTATAACGGGTTACCCATTACCTGTCCCCAATGTTGCCACCCCGTATACAAGCTGTGATTGTAGTAGTCGTCAAGCCCGCCGATATGTTCGCTCATCGACGGAGTGCGGTCGTGATACACCGGTCCGCTCTGATATTTTGAATATAAGTATTCAAAAACAATGTCACGCAACAGTGTTCCGTGCTTCAGGTTCAATTCCGCCCCCAGCATGATGTCTTTCAGATAATATAGGAAATAGCGGTTGTCTTGCCTTACATTCCAGTTGTCGCCCTGCCCATATCCATTGTAGTCAAGGAAAAACATTTGCGAATGGTCCTCGAAGAAATGGTCGGCATAGAGCCCCAGGCGCCATTTGTCGGCATCATAACTGACGCGCATCACCCAGCTGCCGAGCATGTCGCCGGCAACATTCCTGTATATGTCCTCGTTGGCTTCGGCACCTCCGGGTATAAAAACATTCCAATAATCCTTCAGGCTTGTGCCCCCATGAAACACTTCCATGCCGCCCTCGCCATCCGGACGATACATGGTCCCGCCGAAGAGCGAGGCCATCTCAAGGCCCATCTCTATCACTACCGGAAAGCCCTTCGACGCGTTTCCTATGCGCAAATAGCCGGCCTTGCTATGGTAACGCACATCGTCGGCATACTTTTTCTCACGTGAAGTAAACTCGTGCTGCCACCCGTCGTCGGTCATCCTGCCAAATGCCACATGGCCTTTTATGCCCACCCAGCCTTTGGTAAAAGGTATGTCCCAATATTCCGGCAGCGCTATCCTTGCCTGGGGCACAGGCCGGGCATTGATGCCAAGCGTCTGCGAGCCGCTGCTCAGGCTGTTGTTTTTCAGTTCCATGGGCCATTCCTTGCTGCCAACCGTCAGCACTCCCTTGAGCCACCTCACCTCTGCGAAAGCCTGCTGCACGATAAACGAACTTGTGTAATTATAAGCTGCAGCCAAGTCGACGCCATAGCCTATCCCCCACTTCCTTGCCGAATCGACAGCAAGCGGACGCTCTACCGCCGCACGCACATATCCGTTTGATGAGGATAAAGAGCTAAGCCCGAACTTATTGGCGTTGAGCCACAATGGCGTATGGCCGTCTGAGAGCGATGTCTGCAGCTCTGCCTTGTATTGCAACCCGCCCAACCACTCGATGCCTTTGGCACGCAAATGCTGTGACGCGAGGCCGCACACCATTAAAACAAGCAACTTACGATACATTGACCTACAATATTAGTATGATAGAATATAAACGCAAAAACAAAACTTTTATTATGCCGGTGCCGACAAATACGGCCCGGCATGCTTATATTGGCACCTGCAAACGCCACACCATTTGCCCTGTGCGGCCACCAACAGGCACCCACTGCCACCAACTGTCTAACGAAATGGCAGCGGCAATGGCCGCGCACGGCAACCACCTGACTTACAATGGGTTGCAAAACGTGCCATATCCTCTCCCAAAACAGGCCGTATCGCACTCCGAAACGGGCCGTATCGCAGCGCCAAACGGCAGGTTTTGCGCCACAACCGGGAACATACGGAAAACGAAGCCTACAGCGGCCGTCTTGTCTTGGCGTCTGAATGCACGGGCTTTATGCCTATATCCGAATAAACATGCAACCATGCCAAGGCCCGGCTAACGGCGAAATGCCAACAACAAAGGCTTTGCCAAATTTTCAACCTTTTGTTGGCTCGGTACAAAAAAAATAACTAACTTTGCAGCAAAAATAAGCCAGTCGAATGAAAACAGACCTTGTTTCAGTCATTATGCCCACCTATAACACAGGAAGCATCTTGACGGAGAGCATTGACAGCATCCTCAACCAAACATACAAGAATCTGGAGCTCATCATTACAGACGACAAGTCTGATGATGAGACCACATTGGCCATCTTAAGGTCGTACATGCTTAAAGACGAGAGGGTGAAGGTGTTCTTTCTCGACGAAAACAAGGGCACTGGCTATGCAAGAAACAACTCCATAAAGAACGCACAGGGCCAATACATCGCATTCTGCGACAGCGACGACAAGTGGTTTCCCGACAAACTCGAAAGGCAGGTCAGCTTCCTGAAACAAAAAGGAGGCTGCCTCACCTACTCTTCATACATCCTGTGCGACCAGCACAACAACGAGAAAGGCATTGTCATATCTCCCAAGAAAGTCACCTTCGGCATGATGAAGCGCGACAACAAGATTGGTTGCCTCACCCTGCTTTACGACACACAGCAATACGGAAAGTTTTATTTCCCCCTCTTGCGCAAGCGCCAGGACTGGGCCCTGCTGCTAACCATACTTAAGAAATGCACTGTAGCTTATGGCATACAAAAGCCATTGGCGTCATACCGCATACGGCAAGACTCGCTTTCGCGCAACAAAATATCACTGATTAAATACAATTTAAATGTATACAACAAGATTCTGGGTTATTCACACGCCAAGTCTTGCCTCTATTTCTTCCTCGTTTTCCTGCCTTGCTATTTCGTGAAGGTAACCAAAGTAAAAGCCACGAGCAACCGGTATATGAAAACCAAGCGCCCAATATGACGGGAGGCGGCAGCGCAACGGCCCGATTACATTTGTTGCGCCATGTTTGCGGCTGCACAATGGCTAAAATAAATTAATTTAATTTTTTCAACATTAATAAGCAATATTATCACGCTCGCGACGTTCTTTATTACAAGAAAAGAGCAAAATCAACAAGCAGAGACAAACATTCGCAATGGGAGATTACATAAAACGCATCCTGGACTTCATCATAGCGGCCATATCCATCATAGTCTTCTCACCTCTATTCTTAATTTGCTTCATCGCAATTAGAATGGAAGACGGCGGACCTGCAACATTCAGCCAAGAGCGAATAGGCAAAGGGGGCAAGCCGTTCATGATCTACAAATTCAGAAGCATGAGGGTTGACGCCGAGAAAGACGGGCCGGCTCTTTGCCAAAATGAAAACGACAACAGGCTTACCAAAGTGGGGAAGTTCTTGCGAGCACACCATCTTGACGAACTGCCACAATTGTGGAATGTGCTGAAAGGCGACATGTCTTTCATAGGCTACCGCCCTGAGCGAAAATATTTCATAGACAAAATAATGGAGCACGACACGCGATATGAACTGCTCTACAAGATCAGGCCGGGAGTGACATCATACGCCACGCTGTATAACGGATATACCGACACCATGGAGAAAATGCTCAAACGTCTCGAGCTCGACCTCTATTACCTCGAGCACCATTCGCTGCGAATGGACTTCACCATACTGGTGAAAACGTTTGTAAGCATAGTCTTCGGCAAGAAATTCTAGACAGAAAACATTTTCCATTAGGGATTCCCCCTGTAACGCTTAGGGGAAATCCCTTGTTTTTTTCAGCATTTTCTTCTTACTTTGCACCATGGAAGAACAGGTTGTCCATGGTGTAAAACTTCACACGGCATACCGTTCGTTCCTATCAGGCAACATGATTTACGAATTAAACACGTCAGGACATGAAAAAGTTAATAATGACTCTCATAGCAATGCTCTGCATCACAGCCTCGACAAAGGCCATGAGTTATGAGCAGGCACGTCGCGAAGCCTACTTCCTTACCGACAAGATGGCTTACGAACTCAACCTAACTCCCGACCAGTATGACGCCGCCTACGAAATAAACCTCGACTACCTCATGGGCGTTGCAACTGTAGACAACGTATACAGCGACTACTGGCGCAGGCGAAACCTCGACATGAGCTACATCCTGCTGCAATGGCAATGGGATGCCTTCTGCGCTGCAACCTATTTCTACCGCCCACTGTACTGGTCTGACGGCTTCTGGCACTTTGCCATCTATGCGCGCTATCCCAGGCGGAACTACTTCTACTTCAGCCGGCCCACCATTTATATATCATACCGGGGAGGACACAGCTGGAGAAGCAACGGCGGACGAAGTTATTACCACGCTCACCGCGACCACTACCACAATTCGGCTCATCGCGGCGGAATGCGCGACAGCTGGGACAGGGGTGACTTCAGGGGCAAGCGTGCCGGAGGCAACAGTTCGACCCGCGTCACAGTGAACAACGGCAACGACAACAACAGATTCGGCAACAGCCGCCGCAGCGGTTCGTTCAGAGACAGCAGGACAAACACCACTGCCAACCGCCCTTCTTCTAATGGAACATTCCGCATTGGCGACAACTCAAGCAAGTCGAACACGTTCAACGCCACCAAAGTAAGCACCGGAAGCTCGGGGTTCCGCAGGCCGGACGTCACAACAACCACACGGCAGCCCAACTCAACGATGCGCACTACGACATTCGGCGGAGCCAGGAACAGCGGGTCGTTCAGCAACACGAGGCGCAACAACACGTCGACAACAAATACAATAAGAAGCAATACGCCTTCAAGCAACTTCCGCAGCTCGAGGCCTTCAAGCAGCATGCAAAGCGGCTCTTTCCGCTCTACACGTGGAAACTCCGGCGCATCTACGCGAAGCGCAGGCACACGCCAAGGCACCACAAGCTCCGGCAACGGATTCAGCGGACGGCGATAGAGCACGGCGAAATTCAATAAAAACATCTGGCAAACAGCCCTATGCACCATGGCATTAATTGCCTGTTGCAACCCCAACGGTTGAGACACACGATTGCATAAGGCTGTTTGCACGTTTCATTAGAGCATACAAACAAGAACATCGAGGCATGAAAATAGACCACATTGCGATTTGGGCAGCAGACATCGAAAGGCTCAAGGCATTTTATACAAGATACTTTCACTTGGCATGCGGCGACAAATACACCAACCCGACGAAGAGATTTACATCTTACTTCTTGTCTTTTGGCGATGGCACTACGCGCATAGAACTAATGCACACACCCGGCAGGCATGTCAAAGAACAGGGCTGTGACATGGCTGGCCTCGCCCATTTTTCAATTTCCGTGGGCAGCAAAGAAGCGGTAGACGAATTAACCGAAAGGCTGAGAAACGACGGATACGCCATACTGAGCAACCCAAGGACCACGGGCGACGGATACTATGAGAGCACCGTGGCCGACCCGGAAGGCAACTGCATAGAGATTTCAGAATAAACGCCAGACCCAGTTGCAAGCCATGCAAGGGCACCAAATGAAAGCAAGTTTGTTTATCCCTCATATTGAAGTTTGCAAAATAGCGAACGCACAATTACGCAGTTTTTTCGTAACTTTGCATCATGATAATAATAATTACGCTCTTGGCGTATTTCGCCGCGCTCTTTGCCGTAAGCAGGGTAACCGGACGGAGGGCAACAAACAACACTTTCTACCGGGCCGACCGACGTTCGCCATGGTACATGGTAGCATTCGGCATGGTTGGGGCATCCATATCTGGCGTCACCTACGTGTCTGTTCCGGGCATGGTCACAACGTCTGGCATGACCTACCTTCAGACATGCCTCGGGTTCATACCCGGCTACTTCATCGTGGCATTCATACTGCTGCCGCTCTATTACCGACTCAACCTCACCACGATATATTCATATCTCGAATCGCGCATAGGCAAGAAGGCCTACAAGACCGGGGCCTGGTATTTCCTGCTTTCAAAGATTCTGGGTGCCTCGTTGCGGTTTTATGTGGTATGTCTCATCGTCCAGGCGTTCGTGTGCGACGACTTTGGCATACCATTCTTTGCCACGGCATCGTGCATGGTGGCCCTGATATGGCTGTACACACACCGCGGAGGCATCAAGACCTTGGTTTGGACAGACTCGTTCCAGACCGTTTGCCTTTTCACGTCACTAATGCTTATCATCGCCAATGTTGCCTCATCAATGGACATGAACATGGGCGAGGCGGCACGCTCAGTGGCCCTCGACCCCATGAGCCGCATATTTGTGTTTGACGACTGGATGTCGACACAGAACTTCTGGAAGCAATTTGTAAGCGGTGCTTTCATCGTTGTCGTGATGACGGGGCTAGACCAAGACATGATGCAAAAGAACCTGACATGCAAGACTTTGCGCGAGGCGCAGAAAGACATGTGTACCTATGGCTTCGCTTTCTTCCCCGCCAACCTTCTTTTCCTGGCCTTGGGTGTGTTGCTTGTGCAATTGGCTTCACAGAAGGGAGTGCCACTGCCGGCAAACGGCGACGAGCTCCTGCCTATGTTTGCGGCCACCGGCCAGCTCGGCACTGCAGTCGTTGTGCTTTTCACCATAGGCATTGTAGCTGCCGCGTTCAGCAGTGCCGACTCGGCACTGACGGCACTGACCACCAGCTTTTGCATCGACATTGCCGGGCGAGGCGGCGACGAACGCCTCAGACGCCGGGCGCACATTGCAGTCTGCATGGTGTTCATAGCCTTTATCTTGCTTTTCCGCGCAATCAACTCTACCAGCGTGCTCAATGCGATATACACTCTGTGCTCTTACACTTACGGCCCTCTGCTCGGTCTATTTGCCTTTGGCATGCTAACCAAACGGCAGACGCTCGACGCAGCCGTGCCATACATCGCCATCGCATCGCCTCTGGTATGCCTTGCCATAGACCACTTGGTGCCTGTGCTTACGGGCTACCACTTCGGCTACGAACTCCTGCTGCTCAACGGTGCCCTCACCTTTGCAGGGCTTCTGTGCTTTTCAGGCAGAGGGATGGCAAGGCAGCACCATAGCCAAAGAGCCTAACAACCACTTTAACAACGAACAATGATTAATACAGTTATTCTTGATTTTGACGGAACCATAGGAGACACCTGCGGCCTGATAGTGAGGACAATGCAGCAAACTTTGGACGCAGTCGGGTTGCCCATGCAGTCGGACGCACAATGCGCAGCTATGATTGGCCTGCCGCTGAGGCAGTGTTTCAGCCAGCTGATGCCCATGGACGACGTTACCGCAGCACGGTGTGAGTCGACATACCGTGAGATATTTGCACGCAACAATGCCGACTACAAGGTGCAAGTGTTCCCCAACGTTGTCGAAACAATAAAGCAACTTCACAACTCCGGGATGAAGATATGCATAGCCAGCAGCCGCAGCCGCCATTCGCTGCTGGCTTTCCTTGACGACATGGCCCTCGATGGCTATGTGGAAATCGTGGTGGCAGCTAATGATGTAGAGCACCCAAAGCCGGCTCCCGACATGATAATAAAAATACTTGGTGAAACAGGAAGCAGGGCCGATGAAGCCATCATGGTTGGCGACACGAGGTATGACATTGACATGGGACGCGCAGCCGGTGCCGTTACCTGTGCCGTGACTTACGGCAATGGAAAGATTGAAGAGCTGAGAGAAGCCGACTACCGCATAAGCGACTTTTCGCAACTGGCGGGCATAATAAACAAACTGAACAGCTGAAGGTTGCGACAATCCCCGGGAAAAGGCAACGCCTTCACATCGCACGATTGCAAAGCGGCCCCACAGACACTCTTGTCTGTAGGGCCGCTTCCATATTTTATACATCCACGACAGGCTGCCTGCCGTCATGCATTGAGCAAGTAGCGCTCTGCCTCTATGGCAGCCTGGCAACCTGAGCCGGCAGCCGTAATGGCCTGGCGATATACAGGATCGGCCACGTCGCCTGCCACGAACACTCCGGGAACCTTCGTACGCGGCGTACCGTCGATCTTCTTTAGATATCCCACCTCGTCGGTGTCAAGCCATTCACGGAACACTTCGCTGTTCGGGGTATGCCCTATGGCAAGGAAGAAGCCATCGATGCTGATGTCCACATTCTCTTCGTCGGGCTCGCCCTTGCGCTTTACCAGATGGGCGCCCTCTACCCCGTTTTCGCCAAACAGCCCCAGTGTGTTGTGCTCAAAGAGCACTTCGATGTTCTCGGTTGAAAGCACACGCTCCTGCATCACCTTCGAAGCGCGCAGATAAGGCTTGCGCACTATCATGTACACCTTCTTGGCAAGGCCGGCCAGGTAGAGCGCATCCTCACAGGCAGTGTCGCCGCCTCCCACTACAGCAACAGTCTTCTTGCGGTAGAAAAAGCCGTCGCAAGTGGCACAAGCCGACACACCTTGCCCGTTGTACTTCTTCTCGTCGTCAAGCCCAAGGTATTTTGCAGAAGCCCCCGTCGCAATAATCACGGTATCGGCAAGTATCTCATGGCCGTCTTCGGCTGTAAGCCTGTAGGGAGCCTTCGACAAGTCGGCCTTTACGATGGCCCCGTCGCGAATGTCGGTTCCGAAGCTCTCGGCCTGCTCGCGCAAGTCCATCATCATCTGGTTTCCGTCGACCCCTTGCGGGTAACCGGGAAAATTCTCCACCGTTGTGGTCTGGGTCAGCTGTCCGCCGGGTTGGATACCGCAATACTCAACGGGCTTGAGGTTGGCCCGCGCGGCATATATGGCAGCAGTGTACCCCGCCGGTCCACTGCCCACGATTAGGCAACGTACGTGCTCTGTATTCTGTTCCATATACTTGTTTTACGGTTTTTTGGCCTCAGCCGGTTATTTTTTCAGCAACTCCTCTATCTTGGCGGCAATGTTGTCGATGCTCTCGGTGGGCTCGAAACGCTCTACCACCATGCCCAACTTGTTTGTCAGGAACTTTGTGAAGTTCCATTTTATGTCGGCCTTCTCCTTGTAGTCAGGGTCTTCCTTCGACAGCATGTCGTCGAGCACCGGGGCCAGCGGATGGCTCATGTCCCAGCCGGCAAAGCCCTTCTGCTCCTTGAGGAACTTGAACAACGGGTCTGCGTCGTCACCGTTTACCTTCACCTTCTTGAACCGTGGGAACTCCGTGCCATAGGTCAGCTTACAGAAACTGTGGATGGCCTCGTCTGTTCCGGGAGCCTGCTGGCCAAACTGATTACACGGGAAATCCAATATCTCAAATCCCTGGCCATGGTATTTCTCGTAGAGTTTTTCCAGTTCCTCATACTGCGGTGTAAATCCGCACTTGGTGGCGGTATTTACAATGAGGAGCACTTCGTTGGAATACTCTTTCAACGATACGTCTTTTCCTTTTCTGTCTTTGACAGAGAAATCATAAACAGTCTTCATTTCTTTATTACAATAGTTTGTGTCATGTTGTTAGGTGACGCAAAAATACTGATTTTCCCGCTCAAAACCAAACTTTGGACAGACAAATTAAGCATTTTATTTATATCAACCCTTTGCGTCTGCCCCACTGCGAGCCCTGAATGAAGCACTCACCTCAGCCCCCAGGCCCTGATTGCATTGTCACTTGATATTGATTCGACACGCCTCTCGGTGTCGTCGGGCAGGTTGCAGAAGAAATCAATCCCGGTGAGCTGCTCCAGTTCGTCTATAGACACGGCATAGTCGCTCAGCTTGTCGGAAGAATGGTCTGCGTTGATGTGCTCGGCCCACAAGCCTATGGCCTTGTACGTGTCGCCTTTCTTGCAAAGCAGGGCCATGAAGAAATAGCGAGGAACGATGAGGCCCGACGAGGTATGCCGCATCACTCCCTTGGTAGCCCCATAGTCTTCGATGGTGCCGCCCTTGCAAACATATAGCGTGTCTCTGAATGAGCTTCGGTTCCACGAGCGCACCTGCTCCTCCATCTTTTCCCAAAGCCCGGCGTTGAAGTTGTAGTACTGTGGCTGCATGTTCGACAGGTAGAACGTCTGCCCGTTGGCATCCATGGAGCACAGGCGGTCGGCCGAAGGGCAGATGTGGCCGCGGTTAAATCCCGACCCACGGTAATCGGATAGCGTGGTACGGCAGTATTCCGGCAGGTCGGGGTCTTCCTGGAACGGGTCGGAATGCCACTGTTTTCCCTGCCATGTGGCATTCTTCCAGTTGTTTCGGTTCCAGTTTGTCACGCTGTTGGCATTGTACATGGCATAGCATGTCCAGCGTTGCGCCCGTTTCTCACAATCCCATTCGACAGAATAGTTGAGCCCGTAACCGTCGGTATAATGCACAACAACCATGCTGTGCCCGTCGTTGCGTACTTTTGGAAACTCAAGCCTTCCGGCTTCAGCAGTCAATATTGTGCTGTTTGCATTGGCATTGCCTGACGCTTCACCCGAACCACCGTTGGCATCGTCGGAGCTGCACGAGGCTGCAGACACCGCCAAGGCAAGAGCCAATGACGCGAAATAATATGTTTTAATCATCAATGGAACAATTGCACGTAAAAAAGGCGCTCCCGGGAATCTGCAACTACACGGGCGCGCCTTTTATATATTAAGGTAGGATGTATCTTATTTCTTAGCAGCCTTACCGTAACGGCTCATGAACTTATCAACACGACCCGCAGTGTCAACGAGCTTGCTCTTGCCGGTATAGAACGGGTGCGAGGTGCTCGAGATTTCCAATTTTACGACCGGGTAAGTCTCGCCTTCAAATTCCACAGTGTCGTTTGTCTTGCACGTAGAACGTGAAAGGAACATATCGCCGTTGGACATATCCTTGAATACGACGGGGCGATAGTTTTCTGGGTGAATACCTTTTTTCATTTTAACTTTAAATTATTGTTTGTTATTGAATATATTCGCTTTGGGCTGCAAAGTTACAAATAAATTTCGGCATACCAAAATTTCAGGCGCCATTTTTTAGTTTTTGCATGCCGGCTATCTGCAATTTGGCCTTACGGCGTCTGGCAGGCTCGCGCTGCCGTTAACATTTTCATGCTTAAATGCAGCGGCAACTCACGTTGTGGCCAACCGCCTGGCATCCAGCCACTTGCAACAGCCATCGTTCGGGCCCACGAAACGGGCCGTTTGGGATTCTGAAACAGGCCATATCGAAGCGCCATACGGCCTGTTTGACGGCCCTATATGGCATACAAGGAAGGGCGAGAATGTTGATGCTGAATTTAGTTGCATATTTGCAACCACAATCATATTGTGCGCATTCATTATTTCTTTTTCCCCGTGCTTTCGCACACTGTTGTCTGGAGTGTACGCCTAAAGGCCCATACAGGGCCACCGACGCCACTGTGCCTCATTTTCTTATGCCGTCACAACGCCCGCCACTACACGCACCACTTGCAGACACCTGGCGCACCATGGCCCGCACAACGGCAATGGCACCGCCGCCACCGCACTCACTGCTCTGCCTGCGCAGGCTGGACGCTGTCGGGTAAACCGGGAATAAGTTTTATTGAACGCCACGACCATTTAGCCAAGTGCTCATGCCCTACATGGCCAAGCAACCAACAGCGCTCGCCTATTCGACGGGCGAGCGCCCAAGTCGGGCTTGTCCGCCAATCCAAACGAGCCAGAAGTATGTTTACGACGGCATCTCGGCAGCTTATTGTCTTGTCGGAAAATAATGCGCACTGGAACAATGCAAAAACCACACATGATGCCTGTGGCGGTTTGCCTTGTTGAAAAAAGACATGCACAGGCAACGATTAAACATCTAAAAACGACAAAACAAAACGGCCGTCCCTAAGCAAGCCCGCCACCCATCATCGCATTTCGCCCTACCACCAACGTTTCCGTCGCTTGGCTGCTGCGTCGGCATGGCGGAATCGGCAAGCGCATCAAAAGAAAACCCCACCCCCGAACTAACGGGGATGGGGAAAACAAATATGCTATGAAAAAAATTAAATGAAAATATTATTGGTTATTCGGCGTAAGTTATCTCTACCACCTTGACGCGGAGCTGCGTGCCGCCGCTGTTTCCTGTCCAGTCATTGACAATCTTCACCGAGTTGCCGCTCAAGCCGCTGAACGTCACAGTGGTGCCACTCACATTCGGCTTCACCTTGGTTGAGCCGGCCTCAGCATAAAGCTGCGGATTGCCCACATAGTCGGTGCCGTTATATGAGTCGCACTGCAGCTTGATGCCAACGATGGCCTTGCCCGAAGCCTTCACAGTGAGCGAATTGAGCGCATACATGCGCACACCCTTTGTGGCGTTGTAATACTTCGGATGGTTGTTGCCGCCTTCCTGTGCAAACGTAAGCACAGTGCCGTCGCTGAGGTTGACGTTGTCAACGTCTACAGCATTCTCATAACCAAAGGTGCTGAGGTCGGCCACAAACGTGTCGCCGCTCACCTCGCCACCGCCGGGGTTATCGCCACCGCCGGGCTCGCCTTCGGCAACAACGAGGTTCTTTACCTCCCATGTGCCCGAGCTTGAGTCACAAGAATAATACAGGGCGATGACAACGCCGCTCTTGCCGATGAACTTGGCCGGCACTGCTGCCGAATACTTAGAGAACGTAGTCCAGTCGCGGCCTTCGGTGAGCGTGCCGGTGATGTCTGTCCACTCGGTTGTGGCAGGGTTGCCGGTATAGTTGTCGGTGATGAGCACCTTGTTGTTCACTCCTCCGACAGGCTCCCCGTTGTTGGTCACATAGCGGAGTATGTAGTCAAATTCAACGCTGACAGCCTTTGCCGACGTCAAGTCGATGGCAGGCGACACGAGATAGCTCTCCGACGGGGTTGTCACCTTCGAGGCGTTGTCGTAGCCGCTGGCCTTGGCAGTGCCGAAATCTATTACCCACGGCGTTCCCTTCACCGTGCTTACATTAAATTTTCCAAAGCTGCTGCTGAACGATTCGTTGAGGTATTCGCCCTCACCGCCCTGCGACGGCTTTGTGCCAACCTCCTTGTCGCCAATCTTGGCGTAAGTCACGGTCTTCACACCGGGCACGCGGAAGTAGTTTTCTATGTTGCCGTAGAGTGTCACTTCCTGGCCCAGGTTGGCCTTGTTCTGCACAAGGTTGAGAGCCTCGCGCACCTCACCGGCAGGCAACTGCACCGGCATGCAGTTGGCAGCGGCCGTCTCTGTTGCGCTGGCAGCGATGAGCAGGTTGGTCATCACAGTGCAGGTGTCGGCTGAGAACACAGCGCCCTGGTCATAGCTTACGCCCGACACATAGCCCACGATGTATCCCTTCACAAACACGCCCGAAGCTGCTCCCTTGGCTATTGCAGCCGTCACGTTGTAAGGCGATGCCTCGGTGCCGTCGCCTTCGCCCTGTTGCGGCGTGTCAGGATTCTCGCCTGCAGTACCCTCGAGCACCTTGAGGTTTTTCACCTCCCATGTTGGTGAGTCGTCGCCACACTTGTAATACAGCGCAACGCGCACGTCGGGCTTGCCTATATAGCTCTCGCCTATGTTGTAGCTGTAGTCAGAGAATGTGGACCAGTCGCGGCCCTCGGTCAGCGTACCGGTGATGTTCTCCCAATTGGTTGTGGTGGGGTCGCCCGTATAAGCGTCGGTAATGAGCACGCTAACAATCTTCGACGGGTCGGCCGTGCCATAGTTTGTGATGTAGCGGAGTATGTATTCAAACTCGATGTGGGCACCCTTGGAGTTGCTCAGGTCGATCATTGGCGACACGAGGTAGCTTTCCGACGGGGTGGTCACTTGCGAAGAGTTGTCATATCCGCTTGCCTTGGCAGTTCCGAAGTCTATCACCCACGGCGTGCCGGTGACGGTATGCACAGTGAACTCGCCGAAGTTGCTGGCGAAAGTCTCGTTGATGTATTCGCCCTCCACAGGGTCTTTTGTCCCTTGGCCGTTAGGATTCTCGTAAGGCGCAGGCACGTCCTCACAAGCAGTAAACGTGAGCGCGGCAATGGCCACGGCCATTATAGTTCTGAATATCTTTTTCATAATCGTCTGGTTGTTGTAATATTATTCTGCTGGTTGAATGTCTTTGTCTGATCTTAGCAATATCTGCCAAGTGTTGTTAAACCGTGTGAAGATGCCGGTAATGTTTACCTTGCCTGTCGGCATGGGCATGGCGGCAAAGTCAGCGTAAGTGCTTGTGCGCACCACCACGTTGCTTGCTTCGTCTATGTTGCGGTTGGCGCAGTTGGCAGTGAGGGCCACGCTGCCGTCCTTTGGGGCGAAAGCCGCCCTTCCGTCGGCTTCCGACAGGGTGACGCCACGGAAGGTCATCAGCTTGGTGCAGTTCTCAAACATGTCCATGTCAGCCGAGAAGTCTGTTATCAATGAGTTGACCTTGGCTGTGTCGATGTCTCCAATGATCTTGAAGTGCTCCTGCCAGGTGAACTTGTCCATGCGTCCTATGCCGCTGTTATATGGCGCCCCTATCTGGCATTGCTTGCGGTAGCCGCCCACATACAGGTCTTTGAGGTTGACAAGTATTTGCTGGCCGATGGGCAGATAGCCGTTCAGGCCTCCCTGCGAGATGCCTATGAGTATGGCCCCGGTCTCGTCTTGAACCGAAATCTGCTGATAGATGTTGCCTGTGACATCGTTGCCTGTCACCCAAGCCTTGATCTGCAAATCCTCATCCACCTTGACAGCCTGGTCTACACTGGCGTTAAACACGCTCGAGTATTTGTCTTTCAACTGTGCAATGGTGATGACGTTGGTCTCCTCAATGCTGTTGTTTCCCCATGGCGAAGGCGTCGTCGAGGGTTCATCCCAATCGCCGTCCATGCATCCGGCGAACGCCAGGCACACGATGGCCAGTAAGAGATATTTTGCTTTTTCCATTGTTCTTTGTGTTTAGAATCGATAAGTGATGTTCAGCATTCCGTTGATTCCATAAGCGTAATAGAGCTTAGGATTGCGTGAGAACTTATAAGTGCGCTCCTTGTTCACGCTTCCGTCGTCCTTGTAAGACACGTCGCTGCGGCTCTGCTCGAATCCGCCTGTGGTTATCTTGGTGTTGTTGAGGATGTTGGTAAGCATGAGGTTTACCGACAGCTGCCCGTGCTTGAGGTAGATGCTCTTGCCTATTGACGCGTCGAGCATGAACCCGCCCTTGCCCTCAAGCTGCTCCGGCACGGTATAGTCGGTGCCATCAAAGTAGCCGTTGGCCTCGAGCGTGCTCTGGTATCTCAGGTTTGGTGCGTAGCTGAGGTATATGCGGTCGTAGTAGTTACCGTTGAGGTCGATGAACCATCCGCCGGCGTGGTAGCTCAGCCCGACGTTGTATACAGACAGCGGCGTGCCATATTCGCGCATGCCTTTGTTCATGCAGATGTCGTCGTACATCACCCCGAGGTTTGAGTTCATGTAGCGCACGGCCGAGTTATTGAGGTTCTTCGCCTCGCTTATCGTACCAAACGACTTGATGCTGAACGCAGACGTAATCTTGAAGTCGAGGCCCCACTCCACTCCGTATGCCTCTTTGCGTATGTCGGTGAGCGAAACGTATGAGAAGGCATTGATGTTGTCGAAGTAGAACTGCTGCCACTCTGTCACGTCGGTCATGTTGTAATAGTATGCGTTGATGTTTGCATGGAGCCACGAACAGTCGAGCTGGTAGCCTATCTCGCTGCTCATCACCTTCTCGTTCTTAAGGTTCTTAACAAAGTTGTTATTTATTTCGGGAGCCTGGAAAGACTCTGATGCCGTAGGCGACTTGGCCTCGTATCCGAAGCCGAGCGTAAGCATGCTACCCCCGCCGAGGTCGGCTGCCACGCCCACCTTGCCTCCACCGTCAAGGAAGCGGGCCGTGCCACTCTTGCCAAACGAGTTGTCCTTGGCCATACCGTTGCGCATCTTGCCGTCGCGCTGCATGGCCGTGCCACCTACCCGACCGCTGATGAATCCCGTCAGCACGTCGTTCTTGAATGTGTATGTAGCCCAAACGTTGGCCTTGTTGACGTTGATGTTGTAGTCGTAGCCAAAGCGGTCGCCCTCGCGCACAACGGCGTTGGGGTTGTTGAGGTCGTACTGCACCTGCTCCGCATCGGCAGCATACGTGCCAAGGGCGTAGGTGTTTATATTATGGTAAATGCTTGCCCCAAGCATATCCTCCATGGTCTGGTAGTGCATTCCCTTCGTGGTAGAGAGCACAAAGCCCATGTCGAGTGATGTGTTTTTGGTCAGGTCAGTCTTCAGCGACGAAGCGAGTGAGAAGGCCAGCTGGTCGTTGTTCTTTGCCTGGATGTAGTACATGGCGTCGGCGCCCTGTGCCGATGCGCCCCTGTTGGCCGCATACAGCCTGTTCCAGTTTATCTGCCTGTTGGCTTTTGAAGCCGTAAGGAAGTTGTATGCCTTGTTCCAGTTGGCCAGCGCCTCGTCGGTGTTGGCCTCGTCGCCTGCCTCCCAAACGTTGTAATAGCTGCTCGGCAGGTTCTTCCAATAGTCGGGCTGGGGGTTCTCACTGTTGTTGTAGTTAAGCTTGGTGCTCTTGTACATGCCGTACTTACCGCTGAGGGCAGTGGTCAGTTTCATCGACTCATTAATGTTCCAGTCCCATGTCAGCAATGCCGTTGGCGCAAAGTCGTTGACCACTCGCGAGTTGCGCACCTTGCCATCCTGATATCCCCAGTACGGGTTGTAATAGTTGCTGTTGGCTATCCAGTAGCTCTCGTCGGTGGCGGGGCCCTGCGACGAGCGCTCTGTTGGGTTGCCCCATGTTACCAAGGCAAGGCTGTGCTTGTCGTTGAACACCTTCTCCACGCCAAGGAAATACGACAGGGAGTTGTAGAATGTGCCCTCAACATACCCCCTGTTTGCCCAGCGGTAGGTCACATTCCCGGTGAAGGCCCATCCCTTCTCTGACAAGCCTGAGTTGTAGGTATACATTCCGCGCACCACATAGTTGCGGTTGGCGCCGCTCAGGGCAAAGCGGTGGCCGGCTGCATAGTGGCTGGGGCGGAAGTTGTAATTGTTTGAACCGGCCAGTGCAGGCATGGCGAATTTGTTGCTCTCGAAGGGCAGCGAGTACTCCACGTCGCGCGACTGGTTGTTCAATCCGCCTATCTGCGAATATCTGAACTGGCCCGACTCGGCATCGTTCATCGGCGCTCCGTTGATGAAAATCTCGTTGTACTTCTGGTCAAGGGCACGGTACCTGAACCGCGCCGGGCTGAACAGATAACCCACCTCCGAAGCATAGATGTTGCTGTTAGAGTTGACGATGATGACATTGTCGGTCATGTCGGCGTCTTCTCCCAGCTGAGCTTCAGTGAAAGTGAACGCCTGCTCGCTCTCCATGTCGGTAGTATGCCCAGTCTGTCCTGTCACTTGGGCTGCTGCCGACGTGGCGCAACACAGGGCGGCCACCGCTAATTTCAGCTTTTTCTGCATAGGTTGTGAATGTTTAGTTATAAATGATTCCAAATTGCAAAGTAACAAAATAAATTCTAATAAAAGAAGAAAAAGACGATAATTTTTTATTAATATCGACGATGCCGGGCCTAATGCATTCATTGGCATGGCACAAGGCATAAAAATATATGTTCGCGCGCGCAATGACGGACATGCCAGATAATTGTTCACAATGCAGCTCGCACAATTGTAAGCCCCCTTGTTTTGCAATGCTGCCGGGGACATACGGCCGCACATAACGCCCCAGGCAGGAAACCGGCAAAGGCCGTATGGCACGCCAAAGCGGCATGCACCTTAATATACTGGGGCCCAAACAGTTAAGGGAGATGCCCCTTGCTGCAACTTTTTCTTACAAAAATGAGAGCCCGGCAATTTGCCGTCGACAGCAGCCCGCTGCGCGTTTAATTTTTCATTAAAGTTGCAAGAATAAAACGTTAACAGCATGGTAATGTCGACAAAAATTGCGATATTTGCAGAAAAATCAGTTTAGACATGAAGAAATACGTGTTTCTCTTTGCCCTACTACTGTTCATAGGCAGTCGCGGGCTGGCGCAAGGCGAGAAGAAGTTCTCTGTCTACGCCATCGGTTTCTATAACCTTGAAAACCTGTTCGACACCTGCCATGACGAAGGTAAGAACGATTATGAGTACCTGCCTGAAGGCTCCATGAAGTGGAACGGACGGAAATACTCAAACAAGCTGCGCAACATGTCACGCGTGTTGTCTGAGATGGGCACCGACATGCTGCCCAAGGTTGGATGCGCCGCCATCGGAGTGAGCGAGGTGGAGAATGCAAAGGCGCTGACCGACCTTGTTGCCCAGCCAGCCCTCGCCGCACGCGGCTATAAGTTCTGCCACATAGAAGGCGAAGACAAACGAGGCGTTGACTGCGCCCTGCTCTACAACCCTAAGATGTTCACCGTGCGCAACGTCAAGCTCGTGCCATACGTACAGGCCCTGGCCAAGGACAGCTCTTACAAGACACGCGGCTTCCTTACAGTCAGCGGCACGCTCGGCGGCGAGCACGTGGCAATCATAGTAAACCACCTGCCCAGCCGCTTCAACGGCTCGTTCTACCGCGAACAGGGCGCCAAGCAGATAAAGGCAGTGAAAGACTCGCTCATTAAAGAAGACCCCGACGTCAAAGTCATTGTGATGGGCGACATGAACGACGACCCGATGAACCGCTCGATGGCCGTAGAACTGGGAGCCAAGCGCGAGATATCTGAAGTGGGCGACGACGACATGTACAACCCGTGGTGGAACACACTGAAGGCCGGCAAAGGCACGTTGTTCTACAACGGCAGCTGGAACCTGTTCGACCAAATCATCCTCTCGCCATCGCTCATCAACCGCGACGGCAAGAAAGACTACTCCACACTGAAGTACTTCAAGCACCAGATATTCCGCCGCGACTACATGTTCCAACAGGAAGGCCGCTACAAAGGCAACCCCAAGCGCACTCACGCCGGCGGGGTTTGGCTCAACGGATACAGCGACCACCTTCCCACAGTGGTATATCTCGTGAAGCAACAGAAATAAAGCCGACCGCAAACATGTAGCGGCAGACAATTGTCGCTGTACGACCAAGGATTGCAGGATAACGGCCGTAAGGCCCGGAGCCCACGTGGCCGCCGCTTCACTGCATTTCACCTGGCCGCACAGCGACAATTTAGGAATATGCCCTGCGGCAGACCATGCCGCCCCATTGCGGCGGGCCATCACACAGCGGCCAACGCAAACATAAAACAACTACAGCAGCATCATGGAAGAACATCCATTCGAACCCTTTCTGCCGGAGCACGCCAGGTTGCTCATGCTCGGCACGTTCCCACCCGCCCCCAAGCGCTGGTGCATGCCATTCTACTACCCAAACTACCAGAACGACATGTGGCGCATCTTCGGGATATGCTTCTTCGGCGACAAGACCCACTTCCTGCTGGAAGAAGAGAAGCGCTTCAATCTTGGGCTGATAAAGCCGTTCCTCATTGAAAAAGGCATAGCCATGTACGACACGGCAGTGAAAGTGAACAGGACGAAAAACACGGCTTCCGACAAAGACTTGCAAATACTGCAGCCCACCGACCTCGACGACATGCTCAACCGGCTGCCGTGCTGCAAGGCCGTAATCACGGCAGGGCAGCTGGCCACCGATGTATTCTGCCGCCACTTCGGCATCGGGCAGCCCAAGGTCGGCGATTACAAGGAGTTCGACTTCAACGGCCGGAGCATACGGCTATACCGCATGCCCAGTTCATCGAGGGCCTATCCCATGAGCCCCGAAGACAAAGCCAAGCAATACAAAATAGTGTTCGATTACCTCAATTTATAACAAACGGCACCACCCGGGCGCAATCCGGCTGCAAGGCTGATGCCGCGCAGCCACCCCGGGGCCAGCATAACAATATTCAAAGATGACAATAATAGGAGTTGCCGGTGGCACCGGTTCGGGCAAGACCACCGTAGTAAAGAAGATAGTAGAGTCGCTGCCGCCCCACTTCGTGTCGGTGGTTCCCCTCGACTCGTATTACAACGACGAGTCGCAGGCCACGCCTGAAGAACGCAAGTCAATCAACGTAGACCACCCGGATGCCTTCGACTGGAAACTGCTCATCGAGCACGTGCAGGCACTCCGCGCCGGGCGCCCCATAGAAATGCCCGTCTACTCATACTCGGAGTTCAGCCGCCTGCCCCAGACAGAGCACGTGGAGCCCCGCCCGGTGGTGATTGTCGAGGGCATAATGGTGCTGCTCAACAAGAAGCTACGCGACATGATGGACCTGAAGATATTCGTAGACACCGACTCCGACGAGCGGTTCATACGCAACCTTCAGCGCGACGTGATTGAGCGCGGGCGCACCGTGGAGATGGTCATCGACCGCTACCTGCGCATGAAAAAGCCCATGCACGAGCAGTTCATCGAGCCCACGAAGAAGTACGCCGACCTCATCATACCGCAAGGCGGCGAAAACAACATCGGCATACGCATACTGAGAAAGTACATCGAGGGGATAGCCGTCAACGAGTGAGCCGCCACGGCATGGCTGAAAAAGCGCCATGCCGTGGCGGGCGGCGTGTCATGACGGGTCGATGAGGTCGTTGTTGGCCGACTTCTCCACCTGTTTCTTCCACGAATAAATCTTCCACGAGTTTATTATCTCCGTCACCCCATAGAGCAGGCTGCACCAGCCAAGTATTACCAACGGCAGCGCAGCGCTCTCCATTGGCTTGATTATGACGTAGAGCCCCACAAGGAGCACCAACGAAGGGCACACCCAATAAACAAAAGCCACGCGCCCAAGGCGGCGTGCGGCGAGCAGGGCCATAAACTGGTTGAGCGCCCCGAGTATGAGTATGGCGCCCAGCACATACATCAACCCGGCCACAAACATGTCGGGCTTTATGGCCAGCAACGCGCCAAATACCACGCTGCCAACGCCGACGATGGGCAACGGGGGCTTGCCCCCACTGATAACGCGCCCCTCGGCATCGGTAATCTTATACGTTGAGGCATTGCGCGCGGCATTGAGATAGGTGGCACACGAAATCACGCCCGACAGCAGGAAGAGCACGCCTATGGCCACCGTTATCCATGTCACGGTGCCGCCCGGATACTGGATGAGCAGCACCCCAACGATGATGGCGCACACGGCACGCAACAATGAACTTCTTAATATTTTCATGATTCTATGGATTTAACGTATTGCAAATATACGGATAAAAACTGTAAGGAACAATTTTTTCGCAACATTTATACTTTGCAACACCACAAATGACCACTCTGTATTTAGCGAGACACGGCGAGACCGTTGACAACGTAAACCAGATAATGCAAGGACAGACACAAGGCCGGCTGACCGACAACGGCATACGCCAGGCCGAGGCCTTGCGCGACGAGATGGCATCGGCAACAATCGACGCAGTAATATCCAGCGACCTTAAGCGCGCCGTCGACACGGCCACCATCATTGCCGAGCCCCACCGTCTGCCCGTAGCAACCACAAAGCTGCTGCGCGAACGCGACTGGGGCAGCTTCACCGGCCGCCACATACCCGAACTGAAAGACGAGGTGTGGCCCGACGACATCGAGACGATTGAACAACTTAAGCAGCGGGCAGCCGAATTCATCGGCATGCTGCGACGCGACTATGCCGGAAAGACGGTGCTGGCCGTGGGCCACGGCATTATAAACAAGGCCATACAGGCCGTTCACTACGGCAAAGCCATGCACGAGATACCACGCATGGAGAACGCCGAGACACGCCTGCTGCACATTGTCTGAACCCACCGCCCAAGCCGCCGGCACACGGCCCATGTGGCAAAGACAGCCACAGCCGCGGCCTGAACACACGGCGGGCATGCAACGGCAAGCCCTTGCCGACGCCTGCGCACAAAAAAAACATGGGAGCCCGCCGCATGTGCTGCAGGCCCCCATGGCAATACATCAATTCTCTATCAACATGCTGCAATGCCCCGTCAGTGTACAGGCAAGCCGCCGTCACCATCAACCGATGGTTATCTGCCGGGCCACCTTGGCCTTGCTGGCCTCTATCTTGGGCAGGTCGACGGTGAGAACACCGTGCTCAACCTTTGCAGAAATCTTGTCCTTGTCTACGTCGTCGGGCAATATCAGCGTCTGCTCATACTTCGAGTATGAAAACTCGTGGCGCAGGTAACGGGTGTTCTTGTCCTCCTCTTTCTTCTCGTCTTTGCTCTCCATCTTTATCGTGAGGTTGCCTTCATCGTTGATGTGAACGGCAAAGTCTTCTTTCTTCAAACCCGGAGCGGCGAGCTCTACAACATAGCCCCTATCGCTTTCCTTCACGTTGATGGCCGGGGCGGTGGCATTTGCCTTCGGCATGAAGTCTGTATCAAAGAAATCGTTGAACACTGCCGGTATCCATTCTGAGCTTCTTCTAACTGGTGTCATAATCTAATCTCCTATCATTTATGTTGTTAATGTTCTTGTTGACTGTTGCCTCGGCTTTCGCTTCGGCTTTCACTCATGATAGTGCAACAAGCATACCAGCGCCGAAAAGTGTGACGTTTTGACGCAACAGCAAGACAGAATGACAGCGGCGGCATGTTGAAGCAAACCTCCCTGCTGCCGCCCCGATGCCTCTCCACAGTGGCGGCAATCCCTTCACGGCCACCTTTTCGGTGGCCAAGACGTAAAGAAAAACGGCCGGGCAGACCACGCGGTCAGGCCGTCGGACATGCCAAAAGGCCCGCAGGCAATTGCCTGCGGGCCTTTGTCAACCCCCAATAGGCCTTCATACCGCCCGGGATGCGCCTTTCGCGCTATCACGGATTGGCCTTTTGGCCGAAAGCCACTGACTTGGCGGTAAAACAATACCGGGTGCATGGCCAGCGACAAACCATCGGGGGCCACGCCCGGCGAGTCTACTGGCGGCACGTCAGGGGCGGGGTCAGGCCTCCGGACCGGCCATGGCCTTGAGCACGCCCACCCCCTCTTCCACCGTATTCACGCCGGTGACGACCATCGAACGCTTGCCGTTCTGCTCGCGCAAGTTGCAACGCCGAGGGTTTGCGGCAATGTATTCAAGCACCCTGTCGAACGTCTTGCTCCGGTAGTAGGCACTCTGCGGGTTGCTCACAAAGAAGAGAGTCATGCGCCCCTGCTTGAGCATCACCTTCTCGCAACCCAGGCTCTTGCCGAGCCTGCGCAGCGGAACGACACGCATGAGCTCTTCGCCCACTTGCGGCACCGGCCCGAAACGGTCGACCATGCGGGCGCGGAAGCGCTCCAGTTCGTCGTCGCCCTTCAGGCTGTCGAGTTCGCGATAGAGCAGCATGCGCTCGCTGTCGCTGGGCACGTAGCGGTCGGGGAAGTACATCTCGATGTCGCTTTCGAGCGCACAGTCGTCGACAAAGGCGTCGCCACCGGCCTCGCCCGCAGCCGCCTCTTCGCTGTAGAGGTCGGCAAACTCGTCGTTTTTCAGCTCTGTCACGGCCTGGTTGAGTATCTTCTGGTATGTCTCGTAACCCAGGTCGGCTATAAACCCGCTCTGCTCGGCCCCGAGCAGGTTGCCGGCCCCGCGTATGTCGAGGTCTTGCATGGCAATGTTGATGCCCGAACCCAGGTCGGAGAAGTTTTCAAGGGCCTCGAGCCTGCGGCGCGACTCGGGGTTGAGGTCGGCCAGCGGCGGGGCGAGCAGGTAGCAGAAGGCCTTGCGGTTGCCCCTGCCCACGCGCCCGCGCATCTGGTGGAGGTCGCTAAGCCCGAAGTTGTGGGCACCGTTTATTATTATGGTGTTGGCGTTGGGGATGTCGATGCCGTTTTCCACGATGGTTGTCGACAGCAGCACGTCGTAGTCATAGTTGGCAAAGTCCATGATGATTTGCTCCAGTTCGTCGGGCTTCATCTGCCCGTGGCCAATGGCAATGCGCACATCGGGTATGTATTTGCGTATCATCTCGGCTATGTGTGTCAGCTCGCTGATGCGGTTGTTTACAAAATACACCTGCCCATTGCGGCTCATCTCAAAGTTTATAGCGTCGGTGATTATCTCCGGCCCGAAGGTGTGTATCTCCGTCTGTATGGGGTAACGGTTGGGCGGCGGGGTCTGTATTATGCTCATGTCGCGCGCGCCAACGAGCGAGAACTGCAGCGTGCGCGGTATCGGCGTGGCCGACATTGTGAGCGTGTCGACGTTGACCTTCATCTGGCGCAGCTTCTCTTTCGTGGCCACGCCAAACTTCTGCTCCTCGTCGATGATGAGAAGCCCCAGGTCGTGGAACTTCACCGACTTGCCTATCAGCTTGTGGGTGCCTATCAGTATGTCTATCTTACCGGCCTCAAGGTCGGCAAGCACGGCCTTGGTCTGCTTCGGGCTGCGCGCCCGCGTGAGGTAGTCGACCCTCACGGGAAAGTCTTTCAGCCTCTTGCTGAACGTCTGGTAGTGCTGGTAGGCCAGCACCGTGGTGGGCACAAGCACGGCCACCTGCTTTGAGTCGCATGCCGCCTTGAACGCCGCCCGCACGGCCACCTCGGTCTTGCCAAAGCCCACGTCGCCGCACACAAGGCGGTCCATGGGGCGCTGCCGCTCCATGTCGGCCTTGACGTCGTTGGTTGCCTTGAGCTGGTCGGGGGTGTCCTCGTAGAGGAAACTGGCCTCGAGCTCGTGTTGCATGAATGTGTCTGCGCTGTAGGCAAAGCCCTTCTCGTGGCGCCGCTTGGCGTATAGCTTTATTAGGTCGCGGGCAATGTCCTTTATCTTCTTCTTCGTACGCTCCTTCAGGTGCTCCCACTGCCCGGTGCCGAGATGGCTCAGCCGCGGCGGCTCACCGTTGTCCTGCGCCTTGTACTTCGACACTTTGTAGAGCGAATGTATAGATACATAGATGGCGTCGCCGTGCTGATACTGTATCTTTATCATCTCTTGGTAACCGTCGCCCTGCGGCATCCGCACCAGCCCGCCGAAGCGGCCGATGCCATGGTCGACGTGAACCACGTAGTCGCCCACCTCAAACTGCTTTATCTCCTTGAGCGTCAGGGCCACCTTGCCGCCACGGGCCTTGTCGGAGCGGAGGCTGTATTTGTGGAAGCGGTCGAATATCTGGTGGTCGGTGAAGAAGCACATCCGCAGGCTGTTGTCGGCAAACCCCTCGTGCAGGGTGCGGTTGACGGGCATGAAGTCGATGCCCGACACAGGCGCGCATGCCTGCCCCGGCGCCACTGTTGCCGCCCCGGCGCCGTGGGCAGCGCCCTCATGGCCGGCCTCAACAGCGGCAGCCGTGCCTCCGCCGGCATCGTTGCGTGCGCCGAGAATCTCTTTCAGGCGCTCGTTTTGCTTCTGGCTGTCGGCAAGGATAAACAGCCTGTAGCCCTTGAGCACATAGTCTTCGAGCGAACGGTGCAGCAGGTTGAAATTCTTGTGGAACAGCGGCTGGGGCGTAGTGTCAAACGTTATGGTGGCCTCTGGCAGCGTGGCGTGGCGCCGCCCAAGCTCTATCTGCCTGAACCCCGAGGCCGAATCGGCAAACACCGAGGGGCTAACCAGCTGCACATCCTTGCGCATCTGCTCGCGCACGGCCTTCTGCTCCATCTCGGTGAGGCCCTCCATGCGCTCGGCCACGGCCTGCCGCGAAAAGCCCTCGTCGTAGATGCGGGCCACCGAATCGCGCACAAAGGCAAAGTCGCGAGCCACCAACACGGCGTCGGCGGGCAGAAACGACAGCAGCGGCACACGGTCCTCTACGAGCCCTGCCAGCTCGGGAACTATCTCTATGCGGTCGCGCGTCTCGCGCGACAACTGTGTCTCCACCTCGAAAGTACGTATGGAGTCGATGTCGTCGCCGAAGAAATCGATGCGGAACGGAAACTCGCAACTGTATGAATAGACGTCGAAGATGCTGCCGCGGCGGGCAAACTGGCCCGGCTCGTAAACATAGTCTACCTCTTTGAAACCAAAACCGACGAGGGTCTTCGACAGCTGGGCCACATCGGCCGACTGCCCCACGGAAAGCTCTACGCGCCGGCTGTCGAGGCGCTTGCGCGACACCACGAGCTCGGCCACGGCGTCGGGATAAGACACTATGTAAAGAAAGCCACCCCCAACAGAGGGGCCTTCGCCAGTGCCGCCGGCCACGCGCGCCAGCACTTCTGTGCGCAGTATCTCGCTGGCGGCATCGCGCTGCCCGTACTTCACGGCCCTGCGGTATGACGATGGGAAAAAGAGCACGTTGCCGTCGCCGAGCAACTGAACGAGGTCGTGGTAGAAATAACCGGCGTCGTCGGCATCGGCCAGCACAAACAGAAGCACCGACGGCAACCTGCCGGCCACCGAGGCAAACACCACTGGGGCCGCCGAGCCTACCAGACCCTCAAGGGCCAGCGAGCGCACGCCGCCCTTGCCGAGAGCCGCCACGAGGGCGCCAGCCTGTGGCATCCCCGCGTATAATTGATTTATTTCCTTGATATCCATTGCTAATACGGCGGCAAAGTTACATCAAATCGAAGAAAACACAAAACGATTGCCAACCAAAAGGGGATTGCGCCGAAAAAGTTTCGCAACGCAACCACATCGACACCAACAAGCAAAGGGGCACGCGACGACACACGCGAAGCATTGGCCAAACAACAGATGCCACCGAGACCCGACTGAGACCGAAACTGCCGCCATGTGTCCTACGCGGGGTGTTGTGAACCACCGGCCCCACCCCAACGGCACGAGAGGGCTCTCGCCGAAAGCAACCCAGGGCACGGCGGTACGCCGCCATCTGCGGCACTGCGTAACACACAGGATGACAACACGGCTCACCAGATAATTCAAGGAGTCTTTTTAGGAGTTAAGAAGTTAGGAAGTTAAGGAGTTAAGACAATAGTTTAGTGTATATTTAGAAGTTAAAGAGGCAAGGAGTTAGAGGGAGTTAGAAGAAGTTATATGGAGTTAGAGGACGATAGCATAGACTATCATCGCGCAGCCCTTTCTTAATTTTTAATTCTTTGCTCGGAGTGCAGACAATAGTTATGAAAACATGGGAGCTCTGGGAGCATGGGGAAAGTGTTGCAGGAAGATAGTCAAATACTATTGTCTGTACTCCTGAACTCCTGTACTCCTGTACTCCTAAAAAGCCCCAATGTTTATCGGGTGTTCCGACAACACCTTGCAAAACGGCCCGTTTTGTGTCTCAATATGGGCCGTTTGACACCGCAAAACAGCCCGTATTGATTTGCCAAACAAGCCGTTTCGGAAAAACGGGGCGGGCCAGGCCGCAAACCGAAGCCCCGCCCACGGCTGTGAGCTACGGCTGGCCGCGGCATGCCAACCGGCAGCGGCAGCAACACCGAAGCACGGCAACTGCGGCACCACGGCTCGCGGAGGCCATTGCGCTAACGCCTGCCTGAGCCTGACTTACCGCCTGGGCCGGTCGGCGGCAACGACGGCCGTCGCCCGGCCAACGACCTTACGAAAGAGGCAATGTCGTCGATTACGTAGTCCGGCACGGTGCCGGGGATGTTGTATTCCACAGGATTCGACATGGCATTATCACCCTCGAGAAATAGGTGGTTGAGCTTCGGGTAAGAGTGGAAAACGGCCCGGCAGCAACCGCCAAGCCGCTGCTGCCACAGCCGGAAGTCGGCCATGGTGACCTGGTAGTCGCGCTCTCCCTGCATCACGAGCACCGGGCGGCTCAACGCTGCGGCGCTGTCGGCAGGCGAGCAAGCGGCCATCAGCCCTGTGAAATACTGGGGCGAGTCAGCCTTGACACGCCCTGCGAGCGTGTCGATGTAAGCATCCGACGCCCCCGACGGACTGAGATAGCGCAACTGTTGTCCCACCACTTCTGCCATGGGGCGGGCCGCTCCCGCCATGACCACCATGCCGCCGACAGCAGCCGAGCGCGCGGCGATGAGCGGTGCGAGCGTGCCCCCAAGGCTGTGGCCCAGCAACACTATGCGAGCGGTGTCTGCTTTGGGGTCGGCAAAAGCCATGCGGAGGGCCGTGAGGGCGTCGTCGATGGTCTCGTCGTATATGCTTATGGCTTTGGCCGAGGCAGGATAGGCGTATGTGCGCTTGTCGTATCGCAGCGAAGCCACGCCACGGCGGGCCAGCCCCAGGGCTATATCGCGGAACGGATGGTTGGGCCCTATGGTCTCGTCGCGGTCAAGCGGGCCCGACCCGTGCACCATGACCACCATCGGGAACGGCCCTTCGCCCGCAGGATAAGTTATCACCGCCGGCATGCGCCACCGCCCGGTGACCACCGTGTCGGCCCTTTGTTCAACGCCCGGGGGCAACGGCTGGCCGGAGGTCAGTTTTTTTTTACCGCTTCGGGTGGCAATATCTGTATGCCAAGCATGCGGCCCGCGTCGTTGAATACAATGAGCATGGCCAGTTCGGCGTTCTCAAACTGCAACATCGAGACGTATGCCCGGGTGCCCATGACGGTCTGCACCTCCCACGCCCCGTGGCCCTTGTACTTGCCGGCCATGGCCTCAACCTTGGCCAGGGTGCCCTTCAGGCTTTCCGGCTTTACCATGCCGCGCACCTCGTCGGCCATGTATGAATAGAGACTGTCGGCGTTGTCGGCCCTTACAAAAGCCAGCATCTTTTCGGCCATAGCCACATTTGGATCGGGCGTCTGGGCATGACAAAACATCGAAAAAAAGGCTACCATTATTACAGAAAGCAATATTTTCTTCATGATGCCTAACGTTTGGTTACGTTGACAAAGGTAAACAAAATTGTTTGAAGCCACAAACGCCGCTATCAAAAAACGCTAAACAAAACACCGCATTGCGGCATTTTGAATGAAAATAACTAAAAATATTTGCCCATCCACACTCAATATGCAGCGAATTGCCTATCTTTGCATAAGATAAGCTGCTCTCGGCAATCTGTGAACAAGTTCACATTGCGCTCGATTGCATTATCTTTGCATAAGATAAGCTGCTCTCGGCAATCTGTGAACAAGATCACATTGCGCTCGATTGCATTATCTTTGCATAAGACAAGCTGGATGCGGAAAATGCTGACACGCCTGCTTTCGGCCACAGCCAACGGCCCCAGGCATTGCCCAGCGCCACCAGACGGCAGCTTCAGGTAGCACATTAGCACAAACAAGACGAAACCATGCACGAAAGCGACAGTATTGTAATAATACCCACTTACAACGAGAAGGAGAACATAGAGAAGATTATCAGGGCTGTGTTCGGACTGGAAAAGTGTTTCCATATACTCGTAATCGACGACGGATCTCCCGACGGCACGGCTGCCATAGTGCACCGGCTGATCGACAATGAATTTGCCGACAGGCTCTTCATCGTTGAGAGACAGGGCAAGCTGGGGCTCGGAACAGCATATATAGCAGGGTTCAAGTGGGCCCTGGCCCATGGCTACGACTACATATTCGAGATGGACGCCGACTTCAGCCACGACCCCAACGACCTGCCAAGGCTCTATGCCGCGTGCCACGACGAGGGCTACGACGTGGCCATCGGGTCGCGCTATGTGTCGGGAGTCAACGTGGTCAACTGGCCCATAGGGCGGGTGCTGATGAGTTATTTTGCATCTAAGTACGTGCGACTTGTCACTGGTTTCAAGGTCAACGACACCACGGCTGGCTTCAAATGCTACAAGCGCAGGGTGCTCGAAACCATAGAGCTCGACAAAATACGCTTCAAAGGCTATGCCTTCCAGATTGAGATGAAGTTCACGGCCTATAAGATTGGCTTCAAGATAAAGGAGGTTCCTGTCATTTTCGTCAACCGTCGCGAAGGAACATCCAAGATGAGCGGCGGCATATTCAGCGAGGCTTTCTTCGGCGTGATGCGCCTGCGCTGGGACGGGTGGACACGCAAATATCCACCCATCAGGAAGTAGGCAAGCCACTGAGGCCCCGCGCCTGCACCGCCCCAGAGGCTTGTGGAGCCCCTCATTGGTTGGGGTTCTCCACGAAACCTTGGTATTTCGGCTCTATCGAACTCATCACCGAGTCGTAGCTCTGGTGCATGATGGCCTGCACATTGCGCGGGCCCTTGTCTACAGGATAGATGGGCTGGTGGATTGTAAGGCGCAGCGGATGCCAGCTCACCCAGTGCCAGTCGCGTGTGCGGGGCATGATGTCGAACGACCCGTTGATGGTGAGCGGCACCACGGGCAGCTGCAACTCGTCGGCCAAAGTAAACGCCCCTTTCTTGAAAATGCCCATGTGGCCGGTGAAAGAGCGCGACCCCTCGGGAAAGACAACCACGCTCATGCCGCTCTGCAACGTGTGGCGGGCCTCCTCGTATGTTTCCTTTATGCGTGCCGGACTGCGCTTGTCGACGAATATGTGATGCGCCGCCTTGCACGCAAACCCCACAAACGGTATCTTCATTATGCCGCGCTTCATCATCCACTTGAAGTTGCGGCCAAGGAAACCGTATATCAGGAAGATGTCGAAAGCACCCTGGTGGTTTGACACAAACACGTACGACTGGCCCGGCTCCATGTTCTCGCGCCCCTCGACGGTGACGGGAATGAGGAACAGGCGGACCACAAGCCATGACCACCAACGGCCGGGATAGTAGCCCCAGAAGTGGCCGTTGCCAACCGAACAGCCCGCAGCCACGGTCAGCGCAGTAATTATCGTGGCCACCAACGACAAAGGCACGGCCACAAACAACTGGTAAATGCGATAAAGATATTTAAATACTGTATTCATATTCTTGTTTTATTATTCACTTACTCCACTGCCTTCACGGTGGCAGTCGGCCCATGTCAGGCGTTCTTGCGGTGCAGCGTGATTACCACAACCTCGCCCGGGACGCCGAAACGGAACGGCAGGAAACCGCCAAGACCGGTGCTCACAAATATGGCGCGGGCCCCCTCACGGTACAGTCCGCCCCACTCAGAATACTTGAAAGCTATGGGCGACCACCCGAACAGCTCAAACTGCATGCCGTGGGTGTGGCCGCTCAGGGTGAGCTGGGCGTTGCACTGGGGCTGTATCTTGCGCCTCCAGCACGACGGGTCGTGCTGGAGCATGAGCACAAAGTCGCGAGGCGACGTGCCGCTGAGGGTCTTGCCGATGTCTCCCCGCTCGGGCGAGCGCTTGCTGATGCCGTCGTTCTCCATCCCGGCAACGATGATTGAGTCGCCTCCGCGGCGCACCACACGGTGCTCATTGCGCAACAGCGTCCATCCCATCTGCCGCTGCAGGTCGACCATCCTGCGGCAGTTGGCTGCCTTGGTGGCCGCGTCTGCATGCAGGTAGTCGGCATAGTCGTGGTTGCCAAGCACTGAGAACACGCCGTCGGGGGCATGCAATGCTGAGAGCGTACGCGCATGCCGCTCAACCTCTACAGGCCTCATGTTCTGCAAATCGCCAGTAAACACAATCATGTCTGCATGCTGCGCGTTGATGGAATCTACGGCTGCATCGAGCAAATAGTCGCGGTCAGACGAATAAGTGCCCACGTGTGCATCCGAGAACTGCACTATACGGTAGCCGTCGAATGCCGCCGGGAGGTCGGCGGATGCATAGTCTATGTGCTTCACCACTATCTCGTTGAACCCTATGGTCGAGCCGTATATGAGCACATACCAGTGGACTGCGACCATGGCAAGGCCCACATGGTTGCCGTAATTCCGGCGCATGTGCAGCCACTTCTTCAACGCCAGGCCCACCACAGAGCACAAGGCAAAGACGAAGTTGGGCACCACGAGCAGCCCGAGCAGGAACAAATAGAAATTGAGCGCTGTCGTGTCTGCCGGCGCAAAGTCGGGATGCATGGCCAAAACGACGGTGAACACGGTCATGCAGAAGCCCGGAAGCCACCACAGCATGCGCACCCACACACGCCCGAAACGCTTGCGCCGCAAGTAGCGCAAGTCGACATACAGGCATGGGAGCACTATCATCAGCAATAAATATACAAATATCCGCGCTATCATTCAATATAGATTTGAAACCAGGAACTTACGTATCAACGAGACTGGCAGCCCACGGCGGCGGGCATAGTCGGCCAGTTGGTCGGCCCCTATGCGCCCCACGGCAAAGTAACGGGCCGCCGGATGCGCCATCATCAGCCCGCTGACGCTCGCATGGGGCTTCATGGCCCCGCTCTCGGTGAGCCTGATTCCTATTGCCGAGAAGCCCAGTATGTCGCCGAGAATGAAGTTTATGCTCGCATCGGGGAGCGACGGGTAGCCCACGGCGGGGCGTATTCCGCAGTACTTCTCGGCGTGCATCTCGGCCATGGTGAGCCGTTCGTCACGGGCATAACCCCAAAACTGCTTACGCACTTGCTCGTGCATGCGCTCTGCCGCGGCCTCAGCCAAGCGGTCGGCCAGCAGCTGCACCATCATGCGCATGTAGTCGTCGGAAGCAAAGTCGGCCTCGAGCCCGGCGTCGACGGTGGTGGCAAAGAGCCCCATGCGGTCGGCCCGGCCCGACGATGCCGGCCTTATGAAATCGGCAAGCGACAGGCACGGGGCGCCCGGCGACGGCGGAGCCTGCTGCCGGAGCAATGGTATGCGCGTGCCTTCAAACACAATGTCGTCGCCGTCGGACACGGCATCACCCAATGCGAAAAGCGCATGCACGGAATAATTGCTGTCCAATGAGCCGAGCACGGCGTGCGCCTCGCCCTTGAGGCGGGCTTGTTCGGCACTGTCACCTACCTGCCATGCGTGATAGAAGTAAAGCCAGTTGATGTAGGGCTCGAGCTCGCTGATGCTGTATTTTAGCACTTGCCTGACCATGGCTGCTACCTGAATGCGACGGCCTGACCCACATACCCGGTGTCCACGCGGCCGTGGCTGTAGACCGGGTGACCGTTGCACAGGGTGCATTCCACGCGCCATTGGTACTCATGGCCGGCCATGGGACTCCACCCGCACTTACTTTCGATGATGTCGTCGTTGACTGTCCAGGGGCTGCCGGGGCGCACAACAACCAGGTCGGCCTTGTATCCCGGACGCACGAAACCGCGCTCCCGCACGCCGAACAGCGTAGCAGGGTTGTGGCACATGAGCTCCACGAGCCGCTCGATGGTGAGCACCCCCGAGTCGACAAGCTCGAGCATGGTGGGCAAGGAGAACTGAACCATGGGCATGCCCGACGCCGCACGCATGCAGCCGCCTTGCTTCTGCGACAGCAGATGGGGCGCGTGGTCGGTGCCCACAACCGTTATGCGCCCGTCGGTGAGGGCCCGCCGCAACGCATCGCGGTCGGCCGCCGACTTGATGGCGGGGTTTACCTTTATCAGCGAGCCGTATTTGGCGTAGTCGTCTTCAGAGAAATAGAGGTGGCCCACAACGGCTTCGGCCGTTATGTTGGGGTCGGTGCCGAACAGGCTCAGCTCGCGCTCGGTGGACAGATGGGCCACGTGCAGCTGCGTTCCGTGCTTGCGCGCGAGCTCCACCGCGAGCCTCGTGCTCTCGAAACAAGCCTCGGCGCTGCGTATCGACGGGTGCAACGCCACGTCGGGGTCGTCGCCATAGGCCGCGCGGGCAGCCTGCATGTTGCGGTTTATGATGGATGTGTCTTCACAATGAACCATGACCGGCATGCCGGCGGAGCCGAAGATGCGCTCCAAAGCATCGCGCTTGTCGACGAGCATGTTGCCTGTCGACGAGCCCATGAAGAGCTTTATGCCCGGTATGCGGTGGGCGTCGAGCCGGTCGAAGAGGGCCACATTGGCATTTGTGGCACCGAAGAAGAAAGAATGGTTGACGTGACATTCGCGCGCGGCCAGGGCAAACTTGTCGTCAAGCGCCTGCAATGTCGTGGTCTGCGGCACGGTGTTCGGCATGTCGAAAATGGTGGTCACGCCACCTGCCGCCGCCGCCCTGCTCTCGCTTTCCATGTCGGCCTTGTCTGTAAGGCCGGGCTCACGGAAATGCACATGGTCGTCGATGACGCCCGGCAAAACGTAACAGCCCGCAGCGTCTATCGTCATGTCGAAAGACGCTCCGGGCCTTGTGCCGCACGAATATATGCCTTCAATGTACTCACCACCGATGGCTATGGCCGCTTCGGACGTCTGTCCCTCATTCACCACCAGTGCGTTTTCTATCAATATCCTCATCTTTGCTTAGTGTTGTAAGTCCAATCCCGGCGCCACCCTCGACGAGTCGGCGCGGCCGGGGGCCATGCCCAACGAGTCGGCAGGAAGCGACTGGCTGTGCTGCCCGGCCCCGTCGGCGGGCGGTATGTCGAATCCCTGCATCCTGGCCTCGTTCTCGCTGGCCGTGCGATAGTACTCCTTGACGTAGGGGTCGTTTTTGAATTTGTCGGTCGCCTTGCTCATGATGTCCTCTATCTGCGGTGTAAGTATAGGGTAACGGAAACCGCTTGTGATCATCATGAACACGCCCGGGCCGAGCACATTGTCGAAGTTGTCGACAATGAACGTTGTGACCAGGCGGTCTTCTTCGCGCGTTATCTTTGCAGCCTCGGCCGAGAGAGTCTCGTTGATCACAGCCTCGTCTATCCCGTCGAGCAGCATCTGGCTCTGCTTGTGCGACAGTTCGCCCATCTGGTTGGCCAGTTGCTTGTGCTTGTCGAGGAATTCGTACAGCCGGTCGTTCATCGGTGTGCCGCTGACGCTTTGGCCCGCGTTGTCTATCTTTATGCGTATGTCGCCTTTCTCGAGCACGACCGGCAACAGCCCTTCGTTGTCCATGAAGAGCGTAGCCATGCGGACAGTGTCGAGCACGCCGCTGAAGTGGAACTCACCGTGCAGCACCGCGCAGGAGTCAAGGCTTTGCAGCTCGTTGTCGGTGACTGTCTTGAGGTACAATTTGCTGCCATCGAGCGACGACACCGACGAGGAGCCTTCCACGTTGTACGAGTTGGCGCACGATGTCAGCACGGCAACAGCCGTTAGCGCGTATAGAAGTTTGGTCATAGGCGATTGAAATATCATCTCTTAAATTATGCGACAAATGTACAATGTTATCGTGATGTGAGGAAAAAAATTCATGCAATTTAAAACAAAAGCAAGGTGTTTTAGAGTTTTTTTGCCTCCTTGTCCAATTCGCGGCTTATCCTATGGGTGGAATACAGCTGCAACACTGCGGCGATGAGCAGTGCCACCACCCAGTTGTTGTGCACATAGTTGACGTAGTAAGTCCATCTAAGCCCGATGAAGTTGCCTTGGTTTGCAAACATGAGCAGGGCGGCCAGCAGGAAGCAAACGTCGCTTGCTATCATGATGCCCCTGAGCCGCCGTATGGTCAAGTTGTTGCCTTCGTAGCGCTGCTTGAGCTGCATGAGCACAAAGGCCAGCGCCCCCATGGCAAAAACGTATGGCGCCCACCCTTGCAAGAAGATGTTGGCTGCACTGCCGACGACCATCATCACGGCACCGGCGAGGAAAATAAAGCTTTCTGTATTATTCAGTTGTCTCATCTGATTGGTTGGATATGGCTGGTTCGTCGTCGCTTAGCACGAAGATGTCTTCGTCGTCCATCTTCATGAAATACCTCTCGCGGGCAATCTTCTCGATGGCCTTCGGGTCGGCGTCAAGCCGTCGCAGCTGCGCCCTGTCGCGCTCGTATTGCTCCCGGTAGAGCTTTATCTCTGCCTGAAGCTCGTCGATGTTTCGGCGGTTGCGTATGTGGCTCCACACGCTGTTCTCGTCGAGGAAGCCCACAATGGCCACCCCGGCAACGAGCACCACCACATATTTCAGTGCCGACGAGCTGCGCACGTATCTCAGTATTCTCCTTAAACGACTCATTTCCTTGTGTGATTAATGTATGAGAAGGCATGGCCGCCCGTATGGCCCGCAAACTGCCTCGGGGCGCCTGGGCCGGCAATGCCGGATGCAAAGGTAAGAAGAAAAGTTCAGATTAAGCTCCGTGCCGACGCATGTTTTTATATTTTTAAATGTAGGGATGCCGGTACAGGCATGGCCCCGGCGCCCCGCTGCCTGCCGTCTGGGCCTGCCCTGCCATGACGCTACGCCGGCCGGGCACATTGGGGCGGCCCTCGGTTTGTAAAACTATCGGCCAGAAGCGGGCCCCGTCGGCACCGGCCGCGCAAGCGGCTGACTGCCAGCAGGTTGGGCAAACGCCCCAAACGGGCCTGCAAAACGGCCTCCGCCACATTGCAATACGGGCCAAACGGCCATGCAAAACGGCCCGTATGGCATGGCCGTTTGGGCCGTGGCCACGCGCCGGGACGTTTTTGTAAAACTTTGTCAAAGCTGTTATGGCTGTGTTTACAAACAGTCGGTGGTTTTGCCAAACAGCAATTCGCCAAACCTGAACCACAGCGCGCCAAACGTTTCCGACGGGTAATGCAACATGAAAAGAAACCTGCGGCGCAATGCCCGCCACGCCGTGAGCAACCACCCGGCCTGCGGCCGCGACATGCCCTCGCGGCAGAACACCTCTGAAAAGATAAGCCCGGAATGCTTGCGCGACGGGGGCACAATCATCGACGAGGCCGGCGTGTGCAGCGTCTCGCCCAAAACAGACATCAGCGAGCGCGCAAAGCGGGTGAGCCCGAGATGGCTGATGTCGGCCCTTACGGCGTCGGCTTCGCCGGGCCCGGCGTCGCGAAAGAACGCAACCATGAGCAGATGGTAGTCGACAAGGTTCAAAAATGCGAGCTTGCCTGCAAAGAAACAGCGGTAGGTGCGCAACAGCATGTAAACCATGTTGAACCGCAAGGTGGGCGTGGCAATGGCCCCCACTCCTCCCGGCAAGTCGACAGCGTTGGAAAACTGGTCGACGGCATGTTTGCCAAACCAGTCTATCAAACGCAAATTGACACTCGACGAGAGCATCATCGTGGGATAGGAAAACAAGCGCACACAGCACTCGGGGGGCATCGGGAAATCAGGGTCGCACACGCCTACCTGTGTGGCGGTGAAATTCTTGGACACAAAATCCATGACCTTGCGGTTGTCGCCGCAAACCCACAAGTCGACGACTTTGCAATGGCGCTGCAACGGGCCGGGATAGAGCAAGGCCATGGGCAGGCTGTTGATGAGGCAGACATAGAAGCCTTGGGTGGCGAGCTTACGGGCCACCTGCATGCACCGGCTGTAGAGCGGGCGCACCGCGTCTTCCCTGCTTCGGCTCAATATGGCCATGCAAATGGTGGTGTTGAGCGTTGGGCGCTTGCTGTCGGGCATACGCGCGATGGCCTCGAAGCACAGGGCCGCCGCATCATGGTCCCACAAAAAATCATACATGTCGCCCCATCCGCTGTCGCGGTCGATGTCTGGCGGAGTGCTGTCTGCCCCGATGGAATACCTCATCAGATGCAGAAACTGTTCTAACTTGTTTGTCTCCATTTCTGTTTCGCATTGCAAACTTACATAAAAATAATGACATTACAGCCTTTGCCACGCAATAAAAATAACACGCCAGCCACGGCCCGGGCTCCGGCCGCGCCGTGCGGATGGCACGACAAAGGCAAAAATCCCGCCCGAAACGGCCCGAATGTCGGGAAAAATGAGTAAGTTTGCATTGTCTTACAATTACCACACACATCGACAATGGAAGAATACATCGTTTCGGCACGGAAGTACAGGCCTACCTCGTTTGACTCCGTGGTGGGCCAGACGGCACTGACCACCACGCTGAAAAACGCGGTGAAAAGCGGCAAACTGGCCCACGCCTACCTCTTCTGCGGCCCGCGCGGCGTAGGCAAGACCACCTGCGCGCGCATATTTGCCAAGGCAATAAACTGCCAAAGCCCCACGGCCGACGGCGAAGCCTGCAACCAGTGCGAGAGCTGCCGCGCTTTCAACGAACAGCGCTCGTTTAACATATTTGAGCTCGACGCCGCCAGCAACAACTCGGTGGAGCACATCAAGACGCTGATGGAGCAGACCAGGATACCGCCGCAGGTGGGGCGCTACAAGGTGTTCATCATCGACGAGGTGCACATGCTGTCGACAGCGGCGTTCAATGCGTTCCTGAAAACGCTCGAGGAGCCACCCGCCCACGTGATTTTCATTCTCGCAACGACCGAGAAGCACAAGATACTGCCCACCATACTGTCGCGCTGCCAGATTTACGACTTCGAGCGAATGACGGTGAAAGAAACCATCGACCACCTCAAGAGCGTGGCCGACAAGGAGGGCATACGCTACGAAGAGGCTGCACTGGCCGTAATAGCCGAAAAGGCCGACGGCGGCATGCGCGACGCCCTGTCTATCTTCGACCAGGCCGCCAGTTTCTGCCAGGGCGACATCACATACCAAAAGGTGATTGAAGACCTCAACGTGCTCGACGAGGAATATTATTTCCGCATTGTCGACATGAGCCTGGAAAACAAGGCGAGCGGCATAATGGTGCTGCTCAACGACGTAATAAACAAGGGATTCGACGGCGGACTGCTCATTGTGGGGCTGGCCAAGCACATACGCAACGTGCTCATGGCAAAGGACGAAGCCACGCTGCCGCTGCTCGAGGTGAGCGACGAACAGCGCCGCCGATACGGCGAACAGGCTGCGAGGTGCGACACGAGGTTTCTTTACCAGGCACTGAAAATTGCCAACAGGTGTGACATTGACTACAAGCAAAGCAACAACAAAAGGCTGCTCGTTGAACTGACGCTCATCGAGATAGCGCAGATAACGCAGCCCGACGATTCGACAGCGTCGGCGGGGCGCCGCCCCAGACGACTGAAAACCCTGTTCAGGAACATCGCGCGGACTGCCCGGCCAGCAACAGAGGCCCCGCAGGTAGCCTCGGCCGGACCAGTCAGCAGCGTTATGGCAGCCATGAAGAAAAAGACCGACGAAGTGGACAACCCGTCAGGAACATCCGGCGAAAAGGCTGCCGCCGAGGCCGCCCCGCAACCCACAGCGGCCTATTCTGCCGCCAAACGGCCGGCACTGAAATCGAAGGCGGGGGCCCTGGGCTTCTCATGGAACAACCTCAGAGAGGCTGCCCAGCCTAAGAAAATGCAAGTGATACCGGGCACTCTCGACGCCAGCGACCCCAACGCCAAGCCAAACAACGAGCACAACGAGTTCAGCCAAGACGAGCTTGAGTTCCAATGGATGTCGATGTGCAACCGTATGCCACAGAAACTAAGCGGCATTGCGGCCCGAATGAAAAACATGACGCCCACCATAACCGACTTCCCGAAGGTGGAGGTGGTGGTTGAGAACCAGATAATGCTCGACCAGATGCAGGTGATAAAAGGCAGCATACAGAACACGCTCAAACTGTATCTGCACAACAATGGCATCACCCTCGACATGCGCTTGGCCGAACACAATGAGCAAGTGAAGGTATTGAGCAGGCGCGAACAGTTTGAGGAAATGAGCAAGCAAAACCCGGCGATAGAGAAACTGCGCGGCCTGCTCGACCTGGAGCTGGCCTGACGGGGCTCATGGCCTACGCCAACGCCGGGCCGCAAGCCATGCCCCCTCCGGCCGGCGGGACGAGCCGGCGCTGCGTGGCCGCACGCCACGCTACGCGGTTGCGGGCCGAGGGGCGCAATCCGGTAGGCGCGCCGCTGCCCCAACCTGCCATCAGGCCGTCGTAAGCATGCTTCTACATTAATATAGAGTGCCCCGCAACGCTTGTGGCCTACAGCCAGAATGACGGTTGCCACCTTGCGGCGAGGCAGCCCGCAGCGCCTTCTGCAAAAGCGAATGGCCACCCGACGGGCAGCAAAACGAAACGGGCCATGGCCCCGACGGCGGGCTGAGGCCGGGCAAGGCCGGGCCTACCTAAGGGCACTGGCCACCCTGTCGGCCGGCATGACCCTAAATAAGGGCCATACCCATGGCCGCGCACTCACGCCGCATCTCCTCGGGCCAGATGCTTGCCTGTATCTCGCCTATGTGGCCTTTGTGCAACATCACCATGCACAGACGGCTCTGGCCTATGCCGCCGCCAATGCTCAGAGGCAGTTCGCCGGCCAGCAGCTTGCGGTGGAAATATAGCTCCTTTCTGTCTTCCTTGTCCTCAATCGCGAGCTGGCGAAGCATCGCCTCCCTGTCAACGCGTATACCCATCGACGAAAGCTCAAACGAACGGCCCAGCACCGGATACCATATCAGGATGTCGCCGTTGAGCCCCGCCTTGCCGTCGTCGCCCGGTGTCGACCAGTCATCGTAGTCGGGGGCACGGCCATCGTGCTTCTCGCCATTGCTCAGCCTGCCGCCTATGCCAATCACGAACACTGCGCCGTATTTCTCGCAGATGGCATCCTCGCGCTCCTTGGGCGACTTGCCGGGATACATCTGCAGCAGGTCTTCGCTGTGTATGAACGTTATCTTCTCGGGCAGGAAGGGCTTTATCTGTGGATATGTCTCGCATGTAAGATACTCCGTGCGGCGTATAGCGGCATAAATGCGCTCAACCACATTCTTTAGAAAAGCCGTGGTGCGCTGCTCTGGGGTGATGACGGCCTCCCAGTCCCACTGGTCTACATAGAGAGAGTGGAGGTTGTCGAGCTCCTCGTCGGCCCTTATGGCGTTCATGTCGGTGTATATGCCATAGCCCGGCTCAATGCCATATTCGGCCAGCGACAGCCGTTTCCACTTGGCCAACGAGTGAACCACCTCGGCCTTGACCATGCCCATGTCATGGATGGGGAAGGTAACGGCCCGCTCCACGCCGTTGAGGTCGTCGTTGATGCCAAGGCCCTGCAACACAAACAATGGCGCTGTAACGCGCCTCAGGCGCAACTCTGTCGAAAGGTTCTGCTGAAAGAAATCCTTTATCTGCTTTATTCCCTGCTCTGTCTGCCTCGTGTCGAGCAGCGCCCTATAGCCTGAGGGCTTCATCACTTTGCTCATTACTTTTTCCTTATTATTATATTGGACGATGAAACATTGCCCCGACCCTGAGGCCGGAACAACGGCCCCAACCAGACGGCAGGGCTGAATAATCGAATGCAAAGATACACTTTTTACGCTAAAAAGCAAGCTTTCGGGCAATAATTTATGCAAACAGACAATATTTCACAAGTATTTACAGCAAAAAGACACGCCAACCCGCATTATCAATGTCAACTTGAGCACAAGGCATCTGGCCTACTTACGGCCTACACCCACTGCGCCAACTCATTCTGGCGCCACCCAACCGACTCGGCCGCCATCCACTGGCAAAGGCTTGGCATAAGCCACCGCAAGCTGACGCTACGCAAAATACAACACTGCACAACATTGCCCCGCAACCGCCCGGCGGCCACATGTAACAGCATTGCAACACGGCAATCACACGTATTTAACATTGGTTTCATACCTTTGCGGGCGAAAACAAAGACATATCAAAAAGAGAATCATGAAGAGACTATTTTCGTTTGTTTACCTATTTGTTGGCCTGCTGGCAACCGCATGCGGCCAAAGTCAGCAACAGGGCGCAAAGAGGCCCAAGCTCGTTGTGGGCATCATAGTCGACCAAATGCGCTGGGACTATCTGCACTATTACGACTACACGTTTGGCAACGATGGCTTCCGCAGGCTGCTTTCCGAAGGCTACAGCTGCGACAACAACCAAATTACATACGTGCCTACGGTGACGGCCGTGGGGCACTCGTGTGTGTACACCGGCTCTGTGCCGGCTATAACCGGCATAGCCGGCAACGATTTCTACAAGGATGGCAAACGCACGTATTGCGCCGACGACGCCACGGTGCAGACTGTTGGCAGCGAAAGCAAGGCCGGACTGATGTCGCCACGCAACCTGCGCGTTACCACTATGTGCGACGCGGTGAAGATTGCGCAAGACTTCAAGGCAAAGACGATAGGCGTTTCGCTAAAAGACCGCGGCGCCATCATGCCGGCCGGACACACGGCAAACGCAGCCTACTGGTTTGACAACGACCACGGGGTGTTCATTACCAGCACTTATTACATGAAGCAACTGCCCGAATGGGTTGACGACTTCAACAAGGCAAACAAGCAAACAACCGACATAAGGTATACGCCGAAAGGCAACACGCTTGTGGCCGACATGGCCATAGCAGCCCTGAACGGCGAACAGCTGGGCCGAGGGATCACAACCGACTTCCTGGCCGTCAGTTTCTCGTCTACCGACTACATTGGCCACCGCTACGGCACGCGCTCGCCACAGACGGAAGAGGCCTACAGGGAACTTGACAAGGAGATTGCCAAACTGCTCGGAGCGCTCGACACTGCCGTTGGAAAAGGCAACTACCTGCTTTTCCTGTCGGCCGACCACGCTGCCGCTCACAACGCCACGCTCATGCAGAAAAACGGGGTGCCGGCAGGCGAATGGGACGAATCGACGGCCCTGGCCGACATGAACGGGCACCTGAAGAAACTCTACAACACCGGGGCCAACCTGGTGAAAGACCTCATTGAGTATCGCGTATACCTTGACTACGAGGCAATAAAGGCTGCCGGCCGCACGGCCGACGAGGTGGAAGCCGCGCTCTGCGACTATATAGACAACGACGACAGGGTGGCTTATGCCGTGCCATTCGACAAGGTTCAGTCGATGTCTATACCCCAGGCAATACGCGAGCGCATCATCAACGGATATAACCCCAAGCGCAGCGGCGACATTCAGGTAATACTGCAACCTGGATATTACGGCTTCGACTCGGGCTCGTTCCACGAAGGCACATCGCACGGCGTATGGTGCTCGTACGACACCCACATCCCGTTGATATTCTACGGCTGGCATGTAAACCACGGACGCACATCCAAGGAGACCCATGTCACAGACATAGCTGCCACCGTCTGCTCTATGCTCGACATACAGAGCCCTAACGGCTGCGTTGGCACGCCGATACAAATGAAGTGAGCCGGCATTGCGCCAGGCAAGTCCCAATGTCACCAAAGCAATGACATTACGCTTTCCGGGCACAGCGACATCCGTAATACATCTATTAGGCGGCCTGCCTCGTCAGGCCGCCTTTTTGCATCGCATGTCTGCCAGAACAATCTAAAAAACATGGTTCTGCTACATTTATGGGCCCAAATGTTAGGCTGTTCGGAATTATTTTACTACCTTTGCACTCGCTTTGGCCCCGTAGCTTAGCTGAATAGAGCGTCAGATTCCGGTTCTGAAGGTCTTGGGTTTGAATCCCAACGGGGTCACGATAAAAAGTGCTAAATGGTTGGTTTTCAGCTATTTAGCATTTTTCTTTTATTGAAAATCCCCGTCAAATTCCCCGTATTTTCAAACTGTCAATCATAAAATCTGTGGATATTTTTTTGCCCTTGCACAACATAATCTTATTACAGCACTCCAAAATTTATAATATTTATCTATACCCTTGTTCTTTAGTTCAGAAAGTTTTACTTCTTCCCCATTAAAACTGTAGCAGTTACTACACCCACCTGGATTAGGTTTAAGATTTCCGAGTTCATCCTTCCCAAATTCAGCTCCACAACATACATAAAAGAAAGCACCCATCATTATTTTAGTTCCTATCTTTTGGTTTTTTTTCCATTCAATTATCGGATTCTCACTTACCTTTTTCTCGTCTAATTTGCCGTGTAATATGTAAATAAAATCTTCTTCAGAACATCTTTCTGCATTTATGAATTCAGTTTTTCGCTCTATGTCAAGTTTTATACTACTGACTTCATCACTCTTAAGATCGGATTTTTTGAATGCAATCTGTCCTGTTAAAAATAAATATAAATAATGAAGAGCACTTGTGTATGTCTCATTATCCTCACCCTGGCACCACTTAGTTATTCCATCACATCTATCAGGAAATCTATTCAGTTTTGAATTGTTGACAGACTTAGCTTTGCTATTTGGCTTCTGCTCTTGTACGATTACATCCACTTTATTTTCATTAACTGGGAATAAGTGCGTAAAATAAACATCAAAAAACGAATTAGGGCCAATTATCCACTTTTTTAAATCAGGAAAGCGAGCTATTATTTCCGTCAGAATATTACTATTAGGTATGACATTTTTAACTACATTGTAAGAAAACGATATTCTCGCAAGATATAATTCGATGTAATATGCATACAATTGTGGTGAAGAATCGTAATCATGTATTTCTTCCCATTTGGAACTTAATGTATCGAATAACGACTTGTCAAAATCATTTTTTAATGCGTCCTTATGATAATTCAATGAACTTAACAAAAATGAACTTCCATTATTTTGGCAATCGGTTTCTAATGAATCATCAGAAAAAACGTTCATGTCTTTTATGAATCCTTTAAAGGTTTCATTATAGTTCATCTCATTCTGCCTATTTAACCATGATAGGTCATTCAATTTATATTGCTTTGTAGAATTTGATATAGGCGTGACGTTTGATATAAGTGCTGGATTATATTGAGAAAAATCATAACGATATTTTTTACTTATAAACAGTTTCATCATGTCTTTTATTACATCATCCTTGGTTTTACCTTTCACATCATAGCCATAATAGAAAAATACATCGTAAGCGTGGTCGTTAAACCAAATGTCATTATAAAGTTTCTCATGTTTATCACCTATTGCTAATGATACCGTACCATAGAGCAAAAACTTAAGAATCCATAAGGCTTTCATAAGCTCGGTGCAGTCTTCATTTTCATAGGCCTTGACAAATGACTCCATATCATTATTACATAACGCAATAGTTGCAGGGGAGTAAACTTTATCAGGCAAATTGAATGCATCAAATATGCCCCTTACAATGCCATATTCTTCATTGCCGTTAAAATCCTTGTTTATGTGGATTAATAGTTTATATGCTTCTTTCGTATTTAAACGTTTATCGGTTTGGTATTGTCGTATGTATTTTAACAGTTTCCCAATAGTTTCAGAATCAGATAAAATGCGATTAAGATAATAAAAGTATGGATACTGTAACCCCTCAACGAATAAAACATAATCCAAAAAGTTCTTATAAATTTCGTCAAGGTCTTGAGGCAATTTTGAATTCGGATATTTGACAAAAGCATCTAATAGCAAAATACCTCCATCCAACGACGGCATATTCTCTTCCCAACCTTTGTTGATTATATCTAATGCACTTTCGATTTTCATAAACTGTAAATTAAAGTGAATAAAAATAAGAGATATAGTGAATTGTATCTATTCGTTCACTTACTCAAGTAACTTATATGCAAATATAATTATTTGTTTTTAATCATACAAGAATCTTTCCAGATTAACACTCCTATTGAATGTAAAGACTAAAGTTTGCTTTCTGTGATTGTTGAATATTGTCTCCTAGTTTAAAGATGCGCTTTCTCTTCTAATTAACAAAAAACTTGTAAAGAAGATAGAACTATCTCAGAGTAAAAGCCAACTCCATCAACTATAACGCAAAACCACGATGGAAAACACCGTGACAGCATTCCAATAGTACCAGATTCTTGATATTGCAAATGTCTGGTGAAGTTTTATTTATTTGCGGCATCCACACCTCTCAGTTACATGCCAGTTACATGGCTTTGCAAAATTTACACACTGATTATCAAAGACTTATAACGTATGCACGCTTTCCCAGTTACATGACAGTTACATGACAGTTACACTGTTTCTTTATGCCCAATAAGGAATATAATTGTGCCTCGATGCCCCATCTTGGCTTTCCTCTTTTATTAATTTTGCCTCCAATGTATCTTTTATAATCCGTGAAGCCATTGGATAATTCCTGTCCTCAATACCGAGTCTTGTTCTCAATGATTGATTGTTCATTTTCTCATTTGAAACATATCTCAGGCACGCATGTTGGTAACAAGCCCTGATACGCTCTCCCTTATCTATCTCAGCGAACTTCCTGTACGAAAAGACAGTAACTGTTGTCCTATTTTCTTGGACCTGGAAACGCAATGGTGGCAATTGGTAAAGTTCAATACTAAAGATTGTCTTGTCCATGCCGCTGCCTTTTTCCTCGCATATTCCCATCCTTCTCATAATATCAGCCAAAGAATCGTTCCTTGATTGATATTCGTCAATAAAGCGTTCCACGCTTATAAGGGGCAGCCCGGGATTGGAGATTTCAATCCTATCCGAATATATTTCTATCATCGGGAACCCTTGTTCTGCAAAATCCTGATGAATGAGCATATTGGCAGTCAATTCCCTAATTGCAATTTCAGGATACATACGTGCTTCCGTTCTTAATGCTTGCCCAATCTCTTCGTTGGCGGGAAGCTGACTGTTAATCCACGCAACCATATCTCCGAAAATAATAGCATAGCCTCTGTCAAAAGTCCGTTCACGTATGGTTTCTATTTTGCTTTTCCCTTTATACACAATGACCCTAGCCATTTTTCGTTGCAACCCGTCAAAATCAGAAAGCCTTTTTGCAAACAATATGCCGCCAAGTTCAGTTATGCTATATCCGATTTCATCTTTTAATATAAGTTTCTCGGATAAAAACCTATCCAGAATGCCATTCACTTCCTGGGGCAATGGTAGATGCATCATGTCAAAATAAGTTTCCGCACTTAAAAACGAAAGAACATCTTGTGCGGAAAGGCCTCTTTTAAGGACAATTTTCTCTAATGGTTTCTGTCCGCCTTTCCAGATTTTTGCCTCTTTATCAGGATAGTCCTTTAGGTTTCGGGTGATGCTGCCGACCCTCACGTATTCCTTATGCAAGAAACTTGGGTCAGTCCGAAAAGCCGGTTGCAATCCTTGCTATAATCGTGTAAAAACGTTATCTTTGCCCCATGAAGCAATGGCAAGTATTACGAACCGTATTCCCTGAGGTT
>ERZ838577.133-NODE-133-length-124744-cov-14.490260_pt1 | contig 124744 bp, 158 predicted proteins | sample MGYA00519682_ERZ838577 | MGnify/ENA primary metagenome ERZ838577 (study PRJEB31850, sample SAMEA3708838) | human gut metagenome | biome: human gut; feature: human-associated habitat; material: faeces | place: China | collected 2014 ... | reverse complement strand
TGGAAGGGCAGGACCCGGACAAGGACATCAGCCTGTATATCAACAGCCCCGGCGGTTCCATCAGCGCCGGCATGGCCATCCACGACACCATGCAGTATATCAAGTGCGATGTTTCCACCATCTGCATGGGCATGGCGGCTTCCATGGGCGCATTCCTGCTGGCAAGCGGCACCAAGGGCAAGCGTTTTGCGCTGCCCAATGCCGAGATCATGATCCATCAGCCGCTGATCGCCGGCGGCCAGGGCGGCGGCCTGTCCGGCCAGACCACTGACATCAAGATCCACGCCGAGCACATGGTGTATATCCGCGACAAGATGAACCGCATGCTCAGTGAGTATACCGGCCAGCCGCTGGAGAAGCTCCAGATGGACACCGAGCGCGACAACTATATGTCTGCGCTGGAAGCAAAGGAATACGGACTGATCGACGAGGTCATTACCCACCGCTGATCGTTCCGCTGACACCAATTTATCCAGGATAAGGAAAAACAGCTATGGCAAATAACAATTCCGGCAGAGACAAAAACGAGAAGGATCTGGTCTGCAGCTTCTGTGGAAAGCACCAGGACGAAGTGGAACGCATGATCATCGGCCCCGGCGTCAACATCTGCAGTGAGTGCATCGGCCTGTGCCACGACCTGCTTTCCGACAAGCCGGAGCGTCCGTCCGGCAGCCGTGCACCGCGTGCAGGTGCGGGCCGTACCCGCAGCCTGCAGGCCGCTGACGACCTGAACATCAACATCATGACCCCGGCGGAGATCAAGGAAGGCCTGGATCAGTACGTCATCGGGCAGGATGAGGCAAAGCGGGTGCTGGCTGTTTCGGTCTACAACCACTACAAGCGCATCCTGAGCGGCAAGGGCGGCGACGTGGAACTGCAGAAGTCCAACGTGCTGCTGCTGGGCCCCTCCGGTGTGGGCAAGACCCTGCTGGCCCAGACGCTGGCCAAGATGCTGGGCGTCCCCTTCGCGATCGCCGATGCCACCACCCTGACCGAGGCCGGCTATGTGGGCGAGGATGTGGAGAACATCCTGCTCAAGCTGATCCAGGCAGCGGATTTTGATGTGCAGAAGGCCCAGATCGGTATTATCTATATCGACGAGATCGACAAGATCACCCGCAAGAGCGAGAACCCCTCCATCACCCGCGATGTGGGCGGTGAAGGCGTGCAGCAGGCCCTGCTGAAGATCCTGGAGGGCACTGTGAGCAATGTTCCTCCGCAGGGCGGCCGCAAGCACCCGCAGCAGGAGTTCATCCAGATCGACACCACCAACATCCTGTTCATCTGCGGCGGTGCCTTCGACGGTCTGGACAAGTATATCCTGCGCCGCACCGACAAGTCTGCTCTGGGCTTTGGCAGTGCACTGAAGGACAACTCCGTCGAGGCGGAGAAGGCCCTGCTGCGAAAGGTGGAGCCCCACGATCTGGTCAAGTTCGGCCTGATCCCGGAGCTGATCGGCCGCCTGCCGGTCATCACCGTGCTGGACGATCTGGACGAGGATGCTCTGGTGCGCGTGCTCAAGGAGCCCCGCAACAGCCTGGTCAAGCAGTACAAAGAGCTGCTGAACATGGACAACGTGGAACTGAACTTCACCGACGAAGCACTCCACGCCATTGCCCGCAAGACCATCGAGCGTAAGACCGGTGCCCGCGGCCTGCGCAGCGTGATGGAGAGCATCCTGCTGCCCATCATGTACGAGGTGCCCAACGACGCCACCATCATCCGCGTGACGGTGGATGAGGACACCGTGGAGAGCGGCGAAGCCCACCTGGAGTACGGCGCAGTGCGCAAGCGTTATAAGAACCAGACCTCCCTGAGCTGATCCTGAGCAGGGGAGAGAAAAGCCCTGTTTCAAAAGCAATTTGCTTTTGGCAGGGCTTTTTGTTTTCAGATTCTTGTTTCTAAGGGCAAAATGCGTTATAATAATAAAGTCTGGAATCTGTGCGGAGCTTTTCCCTGGCAGGAGCGCTTCCCCCAAGGCAGATCCCGACGCAATGGGTAACAGGAAGTACGATAAAGGAGTGTGTTTTCAATGGCAAATTATCTTGCAATGAATCGTGAAGAACTTGCTGCCGAAAAAGCTGCGCTTGAGGCAGAGTACAAAAAGTTTCAGGCCAAGGGCCTCAAGCTGAATATGGCCCGCGGCAAGCCTGGCCCTCACCAGATGGATCTGGCTATGGACCTGCTGAAGATGAACGATTACACCACCGATGCCGGCACCGATGCCCGCAACTACGGTGAACTGGAGGGCCTGCAGGAGGCCCGCGTGCTGTTTGCCGATGTGTTCGGCGTGCAGCCCGGGGAGGTGTTCGTGGGCGGCAACTCCAGCCTGCAGCTGATGTACAATCTGATCAACATCGGCTATGTGTTCGGCTTCCCGGAGTCTCCGTGCCCCTGGTCTCAGGTGGAGAAGCGCAAGTTCCTCTGCCCGGTGCCCGGCTACGACCGTCACTTTGCCATCACTGAGGAATTCGGCTTTGAGCTGGTCAGCGTGCCGATGACCCCCAATGGCCCGGACATGGACATGGTGGAAAAACTGGTGGCCGAGGATGACACCATCAAGGGCATCTGGTGCGTGCCGCAGTATTCCAACCCCGATGGCTACACCTACAGCGATGAGACCATTGAGCGCTTCGCCAAGATGAAGACCGCTGCGCCCGACTTCAAGATCTTCTGGGACGAGGCCTACATCGTGCACCACCTCACCGATGAGATCATCGAGACTCCGGTGCTGCTGAACGAGAGCAAGAAGTACGGCAATGAGGACCGTGTGTTCATGTTCACCTCTACCAGCAAGATCACCTTCCCGGGTGCCGGTGTTTCCGCCATTGCCTGCAGCGAGAACAGCATGAAGTATATGTGCAAGCGCTTCTCGGTGATGATCATCAGCTACGACAAGATGAACCAGCTGCGCCACGTCCGCTTCCTGAAGAACAAGGAAGGCGTCCTGGCCCACATGGCAAAGCATCGCCGTCGTCTGGTGCCCTGCTTCGATGCCGTCAAGACGGCATTCCGCAATAACCTCACCCCCTGCGGCGACATTGCCCACTGGACCGATCCCAAGGGCGGCTACTTCATCAGCCTGTACGTCATGCCCGGCTGTGCCAAGCGTGTGGCAAACTTGTGCAAGGAAGCCGGTCTGACCCTGACCGGTGCCGGTTCGGCATACCCCTACCACAAGGACCCGCAGGATTCTCATCTGCGCATTGCACCCACCTACCCCAGCCTGGACGAGGTGGAGACCGCCTCTGAGCTGCTGTGCGTCTGTGTGCGTCTGGCCGTTGTGGAAAAGCTGCTGGCAGAGCAGGCATAACATTTCTTTGTAAAAACCTCCTCCGTGCGGTCCGCCGGGCCTGCCGGGGGAGGTTTCAATAACGGGTCCCGCAGCAAACGGGACGTTTGGAGGTATTCCTGAAACATATGAAGACAAAAGGCAAAGCATGGCACCTGGTCGTCACAGTGCTTCTGATCCTTGCGTTTGTGTACACGGCGTTTTTCGGCGTGTCGGCAAAGTACGGCGATGTGACCACCACCTACATCAAGGGTGCAAAGGACATCCGGTTCGGTGTGGACATCAAAGGCGGCGTCAACGTCACCTTTGTGCCCTCGGAGGACTACGATGCCACCGAAGAGCAGCTGGAAGCGGCGCAGCTCGTCATCGAGAACCGTCTGGTCGCACTGAATGTGACCGACTACGAGCTGTATGTGGACCCCAGCTCTGACAGCCTGATCCTGGAGTTCCCGTGGCAGTCCAGCGAAACAGACTTCGACCCGGAATCTGCCATTCAGGAGATCGGCACCACCGCCTATCTGACCTTCCGCGAGGGCAGCAGCGCCGACGGTGACCTGATCCTGGACGGTTCCATGATCGAAAGTGCTGCGGCCCAGTACGGCCCGGTGACCAGCGGCGGTGCTTCGGAGTACTATGTGTCCCTGAAGTTCACCGACGAGGGTGCCAAGGCCTTTGGTGAGGCCACCACCCGTCTGGCTGCTTCCAACGGCACCATCAGCATCTGGCTGGATGACGAGAATGTGAGCACGGCCACCGTCAACGCGGCCATCACCGATGGCGAGGCCATCATCACCAGTTCGGCTTCCAACCCCTTCACGCAGGATGCCGTGGTCAAGATGGCCCGCCAGATCAACTCCGGCGCACTGCCCTTTGCCCTCAAGGTGGACAGCTACTCCACCGTCAGCCCCAGCCTGGGCGAGAACAGCCTGAGCGCCATGGTGCTGGCCGGTGTCATCGCCTTTGCACTGATCGTGGTGTTCATGACGGTGCTGTACCGTCTGCCGGGCTTTCTGGCCTGCATTGCACTGGCCGGTCAGGTGGCCGCCACGCTGGCCTTTGTTTCCGGCTACTTCCCGGTGTTTGAGAGCTTTACCCTGACGCTGCCCGGCATCGCCGGTATCATTCTGGCCATTGGCATGGGCGTGGACGCCAACGTCATTACGGCCGAGCGCATCAAGGAAGAGCTGAAGAATGGCAAGTCCCTGGACGGCGCACTGAAGAGCGGCTTTGCCCGCGGCCTGACCCCCATCATCGACGGCAACGTGACCATTGTCATCGTGGCCATCGTGCTGATGGGTGCCTTCGGCCCCTCGGACGGTCTGTTTGCCAAGGCACTGCACTTTGTGTTCTTTGCCTTTGGCCCCTCCACTGTCGGTACCATTTACGCTTTTGGCTACACGCTGCTGACCGGCGTGCTGCTCAACTTCGTGTTTGGCGTGTTTGCCACCCGCGTCATGATCCGCGGTGCGGCCTCCATCAAGGCTCTGCGCAACCCCTGGCTGTACGGTGCTGCCAAGCTGGGCAAGGATGAGACCGAGAAAAAGCAGATCAATTTTGTGGGTCTGCGCAAAAAGTTCCTGGTCTTTTCCTCCTGCCTGATGGCAGTCATCGTGCTGTGTGCTGTGGTGTTCGGTGTCCATCTGGACACCGAGTTCACCGGCGGTGCCATGATCACCCTGAGCTACGACGGCAGCTTTGAGATGGCACAGGTGCAGCAGACCGCCTCCGATGCACTGGAGAACACCGGCCTGACCCTGCAGACCGGCGAGAACGTGGCCACCGGTGACCAGACCCTGAAAATCTCCATGCCCGGCACCGAGACCGTGACCACCGATCAGGTGGAGGCTCTGCTGGACTCTTTGAACGAGACTTACCCGGACAACAACTTCGCGCAGCTGTCCCTGAGCAACGTCAGTGCTGCCATGGGCACCAAGTTCCTGCAGAAGAGCCTGGTAGCCGTGGTGTTTGCGCTGGTGCTCATCCTGCTGTACATCGCCCTGCGCTTCAAGAACATCGGCGGCCTGACCGGCGGCATGATGGCTGTGCTGGCACTGGTGAACGACCTGATGGTGGTGCTTGGCACCTTTGTGCTGCTGCGCACTCCGCTGGACGGCAACTTCATCGCTGCCATGCTGACCATTCTGGGTTACTCCATCAACGATACCGTCGTGGTGTACGACCGCATCCGCGAGAACCGCGCCCTGATGGGCAAGAAGGCCAGCTTTGAAGAGCTGGTCAACCGTTCGGTCAACCAGTCTGCCCGCCGTACTCTCATCACCACCATCACCACCGTGATGGCACTGGGTGTGCTGTGCATCGTGGCAAAGCTCTACGGTCTGGACAGCATCTTTACCTTTGCCTTCCCGCTGATGATGGGCATGATCAGCGGCGTGTACACTTCGCTGTGCGTCTCCACCTCGGCATGGATGCTGTGGAGCGCGCGCAGCCCCAAGTCCGGCAAAAAGGCCTGACGCAAAATTCCCGCAGAGGTTCAGGAGGAACAGAACATGAAATGTCCCTATTGCGGTGCTGAGGAATCCAAGGTGATCGACTCGCGCCCTACCGAAGACAGTGAGCGCATCCGCCGCCGCCGGGAATGTCTGAGCTGCCATATGCGGTTCACGACCTACGAGGTGGTGGAAACAGTCCCGCTCGTGGTCATCAAAAAGGACAACTCCCGGGAGCCGTTTGACCGGCAGAAGCTGCTCAATGCCATGCTGCGGGCCTGCGCCAAGCGCCCCGTGAGCTACGAGGCCATTGAGCGCGCGGTCACCAGCATCGAGCAGACCCTGCTCAGTTCCTACGACCGCGAGATCCCCAGTGTGCGCATCGGGGAGCTGACCATGCAGGAACTGAAAAAGATCGACGAGGTGGCCTATGTCCGCTTTGCCTCGGTCTACCGGCAGTTTGCCGACGTGGAGAGCTTTTTCAATGAACTGAAAAAGCTCATGGGCGACCGGAAGGACGCACAGTAACCCGTAATTTGCAAAGCACCGCTTTCTCTGTACAGCAGCAAGGAAGCGGTGCTTTTTGTGTTTACACAAACCGCCGGGCCAGCCATTGCAGTGTTTCCACCCGTACCTGTGCCCGGCGCAGCTCCCCAAAGGCTTCTTCGGGGGCGTTCTGCTCCAGGTGCCCGTCGGCGGTGCGCAGGGCTGCTTCCAGCTCGGTAAAATCCTCCGTGCGCAGCAGGTGGTTCATCTTTTCCCGCATCCGGTCACACCGGTCGGCCCCGCGGGCCAGTGCCTGCCGGGCGGTGGGCAGGTCACTGTTGCGAATGGCCTCAATGGCACAGTCCAGGTCGGCGGAGATGTCATCGGCAAAGCGCTGTACCTGAAAGCTGCTGTAAAAGGCAGTGGCCAGCAAAGCGGCCACGATGGCAAAGCAGGCGTAGATTCGTTTCATTTCCGGCCCTCATGCACCGTAGCGCGGCGTTCCTTTTTCAAAAGAAAATAGTCCTCGGTCTCATTGCCGACAAGAAGTAGGATTTCCTGCGGCAGCAGGGTATTGGCCTGCGCCGTGCGTTCCAGCCAGGCACGGTCTTTGCCGCACCAGTGCAGGTTGTCCTCCAGCACCTGCCCATCCAGCACAAAGGGGATGGTTGCGTGGCAGTGCTCCACCCGCAGCTGCAGGTCAGCCAGCCGCGCAGGTTCCTTTTCCGGCCGCAATGCCACTGAAAGAGTCCCGTTCGTCTCAATGACCGCGTAGGACACATCCCGCGGATCAAAGACATCCTTGCCGCGCAGCGCTTCCATCAGGTCGGCCACCGTCAGGCGCAGGGTGCGCAGAGCGGTCTGGTCGATCTCTCCGTTCAAGATCACGGTTTTGGGCCGCCCGGACAACAGATTGAAAAACTTCTGGCTGCGGAAGCTCAGCGCCGAGCCCAGCAGTTCCAGCGCAGCAATGAGAAACAGTGGGATCAGGCTGGCCGTCACCGGAACATCCTCCGATTCAATGGAGATGGACGCCAGATTGGAGATCAGGATGGTGGATACCAGCTCTTCGGGCTGCAGTTCCCCCAGCTGACGCTTGCCCATCAGCCGCATGGCAAACAGCACGCACAGGTAGATCAAAATCGTGCGGAAGATCAACAACTTCATCGTGGAAACCTCCTGTCGGCACCCGCCGGTATGGAACCGGCTCCGGGCGGGCATACTGCTGTGCAAAGGAGTGGATGTTGTGTGCAGCAGTTGTCGTTGCATCTGGCCGAAAATCTGGCAGAGCTGGACGCCCGGTTCGGTGCCTCTGCGGATTATTATGCCAAGGAAATCATGATTTATCATTGCCGGGGCTGCATTGTGCTGTTTGACGGCATGGCCAGTCTGGATTCACTGTGGGAGCTGCTGTTGGACGCGGCCAGTCGGCAGGCGCTGCAGCAGCCCTGCCCATGCACCGGGCAGGAAGTGTATGAGCGCATTCTGCATGGTTCCGCTTCCCCGGCCGAGAGCACCCCGGTGGAGGATCTGCCGGATCTTGTCAAGCGGTTAACGGCAGGCATGGCTGTGCTGCTGCTGGATGGCTGCGCGAAAGGCATTGCCTTTTCGGTGCAGGCCCTCAAGTACCGCTCGGTGGACGAGCCGGAAGGAGAGGGCAACCTGCGCGGCTCGCGGGAGGGCTTTGCCGACCTGCTGCGGGTGAATCTGAGCCTGCTGCGCCGTCTGGTCCGCACCGATGATCTGGTGTTGGAGGTGGCGCAGGCCGACACCGCCGCAGGGACAGAGTACGCTATTTGCTACTGCAGGGGCAAAGCAGACCCTGCCATGGTGCGCCAGGTACGGCAGACCCTTGCCGCTGCAAAGCCGGAGCTGCTGCTGGACAGCAGCTATTTTGTACCGTGGCTCCTGCCCAGCCGGGCACGGCTGTTCACTCCGGTCAGCTACACCCAGCGCCCGGCGGCGGCTTCGGCCAAACTGTGCGAGGGCCGCATTGTAGTGCTGGTCAACGGCAGCCCGTCGGCCATGGTGCTGCCGGCGCTCTTCTGCGAAAACTTTGAATGCTTGGACGACTACGCGTCCACTGCTGTGTTCGCCTCCTTCTTGCGGGTGCTGAACTATGCTTCCTTTTACCTCACGGTCTTTCTGCCGGGGGCGTTCGTTTGTCTGGCGGTCTATCTGCCGGAGCTGATCCCGCCCCAATTGCTGTATAAGATCGAAGCCGCCGAAAAGGCTACGCCGCTGCCCTTGTTTGCAGAAATGCTGCTGGTCATCCTGCTTCTGGAGGTCATCCGGGAGGCCGGGCTGCGGATGCCGCAGTCGCTGGGGCATTCGGTCAGTCTGGTGGCCGCCCTCATTCTGGGCGATGCCGCCATTGCCACCGGCTTGATGAGCACCCCGGTCATCTTTGTGGCCAGCATTACGTCCATTGCGGTGTTCGTCACGCCCGCTTTGTACGAACCGGCCACCCTGCTGCGCATCGGCGTAGTGGTGGCTGCGGGGCTTGCCGGGCCGGTGGGACTGGCCGGGGCTTTTTTTGTGCTGCTGCTCAGCCTGTCCGGCACCGGGATGCTGGGGGTGCCGTATCTTGCACAGCATCCGTTCCCGCAAAGCCCGCTGGCCGAGGACGGCGTCATCCGGCGCAACTATCGGCACCTGTCCCGCAAGGGGTTCAACATCTGGCAAAAACGGAGGCCCCGCGCATGAATAAAACGCAGGACAAATTTTCATTGCCGGCAGTGACCCTCAGCATCTTTGCCGCGGCGGCGGCAGAGCGTCTGCCGGTATGCAGTTCGCCCCGGGCACTCCTCTGGCAGGAGGTGCTGGCTGCAGTACTACTGATGATACTTTCTGCTTTGGCCACTCGGTTTTGGCAGTCCGGCCCGCCAAAGCCTGCCGCCTGGGCAGCTGCATTTTGCCTGCAGGTCTGGCTGGCGGTGGAACTGGCCGGAACGTTCTGGAAGGCTCTGCAAGTCTGCCGGGAAGAGTTTTCTTCGCTGGCATTGCTGGGGTTTTTGCCGCTGCTGCTCTGGGCGGGCTGGCAGATGCCTGCCCGCGCATGGGGTGCCCCGGCGCAGGTGTTGTGGTGGTTTGTGGCGGTGGGAAGCGCGGTGTGTCTGCTGGGGCTGGCCCGGCAGATGCACTGGGCCGGGCTGTTTGCGCAGGCTGCGCCGCAGAGCACGGCATTCACCGTTCCGGTCTATGCGGAATACTTTGCGGTACCGCTGCTCTGCAGCCGGGGGCAGCGGCGTGGTGTCTGCCTGCCCATTCTCACAGCCCTTGTACAAACGGTGGCAACGCTTGGCATGGCACTGGTGTTCGGTCGGACATACCCGGCGCGGGAATTGCTGCGTGCATGGAGCACCGGGACATTTTCCCGGCTGGACGCGGCGCTGCTGCTGGTCTGGCTGACCTGCGCGATTTTTCGCATCGGGGTGCTGTGCACGGCCATCCGGATGCTGGGGCAGGAGTACGCCATACAAAAGCGAAAGGAAGTGCGGCAATGAAGCAGCGATGGGCCAGAATTCTGCTTTATGCGGTGCTTGTCGGCTGGTGCCTGCTGTTCCTGCGCTGTGAGACCACCGAAAAAAGTATGATACGGGTGGTTTATCTGGAACAGAAGGAACAGACCTGGTCGGTGGGGCTTTTGTATCAGTCACCGGAAGCGGCAGCCGACGCAGCCGAGGCCTCAGCCGCACTGCGCATCGCCGATGGCCGAGGGCAGACATCGGAAACAGCTCTTGCCGCCGCCGAAGCAGCCCTGCCGCAGACGGCCGATTACCGCCTGTGTGACTATTTGCTTTTCCCGGTGCAGACGGACGACGGCGTGCTCTCTGCATACGAAGCACTTGTGCTGGAACGCGGCTGCGGGCGCACAGCGGCCCGACTTTCCTGCACGGAATTTGATCTGGAAATACTCTTGCAGTCGTGCGGAAAAACGGAGACGCTGCCCGACAAACTGCTGGACAAACTCAAAGCGGGCTCGGCGGCAATGCCCCGGCTGTATGCACACGAGGAAAGCATGCTGCTTCCTGTGCTTTGCTTGCCCGAAGCACAGGAAGGGAAAGTGATGGTTTCTGGCAGCGGGGCCTTCCGCACCGGGAGCGGTGCGGTGCAGCGCCTGACAGAAAACGAGACAGAGGCGTTTCTTCTGCTGACGGGCACACCGGGCAAACGAACCTTCTGGCTGCAAGGAAAGCGTGTGACCATCCGGCGGTGCACCGTCTCAGTTGCTCTCCGGAAGCAGACGGCCACCCTGCGTCTGGACTGCCAGACGGCCTACGGCACGCCGCAGCCGGATGCGGCACAGTGTCAACAGTTGGAAGAGCTTTGCCTTGGGGTGGTACGTTCCTGCTGGCAGCAGGGGACAGACCTGCTACATCTGCAGGAGCACAGTCTGCTGCGCATAGGCTCTCCCGACGGGTTTGACCCAACAAAAAACGCCTGCCCGCAGCTGCAGGCAGACGTTGTATTTCTGGGTGCTTGAAAAATCAGGATGCCGTGGGGAAGGTGACCGTGACGGTCGTGCCGACGTCCACCTGACTTTCCAGCTTGATGCGGGCCCCGTGGATGAGGGCAATGTGCTTGACGATGGCCAGCCCCAGACCGGTGCCGCCGGTGGCCTTGCTGCGGCTCTTGTCCACCCGGTAGAAGCGCTCGAACACACTGCTCTGCGACTCGCGCGGGATGCCGATGCCGTTGTCGGTCACGGTCAGGCTGCAATGGCTGTCCCGGGTGCATGCTGTCACGATCTGCACCTTGCCGCCGGGGCGGTTGTAGCGGATGGCGTTGTCACACAGGTTCTGGCACAATTCATCCAACAGATTGCGGTTGCCCCGCACCGGTGCGCTCTCGCCCAGATAGGTCAGGGTGATGTAGGCGTGGCGGGCGTTCAGCTTCTGACGCTCCACACACTCCTTGACCACGTCCAGCAGGTCCACGACCTCCATTTCCGGCATGGAGGAGGTCTCGGAGGCGTTGTCCAGGCTGGACAGCTGCAGGATATCGTTCACCAGCTGGATCATCCGGCTGGCTTCGCCATGAATCTTCTGGGCAAAACCGGGCACATCCTCCGGCTTGGCGATGCCGGTCTCAATCAGTTCCGCATACCCGGAAATGCTGGTCAGCGGGGTCTTGAGCTCGTGGCTCACATTGGCGGTGAAATCCTGCCGCATCTTCTCGTTGTTTTCCCGCAGGATGCGGTCGGCATGGATGCTCTCGGCAAAGGGGATCAGTTCCTTGTACGGGACCTTATCCTGAATGTGGTCCAGATCCTCGGTCATGTTCAGCACCGGCTGCACAAGGGCGCGGGTGAGCAGGGTGGACAGGATCGCGGCAGCCAACATCAGGGCAACGCAGCTCAGCACGATGGCCGGCAGGGCTCCGTCGTAGACCGACCACACCGTTTCGGCGTCCTGCGCCACGCGCAGGATGTTGCCGCCGGGCAGCTGCACGGCATAATAATAGGTCTCATATCCCATGGTCTGGGAATCACGGATGTCCTTGCCGATGCTGCCCTGCAGCGCCTGCACGATCTCCGGACGGGTAAGATGGTTCTCCATGGGCTGATCGGTGGCAGACTCAAAGATCACGTCGCCGTCCGGGGAGATCAGCGTAATGCGCAGGTCGCCGGTCACAAAGAAAGAAAGCTGCTGCGGCTCGCTGGTCAGGTCATACCCGGCACGGATGAGGTCGCTCTCTTTTTCCAGGTCATCCCAGGCCTGGGCGGTAAAAGCCCGGTGAAAGACAAAGATGCACAGTGCTGCGGTGAACAGCAGCCCCAGAAAGCCCATGAGGAACAGCCGGTAGCTGATTTTTTCTTCCATGCTGTGCGGCTTCATTCGTCTCCAGCCTCCTCGTCATCGGCCAGCTTGTAGCCCACCTTGCGGATGGTGCCAATGTAGCGTCCGGCATCGCCCAGCTTTTTGCGCAGGGTGCGAATGTGCATGTCCACGGTGCGGCTTTCCACCGAAATGTCGGTGCCCCACACCACCTGCAAAATCGTCTCGCGGGTCACCACAAGGTTGGTGTTCTCCAGCAGAAGGCGCAGCAGGCTGTATTCTTTGTAGGTCAGTTCGACAGGCTGGTTGTTCACCGTCACGCTGTGACGTGCATTGTCCAGCAGGATCTCATGGAAGCTGAGCACATTGGGCCGTTCCTCCGGAGCCGCCCGGCGCAGAGAAGCACGCACCCGGCTGAGGAACTCCATGATGCCGAACGGCTTGGAAATGTAGTCGTCGGCACCGCAGTCCAGCCCGCGCACGGTGTCCAGCTCGCTGGATTTGGCCGTGACCATAATGATGGGCAGCCGGTGCAGGGAAGGGGTGTTGCGCAGCTTTTTCAGGATGGAGAACCCATCCTCGCCGGGCAGCATCACGTCCAGGATCACAAGCTCCGGGGCTTCGGTGCGCATGGCCTGCCAGAACGGTTCGGAACTGGCAAAGCTGGCCACTTCATAACCGTTGGACTGCAGGGCATACTGCTCCAGCTCACGGATGGCGTCATCATCTTCTACGATATAGATCATTTGTCAAATTCCTCCGCAGATTGATTGTCCGGGAAGAGATACCGCTCCCGGTATTTGTCCAGTCGACGATGAAATTCTTCGCTCTCCTTGGTATCTTTGCCATGGCGCAGATCGTTGAGGTAAGCGTGGGTGTCAAAACTGTCTTGTGCTACCTCGATCTGGGCAACAGCCACATTGCTGCAGTGGTCGCACACACGCTCGTAGTTGGTCAGCAGATCGTCCAGCACAAAGCCGTACTCAATGGAGCAGCTGCCGGTCTGCAGGCGGGCGATGTGGTGTGCCTTGATGGCACGCACCAGCTCGTTGACCACAGCTTCCAGCGGCTCTACCTTGCTGGCCAGGTGCAGGTCTCCCTTGCGGAAGGCGTCGGTGGTGCGGCTCAGGATATCCTGCACGGCATCTTCCAGCACCTGCAGCTCCTCTTGTGCGTCCTTGGAAAATTCAATGTTCTTCTGGTGCATTTCCTCCGCGGATTCCAGCAGGTTGACCGAGTGGTCACTGATGCGCTCGAAATCGCTGATGGTGTGCAGCAGGGTATTCACGCTCTGGCTGTCGGCGTGGCTCAGCTCGCGGCCGGACAGCTTGACAAGGTAGGTGCCCAGAGCGTCCTCATAACGGTCCACGGTGCTTTCCTCGTCACGCACCTTCTGGGCCAGCTCGTCGTTCCACTGGTGGGTCAGGCTCATGGCCTGCACCACGCCCACGCGGGCCAGCTCTGCCATGTCAGCGGTGGCGCTGCGGGCGCGCTCCACGGCCACAGCCGGGGTGTTCAGCAGACGCTCATCCAGCAGGGCAAAGCTCTCTTTTTCCGGGGAATCCGGGATGGTGAGGATGGCCAGCTTTTCCAGCCCGTTGGCAAAAGGCAGCAGGATGAGGGTGGCCAGGATGTTGAAGGCGGAGTGCACCACGGCGATGCCCCAGGCTTCAATGGTGGAATCCACAAAGGCAAAATGGCACACGGCGTTCAGACCGTAGAAACCAAACAGGAAGATGGTCACGCCGATGATGTTGAAGTACAGGTGCACCATGGCGGCCCGGCGGGCATTCTTGGTGGCACCCACCGAGGAGATCAGCGCCGTGACACAGGTGCCGATGTTCTGGCCCATGATGATTGGGATGGCACTGCCGTAGGTGATCACGCCGGTGGCGCTCAGTGCCTGCAGAATGCCCACACTGGCGCTGGAACTCTGGATGATGCCGGTGACCAGTGCGCCCACAAGCACACCAAGGATGGGGTTGGAGAAGCGGACGAACAGGCTGGTGAACCACTCTTCGCCCTGCAGCGGCAGCACTGCGTTGGACATGGTGGTCATACCGGTCATCAGCACGGCAAAGCCGATGAGGATGGTGCCCACACCTTTTTTCTTCTCACTCTTACACATATACAGCAAAATGCCGATAAATGCAAGCAAAGGACTGAAAGAAGTGGGTTTGAGCATCTTGATCAGCACACTGTCACCCTGCAGACCCGAAAGGCTCAGGATCCAGCTGGTGACGGTGGTGCCCACGTTGCTGCCCATGATCACGCCGATGGCCTGATGCAGCTCCATGATGCCGCTGTTGACAAAACCGACCACCATGACGGTGGTGGCGCTGGAGCTCTGGATGATGGCCGTTACGCACAGACCCAGAAAGAAACCTTTGAGCGGGCTGTCGGTCAGCTTGCTCAGGATCTTCTGCAGCTGGCCGCCGGCCTGCTTTTCCAGCGCTTTGCCCATGATGTCCATGCCGAACAGGAACAGGGCCAGGCCGCCCAGCAGAGAAAAGACATTGAAAATAGTCATAAGGATTTTCCTCACTTTGATTTGACGTGTTTTCTTCCGAGTTTCAGTATAGTGGATGCATTGTAAAATCCGAAACCGAGCAAATGTAAAATCCATGTAAATGTAAAATCTTTTTGCATGAAGTCCGGACAGACCTCTTCGCCGCAGCGTGCCTTGGCCCGCAGGATAGAAAAAGATGGGAACAGGCGTTGTAATCGTCCGGATTTTTTACTATAATAAAAAGAAGAAGGATGCCGGCGCACAGCCGGGCACAAGAACACAGGAGGAACAAGGATGGGTACGTTCAACGTCTCGCTCAAAACGCTGACCGAGCGCGTCAGCCTGGAGGTGGTCTATACCCCCAAAGAACTGGACCAGATCAATGTTGAGATCGCAGAGGTCAACCGTCCGGGTCTGTTTCTGGCCGGATACTATGACTATTTTGATAAACTCCGTCTGCAGATCATGGGTCTGGCAGAGATGAATTTTCTGTCCGGGCTCTCGGCCGAAAAGCGCTACGAGGCGCTGGAACAGCTGTTCCGCCAGCAGCCGCCGGCTGTTATCGTGGGCCGCAGCGAAGAGTTGGAACCGTTCCCGGAGATGCTGGAGCTGGCCAAAAAGCACAGCGTGGCGCTGCTGCGCTCCAACGAGACGACCTGCACCCTGATGGGCAGCCTGATCAGCGTGCTGAACCTGGAGCTGGCTCCCCGCATCACCCGGCACGGCGTGCTGGTGGAGGTGTACGGCGAGGGCATCCTGATCCTGGGCGACAGCGGCATCGGCAAGAGCGAGCTGGCCATTGAGCTGGTCAAGCGCGGGCACCGTCTGGTGGCCGACGATGCGGTAGAGCTGCGCAAGGTGTCCAACCGGCAGATCATGGGCACCGCTCCGGAGAATATCCGCCACTTCATTGAGCTGCGCGGCATTGGCATCGTCAATGTGGCCCGGGTGTTCGGTGTGGGTGCAGTCAAGCTGAGCGAGAGCCTGGACCTGGTGGTCCAGCTGGAAGCCTGGGACCCCACCAAGAATTACCAGCGTACGGGTCTGGAAAACGAATATTACGACATTCTGGGCGTCAGCATTCCCAGCACCAGCATTCCGGTCTCGCCCGGACGCAACCTTGCTGTGGTGCTGGAAACCGCGGCCATCAACAACCGCCAGAAAAAGATGGGTTACAATGCGGCCAGGGAGCTGCTGATCCGTCTGGGGCTGGACGATAAACTGGACTAAAGGAGCACGCACCATGGAACAACTCAAGCAGCAGCTGCAGGCGGCTGGAATCCTTTATAAAGAAAACGAGCCGCTCTCGGCACACTGCACTTTCCGCATTGGCGGCCCGGCCGACCTGTTTGTGATGCCGCGGGATGAAGATCAGCTTTGTCAGGCCGTTCAGTTCTGCAAACAGGCAGAGATCCGCTATTATCTGCTGGGCAATGGCAGCAACATCCTGTTTGCGGATGAGGGCTTTCGAGGAGCAGTCATTGATGTTTCTGCCGAAGCAGCGGGAATGGGACTGTCGATTTATCAGAATGCCGACGGCGATTATATTTCGGCACCGGCAGGTCTGAAACTTTCCGAGCTGTGCAAATTTGCCCTCCAGCACGGCTACACCGGGCTGGAATTTGCCTATGGCATCCCCGGAACGGTGGGCGGTGCCGTCTACATGAACGCCGGTGCTTACGGCGGCGAAATGAAGGATGTGCTGGAAGCTGTCAGCTATCTCACCGCCGACGGCCGCTGGGTGGACAGTGAAGCGTCCGAGCTGGATTTTTCCTACCGGCACAGCGCGTTTGAAGAGAATGGTGCCTGCATCCTTGGCGCAGTGTTCCACCTGGAAAAAGGCGACCCGGATGCCATCAAGGCCCGGATGAACGAGCTGATGCAGAAGCGCATCGACAAACAGCCGCTGGACAAGCCCAGCGCCGGCAGCACCTTTAAGCGCCCGGCGGGCGCTTTTGCGGCGGCCCTCATCGACCAGTGCGGCCTGCGGGGCTACCGCCATGGCGGTGCCGCCGTAAGCGACAAGCACTGCGGTTTTGTGGTGAACCTGGGCGGTGCCACCTGTGCCGATGTGCTGGCACTGTGCGACGAAGTGCGCGCCATTGTAAAGGAAAAGACCGGCTACGATCTGGAAAAAGAGATCCGGGTCGTGAAATAAGATAGATTCAAAAAGGAGCGGGATCGGATCCATGGAACTGTTGATCGTCAGCGGACTTTCCGGTGCAGGAAAGTCGGTTGCTATGAATGCGCTGGAAGATATCGGTTATTTCTGCATTGACAACATCCCGGCGGCACTTCTGCCCAGCATCACGGCCTTTTCCAAGGCGGGCGATAACCAGCTGGAACGGGTGGCGCTGTGTATGGATGTGCGCGGCTGCCGCACGCGGGAAGAGATCGAACAGGCGCTGCAGCAGCTGGATGCGCAGAAAAAACCCTACAAGATCCTGTTCCTGGATGCGCCGGACGAGGTGCTCATGCGCCGCTACAGCGAGACCCGCCGCCGTCACCCCATCAGCATCGCAGAGGGACTGTCCACCCGGGATGCTTTCCTGAAGGAACGTCAGATCCTGGAGCCGCTGCGGTCGCGGGCCAATTACACCATCAACACGGCATTGCTCTCGACTGCACAGAACAAGGAACGCATCTGCGACCTTTTCCTGAAAAATGGCGGCGCAAAAAGCGCCATGCGGCTTACCATCATGTCCTTCGGGTTCAAGTTTGGTCTGCCGCCGGAGGCGGATCTGGTACTGGATGTACGCTGCCTGCCGAACCCCTTCTATGTGCCGGAGCTCAAACACAAGACCGGCCTGGATCAGGAAGTGGTGGACTTCGTCATGAACCACCCGGAGGCAAAGCAGCTGCTGGACCGGTATGAGCAGTTTTTGCAGGTGGCACTGCCGCTCTATGTCAAAGAAGGCAAGAGCCAGCTGACCATCGCGGTGGGCTGCACCGGCGGCAAGCACCGCTCTATTACTTTTGCGCGCAAGATCGCGGAGTACTGCACATCCCTCGGCTACGAGCCGGGTGTTCAGCACCGCGATGCCATGCGCTGACCAGAATTGAGGAACCACTATGAGCTTTGCATCCCGTGCACGGGAGGAGATCGCACAACGCAGCCTGCAGAAGGACTGCTGCGTGCGTGCGGCAGCGTATGGCTTTGCCTGCTTTGCCAAATATTTTGATAAAGGGGGGCTGGTGCTCCAGACCGAGCAGCCCCACGCAGTGCAGCTGGCCCGGGAACTTTTTGCCCGCTGCGGTGTGCAGGGGGACGTTCTGGAAAAGCAGCGCCCCAGCGGCGTACTGTATGAGTTCAACATCCGGGAGCCGGAACAGGTGGCGCGGATGCATGAACTGTTTGGCACCACCGGCAGCGAGACGAGCCTGCAGATCGACCCCGCCCTGATCCGCTGTCAGACCTGCGTCAGTGCATACATTGGCGCAGCTTTTTTGTGCAGCGGCACCGTCACAGACCCGCAGAAGGAGTACAATCTGGAGTTCCTGACCGCGCGCACCAATCTGGCCCGGGATTTTGAAGCCCTGCTGGCTGAGCATGAATTTGCCCCGCACCGCACCCGCCGCAACGGCGTGAACCTGGTCTACGTCAAGAACAGCGCCAATCTGGAACGACTGCTCCGCTTTATGGGGGCAGCCGGTGCGGCAGAGGAGATCCATGCACAGAAAGCCTTCAAGCAGGTGCGCAACCAGACCAACCGACAGACCAACTGCGACACGGCCAACCTCGGCAAAACGGCCCGGGCCAACGCCCAGACCCTCAGGGCCATCCGGTATCTGCAGGAAAACGATGCATTGGAAACACTGCCGGAGGTGCTGCAGCAGGCGGCAGCAGTACGGCTGCAATACCCCGACTTATCGCTTACCGCGTTGTGCGGCTGCTTTGACCCGGCGGTGAGCAAATCCGGCCTTTCGCACCGGATGAAAAAACTGGAAGCGTTGGCAGACGCCCTGCGGCAGCGCGTGGAAAAAGGACAGGAGGCAGAGCCTTGAGCGAAATCAGCGAAAACAACCACTTGGGCAGAGACTTTGTCCACCTGCACATCCATACGGAATACAGTCTGCTGGACGGTGCCTGCCGCATCGACCAGCTGATGGACCGCGTCAAGGAATGCGGCCAGACCGCCATTGCCTGCACCGACCACGGCGTCATGTACGGCTGTGTGCAGTTCTACAAGGCAGCCAAAAAGGCAGGCATCAAGCCCATCATCGGCTGTGAAGTCTATGTGGCTACCCGCACCCGTTTTGACAAGGTGAACAAGATCGACGGCAACAACCATCTGATCCTGCTGTGCAAGAATGAGACCGGCTACAAAAACCTGATCAAGATGGTCTCGGCAGCGTTCGTGGAGGGCTTTTATTCCAAGCCCCGCGTGGACAAGCAGCTGTTGGAACAGTATCACGAGGGCCTGATCTGCCTGTCGGCCTGTCTGGCCGGTGAGGTGCCGCAGGCCATTCTGGCCGGGGACTACGAGCGGGCCAAGGCCACGGCCTTGTGGTATCGGGATTTGTTCGGAGAAGGCAATTATTACATCGAATTGCAGGACCATGGGCTGGAAGAGGACAACATCGTTCTGCCGCAGCTCATCAAGCTGGCGCGGGAAACCGGCATCCCCATGGCGGCCACCAATGACTCCCACTATCTGCGCAAGGAAGATGCCAAGATGCAGGCCATCCTGCTGTGCATCCAGACCGGCAAGACCATTCAGGATGCTGACCGCATGGAGTTCCAGACCGACGAATTTTACGTCAAGACTACAGATGAAATGTATGACCTGTTCTCCATGGTGCCGGAAGCCTGCGAAAACACGGCGAAAATTGCAGAACAGTGCAACTTTGACTTTGAATTTGGCCACACCAAGATTCCTTATTATAAAGCCCCGGACGGCATGGATAATCAGGCATTCTTTGAAAAGCTCTGCTGGGAGGGCCTTGAACGCCGGTACGGGCCCAATGTCCCGCAGGCCAACAAGGACCGCCTGAGCTATGAGATCGGCGTGGTCAAAACCATGGGCTACACCAACTACTACCTTATTGTCTGGGACTACATCAATTACGCCAAAAGTCAGGGCATCCCGGTGGGACCGGGCCGTGGTTCCGGTGCAGGCAGCATTGCGGCCTACAGCGTAGGCATCACGGATATCGACCCCATCCGGTACAATTTGATTTTCGAGCGCTTCCTGAACCCGGAGCGCGTCAGCATGCCCGATTTTGACGTGGACTTCTGCTACGAGCGTCGGCAGGAGGTCATTGATTACGTCAATCGGAAATACGGGGCCGATCATGTGGCGCAGATCGTCACCTTCGGTACCATGGCCGCCCGCAACGCCATCCGCGATGTGGGCCGTGTGATGGGTATCCCGTATCAGCAGGTGGATGTGGTGGCAAAACTGGTGCCCATGGAGCTCAAGATGACCCTGAAACGGGCACTGGAAGTTTCCACCGAGCTGAAAAAGCTCTATGACACCGACCCGCAGGTCACCGAGCTCATCGACACCGCTTTGAAGGTAGAGGGCATGCCGCGGCATGCGTCCACCCATGCGGCGGGCGTGGTCATCACGCCGGAACCTACCGACTACTATCTGCCGCTGGCCACCAACGACGGCCTGCCGGTGACCCAGTTCAACATGACCGAGATCGAGGAACTGGGCCTGCTGAAGATGGACTTTCTGGGTCTGCGCACCCTGACCGTTATCCGCGATGCGGAAACGGCGGTGCAGAAGCATCACCCGGAGTTCTCCATCCAGAAGCTGGATTACGACGACCCGGAGACCTATAAAATGCTGGGACAGGGCGACACCGAGGGTGTGTTCCAGCTGGAATCTTCCGGCATGAAGCAGGTGCTTGTAGGCCTGCAGCCGCAGAACCTGGAAGATGTCATCGCTCTGATCAGCCTGTACCGTCCCGGCCCCATGGACTCCATCCCAACCTATCTGCGCAACCGCCACGAGCCGGACAAGATCAGCTACAAGACCCCGCAGCTGGCCCATATCCTGGATGTGACCAACGGCTGCATCGTCTATCAGGAACAGGTCATGCAGATCTTCCGGGAGCTGGCGGGCTTCTCCTTCGGGCAGGCCGACAACGTCCGCCGTGCCATGAGTAAAAAGAAGCACGCTGTGATGGAGGCTGAGCGGGAGCACTTCGTGCACGGCTGCACCGAGCCGGGCCACGAGTGCCCCGGCTGTGTGGCCAACGGCATTTCGGAAAAGGTCGCCAACGAGATCTACGATGAGATGTCCAGTTTTGCTTCTTACGCATTCAACAAGAGCCATGCGGCCTGCTACGCCTATGTGGCATTCCAGACCGCTTACCTCAAGTGCCATTACCCCAGCGAATTCATGGCCGCCCTGCTGACCAGTGTGCTGGACAACACGGACAAGGTCATTGAGTATTCCGGCGAGTGTGCCCGCCTTGGCATCAAGGTCCTGCCGCCGGATGTGAATGTTTCGGGCGGCGGCTTTACGGCGGACGAGAACGGCCAGATCCGCTTCGGCCTGAACGCGGTCAAGAACGTGGGCCGTAACCTGATCGAGAATGTGGTGCGGGAGCGTCGGAACAAGCCCTATACCAGCCTGTATGACTTCTGCAAGCGGATGCACGGCAACGAATTGAACCGCCGGGCGGTGGAGTGCCTGATCAAGGCCGGTGCCTTTGACCGGTTGGGCAACAACCGTCACAGCCATGTGGAAGCCGTGGAGGGCATCCTGAAAAGCATCGAGACCGACACCCGCCGCAATCTGGATGGGCAGCTGGACCTGTTTTCGGTGATGAGCGGGGGAGAGCAGGATGCCACACAGGAGGACCGCTATGAGATTCGCCAGCTGCCGGAGTACAGTCACACCGAGCTGCTCCAGCAGGAAAAAGAGGTCAGCGGCCTGTATCTGTCCGGTCATCCGCTGGATGCCTACCGGGAAAAATCGGCCCGCATCGGTTCCCACACCATCAAGGACCTCACCGGCGAGGACGCCCATGTGACGGACGGCGAGCGGGTGCGTGTGGTCTGTGCGGTGGTCAAGAACCGCATGATGACCACCAAGTCCAACAGCATGATGGCCTTTACCAGCGTGGAAGATCTGACGGGCACCATGGAAGTGATCGTGTTCCCCAAAGTGCTGGACACCTTCCGCGATGCTATCCGCGAAAATGCGGTCGTGGTCATCGACGGACGCCTGTCGGTGCGGGAGGACGAAGCCTCCAAGCTGCTGGCAGACAGCATCGTGCCCATTGACAGCTACGACCCTACCCGCCCGCAGAACGGCCGCCCGGACCCGGTCAAGGCGGCGGCAAAGCGGCTGTATATCCGTCTGCCGTCCCGCAGCTGCCCGCAGTATGCCAAGGTGATCAATCTGCTGGGCATCTTTGACGGCAATATGCCGGTGATCCTGTATCTGGAAGACACAAAACAGAAGCTGGCGGCCCCCCGGCATCTGTACACTTCCGGGCATCCGCTCTTCTTTGAAGAACTGGAAAGACTGGTGGGCGCAGAGAACATTGCAACAAAATGACATTTCTGTGCACGAATCTCTATAGGTCGGAAGAGCTCAAAATGGGTCCAAAATATTTTCAAATGGCTGAGAATGTGTTATAATGTTGAAAGGCAAGTCTTAACAATTCTTTACGATGCAAACACTGAGCGGCGTAATGAAGAAGGGCGCTGGCTCATGGGTGAATGAAGAAACAAATTGGAGGGAATCTCTCGTATGGAAAAGCAAATCAGAACGATTGGCGTGCTCACAAGCGGCGGCGATGCTCCTGGCATGAATGCTGCCGTGCGCGCTGTGGTCCGTACCGGCTTGCACAAAGGTTACCGCATGATCGGCATTCAGCGTGGTTACAACGGCCTGCTGAACGGCGAATGCTTTGAAATGAACCTGCGCAGCGTCTCGAACATCATTTCGGCCGGCGGTACCATTCTGTACACTGCCCGCTGCCTGGAGTTCAAGACCAAGGAAGGCCAGGACCGCGGTGCTGCCAAGTGTCGTGAACTGGGCATTGACGCACTGGTCGTCATTGGCGGCGATGGTTCTTACCGCGGCGCACGCGAGCTGGCACACCGCGGCATCCCGATGATCGGTCTGCCCGGCACCATCGACAATGATATCGCCTGCACCGAGTACACCATCGGCTATGATACAGCCATGAACACCGCTCTGGAAATGATCGACAAGCTGCGCGACACCACCCAGAGCCACGACCGCTGCAGTGTGGTCGAGGTCATGGGCCGCAACGCCGGTTACATTGCCCTGAACGTTGCCATCGCCTCCGGTGCTATGGCTGTCCTGCTGCCGGAGAAGGAATTCGACATGCAGCACGACATTCTGGACAAGATCGCTGAGACTCAGAAGACCGGCAAGCGTCACTTCATTATCATCGTTGCCGAGGGCGTGGGCCACGCACAGGAGATCGCAAACGAGATCCAGGCCCGCACCGGCATCGACTCCCGTGCTACCATTCTGGGTCATGTCCAGCGCGGCGGCTCTCCCACGCTGCGTGATCGCGTGAACGCATCTGCCATGGGCTACCAGGCCGTGTGCCTGCTGGAGCAGGGCAAGTACAACCGCATCGTCGGCATGAAGGGCGAGAAGTTGGTGGACTACCCGGTGGATGAAGCGCTCGAAATGACCAAGACCCTCGACCCCGTCCTGATCGACGTGTGCAACACCATTTCTATCTGATTTTTTGCATTGCATTTCTGGAGCTGTTCTCTTGGCTAGGCTGAGAGGGCGGCTCCTTTTTTGTTGGGTTATAATGGTGTTGCACACGTCGTTTCGATGGTTGCAAAGACCATTGGCATCTGATAGTTTAGGAACTAAACAATGTCCGTGACCTGGACGCGAAAAATTCGTTTTCCATTATGAAGGAGGTGAGCAGAATGGCTCATGAACTGCTGGCAAAATCGGATCATCAACTCGGGATGTGCCTGCGGATGCTGTATGCAGAAGGCATCCGCAGTTCGATTCCTGTTCACAGCGCGAAAAACGAGAAGGGAAAGATGGAGTTTCTCGTGACTGTGCCTGTGGACGATGCACAGTTTGAGGTGCTGGAACGGCGCTATCAGACCCTGATCGGCTAAAGGAAAAGCCGAGCGCAGAACAGCCGGACCGGCATAGAGAGAAGAGCTTGCACAACGGAAAGTGCAGGCTCTTTTTCTTTTGACTTTGCTGGGAGGACCGTAGCGTCTGCATTGAAATTTCTTTGAATTTGGCAAGAATCAATCTAGATATTAACGTCAAATCGATAAAATTTTAATGGCATAAACAGAGAGTATCTTTCAAAATTGATTTAAAATCAACTCACGAATACGAGATGATACTGATTTCATACATGAAAAATACGATTTGTATTTTTCCCTTTGCTTTGCAGAGTGCCGCTTGGTGTGGTATACTAGGGCCGTACAAAAACGGTGTCCTGTGGGAGCAGTCTCCCGACACAGGTCACCCGGCAGGAGAGTGATTTGTTTGGAACTGGAACAGGCCCAGAAGCGTGTGGAGGAGCTGCGCGCTGTCATTGAAAAGAACAACCGGCTCTATTATGATCAGGATGCCCCGGAGCTGGAGGATTTTGAATACGATGCATTGACCCGGGAACTGAAAGCGTTGGAAGCGCAGTTCCCGCAGCTGATCACGCCGACTTCGCCGACCCAGAAAGTGGGCGGGACCCCCAGCGGGCGCTTTACCAAGGTGACCCATGCGGTCAAGATGGAAAGTTTGTTGGATGCATTTTCGTATGATGAGCTGCGCGATTTTGACCGCCGCGTACGGGATGCAGGCATCGAACCGGAATATGTGGTCGAGATCAAGATCGACGGCCTTTCCTGCAGTCTGGAGTATGAGAACGGAGAACTCGTCCGGGCGTCCACCCGCGGCGACGGCGTGGTAGGCGAGGATGTGACCCAGAACGTCCGGGCAATCAAACGCATCCCCAAGACGCTGAAAAATGCGCCGGAGTTTCTGGAGGTGCGCGGCGAGGTCTATATGCCGCACGAGGCTTTCCAGAAGCTGTGCGCGGAGCAGGAACTGCAGGGGGCCGCTCCCTTCAAGAACCCGCGCAATGCGGCGGCAGGTTCCCTGCGGCAAAAGGATGCAAAGATCACCGGAAGCCGCGGCCTGTCCATTTTTGTGTTCAACGTCCAGCAGATCCGCGGGAAGGAACTGACCCGTCATTCGGACAGTCTGGACTACCTCAAGAGCCTTGGTCTGCCGGTCTCGCCGCGCTACCATGTGGTACACGACATTGAGCAGGCCATTGCAGAGATCGAGCAGATCGGGCAGAACCGTTCCAAGCTGGATTTTGATATGGACGGTGCGGTCATCAAGGTAAACGATTTTGCCCAGCGGGAACAGATGGGTTCCACCAACAAATTCCCGCGCTGGGCCATCGCCTTCAAGTACCCGCCGGAGGTCAAAGAAACCACCCTGCGCAGCATCGAGGTGGCCGTGGGCCGCACCGGTGTCCTGACCCCCACGGCCTGCTTTGATCCGGTCTTTCTGGCCGGCACGACCGTGGCGCGCGCCACCCTCCATAATGAGGACTTTATCCGGCAATTTGGTCTGTGCATCGGGGACACTATTCAGGTGCGCAAGGCCGGCGATATCATCCCGGAAGTGATCGGGGTCACCCGCCGCGCCGAGGACGCTCAGCCCTACGAGATGCCGACGGTTTGTCCGTCCTGCGGCGCACCGGTGGTGCATCTGGAGGACGAGGCGGCGCTGCGCTGCGTGAACCCGGAATGTCCGGCACAGGCTTTGCGCAACATCATTCATTTTGCGTCCCGGGATGCCATGGACATCGACGGCCTGGGCACGGCTGTGGCAACACAGCTGGTGGAAAAAGGCATGGTGCACTCGGCGGCGGATATCTACACCCTCACCCGTGAACAGCTGCTGACGCTGGACAAATTCAAGGAGAAAAGCGCGGACAATCTGCTGAACGCCATCCAGCGCTCAAAAGAGAACAATCTGGACAAGCTGCTGTTTGGCTTTGGCATTCGCAACATCGGCGACAAGGCGGCGGCATTGCTGGCAGAACATTTCGGTTCGTTGCAGGCCATCCGGGAAGCAGATGCCGCTGCCATCAGCGAGATCGACGGCTTTGGCGGTGTGATGGCCCAGAGCGTAGTGGAATTCTTTGCGAAGGAAGGCACCACAGACCTTGTGCACCGTCTGGCAGATGCCGGGGTCAACATGCAGTGGAAGGGCGAGCCCAAGGGCGACAAGCTGGCCGGTAAAACGCTGGTGGTTACCGGTACGCTGGAAACACTCTCCCGCAACGAGGCGGAAGCCCTCATCGTCAAAAACGGCGGCAAGGCCAGCGGATCGGTCTCCAAAAAGACTTCCTATGTGGTCGCCGGTACAGCAGCCGGTTCTAAGCTGACCAAAGCGCAGGCGTTGGGCGTTCCGGTGCTGACCGAAGCTGAATTCCTTGATCTGCTCAAAGAAGAATAATTACAATTTTGCATAGCCTCTGCGGCGTTTCGGGCCGCAGGGGCTTTTTGTTTGTGTGCGGTTCTAAGCGGGCAGGGGCTGCATACACTGGTAACACAAGTTTCGTTGAAAGGAAGTGCCCATTGTGGACGAGTATTACCGCGCGATCCGTCTGTTGCCTGCATGGCTGGCGCAGCCGCTGGCCCGGCTGCCGCAGAATACCGCCGAAAAAGTGCACGAACTGCGGCTGCGGACAGGCTGTGGAATTTGCCTGTCCATTGCCGGGCAGCAGACGACGTTGGACGAGCTGCCGGAATGCCCGCAGACCCTGCGCGGCAGGACGCTGGATGCCCTGCAGATGGACGAGATCCTTTATGTGCTCTGCGGCGGTTCAGTACATACCCATCAGGCCGAACTGGCGCAGGGCTACCTGACCACGGCATCCGGCTGCCGTGTGGGGGTGGGCGGTCGGTTCGTATTGCGCGGCCCGGAGGATGTTGTGCTGCAGCGTCTTTTGTCGCTGAATTTCCGCATTGCGCGTCCAATTTGTACGGAACTTCCGGCGGAGCTGTGCACCCTTTTGCAGGGACATTTCATCGGGGCACTGCTGGTGGGAGAACCGGACAGCGGCAAGACCACCCTTCTGCGGCAGATCGCCCGGGAACTGGCTGCACAGAAACGGGCCGTGGCTGTGATCGACGAGCGAGGAGAACTTTTTCCGCCGGAGCAGCAGAATGGCGATGCCCTTGACTGCATCAGCGGCCTGCCCAAAGGCCGTGCGGTCCAGATGGCGCTGCGGACGCTGGCCCCGCAGGTGATCCTGCTGGACGAGCTGGGGGACCTGACCGAGGTCACCGCACTGGAACAGGGCTTTTTCAGCGGGGTGGAGTTTGTGGCCAGCGTCCATGCCGCCACGCTGGAGGACGCTCTGCAAAGGCCGCAGGTGCGGGTTTTACAGCAGCAGGGAGCACTGCGGTTTCTTGTCCTGCTGGAAGGACGCTGTGCACCGGGCCGGATCCGGGAGATCCGGCAGCTTCCGCTGCTATGATGCTGCACATTCTGGGTGCTCTGCTGTTGCCGTTGTGCGGCTGGCTGGCCGGGGATGCCATACAGGCCCGTACGGTACAGCACCTTGCTGCATTGCAGAAATGCCTTGCGCTTCTGGAACGCATCCGGCAGGAGGTCGCGTTCCGCCGGGCAGACCTGCAGCAGCTTTACGCAGAGCTCTGCCGGGAAGGCATACTGGAATCCGGCGCCCGCTGCTTACAGGAGACCCCACCGCCGGAGGGCCTGACGCGGGAAGAACAGCAGTGCTTCCGGACGTGCATGTCCGGCCTTGGCCGTGCGGAAGCGCGGCAGGAGTGCGAACAGCTGGACTACTACCGGGCCCGCCTGCAGGCTTTGCAGCAAACGGCAGAACACACTGCCCGGCGGCAGGCCGGTCTGCCCCGCAAACTGGGCCTTGCAGCCGGGATGGCAATGGCACTGCTGCTCATCTGAATTCGGAAATCTTGGAGGAAACAACGCAGATGGAAATTGATCTGGTGTTCAAAATTGCAGCCATCGGCATCATTGTGGCGGTGCTCAATCAGCTCTTGATCCGCTCCGGGCGGGAGGATCAGGCCATGATGACGACCCTTGCCGGCCTTGTGGTGGTCCTATCCATTCTGGTCAAGCAGATCAGCACCCTGTTTGTTACCATCAAGGCGCTGTTTTCGCTGTGAGTTCCGCCTGGGTCACACTGGGGCTGGTGGCAGTGCTGGCGGCGATGCATGCACTTTTGCAAAAGGAGCTTCCGGCCTATGCGCTCCTGCTCTCACTGGGAGCGATCGTCCTTCTGCTGGTGCGGCTGGGCGGCACCTTCCGCAGTGTTCTGGAGGGTGTCGCGCTGCTGGGACAGCAAACGGACAAGCAGGCGTTCCAATGCCTGCTGCGCAGCACGGGCATCCTGTTGCTTGCCGACTATACCCGTACCCTCTGCAAGGAGAGCGGGGCTGAGGCACTTGGCTGGTGTGCAGGGCTTGCGGGCCGCTGTCTGGTGCTGGCGGCAGTGTTCCCACTGCTGGAAGAAGTGTGTCAACGGATCTGGGGGCTGGCAGGATGAGCGGCAAAAAATACCGGGGGCTTCTGGCAGGGTTGGTGTTTCTGGCCGCAATGCCTTTTGGAACGGTGCGGGCTTTCGCACTGGAAAGCCTGCCCGGCCGGGAATTGTGGCAGCCCTACCTGACCCAAAGTGCACAGGGTGCAGCGGATTTTGCCCGGGACCCGGTGTCGGCATTGCTGAGCCTGCTGCCGGGTTCACCCGTGCAGCTTCTGGTCGATACCCTGCACAGCTACGCAGATCTTTTGCTGTTTCTGCTGCTGCTTACAGCTTTGTCATTTCTCGTTGGCGATGCAGCGGACGGTACCTTGCTGGACCTTGCGGCAGCCGGTGGCTGCGGGGTGCTCATCTGGGGTGATCTGCTGACACTGGCACAGTCTATCGGTGAACGCATGGACAGCTGGCGGCTGTTCCTCACGGGATTTCTGCCGGTGTGCGGCGCAGTCCTGACGGCAGGTGGAGAGGGAAACGCCGGAGCGGTGGCCAGCGGATTTCTGCTGAGCGTGCTGGCTCTGCTGGCACAGGGGATCGCGCTGTGCATCCGGCCGCTGCTGCAAAGCTATCTGGCCATCAGCATGGCCTGCTGCATCCACACGCAGACGGGCCTCCCGGAAGCCTGCAGGATGAGCGGGCAGCTGCTGCGAAAAAGCATTTCGGCGGGCGGAAAACTGTTTGCGCTTCTGCTTGGCGTACAGCGAGTGATTACACTGCAATTGGACCACACGACATCCCGTCTTGGCCAGGTGCTGACGGGCAGTGTCCCGGTGATCGGGCAGGCATTGAGCGGTGCGGCCGATACCGTATTGGCCGGGCTGCAGCTGCTCAAAAGCTCTCTTGGAATCGCGGCACTGGTGATCCTTGGCGCGGAATTTGTTCCGCTGTATCTGGGACTGTTGTTCCACCTGGCAGTTCTGTCCGGGTGCAGGCTTCTGTGTAGCTTTGCCGGTATCGACCGGTGCCGGGCGCTGTTTGCCTGTCTGACGGAGGCGGTCCGGTGCATGGCGGCGATCACAGCACTGTTCTTTTCGCTGACAATGGTCGGTGTCGCGTTGATGACAATGATGAACGGAGGGTGAAATGCGGGTCGTAACGGCATTCTGCCTTGCATGTGTCTGCGCGGAGCTGCTGGTGCAGCTGGTGGAAGCGGGCTGGGCGCGCCGATGCATAAAAGTGGTTGCGGGGCTATATATTCTAACAGTTCTGCTCCGTGCAATTTCTGCACTGCCTGCACGGACCGCACAGTGGCTTCAGCCGGTGCAGGCATCTGCCTCCATCGAGGGCGTGGAAACCACGATCCTCACGGAGGCGGCGAAGCGCTTGAATGAGATGTTGGCAGCGGAATGCGAGGCACAGACAGGCATCCCGGTCCGGGTGGAAACGGAATTGGAACAGACGCCGGACGGCATCCGCGCAGCTCGCGCGATCCTGTGGATGCCGCCGGACAGCCCGGCACAGGTGCAGACACAGCTTGTGCAGTTCCTGCAAAAAGAACTTAGCACCGACGCTGTCACCGCAGCGGAAGAGGCGGAACCATGAAAAAAGCAACGATCACAACGGTTCTTCAGGGATGCAAAGGCCCGCAGGGGCGCACAAGACTTGCGGTGCTCATTGGCGGAGTAGCCATGCTGCTGTTGCTGCTGTCGGAGTTGATGCCGACCGGGACGGAGCCAACGGCTGTCCGCAGTGCCCCACAGGAGATCGCCGCGTATCAGACCCAGCTGGAAAACCGGCTTGAAACACTGATCGCTCAGATGGACGGAGCGGGAAAGACGACGGTGATGCTCACACTGGAAACGGGGGAGGAAACGATCTATGCACTGGATACGCAGTCCGGGCAGATGCAGGAACAGCAGACGCATGTTCTGCTGGAAGATGGCTCCGCCCTGGCAGAGACGATCTATCAGCCGCAGATCCGCGGCGTGGCCGTGCTGTGCGACGGCGGGGGAGATGTCCGCGTGGCAGCACGCATCACGGAGATGGTGGGAGCGCTGCTGGATCTGCCATCCAACCGGATCTGTGTAGAACAGCGCAAGCCATGATCTGACCCAGAACAAGGAGGATTCAAGATGAGAGCACTTTCCAGAAATACCCGGCGGGTGACCGCGCTTACGCTGGCCGCTGCCCTTGTCATTGCCGTTTATCTGAACTGGCAGTATGCCCGCACCGATACCGGCATTGCAGCGGACGAGGAAGCCCAGGTCGTTTCGGCCGAGCCTGTGCAGTCGGACACGGTCCTGGACGGCCTGCCCACGGAAGCCGAAACAGTGTCGGCCGCGAACAAAAACTACGGGGAAGCACAGCTGGTCAGCGTGGCAAGCGACAGCGGCGCGAAGTTCTTTGAAGAGGCACGCCTGAAACGGGAAAAGGCGCACGATGAAGCCATGGACACCCTGCAAAAAACCATGAAGTCCTCTTCGCTCTCTGCGGAGGAAAAGAAGGACTGCACAGCCCAGCTGACAGCCGGGTTGGAAGATCTGCACGCCGAAAATGAGATCGAGACCCTCATCAAAGCCAAAGGCTTTGCGGACTGCCTGTGCTTTCTGCAGTCCGGCCGCGCCGATCTGACCGTCATGACATCCGGTGACCCGCTGACGGCGGCGCAGGTGGCGCAGATCCGGGACGTCGTGCTCAGCAAGAGCAGTGTGACGGCCCAGAACATCACGGTGGTGGAAGTAAAATAAAAAGTGTTTCCCTCCGACCGGAAGGAATCGGGCTGGAAAAAGAACCCGTTGTGTGGTCCGACAGAGTTTTCCAAACAAGTATTGAAATCAACCCCGCATTGATGGTATAATAACACCATCAGAAAACAGGAACGGCGTGCTGCCCGGCCATTCGGCGGCGGCAGCTGCAAAGCCGTTTTGAACCGAAAAAAAGCGGCAGTTCTGCTGCTTTTCAATGGAGGACAGCACAATGGATTTACAGAATATGGATCTTCAGGGCGGCAGCCTTCAGATTTCGACCGAAGTCATTGCAAAGATCGCACGGTGCGCTGCGCTGGAAGTGGAAGGCGTGGCAGAAGTTTCCTGCGGGACCCAGAACAAAAAGCTGAAGGATCTGCTGGAAGCCAGCATCCAGCCGCCGGTGGCCGTGGAAATGCGCGACGGTACGGCAGAGCTTACGCTGCATCTGATCATGGCGCCCGGCGCACGCATTCCTGCAGTGGCGGAAAAGGTGCAGGAAAATGTCAAGTCGGCCGTGCAGAACATGACCAGTGTCACGGTGAGCCGTGTGAATCTGGTGATCGCAGGTCTTGCTGCGGAGCAGTAAGAGCACTTGCAGCCGTACAAAAGAATGGATAGAACGCGTTCTCTCTGCCGGGGTTTCCCAGCGGGGAGAGCTCCTGTTATGAAAGGAATATTATGGAAAACATTTTGCCCCGTAGAGAAGCTCGCGAGAATGCATTTTTGCTGGCATTTTCGCAGACCTTTGGCGACGTCCCGCTGGCAGAGGCTCTGACCAACCATGCGGAAAACGACGAAGAGCACCCGGTGGATGGCTTCAGCAAGCTGCTGCTGAATGCTTATTACGACCATTCCGCAGAGGTGGATGACGAGATCCGCGCTCATCTGCGCAACTGGACCATGGAGCGTCTGCCGCGCGTCAGTCTGACCGTGCTGCGCCTGGCCATTGCAGAGATGCTGTTCGGCGGCGAGAACAAGCCCGGCGTTGCCATCAACGAGGCAGTGGAGCTGACCAAAAAGTATGGTGCCGATGAGGACTATCAGTTTGTGAACGGCCTGCTCGGCGCAGTGGCACGGGATCACGGCCTGAATGAAGAAGCCGCTGTGGAGCCGGCTGAACAGTGAGCCGTTATACGCTCGGGGTCGATACAAGCAACTATGCAACCTCTCTGGCAGTTTTTGATACAGCCGGAGAGGTTGTTTGTACAAAAAAGCGGTTTCTTCCGGTCAAACCCGGGCAGCTGGGCCTGCGGCAGAGCGATGCACTGTTCCACCACACCACAGCACTGCCGGAAATGCTGCACGAGCTTGCGCAGGAGTTTGATTTGACCCGCATCGACGCTGTGGGTGTCTCCCAGAAGCCGCGCCCGGCAGAGGGCAGTTATATGCCGTGCTTTCTGGCCGGTGTGAACGCGGCGACGGCATTTGCAGCGGCGCGGAGCATCCCGCTGATTTATACGACCCACCAGCAGGGCCATGCCGCTGCGGCGCTGTTTGCAGCCCGCGGCGCAGACCTTTTTACGCAGAAAGTCCTGCTGTTTCATATTTCCGGCGGCACGACGGATCTGCTGCTGTGTGATGAGGTACGCACGATCACCCAACTTGGCACGAGCACGGACCTTTACGCCGGACAGGCTGTGGACCGCGTGGGCGTCAAGCTCGGGTTTGCCTTCCCGGCGGGTGCAGAGGTGTCTCGCCTTGCTGCAGCGTGCCCGGAAGAGATCCGGCCGAAATCTAGCGTGAGGGGCATGCAGTGCAGCCTTTCCGGCCTGGAAAATCAGTGCAATGCCCTGCTTGCTGCGGGCAAAAGCCCGGAATATGTGTGCAAGTACTGCCTGCTCTGTGTGGCCGATACGGTGGTCAAAATGACAAAGGCTGCGCAGAAGGAATACCCGGGTCTGCCGGTGGTATGCGCCGGCGGCGTGATGAGCAGCGATGTGATCCGCCAATGGGTGCAGAAACGCCTGCCTCAGGTGTATTTTGTGCCGGGACAGTATTCCAGTGACAATGCCATTGGCGTGTCCATTCTTGCGGCACGGGAGGCCGGTTTATGGCTGAAGTGATCACGGTTTCGGCGCTGAACCGCTATGTCAAATCTCTTTTTGATGCAAACGACCGATTGTTTGATCTGGCGTTGCGCGGCGAGGTGGCAAATTTTGTGCAGAACACGCGCAGCGGGCATTGCTATTTCACCCTGCGGGATGAGCAGGCCAGCGTAAAAGCGGTGATGTTCCGCTCGGATGCGCGGCGGCTTGCGTTCCGTCCGGAAGAGGGAATGCGTGTGGTCGTACGCTGCCGTGCAACGCTCTATGAGCGGGATGGCGCATTCCAGTTGTATGTCAATGAGATGTTCCCGGACGGAATCGGTGCAGCACAGCTGGCATTGGAGCAGCTCAAGGCCCGGCTGGAACAGGAGGGCCTGTTTGATGCGGCACACAAAAAGCCGCTGCCGCAATATCCCCGATGCATTGGGCTGGTAACCAGCAAGACCGGCGCGGCTTTACAGGACATCCGCAATGTGATCAGCCGCCGCTGGCCGGGTATCCGGCTGCTGCTCTGCCCGGTCATGGTGCAGGGGTTTGAAGCCGCTCCGCAGATCGCGGCGGCAATCCGGACGCTGGACCGCAGCGGCAGGGCAGATGTGATCATCGTGGCCCGCGGCGGCGGCAGCCGGGAGGATCTGTGGGTGTTCAACGCTGAGGTGATCGCGCGGGCAGCCTTTGCCTGCAAAACACCGCTGATCAGTGCCATTGGACACGAGATCGACTACACGATCCTGGACTTCGTGGCAGACCAGAGAGCCCCGACGCCCTCGGCGGCGGCAGAGCTTGCGGTGCCGGACCGGGAAGAACAATGGAATATTTTGCAAAATTTACAACAAAATATTTCTGAAAATATGCAAAAACGGCTCAAGTTGTGCTATAATGAGCTGGAGCAATACAACTTAGCGTTGGAACGCAAGCCTGCGCATCACATCTGGAAGAGGGATTTTGACCAGCTGGAACAGGCTGGGCAGACGCTTCAGATCCAGATACAGCGCCGGATGCAGGCTGCAAATATGCAGTTGGAACATGCCGCAGCACTGACAGCCTCTCTGAGCCCGTACCGGGTCCTTGCCCGAGGCTATGTAATGATCACCACGGGCAGAGGACAGATCCTTCCGGCAGACCAACTGGAGCCGGACAAGACCATCTACATTCGCAGCGCTTCCCGCCGGGCAAAGTGCCGGGTGGAGGCCGTGGAGGAAATTGATGAAAGCACCCAAAAGCTATGAAGAGGGCATGGAGCGCCTGAATGCCATTCTGGCCAAAATGCAGGACGAGCAGACGACTCTTGCAGAAGCCGTCAAGTTGTATGCGGAGGCAGCATCTCTGATGGAATACTGCCATACTGCGCTGGAAAAAACATCGCTCCAGATCGAGGAGATCGACGCGAAGATCACGCAGACCATACAGGAACAGCGGGAGGAAAACTGATGGATTACAAAACACAATATCAGATGTATCTGTCGCAGGCTTCTGCCGCGCTGGAAGACGCCTGTGCAAAGTTTCTTCCGGAGGGATCGGAGGTATGCCGTGCGGCGCGGTACAGCCTGCTGGGCGGTGGAAAACGCATCCGGGCCGTGCTGGTGCTCAGCGTCTGTGATATGCTGGGCGGTGATCCGCAGACGGCCAGAGCTTTCAGCGCTGCGGTGGAAATGCTGCACTGCTACTCGCTGATCCACGATGATCTGCCCTGCATGGACAACGATGACCTGCGGCGCGGTCGCCCCTCCTGCCACAAGGCATTCGGGGAGGCAACGGCCATGCTGGCAGGAGATGTGCTCCTGACCGAAGCCTTTGAAGCAATCGCCAATGCACCGGCTTGCCCGCAGGCATGTGTGCAGGCCGCAAAGGCGCTGGGCCTTGGTGCCGGCAGCCGCGGCATGGTGTATGGGCAGGAGCTGGACCTGAAATACGAAGCACTGGCAGCGACCGAGGAACAGCTGCGGCTGATCCACCGCAATAAGACCGGTGCTCTGATCAACGCAGCCGTCCAGATGGGGGCAGCTGCCGCCGGTGCCGACGCCGACCAGTGCCGAGCACTGGAAGCATACGCCTACGGTATTGGTCTGGTGTTCCAGATCGTGGACGATGTGCTGGATGTGACCAGCACGCCGGAACAGCTGGGCAAGCCCATTGGCAGCGACAGTGAAAACGGAAAAACAACGTTTGCAACGCTGTATGGCGTGGAGGGCGCAATGGCTCTTGCACAGCGCGTAAACGAAAAGACCTGCAGCGCTCTGCGCGAAACATTCGGCGAAAAATCGGCCTTTCTGGAGCAGCTTGCGCAGCAGCTCCTGACACGCAAAAACTAAAACGGATCATCGTCCGGGAAAGCAAAAGGAAACGCTATGCAGTTCATTTATGAGATCCTTTCATTCAACCGCATCCTGACCGTGTCGCTCCTGGCATGGTTCGTGGCGCAGGTGCTCAAGACCCTGATCAACTTCATCCTGCTGGGCAAATTCCAGCTGGAGCGCATGTGGGGCGACGGCGGTATGCCCAGCGCCCACAGCGCCACCGTCTGCGCAATGGTCATTGCCACGGCACGGTGTGAGGGCATTGACTCTGCCATTTTTGCAGTGGCCTGTGTGGTGGCCATCATCACCATGCACGACGCCATGGGCGTGCGCCATGAGACCGGCGAGCAGGCAAAGGTGCTGAATCAGATGATCGACCAGTGGATCGAGGTCAGCGAAAAGAACGCCCCGTTCCTGCAGAACATGCATCTGAAGGAAATGGTCGGCCATACTCCGCTGCAGGTGGTCGCAGGCTTTCTGGTGGGCCTTGTGGTCGGCCTGCTGTACCCGCTGGGCCTGTGAGACATGCCAGCAGGGCAGGAAACATTGCATGAAGGACGTGTGATTTGGTTATGGAATCGTTGCTGCTGGACAACATTGATCAACCCAGCGATCTGAAAAATCTGGACAAAGAACAGGTAAACAAGCTCTGTGCGGAGATCCGTCAGTTTTTGCTGCGGAATATCTCCCGCACAGGCGGTCATTTGGCGTCCAACCTCGGCGCAGTGGAGCTGACGGTAGCCCTGCACCGGGTGATGACGACGCCAATGGACAAAATCGTTTTTGACGTGGGGCATCAGTGCTATACGCACAAACTGCTCACCGGCCGACGCAGCGGCTTTGCAAAGCTGCGCCAGCTGGATGGCATTTCCGGTTTTCCGAACCCGAATGAGAGCGAGCACGATGCCTTTATTGCGGGGCACGGCAACACAGCGCTTTCGCTGTCCATCGGCATGGCCTGGGCCAAGAAGATCCGACATGAGCCGGGCTGGGTGGTTGCGGTCATCGGCGATGGTGCCTTTACGGGCGGCATGGTCTACGAGGGCATGAACAACATCGGCTCCTTGGACAATCTGCTCGTGATCCTGAATGACAACAAGATGTCCATTTCCCACAATGTGGGCGCGCTGGCGCGGTATCTGACCCACCTGCGCACGACGACTGCATATTTTGACGCCAAGGACAATGTGCGGAGCTTCCTTGACGGTGTCCCGGTGGTGGGTACCCCGCTGAAAAAAGCCCTGACCGAGGGTAAAACATTGCTCCGACGGGCAATGTACCACTCGACCATGTTTGAGGACATGGGGTTCCAGTACATTGGGCCGGTGGATGGTCACAATGAGGAAGAACTGGAGCGGACCCTGCGCACCATCAGCCAGCGGCCCGGCCCGCACTTTCTGCATGTTGTGACCAAAAAGGGCAAAGGATATCAGCCGGCCGAGATGAACCCGGGCAACTACCACGGGGTATCGGCCTTTGACCCGGACGGGATGCCCGACCCGGAGGTGGCCCCCAAGGAGTCGTTCTCAACGAACTTCGGGCAGGCGCTTGCGCGGGAAGCGGCCCAGAACAGCCGCATCTGTGCCATTACTGCGGCCATGAAATATGGCACCGGGCTGCAGTTCTTTTCGCACAGTGCGCCGGAGCGGTTCTTTGACGTGGGCATGGCAGAGCAGCACGCCGTGACCTTTGCGGCGGGTCTGGCCAGTCAGGGCATGCTGCCGGTGGTGTGCATTTACTCCACCTTCCTGCAGCGCTCTTACGATCAGATCCTGCACGATGTGAACCTGCTGCAGGAGAACGTCGTGTTCGCCATTGACCGCGCGGGTTTTGTTCCGGCAGACGGAGAAACGCATCAGGGCGTTTACGACCCGGCTTTCCTGAGCCAGGTCGGTATGCCGCTCTATGCACCTTCCAATTATGCGGAGCTGACCTATTGGCTGCACGAGCTGCTGAAGGACGGCTGCAGAGGCCCCCGTGCGATCCGTTATCCGCGGGGTGGGGAAAATGCCCGTCTGGCGCAGTATGGCTGCAGCGGGCAGGACTATGATTTCCTGCACAGAACCGAGGGCGCCCAGGCGGTGCTGATCAGCTATGCGGATGAAATGGATGATATTCTGACTGCATGTGAAAAACTTACGGAGCATCGTATCAATTGCGACGCACTTAAACTTGTAAAGCTGTTCCCCTTTACAGAAAAAATGATCGAAGCTGTGAAGGATTATAAAATCGTGCTATTTGCAGAAGAATGTGTGGAATGGGGCAGCATCGGGGAGCATCTGGCCTATTGCCTGCAGCAGGCGGGCTGGAATGGAACCTTTCTGCACGCCGCTGTGCATACGGCCAATCTGCCCCATGCGACCGTTCCGCAGATCAAGCAGGTCACCGGGCTGGATGCCGACACCCTTGCACAGCAGGTGATGGATGCCTGGATGAAAGGAGAAAACATATCGTGAAAATTCGGTTGGATCAATATCTGGTTCAGCATGGTCTGATCCAGAGCCGTGAACGCGCCAAGGCCATGATCATGTCCGGTGTGGTGTTTGTCAACGAACAGAAGGTGGACAAGGCCGGTGAGATGATCAAGGAAGATGCCAAGGTGGAGGTGCGCGGGCACGACATCGGTTATGTCAGCCGCGGCGGCCTGAAGCTGGAAAAAGCCATGCAGTGTTTTCCGCTGACGCCCAAGGGCAAGGTGTGCATGGACATTGGTGCATCGACCGGCGGGTTTACCGACTGCATGCTGCAGAACGGTGCGGTCAAGGTCTACGCAGTGGATGTGGGCTACGGCCAGCTGGCCTGGAAGCTGCGCACCGATGAGCGCGTGATCAACATGGAGCGCACCAACATCCGCAGCGTTACGCCGGAGGCTCTGGATGAACCGATCGAGTTCTTCAGCGTGGACGTTTCCTTTATCTCGCTGCATCATATTTTTCCGGTGGCACAGGCCATCACCACGCCGGACGCCATGGGCGTCTGTCTGGTCAAGCCGCAGTTTGAAGCCGGGCGCGAAAAAGTGGGCAAGAACGGCGTGGTGCGTGACCCCGCCACCCACCGCGAAGTGCTGCACAATGCCATGGGCTATGCGGCTGCCAACGGATTTGCTGTGCGCGGGCTGGATTTCAGCCCGGTGAAAGGTCCGGAAGGCAACATCGAATATCTGATGTTCGTGCAGAAGAGCGAGGAGCCCTGCGTGCTGGACGATGCGGCCGCCGAACAGGTCGTGGCTGCAAGCCATTCCACGCTGGACCGCTGAACGATACGGATACAGAACCAAAACAGGAGGCTTCGGCATGACGGTTTACATTTCTCCGAACCCTGGAAAGATCTCGGCCAGTGAGGTCGCTCTGCGTGCAGCGCAGATCCTGCAGAATCATGGTGCATCGGTGCTGATGTGCGAGGATCTGCGCACGGTCTGCAATGCGGCCGGCGTTGTATATCTGCCGCTGGAACAGTGTCTGGAACGTACGGACGTGATCCTGACCATCGGTGGAGACGGAACGATCCTGCATGAGGCGAATCTTTCGCTCAAGCATGCAAAGCCGATCCTGGGCATCAACCTGGGCCGCTGCGGTTTTCTGGCTACCTGCGAGGTCAGCGAGATGGAAAGCAAGCTGCCTGCCGTGGCGCGGGGCGAGTTCCAGCTGGACAACCGGATGCTGCTCTACGCCCATGTTCTGGGCCATGACGGCTGGGAAGGACATGCACTGAACGACGTTGTCGTGACAAAAGGCCGCCTGCAGCAGGCCATTGATTTCAGCATTTACTGCGATGACATTCTGGTGGAGCATTACCGGGGCGATGGTGTGATCGTTGCGACGCCGACCGGCTCTACTGCGTATTCGATGGCCGCAGGCGGGCCCATTCTGGATTCGCAGACAAAAGGCGTGGTCGTCACGCCGATCTGTCCCCACAGTCTTGCCAGCCCGGCCATGGTGTTTGCGCAGGAACGCAAGCTGAACATCTGCGTCGGTCAAGTGGCCGACGGCGAGGTGTTCATCAGCTGTGACGGTGCAGCAGGATTCCCGCTCAAGGCGGGTGCAACGGCAGAAGTCCGGCTTTCGGATCAGGTGGTGCAGCTGATCACCTTCAGCAAGGCGGATCAATTCCAGGCCATCGACCAGAAATTGCGCAGCAGACGATAAAAGGAGATACGACGAACTATGGCACATGTCCGCAAAGAAGAAGCAAAAAGCAAGGGAGACCGCTTGCAGACCATTCTCCGTCTTGTGCAGGAGCATCCGATCAGTCGGCAGGAAGTGCTGCTGGACTATCTGCACAAGGAAGGGTTTGATGTGACTCAGGCCACGATCTCGCGGGATATCCGGGAGCTGTGCCTGGTCAAGGCTGCCACTGCAGAGGGCTACCGCTATGTTTCCAGCCGGAACGAGAGCTTTAACCCCAAGACCCAGGGCCGGTTTGAGACGATCTTTCATGAGTCGGTGCTGGGGGTGGACTATGCAGGCCATGTGGTGCTGGTCAAGTGCTATTCCGGCATGGCCAATGCAGCCTGTGAGGTATTTGACGCATTGCAGTGGAAAAACGTGGTCGGCACCCTTTCGGGTGATGACACTTTTCTGATCGTTGCCCGCTCCGAGCGGGACGCCAAGACCATCTGCACGGAACTGACCCGGCACATCGGGTAAAACAAACGCGGGAGAGACGATAAACCATGTTAAGCTGCCTGCAAATTGAAAATGTCGCGGTCATCCAGAAGGCAGAAGTTCATTTTCAGCCGGGGCTGAACGTCCTCACCGGTGAGACTGGTGCGGGCAAGTCCATTCTGATCGACTCCATCAATGCGATCCTGGGCAATCGGACTTCCAAGGATCTTGTGCGCACGGGTGCGTCCAAAGCGGTGATCCGTGCGTCTTTTGCGCAGATCCCGGATGTGGTGCTGGACAAACTGGAAGCGGCCGGTTATGAGCGCTCGGCAGAGCTGCTTCTGAGCCGTGAGATCACCGCCGAAGGAAAGAGCAGCTGCCGGATCAACGGCATGCCCACCACGGCGGCTGTGCTGCGGGAGCTGTGCGGAGGTCTGATCAACATCAACGGCCAGCACGACTCGGTGGGACTGCTGAATCCGGCACACCATCTGAGCATTCTGGACGATTATGCGCAGAACGCCAAACTCTATCAGGAGTATTATGTGCTGTACCGGAGCCTGGTCAAGGTCAAGAAGGAACTGGACGCCATGATCACCGACGAGGCGGAAAAGCAGCGACGGATCGACCTGCTGAGCTATCAGGTGCAGGAGATCGAAGAAGCCGCTCTCACTGCCGGCGAGGAGCAGACCCTGGAAGCACGCCGCAAGGTGCTGGCCAACGCGTCCACCATCCGGGACCGGGTGGCAAAGGCCCATGCGCTGCTGTCCGGGGACGATGACACCCCCGGCGCAGTGGATCTGCTGGGTGAGGCATCCAACGCCATGGATACGGCCGCCCAGCTGGACGAGTCACTTTCCGGGGTGTCCGGCACGCTGATGGATCTGTACTATTCGGCCAAGGACGCAGCGGCAGAGCTGATCGACCGGCTGGATGCCTACGACACGAACGACGCCGAGCTGGATGAGATCGAACAGCGGCTGGATCTGTTGTACCGTCTCAAACGCAAGTACGGTGATACGGTGGAGGACATCATTGCCTTTGGACAGAAAGCACGGGAGGAACTGGAACAGATCCAGTTCTCGGAGCAGCGGCACGATCAACTGCAGGCGGAAAAGCTGCGCCTGTATGGTCTGGCGCGCGAAAAGGCGGAGGCCTTGACTCAGACCCGTCTGAAAGCCTTTGACGAGCTGAATGCACGCATTACCGATACCTTGCAGTTCCTGAATATGCCGGGTGTGCGCATGACTCTGCACCACGCCCGTGGGCCGCTGGCAAGCCACGGACAGGACAGCGTGGAATTCTACATCTCCACGAACGCCGGTGAAGCCCCGAAACCGCTGGCCCGCATTGCCTCCGGCGGTGAGCTGAGCCGCATCACCCTTGCCATCAAAAATGCGCTGGCAGACCGGGATGCAGTGCCCACGGTGATCTACGATGAGATCGACAGCGGTGTTTCCGGCAAGGCCGCCGGACGGATCGGTGAGGTGCTGCGGCAGAGCGCACAGGGACATCAGATCCTGTGCATCACCCATACGGCACAGATTGCCGCACTGGCTGACTGCCACCTGCTGATCCAGAAAAATGTGACGAACGACCGCACTTATACCGAGATCCACCCGCTGGATACGGAGGGCCGCGTGGAAGCACTGGCCCGGTTGATCTCCGGCGATCATGTGACCGAGCTTTCACGGGCAAATGCGCGGGAAATGCTGGGTACCGGCCGCCAGTAACAGGGGAACGTTCCCGTCGGAATCCGGGGCTTGACAAGCCCGTGTTCTTGTGATAAAGTAAGTTTTGTTAATGGCGATGAAGGGAATAAGTACCCTGAAGTGTTCTGCCCAGAGAAACCCCGGTTGGTGCAAGGGGCCGCAGAACAGCAGGCGAATACCTCCCGGAGCTGCAGGCTGAATGCTGTCTGAGCTAGTAGGCTGTGCCGCGTGCGAGCGTTACAAACGCAGGAGTGTCACTCTACTCTGGGGTGTGCACTCGTGAGGTCGTTTCTGTGAGGAAGCGGCAAACAGAGGTGGTACCGCGAAGATTTCTCGCCCTCTGCCAAATTGATGTTTGGCAGAGGGCGTTTTTGTTTTCTCTGCCCCACAAAACAGGAGGATGTTTCTATGACTTTGTACGAAGAGCTGCAGGCCCGTGGTCTGGTGGCACAGATCACCGACAACGAGATCATTGATCTGATCAACAACGGCAAGGCTACTTTTTATATCGGCTTTGACTGCACGGCCGACAGCCTGACCGCAGGCCATTTTATGGCCCTGACCCTGATGAAGCGCCTGCAGATGGCAGGCAACAAGCCGATCGCCCTGATCGGCGGAGGCACTACCATGATCGGCGATCCCTCCGGCCGCACCGATATGCGCAAGATGCTGACCAAAGAGGACATCGCCCACAATGCAGCCTGCTTTAAAAAGCAGATGGAAAAGTTCATCGACTTCTCGGATGACAAGGCTTTGATGCTGAACAACGCCGACTGGCTGCTGAACCTGAACTATGTGGAGCTGCTGCGTGACGTGGGTGCCTGCTTCTCGGTCAACAACATGCTGCGTGCCAAGTGCTATGAGCAGCGCATGGAGCGCGGTCTGTCCTTCCTCGAGTTCAACTACATGATCATGCAGAGCTACGACTTCTACTACATGTTCCAGCATTACGGCTGCAACATGCAGTTTGGCGGCGATGACCAGTGGAGCAACATGCTGGGCGGCACCGAGCTGATCCGCCGTAAGCTGGGCAAGGATGCCTACGCCATGACCATCACCCTGCTGACCGACTCGCAGGGCAAGAAGATGGGCAAGACCGCAGGCAATGCTGTCTGGCTGGACCCCAACAAGACCAGCCCCTTCGAGTTCTACCAGTACTGGCGCAATGTGGGTGATGCCGATGTCATGAAGTGCATCCGGATGCTCACATTCCTACCGCTGGAGCAGATCGACGAGATGAGCACATGGAAGGATCAGCGCCTGAACGAGGCCAAGGAGATCCTGGCCTACGAGCTGACCAGCATGGTCCACGGCAAGGAAGAAGCTGAAAAGGCACAGGCAGCAGCCCGTGCACTGTTTGGCGGTGCTGCAATGGACACGGAGCACATGCCCAGCACCCAGCTGACCGAGGCGGATCTGACCGATGGCTCCATCGGCATCCTGACCCTGATGGTCAAGGCTGGTCTGGCTGCTTCCAACGGTGAGGCACGCCGTCTGGTCGTGCAGGGCGGTGTTCTGGCCGACGGCGAAAAGGTTGCAGCTCCCACCGTCAGCTTTACCGCAGAACAGCTCAAGAAGGGCGTTGTGATCAAGAAGGGCAAGAAGGTCTATCACAAGGTCACCCTGTAAGCATCTGCCCAAGATCCCGCAATAAAAATACCGCTGTCCGGTTCTGAACCGGACAGCGGTATTTTTTGTTTGCATTCAGCAGAGAAGCAGGATGTTCTGCCCCTCGGTCACGTTGCCGGAAGCCACCACAGTGACATCCGAGAAGGCATCACTGTTGGTTACCACAACCGGAGTGGTCAGGGGATAACCATCGGCACGGATCTTCTGCAAGTCAAATTTCAGCAGAAGCTGTCCGCTGTGGACATGTTCGCCTGCCCGGACCTGCGGAGCAAATCCGGCTCCATGCCGTTCCACCGTGTCCATTCCAACATGAATCAGAAGGTCCACGCCGGAATCACACCGCAGACTGACGGCATGACTGCTTTCGGCAATTTTCAGGATCACACCGTCTGCCGGAGCATAGATCTCTCCCTTATCCGGTTCAATAGCACAGCCTTTGCCCAGAACCTCCGCCGAAAATACCGGATCCTCGATTCCAACCAGCGGAAGAAGTTTTCCCTCCAGCGGAGAAGCAATGAGCATTCCACCTTCCGAAGAGAAGAAGGAAACGACCGGTGCTTCAGGGTGCCTTTTTTTCCGATAATACGAAAAGACCTTACAGACCAGAAAGACAACACCTGCCACAGCCAGACCAATCAGCCCGGCCAGCAGAAGCCCGAACAGCATGCTGTCTGCCGTGATCCAGCGGTTCCATGCCAGAATGGCGGCTGCGATTCCAACGGCCGCAGCTGTCACTGCTTCGGCTGACTCAAAGCTCATACGCCTTTTTTAGTGTCTCGTAAGCGGCATCTTCGTTCTCGGCATGGACCAGCAGCGAGATATCCAGGTCGCTGGTGGTGATCAGAAGCACTTCAATGCCGGCCATGGCCAGTGCATTCAGGGCACGAGCGGCCACACCGCAGCTGGTAACCATGTCCTCGCCAAAAAGGTTCAGTTTGGAATAGCCGACACTGATCAGCGGGGAAGCCTTGGCATCCTTGTCCAGGTTGGCGGCTGAAATGGCTTTCATTACCAGCGGCAGATCGCTGCCGGCGGCGGTAAAGCTGAAGTCAATGGTGGTGCCATGGGGCGCGCTCTGGCTGATCATGTCCACGACAACGCCGTTGTCTGCAAAAATCTGCAGATAACGGGCCAGACTGTTGCCCTTGAATTCCACGTCCTGCACACTGATCATCATCAGGCTGGGCTCAATGTTGATTTTCGATACTCCATACATAAAATCCCTCCACTCTGCCCGTCACACGGGCGTTCCAATTGATTCCCACGGTTTTATGTAAGCTCCAGAAAGTCGCTGCTGATATTATTTTGCGCGATTTTTTGAACGGTGTCAAGACTGAAATCGGAATGTTTTGCGCGCACACCATGCTGCTTTGCCAATTCCTGCGTGTAATCGCGGAAAAGATAGGTGCGCACATTGGATTTTCCAGCGTCATAATGGGTGACCGTCGGCAGGAGCTTCGGTTCCAGAACGGCACACTGCACCGTTCCGTCCGGCTCGGTGGTCTTTTGCAGCTGCAGGTTCAGGATAGCACCTACCAGCTGATCCGGCCGGTTCTGCGTGCTCAGAAAATTGCCCAGAGAATAGGCAACGAATGTCTGCCTTCCGTCTGCTGCACTCAGCCACTGAGCATCCTGCAGCACATGCGGGTGGGTGCCCACAATCACATCGGCGCCCCAGTCTGCAAGCTGCTGTGCCAGTGTGCGCTGACCGTCCACAATGGTGTGGCTGTCCTCTACGCCCCAGTGCACACCCACGATCACAAAGTCGGCCTGCTGGTGTGCTGCACGAACCTGCTGCTCGATCACATCCGTCTGGCTGGTGTAGATCACGTTGGCGGGCATGGAGCTGCTGGTGGGGATGCCATTGGTGTGCTCCGTGTAGGAAAGGTAGGCGATGGTCACCCCGTTGACGGTCTGCAGCGGAATGCGGCTGTAGTCGTCCGTACCACGCCACAGGCCGGTGGTGACTACGTCCTCCGGCATGCTCTCCCAGAAACGCAGGGTGGCAGCCAGACCGGCTGCGCCCTTATCGTAGGTGTGGTTATTTGACAGGCTGAACACCCGGATGCCGGCCCGGTAAAGTGCCCGGGCACAGTCTCCTGGGGTAGAAAAGCAGGGATAGGAGGAAGGCTCCAGCTCATCGCTGCAGAGCGTTTCCTGATTGATCCAGTTGATGTCCTGCTGCGCATAGAAGGGTGCGACCTGTGCATAGCAGTAATCAAAGTCGTACTGCTGCCCATTGGCGGCCCGCCGGGCGGCCTGCTTGTAGATGGGGGAATGGATCAGGTCATCGCCCGTAGCCGAAAAGCGGAGCGTTTCCACCACCGGTTCCGGTTCGGGATCCGGGACCGAGGACGCCGCAGGCTCCGTGCTGCTCACCGCACTGTCCGACGGTTCGTCTCCGCCGGTCGGGATGGTGCCCACCGGGAGAAAGCGGAGCAGAAGCCCCATGCATGCCACGACGGCACCCGCTGTGAGCAGCGTGCCGACCCAGTGCTTCCCGGAGCGCCGCCGGGGTGTCGAATGCTTTGCCATGTTGAACCTCCTGCAGCACAGGGGCTATCCAAAAACCGCTGTGCCGCATCTGCAGGGCAAGAATCAGATCGAAGCGATCAGATCGCCCATATTATACAGCCCCGGCTCCTTCTTTGCCAGATACACGGCGGCGTTGATGGCGCCGTTGGCAAAGATGCTGCGGGAATAAGCAGTGTGCTTGAGGGTGATCACTTCGTCCGGGCCGCAGAACAGCACCTCGTGGTCGCCCACGATACTGCCGCCGCGTACCGAGCTGATGCCGATCTCCTTCGGATCGCGCTTCTGACGCACGGAGGAGCGATCGTAGACATAGTGGTAAGCACCATCATTCTGCTCGTTGATGGCATCGGCCAGCATCAGAGCAGTGCCGCTGGGGGCATCCAGCTTGTTGTGGTGATGCTGCTCCACGATCTCCACGTCGTAGTTCACGCCCAGAATGGCAGAAGCACGCTTGCACAGTTCCGACAGCACGTTGATGCCCATGGACATGTTGGCGCTCTTGAACACGGGCACCGTGCGTGACAGCTGCACGACCTTGAGCTGCAGTTCTTCCGACAGGCCGGTGGTGCAGACCACGATGGGCAGCTTGTGGGCCTCGCAGTAGGGCAGAGCCTTTTCCACAGCAGCGGGGGAGCTGAAGTCGATGATGACATCGCCCTTGCCGTTCAGTTTTTCCAGGCTGTCATACACGGGGATGTTGTTCTGCTCGCCGTCCTTCACATCAATGCCTGCCACAACACAGCAGTCCTCCCGCTGTGCGATCATATCGCACAGGACATGGCCCATACGGCCGCCAATGCCCTGGATCACGATTTCCGTCATAGTTGAGTTCCTTTCTTTTTACGCAGTAATACGGAAAAATGCCCGGAGAACCGTCTCCCTGGGCATTTTTCCTGAAACTTATTCCTGGATCAGACCGGCTGCGCGCAGGGTGTTCTCGATCTGTGCCTGATGTGCCTCACTGGGCTCCACCAGCGGCAGGCGGCATTCGCCGGCCTCCCAGCCCAGCAGATTCATTGCATACTTGACCGGGATGGGATTCACTTCGCAGAACAGTGCATCGGACAGCGGCAGCATCTCCAGCTGCAGGTCGCGAGCCTTTGCGGTATCTCCGTCAAAGAAGGCCTGGCAGCAGTTGTGCACCAGCTCCGGTGCTACATTGGAAACCACGCTGATCACGCCCTTGCCGCCCAGAGCCAGCAGAGGAACCACCTGATCGTCGTTGCCGGAGTAGATGTTCAGCTCATCGCCGCAGAGGGCTGCGATCTTGGCCACCTGTGAAATGTTGCCGGAAGCCTCCTTGATGCCGTTGATCAGCGGGTGCTTGCTCAGCTCCAGTGCCGTTTCCGGGGCAATGTTCAGGCCCGTGCGGGAGGGAACATTGTACACGATCACCGGGATGCCGCCGGCCTCTGCCATGGCGGTGAAGTGTGCCACCAGACCGGCCTGCGAGGTCTTGTTGTAGTAGGGGGTGACCATCAGCAGGGCGTCTGCGCCGCAGGCGGCCGACTTGGCAGCCAGTGCACAGCCGTGGTCGGTGTCGTTGGAGCCTGCACCTGCGATGACGGGAACACGGTGATTCACAACATCCACCGTGTACTTGATCGCAGCCAGCTGCTCCTCATCGGTCATGGTGGAGCACTCGCCGGTGGTGCCGCAGATGACGATGGCATCCGTGCTGCGGGCGATCTGGTCCTCGATGATGCGGCCCAGCTCGTCAAAATTGATGCTTCCGTCCTCATACATCGGGGTGATGATGGCAACACCCGCACCGGTAAAGACAGGATTCTTCATAGCAAAAACTCCTTTGATTGCGTTTTCACGCAAAAATTATACTCAGTCAAAATAGCCCTTGGCCGCCAGCAGCTCAGCCAGCAGCACGGCACCGCCGGCAGCACCGCGCAGGGTGTTGTGGCTCATGCAGGCAAACTTGTAGTCAAACAGGGTGTCCTCCCGCAGGCGGCCGATGCACACGGCCATGCCGTTTTCGGTGTTGCGGTCCAGCTTGGGCTGCGGACGATCCGGCTCGGTGAAGTAGTGCAGGAACTGCTTGGGTGCGCTGGGCAGGTTCAGCTCCTGTGCGGGGCCGCGGAAGTTTGCCCATGCCTCCAGCATCTGGTCCTTGGTGGGCTTTTTGTCAAAGCTCACGAACACGGCAGCGGTGTGGCCGTCGGAAACCGGCACACGGAAGCACTGCGCGGTAATGGTGGGCTTCTCGGCGTTGACGATGCGGTCACCCTCGATGTGGCCCCACAGCTTCAGGGGTTCGCGCTCACTCTTTTCCTCTTCGCCGCCGATGTAGGGGATCACGTTGTCCACGATCTCCGGCATACGGTCAAAAGTCTTGCCGGCACCGGAAATTGCCTGATAGGTGCACACCAGAGCCTTGTTCACACCAAACTCCTTCATCAGCGGGTGCAGCGCGGGCACATAGCTCTGCAGGCTGCAGTTGGACTTGACGGCGATGAAGCCGCGCTTGGTGCCCAGACGCTTGCGCTGTGCGGGGATGATCTCAATATGGTCGGCGTTGATCTCGGGCACCACCATGGGCACATCCGGGGTGAAGCGGTTGGCGCTGTTGTTGGACACCACCGGGCACTCTGCCTTGGCGTAGGCCTCTTCCAGAGCCTTGATCTCATCCTTGGGCATGTTGACGGCGCAGAAAATGAAGTCCACCTGTGCGGCGACCTCTTCCACCTTGGAAGCGTCCTGCACCATCATCCCCTTGACGCTCTCGGGCATCGGGGTGGTCATGGCCCAGCGGCTGCCCACAGCCTCTTCATACGTTTTGCCTGCGCTGCGGCCAGAAGCAGCCAGGACGGTCAGCTTGAACCAGGGGTGGTTCTCCAGCAGCGTAATAAAACGCTGACCCACCATACCGGTTGCGCCTACGATACCCACTTTATACTGTTTTTCCATTTCCAGCACCTTTCCTTTCAAAAAGACGAGCAATGTGCTCTCTGGTTTGCACAGAGACTTGAAAACAGGCACTCTATGCAATATAATAGATACTGTCTATACAAATTTTATAATATCATTGATGCGGTACCCGTGTCAATCATCGGAAAGGCAAATGCACAATATGTTAAAAAAAGATTTTTGGTACGATTTACCCAAAGAGCTCATTGCGCAGGAACCTGCAAGCCCCCGCGACTCTGCACGCCTGATGGTCCTGAGCCAGAAGGATGACAGCATCCAGCACAAGATCTTCCGGGATCTGCCGGATTTTCTGGAGCCCGGCGACCTGCTGGTGGTGAACAACTCCAAGGTGCTGCCCGCCCGCATCGTGGGCATCAAGCAGCCCACCGGTGCGGTCTGCGAGCTGCTGCTGCTCCGTCAGGTCAAGGGCGACCAGTGGGAATGCCTGGCAAAGCCCGGCAAGCGGATGCAGGTCGGCACCAAGGTCAGCTTCGGTGACGGCAGCCTGACCGCTGTGGTGGACGAGACGCTGGAGGACGGCAACAAGTACGTTACATTCTATTACGACACCGAGACTCTTTATGAAAAGCTGGATGAGTTCGGCAAGATGCCGCTGCCGCCCTACATCACCAAGCAGCTGGAGGATCAGAGCCAGTATCAGACCGTGTATGCCAAGGAGCTGGGCAGCGCGGCCGCGCCCACGGCCGGCCTGCACTTCACCCCGGAGCTGATGGACACCATCCGCGCCAAGGGTGTCGGCATTGCCGAGGTGACACTGCACGTTGGTCTGGGCACCTTCCGCCCCGTGCAGGAGGATGAGATCACCGACCACAAGATGCACAGCGAGTGGTATTCCATCAGCGAGGAGACCGCCCAGCGCATCCGCGACACCAAGGCAGCCGGTCACCGCGTGATCGCCGTGGGCACCACCAGCTGCCGCACCTTGGAAGCCGTGGCGGCCAAGTATGGCGAGATCCGCGCCTGCAGCGGCAATACCTCCATTTTCCTGTACCCGGGCGTCAAGTTCAACTGCATTGACGGCCTGGTCACCAACTTCCACCTGCCGGAGAGCACCTTGATCATGCTCATTGCCGCACTGTATGGCTACGACAAGACCATGCATGCCTACAAGGTGGCCGTGGAAGAGAAATACCGCTTCTTCAGTTTCGGTGATGCGATGTTTATACGAGGCGGGAACGACCCGGAAGATAAAAAGTAATGAAAAAGTCCAGAAGCCATGCGGGTTTCTGGACTTTTTTCTTATTCGGCGGTTTTGTACGAAAATCGTAGTTCAATGCCGTTTTTGAGCAAAATTGAGGTGGTAAGGCCATCTTTTATACAAAAGTTTGAGACCGTTTCGTTGAGGAAATCCTTGACGATTTTGGGGTCGATCTTGCGGATGAAACGCTCATAGTTCACATAGCGCTTGTCCAAGAGCTGCTGGGTCAGGATGAACTGGCTGGCCTTCTGCATGAATGCCTCATCGGAAAGCGACAGGTCGAAGGCATTGGCAATGTCCAGCTCGTTGATGCGGGAGTCTACCTCGCTGAGGGCTTTTGTGATGCGCTCACGCTCGATGTTGAAGTCTTTGCTTGCCATCTCGTCATCTCCGTAGAGATAGATGGTCTTCAGGCGGTTGAGAGCGCGCTCAAGCCGGCGTTTCTCGGAGAGCAGCAGATCGCGTTCGCTCAAGTCCGCACTGGACTCCGTGGCCGCGATGGTAGGAGATTCAAAGCGCTTCTCGTCAAAGCCGCTGCGCAGGTGGTTGTATAGTTCTTCGAGGCCCGGACGCTCGATGTGGTCAACGCGGGAAAGCGCTTCGCCACGTAGCAGCTTCTTCTCCAATGTTTCGATGGATGTCGTTCTGCCGAAGGAGTTGGATGCCTTTATCAGGTTGGCGAAGAAGTTCAGCACGAAGGGACCGAGGGTTACATCGGAGACGTACTTGTTGGTGCAGTCCTCGGATTTGCGTCGCCGGGAACAGATGTACATAGACGGTCTCCAGCCGTCCGCCCGGACTTTATCGGTGGTTGCAGCCATCGTGGAGCCGCAGCAGCCGCAGGTGAGCAGCCCGGCGAAGACGTGGACGTTTTTCCGCTGATAGGTGGCATTCTTGTTGTAGCGCTTGCTTTCCAGAATGACACCGACAGCAGCCTGTCGTTCAGGGGACACAATGGCCGGGTGGTGGTTCTCGACCAATACCCATTCGTCCTTGCCCTTTTCGCGGAAACGCTTTGTGTTGGACTCGTCGCGGTAATTGTACCGGTATGTTCCAGAGTAGAAAGGGCTGGATAGAACAGTATGGACAGTGGTAGGACTCCAGTCATTGCCAGCACGGGTTTTTATCCCGCGTTCATTCATAGTTCGAGCCACACGGACGATGGATTTTTCGGCTTCGTACAGGGAGTAGATTAGACGGACGATTTTGGCCTCGTCCTCGACGATGGAGAAGTTCTTGCTCTCTTTGTCGTAGAAATACCCGTAGGGAACCTTGCCACCGTTCCAGATGCCATCATTGGCGCGGGACACGAAGACGGCACTGACTCGTTCAGAGGTCGTTTTGCGCTCCAGTTCCGCAAAGATCAGGATGATTTTGAGCATGGCTTCGCCCATCGCGGAGCTGGTATCGAATTGTTCGTTCTTCGACACGAAGACCACGCCAAGCTCTTTCAGCTCGGCGTACATGACGGAAAAGTCCAGAAGGTTACGGCTGATACGGTCGATTTTCCAGACCAGCAGGTGAGAGAACTCGCCGGTCCTCATTCGGGCCATCATCTGCTGATAGTCTGGACGGTCGGTATTTTTGGCAGAGTAGCCTGCATCCTCGAAAATCACATAGTCCGAGATGCCGAGGGCATATTTTGCATAGTTGATGAGTTCTTCTCGCTGGACGGGAAGACTAGCCCGGTCAACCTGATACTGCGTTGAGACTCGAACGTATATGGCGGCTTTCTTTTCCTCAAAGCGTTGTGCCGCCTTCTTCACCACATAGCCCATTGCGGAACCTCCAGAAGATAATGATAGCTGAAGAAAAAGCAGCTCCGTGCGTAGTGCGGGGCTGCTTTTCTGTTATGCACAAAAAGGAATGATAGAAACTATGCAAAATGCCGGGGGGGGGGTACACATTCAAGGAATCGACAACGGCATCACGGATGCTGCCATAGTCTACAAGGTATGGGTCCAGCTTTTGCAGCATAGTGAGAGAGATGGTCTTCTGAGGGCCGCACTGCTCGTCCAGAATATGAGTCGGTACGATGTAGAAGTCCCATCCATCCAACACCAATGGGTTGGCCCGTTCCCGCACGGTCTCGGTATAGAGGCAGAACACATACACATCGGACTGCCGCATGACCTCCTCAGCATAGCCGTTGATGGAGTCCCAAGCTCTTGTTGGACGGATGCTGAACTGGATGTTAGACAGCCTGCCATCGCCCTGCCGCCATGCCTGAAGATATGCGCAGCTCTTGACCTCGATGCGCACTTCATTGCGGGCCTCGCCATTACATACCCAGTTGTAGGGGAAAGAGATGTCGTAGGGAGTCCAGTCATCGTTGGTTCCGCTCAGATCAACGCCCAGCGCGGCCGATACGATGAACTCGCAGTAGGAGCCACGCAGGGTATTGTTGAGCAGGTCTGAGGCGTTCCAGCGCCAGTAGTCACTCAAGGATTTACCAATGGGCATATCATCGAAGACGATAAGCTCGTCCCCGGTACATTGCTTCGTCATGATTTTCACCTCCTCGAAAAGTCAACCCGTATCAGCCTACGTCGGCTTTTTCCTCATGGTGCATGGACGTTATGATGACCCGCTGCTCTGGGGTCATATAGCGGTCGAGCAGCGACCACAAAACCTGCCGGTCTGCGATGGACGCTTTCTCGTAGCAGGCGACTAAGATGTTGACGTCGGGCGGCGTACGGCCTGCAGCGGGCAGATCGGCACCGACCAAAACGTCCAGCGTCACGCCCAGCACAGAGGCCAGCTCCACAGCGGTCTCGATGTTCGGCGTTCTATCGCCGGAAACATAACGTGAGATGGTAGTCTCCGTCGTGTTGATACGTTCTGCGACAGCACGCTGCGTGAGGCCGCGCTTGTCGATGAGTTCTTTGAACTGTTTGGCGAACATGGCTTTGCTGTACATAGTGATACCTCCCAATGTAGCTTACTTACCAAGTTTATAACATACTTGTCAAAGAGTAAACAAAACTTACCAAAATTATCATTTTAAGATTGACATATACCATATTGGTAAGCTATAATGAAGACACAGAAAGGGGGTGAGCAGATGAATAGCTCCAAGCTCAAGGGCATCCGGGTCGAGAAGGGAAAGACCCAGAAGAATATGGCCGAATTGATCGGCAAATCGCTTGTTACCTACTCCAAGAAGGAGCGCGGAGAAGTCGAGTTCTCCAATGAGGAAATGAGCATTGTCGCCAAGGCGCTTGACCTGACCAGCGATCAGGTCAACGCTATTTTTTTCGACGACAACTTACCGAAAGGGTAAGTATACGCATGGCGGTTTGCTGATGTCTAAAGTATAACGCATCAAGGGGGCAAAGAAAATGGGACGCGATGCCGCAAAAGCCTGTGAAAACCAGTGCTTCCGGTGTAGGAAAGAGGCCGCAAAGTACAACGATAAGCTCGGTAGCCGTGAAGGCGCTGCGGAACTGCTCGGAATCTCGGTTTCGAGCCTTGCGGATTACGAGCTGGGCAATACGAAGGTCATCCCGGTGGATAAGGTGGTGCTGATGGCAGACATCTACAATGCACCGGAGCTGATGGCGTGGTATTGTTCGTCGGAATGCCTTATCGGAAAGAGCCTCGAAATGCCGTCCCCTGAAATTGCCTCGGTAGAGCGTACGACCATGAAGCTGCTGAAGCAGCTCCGGCAGGGTGACATCGAGCAGGTCAAGGAAAAGCTCATCGACATCACGGCAGATGGCATCATCTCCAAGGATGAGTGGGCAGACCTGACCGAAATCCTCGACTACCTCGACGGACTGATTCGGGCGGCGCGGGAGCTGAAGCTCATTGGCTCCAAGCTCCTGAACGGAGGCGCAGACGATGGCTGACATCCAAACGCTGAAGAAGTTGCTGGCCGAAGAATATGGCATCACAACCGCAAGAGAACTCGACGAAGCCATGAAGAAAATCGGCGGATTGAATATCGGCGTGTTTGCATCGCCGGTAAGAAAGGATGGAACGAAACATGAAAAAGTACGCAGTATTGCACGAGCCGGGTGACATCGTTACGCTGGCTGGAACCAGATTTGTGGTGCTGGATGTTGAGCGTCGTGGTAGCCTGCCGGACAGCCTGTTCCTGCTGGCGCTGGAATCGGTTGGTGCTTCTGAATTTGGCAGCTCCAACAACTACGCAGAGAGCGACCTGAAGAAGGCCGTGGACAAGTGGTTGGAGGACATGGGCAAGAGGGGCCTCGACAACGCCAAGCTCATCCCCCGCGAGATCGACCTGACCACGCTGGACGGTTCCGGCTGCTATGGGAAGTTGTCGGTGAAGGCTGCGCCGCTTACGCTGGATGAAGCTCGCGAGTACGCTGACATCATCCCCAATGCGGAGCGGTGGTGCTGGCTGGCGACCGGTTGGAGCGGTCCCAGCAAGTCGGACGGTGATCTCGCCCTGTACGTCAGCTCCAATGGCGGCTGGAACGGCGGCAGCTGCTCCAGCTCGTACGGCATCCGCCCCGCTTTGAAAATCCCCTCTGACCTCTTGCTTGACTCTGCGGACAAGCCCGACTTGAGCGAGGTTCCGACCGATACGTTGCTCGAAGAAATCCGCCGCAGGGTCGTGGACAAGGCATGAGCGCCGATAAGCTGACGGAAGCGCGGGAGGCAGCGGAAAGCTCGCTGGGGTTCAAAATCCCGGATGTGGTCGCCACCAGCGTTCTCTGGTATGCCCGGCGCAAATGTGAGCTGGCAGAGCAGCCGGAGAGCTACCTTCCGCTTCTGTACGAAACCGAGCTGACCGACTACTATATGCGGTTAGCAATCAACCTGAAGGGAGAAAAGCAACGTGAGCAACGAATGCGTGAAGCCCGAAATTCCGCAGTTCCCGGAATTGACATTTGAGGAAGAACGGCATCTCTACTACCTGAACGGGCTGGAAGTACCCAGCGTGACCACCCTGATGAAGCCGCTGTCCAGCGACTTCTACAGCACGGTGGACCCGGAGGTGCTGAACCGGGCGGCAAAGCGTGGCACGGCCATCCATAACGCGGTGGAGAACTATGCAAAGTTCGGCATTGAGGACATCCCGCCGATGTATGCCGGATATTTTGAGGGATTCCGGGACTGGTGGAACAGCCGCAAGCCGGAGGTTCTGGCAACCGAAACGAAGGTCTACCACAAAATCCTGCGGTATGCAGGTACGGTCGATCTGCTGTGTATTATCAACGGCCGGGTGACGTTGGTGGACTACAAGACATCTGCGCAGGTCAACAGCAAGCTCTGTGCGGTCCAGTTGGAAGCCTACGACAGGGCATGGGAGAGCCACGGCATCAAGGTCGATGACCGGCTGATTCTTCACCTGTCCAAGAAGGGCTATCAGGAAGTAAAGTTTTCCCGGAGCGGGAAATGCTGGTCGGTGTTCTCGTCCTTGATGACGATTAAGAACTACATGAACGAGTGATTTTTAGGAGGTTCGACAGATGGAAAAAGAAACTATGGTAGCGACCGTACCGCAGACCGAGATCGTGGATGAGCAGCAGCTCACCCGTGACGTGACCGACATCGAGTTTAAGGCGGAGTCGCTGGTCATCCAGTCGGATGCTGACTACGCCACGGCTGGTGAGTTCGGCAAGATGCTGAAGAAGAAGGCATCGCAGGTCACGACGTTCTTCAAGCCGATGAAGGACAGCGCCTATCAGGCACACAAGGCGGTCTGCGACAGGGAAAAGGCCATGCTGGCTCCGCTGCGCAACGCCGAGAAGACAGTCAAGCAGGCGATGAGTGCCTATGTTGCAGAGCAGGAGCGCAAGCGCCGGGAGGCTGAGGAAGCTGCCCGGCGGGCCGCTGAGGCAGAACGCGAGCGCAAGATTCAGGAGGCATCTGAGCTGGAAGCTGCCGGCGACAAAGAGGGTGCAGAAGCTGCCTTTGAGGAAGCTGCCATCATGGATGATGCTGCAAGCTATGCGGTAGTGCCTGCCGCAGCCACACCGAAGGTTTCCGGCGTCAGCACCTCGAAAGACTGGGAAATCGTCGAGATCGACCCCAAGGCGGTCCCGCTGGCGGTGGCGGGCATTGAGCTCCGCCCGGTCGATCAGGCCGCTGTTATGCGCCTCATCCGTGCCTCGAAGGGCCAGATCGAAATTCCCGGCATCACCTACCGTCAGGTCGCAAAAATGAGCTTCAGGGGGTAAAAGAATATGTCTACTGCTATGAGCAAAGCTGAGAGCAACGCTCTCGTTGTCAGCTACGATGTTCTTGGCACGCACGTTGAGCTGGATTTGGATTTCGTGAAGAAGTACCTCGTTCGCGGCAGGGCAGAACTGGTAAGCAATCAGGAACTCGTGTTCTTTATGAACACCTGCCGCCAGCAGAAGCTCAACCCGCTGGTTCAGGGTGAGGTCTACCTCATCAAGTACAGCAAGGATGACCCGGCGCAGATGGTCGTTGGCAAGGATGCCTACCTCCGCAGAGCATTTGACCACCCGGACTACCTGTTCAAGAACGACGGCATCACGGTACAGCGTGGGAACGAGATTATCCAGAAAGAGGGATGCTGCCTCTATCCGGGTGAAACTCTGGTTGGCGGCTGGTGCCGCGTTACCTTCATGCGGAACGGCAAGGAACGCACTGCATTCAAGGAAGTTGCCTTTGCCGAGTACAACAAGGGGAAGGCAAACTGGAACTCCAAGCCTGCCACCATGATCAACAAGGTCGCTGTCAGCCAGTGCGTGAGGGACGCTTTCCCGAAGGACTATGAGGGTGTGTACTCCGAGGATGAGATGATTGCATCTGGTGCTATCCCGGTGGATTACAAGGAGCTGGATGACCAGAAGCCGGAAGAACAGCCGGCCGAGGAAGAAGACCCGGTCATCTCGCAGGAGCAGCGCCAGCAGCTTTTCAAGGCGGCGCAGGCAAACTTCGGCAAGGACAAGGGCAACGCCGTGGTCAAGTCCATCATCGAGGAGATGGGGCTGACCTCTACGACCGGCATGAAGATGTCCACCTACAACAAGGTGGTCGAGCGGCTGGTCGAGATCTGCACGGCCCACAAGGCGGAGCTGGAAGCTGAGGAAGGCACCAAAAATGACGGTGCGGCTGAAGAATAAAGCCACCGGTGGAAAAGGAAGGTGAGGGGATGCCGTGGATAAGCGTACATCAGGAGGTGGACGGTACGAAGCTCCGTAGATTATACCGTGCCATCGGGTGTTCCAAGTTTGAAGCCCTCGGCATCCTGAACTTCCTGTGGTTCTGGGGCATGAAGAACGCCGATGAGACCGGGCTGGTCAAGGATGCAGACCTCGAAGTCCTGAGCCGATACCTGTACGGCTGCGGCGAGGACTGCCAGCTCGACATGGGCAAAGTGGTGCAAGCCCTTGTGGACACCGGCTGGATTGATGTGGTGGCCGATGGCTTTTACATCCATGACTGGGACACATGGCAGGAACAGTGGTATAAGCTCCAGAAAAACCGCAGGCTGGATGCTGAACGAAAGCGGAAAGCCCGTCAGATAGAGCGAGAGGCCGCAAAGCCTACACCGAAGACCCCGGAGCCGGAACAGATGGAACCTCCTGTGGAACCAGAAGTCAAGCCGCCTGCAAAGCCGAAACCCGATAAAAAATCCTATGCGGAGTTCGTGAAGATGAGCGAAGCAAACTACGACAGGCTCGTGAAACTGTACGGCAAAGCCTTTGCGGACGCCTGCATCGTAGAACTCGATCTCTACAAGGGGGCGAAGGGCAAGAAGTACAAGGATGACTACCGGGCCATTTTGAGCTGGGTAGTTGACCGTGTGAAGGAAAAGAAACCGGGGCTGCTCCAGCAGAGCATGAGGGAGGCAGCACCGGATGAAGACAATCCGTTCAGAGAGTGGGGTGAGCAGAGTGGGTGAATTTGACAGTCTGCTGCAAGGAGTTGTTCATCAAGCGCAGGTGGCAAATCAGCCAGAGAACGGCGATTACTACGATGAGGAAGGATTCCTTGTCTGCGGAAACTGCCACACCCGGCGGCAGGTCGAAGTCAATATGCCCGATCTGAGGGCCGTCCCGTTTGACCCGAAGAAGAAAGTTCGGGTCAAGATGCCGGTTTCCTGCCGCTGCCGAGCTGAAAAGCGCAAGCAGGAAGAGCAGATGCTCATGCAGGACCGGGAGATGAAGGCGGCGGAGTCCCTAAAAAGGCAGAGCCTCATGGATGAGCGCCTGCGGGGAATCAGCTTTGATGACTTCCAACAGACCAAAGACAATGCCTACAACCTGAAGCTCTGCCTGCGGTATGCAAAGCATTTCGACGAGATGCTGGCAAAGAATCAGGGACTTTTGTTCTATGGAGGAGTCGGAACCGGCAAGACGTTTGCAGCGGCCTGCATTGCAAACCATCTCCTGAGCCTGAAAATTCCGGTGGTCATGACCTCGTTCGTGAAGCTGCTGGAATCCATGCAGGGCTTCAGCGAAGATGACAGCGCTCTGATTGCCCGCCTGAACCGAGCCAAGTTGCTCATCATCGACGATCTCGGCGCAGAGCGCAGCACAGATTTTGCTTTGGAAAAGGTCTACGACATTGTGGACAGCAGGTACAGGGCAAAGCTCCCAATCATCCTCACCACGAACCTGAGTATGACCGAATTGAAAGAATCGACCGACATCCGCTACACCCGAATTTACGACCGTATCTTTGAAATGTGCTACCCGATGCAGTTCAAAGGCCAGTCGTGGAGAAAGGCGGAAGCGGCCCGCAGATTTGACGAGATGAAGAACTTTTTGGAGGGCAACGATGGATAAAGTTATCATCGCAAGCGTTGAGGACCGGCTTACGGTAGCTGCCATCCTCGTAAAGAACGACTACACCGTCCGGCAGGGCAAGCAGCTCCGGCAGGGCAAGAAAAGCTACGAATACTATCTGGAGTACACTCCGAACGACAAGCCGAAGCAGGCGGCAGGGGAATGAGGACGCAATTCTGCATCTACGGGGAGCCGCGAGGTAAGGAACGCCCGAAATTCTCAACCGTATGCGGCCATGTGACAGCCAGAACCCCGGAAAACACGGTTCTGTACGAAAACCTCGTAAAGACCGAGTACAGAATCCAATCCGGGGTTCGGTTTGCTGATGACGCCATGTTGAGCGTGAGGATTTTTGCGTTCCTCTCCGTCCCGAGGTCGGCCAGCCAGAAAAAACACCTTGCCATGATCGACCGCCTGATACGCCCGACACGAAAGCCTGATTTCGACAACATCGGCAAAGTCATCTGCGATGCCCTGAACGGCATTGCCTACCGCGATGATGCCCAGATCGTAGACGCACTGGTTCGGAAGTTCTACTCCGACACCCCGCGTGTTATCGTTGAAATCTCAGATATACCGTATGAACAGTAAAGGAGAAAGACTATGAGCGACAAAACGTATGTGCTGTCCCTGAGCGCGGACACCTTCAACGCCTTCAAGATGGACTTCGACAGCGCCCTCCAGCGCTTACTTCAGAAGATGGACAGGCTCCAGAGCGACAGCGCCTCCATCAACTGCAAAATCAGCGTGGCACTGACCCCGGCTCCGGAACGGAACTTCGATGCAACGCGGGAGGGGGACACCGTGCAGGTGATGAAGCCCAGCTTCAGCCACGAGATCAGCACCGAAATCAAGGTCAAGGACAAAACGACTGGCAACCTCTCCGGCAACCGCAAGCTGGTGTGGGATGAGGAGCTGATGGAGTATGTGATGAAGGACATCGACGATGGGCAGACCTCGCTTTTCGACACGGCCAAGAGCCGCCAGAATGCTGCGTCCCCTGTGGAGCAGGAACCGCCCCAGCTCCCGGAAGGCATCGTGGATGTTGACTACACGGTCATCAGCGATGACAAGGGCTACATCCTGCGCAACCCCGATAAGTGCGGCATCAAGGACCAGTGGGGCATCCTCAAAGTCCTTGTGGGAGAGCGGATGACGGTGAGCCGGAGTGCAGGCCATTGCTATGCGGAGACCGCAGACGGCATCATCGCCCTCGGTTCTGCCTACCTCGCAGAAGACCCCCGCCATGTGGATGACAGCATTCTGGAGCCTCATCTGGCAGAGGAGATCGCCTGCAACGGCTTCGGCACGGTTCAGGTCGGCGACCATGAGGAGCCGAAGAAGATCGTGGTAGAGTGTCTGGAATGCGGTGGCATCCTGCTGGATGTGGAAAACCCCAACGTCCAGAAGGGTGATGCCAAATGAGGTACGGAACCTGTTTTCTGTGCGGAAAGACCGGCTGGCTGGAAGAGCACCACGTCTACCCGGGGCCGTTCCGGGACAAGTCCGAAAAGTATGGCCTGAAGGTGGGTCTGTGCGGCGAGAGCTGCCATCGGAACGGCCGGTATGCGGCGCACCAGTGCAGGGAAACCTCCGATGCCCTGAAGCAGTTCTGGCAGATCAAGTACATGATGGCCCACAAAGCCAGCGTCGCAGACTTCCGGGCGGCATTCGGGAAGAACTATCTGGAACTCGACTACTACGATGATGAAAGGAGCTACCCTATGAACATTATTGCCATCAGCGGCCGCTTGACACGCGACCCCGAACTGCGCACCACTCCCAACGGAAAGCCCGTGGTGGAGTTCACGGTTGCGGTTGACCGGCCCGGCGTTAAGGACCAGACGGACTTTATCGACTGCGTGGCGTGGGAAAAGAAAGCTGAGTTTGTCGCCCGGTATTTCAAGCAGGGAAAGCGTATCGAGGCAAGCGGTGTTCTTACCACACGCACCTACGAGAAAAACGGGGTGAAGCGCAAGCGGACGGAGGTTCGCTGCGATCAGGTCTTCTTCGGCGAGTCCAAGAAAGATAGCGGCTCCACCCCGCAGGCAGCGCCGGAACCCACGAACGATGATTTCCGCCCGCTGCCCGATGATGATGACATCCCGTTCTGAGAAAGGAGAACACATGGAAGAAAATAAGAATCCCCTTATGGGCCACGTCGTAAAGGTCCCTGCACAGGTGTCCGGCATCCCTGACGGGGTGCAGATGACGGTGAACGCAGCCGTGACCACCTTTGCGGCGGTCGATGGCAAACCGGCTGGCATCGAAAGCATGGGTACGACAGAATGCAATATGCTTGCCAGCTATACGCGGGGAACGGTCTCGTTCTCTGTCCACGGGGAAAAGCCCGTTATGGTGAGCGTCCGTCTGGATGAGTTGATGAGACTCTTGCAGGCGGCTGCTGTATGTCACCACGAGCAGGAAGACAAGAAGAATGCTGAGGAGGAAAAGGCATGAGAAAGCTGTTTACGTCTGAGTCTGTGACCGAGGGCCATCCCGACAAGGTGTGCGACCGTATCTCTGATGCGGTGCTGGATGCAGTGCTGGCTGTTGACCCGAACGGCCGGGTGGCCTGTGAGACCTGCTGCACCACCGACACGGTGTTCATCGCAGGCGAGATCACGAGCAAGGTCGATGTGAATATTGTGGGCATTGCCCGGCGGGTCCTGCGCGACATCGGTTACACCGGCGGGGCATCTGGCTTTAATGCCGATACCTGCAAGATCGAAGTGGCAGTCCATAAGCAGTCCCCCGATATTGCGATGGGTACAGGTGACGATGTAGGAGGGGCAGGAGATCAGGGCATGATGTTCGGCTATGCGTGCAGTGAGACCGAACAGCTTATGCCGCTGCCCATCATGCTTGCGCACCAGATGGCCTACAGGCTCACCCAGAGGCGCAAAGACGGGACCATCCCCTTTATCCTCCCCGATGGCAAAACGCAGGTAACGGTGGAATATGGGGAGGATGGGATGCCCTCACGCATTGACACCATCGTCATTTCCACCCAGCACTACGAAAATGCAACAGAAGAACAGCTTCTGGAGTCTCTGACGGAGCACGTCATCACCCCGATCCTGAAGTATGCCAAGAACTTTGCCGGTGTCTATGGTGGTGACCTTGACATTGATACCTACAACCTGTACATCAATCCTACCGGGCGTTTTGTGCAGGGTGGCCCTGCGGCAGACACCGGCTTGACCGGGCGGAAGATCATCGTGGACACCTATGGCGGTTATGCTCCCCACGGCGGCGGGGCATTCTCTGGCAAAGACCCCACAAAGGTTGACCGCAGTGCGGCGTACATGGCCCGGTACATTGCCAAGAACATTGTGGATGCCGGAATCTGTAGCCGGTGTCAGGTACAGCTCGCCTATGCCATCGGTGTAGCCGAACCCGTGTCCGTCCGTATCGACACGTTCGGCGGAGCAGATGAGGAAAAGCTGGTCAAGGCTGTACGACAGTGCTTTGGTCTGACTCCCCACCAGATCATCGAGCACTTTGACCTGCGCCGTCCCATCTACGAGCAGACATCCGCCTACGGTCATTTCGGCTGTGTAACAGGAATCGTTCCCCCGTGGGAGAAGACCGACATGGATGAGCAGCTGTGGAAAGCGTACTGTCAGGAATAAGCTCACCGGAATAGCAGAAGCGTAAGAGTGAGGGCAAGCCGCTTCTCCCCGGAGAGGGAGGGGCGGCATAGCCCGTTATGGGAGGTTTTGATATGGCACAGGAAGACATGAACGTCATCATTCCCCCGGAAATGATGCAGGAGATCGTACGGGTGGCATCGGAAACTGCCATTGAAAAGTTCCAGCATGAAGCAGAACGGAACCGAAAGGCCGTCAAGGACAAGCGCCTGCACAACACCAAGCTGCTGCTTCAGAACTACCACTGCTTTGTAGAACACAGCAAGAGCGCTGTGTATGAAGCCAGCCAGCTCTCCGAGGATGATGACTTCGAGGAGTTGATGGAGGAGCTGATGAGTCAGAGCGACGGAAGGGTGAGGGTCCCGGTGGTGAGGAGCATTCAGGAGAGCGCTGCCCACACCCGCATCATCGTGCAGCACATCGACCGTATGCTGGAATACTACAAGTTCCGCTGTGAGCATTCCAAGCGCGCGGAGGAAATGCGTCGGTATCGGACGATTTACGACCTCTACATTGCCCCTGAACCCAAGACTCAGCAGCAGATTGCCGATGAAGAACACGTCGATTTGTCAACCGTGTTCCGCGACCAGAAGGCGGGTATTTCCAAGTTGAGCGCCCTGATTTTTGGATGGTTGGACTAAAATTTTGGCAAAGTTGCAAAAAAGTTGCTATTGCAGTGCAATTACCACTGTGGTAAGATACGAAGCGTGAACCGATGTGTCACCCCGGAAAAACCGCGAGTGGCACATCCGGCCTCGTATCAAGCTGTAAAGCCAAAATTTTTCGCTCCGAATGCAAAATCGATTGACTCCGGTGGGTAAAGGGTTAGAATGAAGATAGGCCCAAAATCTTACCGAAAAGGTCAGGAGGCACGACAGATGGAACGAAAATCCGATAAGGTTAGACGTCTGGTTGCAGACGGCGACTTCAAAGGGGCTTTGCGGATTGCAAAAGACTTCAGGCTCGGCATCACGAAGGAACAGTCCTCCACGATGACAAGAGCGTATGAGTGCATGGTCCACGGAAGATTCTACAAGCAGCTCGGCTATGATCTCGATGAGAAGATAGCTGAGGGCGTGAAGATTCTGGTGGGCTTGTACGGAAGGAGCGAGGCACATGATTTACACCAGCCGGTACAGTAACCCGGAACTCAAGACCGGGAACTACACAGTCGTTGGGATAACACGGGGGGCGCCTAAGTTCCCCCTTCGGTATACGCTTGCAGGCAACATCATGGAGATCGCGCCGCCGGGTTATCTGTTCAACGAATACAACCGGGAGCGGTTCACGCCGCCCTACTTCCAGCACATGGACAGAGTAGGGACGGCGCGGATTGCTCAGATTCTCCAGCATTATGAGGACATGGGCAAGCCCGTGGTGCTTTGCTGCTACGAAGATGTCCGAAAGCCGGGAGAATGGTGTCACAGACTGGTGTTCGCAGAATGGTGGCTCCAGAGAACAGGAGAAATGATCGAGGAGTTGCCTGACCCGTCACCAAACAAGTGGGCGAAACAGCCTGAACCGCAGAAAGCGGTTGAGCCTGATGCAGTCCAGATGAAAATGTGGTAATACCCGCCGATAGCTCAGAAAGTAGAGCACCTGACTCTTAATCAGGGGGTCGCACGGTTCAATCCCTGCTCGGCGGACCAACCATAGGGAGTCATGTTGGAAACAGCATGGCTCCCATTTTTTATGCCTACGAACAAGGGCTTTCCAGACGTTCACGTCTTTGGAAACAACCCACCCTCTGGAAAGCAACTGCTCCAGTCGAAACCAGAGGGGCAATTTTGAAAGAAAGGTCGGTGATATGAATGGCAAAGTTCCAGAACCCCGGAGCGTTCTTCCTCGGAACTCTGGTTGCTCAGGAGCAGAAGTTCCTGAAGCCGCTGATTGAAAACGCCCGCAAGCATGGGTACACCCGGTTTGTTGAGCCGTGCGCCGGCGCTTTCGCCATGTCGCACATCGCGGCGCAGTGTGGGTACAAGCCCAGCGAGATCGAGGCCAGTGATGTCTCGATGTTCACCTCCATCATGGGATATGCCATCACGGGCCAGTCCCTTGAGGAGCTGGAAATCAGAGCGGACGGCTTCACGAATGAGGAGCTGCTTGACCCTGCGGTTGCGCTCTATGCGCAGTTGTACCTGCGGACTGTGAAGAACGCCGGGAAGGAATACTTCTACGGCATCATGCGCGATCTGGAATACCGCAAGGAGGAGCATCTGGCGGAAATCCGCGCACAGCTCGACAGGGCCAAGCAGTCCCTCCACGGCATGAGCTACCGCCCGCTGGATATGTGGAAGCACCTTGAAACGTGCTATGATGACCCCCACTGCCTTGTGGTTGCAAACCCGCCCACCTATGCCGCTGGATTCGAGAAGTGGTACGACACCGGCGGGCGCATGACGTGGAAAGAGCCTGAGTACGGCATCTTTGACCCCAAGACCGGGCTGAACGACCTGTACGACAAGATGAACGATGCCAAGTGCCTTCTGATGTGCTACGAGGAGAACGCCCCGGGCCTCACTGCCGGGCATCCTGTCTTTGCTCGGTATGGTGTGCGTGACGGCATCAACGTGTACCTGACTACCAACCGCCCGGATGAGGCGACCATGCTTGCCGAGGGTAAAATGATTACCCGCCCGAACGAGGGCAAGTTGGAGCCACTGGATTGCAGCATCCTGCCGCGTGACTATGAAATCACCCGCAAGAGCAAGATTCAGATTACTCAGATCGAGCGCACCGCCGCCCAGTATTACAGAAAGCTGTGGACGCATAACTTCGTCGGCTCGTCTGCCCCCATCAACATGGCTGTCCTCATCGACGGCAAACTGGCTGGCGTGTTCGGGCTGGATAAGTCAGCGCTCACGATGGGAGCCTTCGGTACACAGGTTTCTGATGCTGTGTTCCTCATGTACGGCATGACCGTTCCCCATAAGACCTACCGGCTGGGGCGGCTTCTGACCATGCTTGCACAGAACAGGCCGCTGATTATGAACATCTGCACGGATTTGGAGAAAGAAAAGGCCAAGTCCCTCAAGACAGTGCAGATGACCAAGTACCCGGAGGCCAAGGAAATGCGGGGGCTGATGGAGTTGACCAAGAAAGTCCCGGATAAGAAGATGGGCTACCGGCTCACATACGAGTCGCCCTTGTACGATAGAAACGCCAAACAGGCATTGAATGAATGGTTAGGGAGGGAAGAACGATGGCAGAAACAGCGCGAGAAAACCAAGTCAGCAGCGCAGCCGTAAAGTATGAAACGGTCGCCGACATGGGTTCTGGTCTGGTCATTGCCAAAGTAAAGCTGACCGACTTCCGCGAGCAGGACATCAACGCTCGCATTATGAAGACCGAGATGCAGAAGCAGCTCACCGACAACATCAAGAAGCGGGGCCAGCTTGAAAGCCTCCCGTTCTGCGCACTCATCGACGGCAAAATCGAGATTATCTCCGGCCACCACCGCATCCGTTCTGCAAAGGACAGCGGTGTGCTGACGGAGCTTTTTGTCATTCTGGATACCACCGGCCTGCGGCGCTCTCAGGTGGCCGCAAAGCAGTTGGCGCACAACGCCATCAGCGGCTTTGATGACCAGTCCACCCTGAAGGAAATCGCCAAGATGATCGACGATGTGGACGATATGCTGGAAAGCTACATTGGCAAGGACATCATCGGCGAGCCTATGGCCGAGCTTGAGAAGCTGCTGTCCCCGAAGGTGGAGTTTGACTGGAAGAACGTCACGTTCACCTTCCTGCCGCACCAGCTCCGCGATTTGGACCAGCTTGTGAAGGTTCTGGGTTCTCTCAGCCCCGATATGCTGGGCGTTGCAGATATTGACCAGCACGAGGAGTTCATCGAAACCATCACGAAATATCAGCAGTTTGCCAATGTCAAGAACACCGGCGCTGCCATCCATGCCATGATTAAGGCCACCGAATCCCTGTTCGATGACCTTCACTTCGATGAAAGTCAGGAGTGGGTGCAGTTGCCCAACCTGTTCGGCTCTCCGGCCATCCCCAAAGAGGCTGCTGATACCATCACGCAGGCGCTCGACAAGATGGTCAAGGAGGGCGAGATCGGCCCGAAGAACAAGTGGCAGGCCCTTGAATACTGGGCTGCGGATTATCTGGCAGGGAAGTAGGTGATAGCAAATGCCTACGCCTCTAAAGTACAATCCGGCGTACCACGATGACTGGGCATGGTCGCTTGCTATCAAGGGCGCAACAGATCAGGACATTGCTGATGCCTTCCATGTTTCGCGTAGGACCATCATCCGCTGGCGGCAGACGTACCCGTCGTTCAATGAAGCCTGCCAGCACGGGAAGGAAGTCGCCGATGCAAAGGTGAAGCGGTCGCTGTATGAACGTGCCGTAGGCTTCGAGTATCAGGAAAAGGAAAGCGTCATCGACGTAGACCCCCGGACGGGCGAACAGAAGCCGGTGCGGGTCCGAACGCTCACCAAGAAAGCCGTCCCCGACACGATGGCGCAGATGTACTGGCTCAACAACCGATGCCGGGATGAGTTCTCCCAGACCCAGAAGGTTACGCTTGACGGAGCTGTTCAGACATCCCCGTTCGATAACCTGACGGATGATGAACTCCGCCGTCTGGCTCAAATGGACGATGGCCTTGATGGCGACGCAGAATAATGTTTCGCCTGCCAAGCGCAAGTACCTCGGCTCCAATGCCCGGATTGCGCTGGCGAAACGGCACTACGCCGATTATGTCCAGTACGTCCACATGGGCAGGTGGAAAAGAGCCAGACACCTTGACCTCGTGTGTGAGAAGCTGGAAAGCATCATGGAGGGAAAGACCAAGCGGCTGATGATATTCATGCCGCCGCGCCACGGCAAGTCCATGACCGTGACCGAAACCTTCCCCTCGTTCTATCTGGGCAAGAACCCTGAAAAGCGGGTCATCGAGATCAGCTACAGCGGCGACCTTGCTCAACAATTTGGCAAGCGGAACCGCGATAAGGTCGAGGAGTTCGGTCCTGCGCTGTTTGGGCATACCATCTCCCAAGTGCAGGCCACCAAAACGAACTGGAACCTCGACAACGGCATGGGCGGCATGATCTCCGTTGGTATCGGCGGCTCCATCACCGGCTATGGCGCAGACCTGCTTATCGTCGATGACCCCATCAAGAACCGCGCCGAGGCTGAATCTGCCACCTACCGCGATAAGCTGTGGGACGAGTACCAGTCTACGGTGAGTACCCGACTGCACGCAGGCGGCGCTGTTATCATCATCCTTACCCGCTGGCACGAAGATGACCTTGCCGCCCGGCTCCTGAACCCGGAGTACGGCAAGGTTGAGGACTGGGACATTATCTCGCTCCCGGCCGTTTGCGAAGACCCGGCTACCGACCCTCTGGGCCGTGAGCTAGGCGAGGCACTGTGGCCTGCGGGCGGCTACGACGAAGCATGGGCTGCACAACAGAAAGAGACCGTCGGTACATACGCATGGTCTTCTCTGTATATGCAGACCCCCACACCAAGCTCCGGCGGTATGTTCAAGAGAGAGTGGTGGAAACGCTGGGCGGCGCTGCCGTCCGGCCTGCATGACTTTATCCAGTCGTGGGACTGCACCTTCAAGGACAAGGACGGTTCAGACTTCGTTGTTGGACAGGTCTGGGCAAGGAAAGGCGCAGACCGCTATCTGCTCGATCAGGTGCGTGGCCGCATGAGCTTCACGGAAACGCTGGATGCCATGCGCGGGCTTTCCTCCAAGTGGCCCCAGACCACCAGAAAGCTGGTTGAGGACAAGGCCAACGGCACGGCGGTCATCGACGTTCTGAAGAAAGAAATCCCCGGAATCATCCCGGTGGAGCCGTTTGGCGGCAAGGTGGTCCGCGCCCATGCGACCACCGCTGTGGCTGAAGCTGGGAACGTCTACATCCCAGCGGCATCTGCCTGCCCGTGGGTGATGGACTTTGTGGAAGAAATGGCCGCGTTCCCAAGCGGTGCGCACGATGACCAAGTTGACTGCTATTCGCAGGCGAACGCCTACTACAACGACAACACGTTTGATATTCGTTCGCTGATAACGTAAGAAAAGAGGTGAATACAATGCTGATTATTTTCTCGGTCGATGACCAGAAAATCACCCATGACCTGAAAGGCCAGCTCGTCGCAGGCAGCGTAGACATTGTGCAGGCCGCGTTCAAATTTGACAGCTCGTGGGATGAACTGGACAAGATCGTCGTCTTCACGAGCAGCGCTTGTCCCAAGCCCGTCCCGGTGCAGTTTGCCGATGAGGCGTTCTACATCCCGAAGGATGTGCTGAAGCCCGGCAAGCTCTACGTTTCCGTGGTCGGTTTCGGGCTGGACGGCCAGAAGAAAACTACGCAGAAGTGGGACATCATGCAGGCTATCACCGTTCAGAAGTGCGGCGATGGCGGCGATTGTGACCTGCTGCGATATTTGGCACAAGGTCAGGTCGCCGACGGGAAGGTCGCAAAGGACGAAGAAGTCGAAGATATGCTGGACACTGTGTTCGGCAAACCGGAAGCTCCCAAACCAGACCCCGGTGGCTCGGACTCCAATGACAAGAACGTCAGCGAGGACGATATTGCCACCGATAAGGACGTAGCCGATATGCTCAACAAAGTATTTGGCTGATGTCCTCTCGCCCTCGAAAGAGGGCCTTAACTTGTCATAGCGGCATGGAAGCTGCTGTGAAATAAATTTTGGAGGCATGCAAATGCCCGTATCCGCAAGCAAACTTGTAACCCTCGCTCAGTTACAGGTGCAGGCGGAGAGAGTCAAGCAGGAGCTGGCGAAGTACACGCTGGCATCCGAACTTGGTTCCCTCGCCAAAAAGAGCGAAATCTCGGAAGCTGACCTCTCGGCTGCTCTGAAGTCCGTTATTGACGGAAAGATGGATGCAGCAGACAGTATGACGACCGAGGCAATCAACAGTGCCATCGCCACCGCCATTGCAAAGTCTGCTCATGCACGCTTCGAGAAAGTTGAGAAGGTTCCTTCCAACGATGAGGCGCAGGATAATGTGCTGTATCTGGTGATGAATGCTGCCACCGGGTACTACGACATTTACGCTAAGGTCGGTGAGGAAGTCGTCCGTCTGGATGATACCACCGTTGACCTGAGCAACTACGCGACCATCGAACAGCTGAATGCCGTTTCTGGCGGCATTGGCGGCACGGTGTATGCAGGCACGAAGGAAGACCTGTCTGCATCCGATGATTCGGTTATCGCCGCGTATTTCAAGGCGCACACCGACGTGGCCGTCAAGAAGGGCGATGTCTTCGTGGTCACGACCACCGTTGGCAACTCTACCTACGAGAAGTCCGCCTACTTCTACGACGGCAAGGCGTGGGTGGCGATGACCGGCAATGTCGATGCCGATAAGGTCATCCTGCGCGAGAACATCACGCTGGCCGGTGGCTATACGCAGGTCGGCAACCTGACCAAGAGCCAGAACGGCACGGCCACTTTCTCCACCAAAGGCAAGAGCGTCATGGATGCCCTGACCGAGATTTTCAGCAAGCGGCTCCAGCCCAGCATCACCGCCCAGCCGTCCATCGGTACGTTTACCCTGACCGGTGCTGGTGCAGTTGAGGCTGGCACCAAGGTAGCTTCTGCGGCCTACTCTGCTGCATCCCTGAATGCAGGCTCCTATCAGTACGGCCCGGCCACCGGTGTTGTGGCAACCAACTTCAAGGTCGAGCGCATCACCAATGCGGCCACTGCGCAGGTCGTGTCTGTGGCCGCTGCATCCCTGACCGCTGGCTCTGATAACAATGGCGGCGCGGGCTTCATCATCGGCGATGCAGGTGGCGATAATGCCGTGTCCAGCCTGAAGTACCGCGTCACCGCCACCCACGGCGCAGGTGTGACCGCAAAGGACAACCTCGGCGCGGCATCCAGCCCTGTCGTAGCCATTGCGGCCGGCACTAAGACCAAGGACACCGGAGCCTACACCCCGTTCCGTAATGTGTTTTATGGCACGTCTACCGGCAAGCCTGCTCTGGACAGTGCGGCCATCCGCGCACTGGGCAAAACCGGCAAGGCGTACGCAGCCGGTACGCTGACCCTGAATGTTCCTGCCGGTACGCAGCGTGTCGTCATCGCCTGCATTGCTACCGCAAAGGGCGTCACCAAGGTCATCAATGAAACCGCCATGAACGCAGATGTCACCAGCACCTTTGTGAAGTCCACCGTCCCTGTCGAGGGCGCAAATGGCTATACCGCGAAGGACTATAACGTCTGGGTCTTTGAGCCTGCCGTTGCTTATGGCAACGCCGCAGTCCTCAAGGTAACGCTGGGCTAAGAGGGGAGGAACTGAACATGGCTGTGAACAATACCGCAAAGACCTACTCCAACATGGAGTTCCCCCTGAGCATGAAGCGTCAGGATGCTTTTTCTCTTGACCCCACCTGCGTGTGGCCGTCTATGGCTGACGCGCAGAACTATGCGAAGACGAACCCGACCGCCTACATCGGTCAGGTCCTCTCCGTGGTCGTGGACGGGGTTGCCACCTCGTACACCATCCAGAACGCCGCCGGTGATCTCGCCCCGCTGGGCGCTGCGGCGGTTGACATCGCAACCGATTCTGAGGTGAGCGAAATGCTGAGTGAAGTATTTTCCACCGATAACGCCTGATAAAGATATGGAGGAATAACGATATGGCATACAATGAGGAAAAGCTGGCCCGCCTGAAGCACCTGAAGCAGCTCGCACAGAAAGCTAAGGCCGAGAGCGACGCTGTTGCTACTCGTGTTAAGGCTCTGGAAGATGCTGGCGCACAGGCCAACGTGCTGGAGACCATTAAGGTCAACGGCGTGGTGCAGAACATCGAGGATAAGGCTGTGGACATCAAGGTTCCCGGCTACACTGTGGAGAAGTCTGAGAAGTCCGGCGACTATGCTGCTGTCTACCAGCTCATGAAGGATGGCGTTGCCGTTGGCGCGGCTATCAACATTCCGAAGGATATGGTGGTTAAGTCTGGCTCTGTTGTGACCAACCCCACCGGCCAGCCCAAAGGCACTTATATCAAGCTGGTTCTGGCAAATGCCACCAACGACACCCTGTACATTGATGTCGGCGGCCTGATCGAGTACGTTACCTCCGGCTCTGCTGCGGGTGATATGGTTGTCATCGCCATTGATGAGCAGACTCATAAGGTCACCGCATCTATCACCGACGGCGCAATCACTAAGGCAAAGCTGGAGACCGAGGTGCAGACCGCCCTGAACAAGGCCCATGAGCACGCCAACAAGGCACTGCTGGACACCTACGACCAGACCAACGCCAACATCAAGGATGCCGTCAGCAAGAAGCACTCTCACGCCAATGCGGCCGAGCTGGACAAGATCGCTACCGGCGATAAGGAAAAGTGGGACGCCACCTCCACCAAGGTTGAAGGTATTGCTGAGGGCGCTACCAAGGTCGAGGCCAGCACCACCGAAGGCAATATTAAGATCAATGGCGTGGAGACCGCGGTCGTTACCATCGCCACCGACGCTGAGGTCACTGAGATGCTGACCGAGGTCTTTGGCGCAACCGCCTGATAACCCATAAATAAGAATGCAGCGGCAGGGGAATGGACTCCTGCCGCTGTTGTTTTTGGAAAGGAAAGCGAACATGAGCGACAAACTCAACACGCTTGAAGCGCTTAGGCTTGCTTCTCTGAAGGCAAAGAGTTACACGGCAGAACAGATTGCAGCGTTGTCTTCTGTGATGGAAGACATCATCAAGGACATCAACGATTCCCTGAAGACCTGCGAAGATCATGTACAGTCGGCTCATGCTCCTGCCAATGCGGAAGAAAACGTCATCGTTAGCATCCAGAGGAATGGGCAGGCTATCCCTCCTGACAACAAAGTCGTGAACATCGAGGTTCCGACCAAGACCTCTGCGCTGGAGAACGACTCCGGCTATGCTACGGCGGATGAAGTTCAGGAAAAGGTCAACGGGGCCGGGCATCTGAAAGCCGTCCCTGTCGATGCTCTCCCTGCGCCCAGTGAGGCCAACGCTGACACCATTTATTTCCTTCGTAAGAACAACAGTGAAGCTGGGAAGCAGTACAGAGCGTACAAGCTCATCCACGGCATCTTTGAGATCGTCGGCTCTGCCGAGGTGGACCTCACCAGCTATGCTACACGGGAAAGTGTGGCAAAGGCGGATGATGACCTCATCAAAGGCATCTACGACAACATGACCGCAAGTAGCGAGAAGTATCTTGGCAGTGGGAACCTGCTGCTGTTCTGGACGCTTCTGAAAAGCCTGCTCAATGGCCATGAATCCAGCATCAACGACCTGCTGGCCCGCGTGAAGTTGCTGGAGCTGATTCTGAGCGCTGATGTTACCGGCAATCCATACTATGTCACCTTCAACACCCTGACGGATGTTGTGGTATCCTCTGGCATCTGGAACGAGTCGGATGGACGCATTGAATTTTAACAGGAAGGAGGAAGCGCAATGCACATACCTGAAGATGAGGCCGAGCGTCGGCGTTTGAATGAGCGTGGCCGTGAAATCCTCCGGCGGAAGAACGGCGCTGTGCGTCCGCATCGTGAGGATGGCTATGTGAACCTCCTGAACAAGTACGGAACCAAGCAGGATAACTCCGAGGCGTACAAGTTTGAGCGGGAGCCGGTCATTCCTGATATGCAGCTCACTGGGCTGTATGAGGGCAACGGTCTGTTCTCCAAAATCATTGATACGCCTGCCGAGGAAGCGCTGAAACATGGCTTCGACCTGAACCTGAAAAGCGATGAGGTGAATGCCTTTGTGGAAGATGCTCTGGATGATCTCGAATGGGAGGAGAAGGCCGCCACCGCCATCAAGTGGGCGCGACTCTACGGCGGCGCTCTTATCGTCATGCTGATCGACGATGGGCGCGGGCTGGAAGAGCCTGTTGACTGGGAACATATCCGCAGCATTGATGAGCTGCGCGTCTATGAGCGCTCCATCGTGCAGCCTGACTACGCCAGCCTGTACCAGCAGGACTACGGCGGGAAGGGCGTTGGGAACCGGGTGTCCAAGTTCGGACAGCCGGAATATTACTATGTTTCCAGCATCTACGGTTCCTTCAAGGTCCATGAGAGCCGATGTCTGGTGTTCCGCAACGGCGTTCTGCCGGAGCAGACCTCCAATGCAACCTACCTGTTTTGGGGTATGCCTGAATACGTCCGCATTCGCCGGGCGCTGCGGGAAACCGTAACAGCCCACACCGACAGCGTGAAGCTGCTGGAGCGGAGCGTGCAGGCTATCTACAGCATGAAGGGTCTTGCTTCTCTGCTGACCACGGATGACGGCGAGAACCAAGTGCTGAAGCGCCTACAGCTTGTAGACACTTCCCGTGGTCTGCTGAACAGCATCGCCATTGACTCCGAGGGAGAGCAGTACGACTTCAAGACGTTCCAGTTTTCCGGTGTCAAGGATGTCATCGACGCGACCTGTAATATGCTGTCCGCGCTGACGAACATCCCCCAGACGATTCTGTTTGGCCGTTCACCGGCCGGCATGAACGCCACCGGCGACAGTGACTTCGAGAGCTATTACAACTTTGTGGAGAAGATTCAGCGCTTGATGCTGAAGCGTAACCTCCGCACACTGCTGGACGTTGTGTTCCGGGCGGGCATCGCCTCTGGTGACGTGACGGAGGAACCCGACTATAAGCTGGAGTTCAACCCGCTGTGGAGCCTGAGTGATACGGAACAGGCCACGGTTGACCAGACTAAGGCCCAGACTGCACTGGTCAAAGCCCAGACTGCGCAGGCATACGTCGATATGCAGGCGCTCGACCCCACCGAGGTGCGCCGCCGCCTTGCGTCCGATGAGGAGTTTGATGTCGAAGACATCATCTCCGAGGATGACGAGGATGATCTGTTGCAGTCGTTGCTGGGAACTGAGCCGAGCGCCATGAGCGACGTGGAAGCCGCCCAGAAGAATATTGAGCAGGGGCAGGCTCCGGGCGGCGAGGAACAGAGCTCTACCGTAGCACCTACGGCCACTCCGCCGACCACCAATGCCGATGCCGCCGACACTGACCGTGGTGTCGGCGTTCTCGTTGTGCAGGATGGCCGGTTTCTCTGTGGCACTCGCCTGAAGGGCGGCTCTGTTGGTGGACCGGGTGGTCATATCGAGGCGGGGGAGTCCCCGGAAGATGCCGCCATCCGCGAAACGCAGGAGGAGTTCGGCATCACGCCGAAAGACCTCATGCCGGTAGCCTTCCTGAGCGACCTGAAACCGCCGTACTGCCCGTCCCATGTGTTCCTCTGCACGGATTTTGACGGCAGCATCCGGTGCGCTGATGGCGAGATGACCTCTCCGGGGTTCATCACCGCCGAAAAGGTGGCCGAGCTGTCCACTCAGAATCCGGAACGTCTGTTCCCGCCGTTTGCCCAGAGCATCACCACGCTGCTCGACGTTTTATCGTCAAATCCCGGTTTGACATCGGATGAACAAAATGCTAAGATGAAAGATAGGATGGACTTCAACGAAGCCGACCACCCACGGGATGAAAACGGGCAGTTCGCAGAGGGCGAGGGTAGCAGCTCTGGCTCCACCGAAAGCGGGCCTGCGGTATCTCCCGAAGGCGAAAACGTCCCCTGCACTGGGTTTGCTTCTCCTGCAAGGCTTGAAGATCATGCCACCCGCCACGGGTTGGCTGAGATGGGCTTTGCGACGAAAGAGGAATACCAGCAGAAGGGCATCGACTTTCTGAAGCAGCCTTGTGGCGGTGATGTTATTGGTTATGCTCGGCCTGATGGCGTAGTTGTTCGGTTCAACACCAAAACGACAGAGTACGCAACCGGTGTTCCCGGTGGGCCGCTTAAAACCTACATGAAAGCCAAGTGCAACCGAAAGACTGGCGAGGCACAGCCCGAAGTCGCCATGAAGTATTACGAGTTCAATAGGGAAAAGGACCTGAAGGAGGAAGACGATGAGCAAGGCAGTTAAATGCCCGGTATGCGGGCAGACCGAACTTGTCGATGACGGCGATGTCTGCGATGTCTGCAAGTGGTTCCATGACCGCTATCAGGAGGAGTTTCCTGATGAGGAGGACTGCGAGAACCGCATGAGCCTGAACCAAGCCCGCGCGGCATGGGCTGCTGGAAAGCAGGTGGAGTGAGCATGGACAACTTCAGAGTCATCTACCGCATCCTGCGGTATCTGGAAAAGGCGCTGGATTACGATGAACCTGATATGAATTGCATATCTGCAAAAACAATGGCCATCTCCGAACGGAGGTGGCTTTCATTGTTGGCGATGCTCGCCGGAGAAAATTACATCGAAGTGGTGTGTGCGAGGGAGAGCGTTGGTCGCAAAACAGTCACGTCTGTTTCCAGTGTACGACTCACCCTTAGAGGTCTGGAATACTTGCAGGAAAATCCTACAATGAAAAGGGCCGAAGCAATCGAGAAGAAAGCCTCTGGTAAGATTATCAGAAAGCCGGATTCTCCGCCCCCCGCCGCCCGCACAGGATACCAGAAAATAGGGGCCGCTGCAGGTACACATATTTACTGACCATTAAAAATATCATCAACATTTTAGAGCGATGGGAAACCACCGCTCTTTTTCTTTGTCCGAATTTCCCATCTCAGAAAACGGAACGGAGATAGATTATGAACAAAGTTACGATTTTCAAGTACGAGGAAAACAAGCTGGTGCGCACCATGAGCATCAACGACGAACCGTGGTTCGTCCTGAAGGATGTGTGCGATGTGCTGGGCCTCAGCAACAGCCGCATGGTTTCTGACCGCTTGGATGACGATGAAAAGGGGGTCAGTCAGATTTACACCCTTGGCGGTTCGCAGATGATGAGCATTATCAGCGAGTCCGGCCTGTATAACGTCATCCTGCGCAGCGATAAGCCGGAGGCCAAACCCTTCCGCAAGTGGGTCACGGCCGTGGTGCTGCCCAGCATCCGCAAGAACGGCGGCTACATTGCCGGGCAGGAGGAGCTTTCCCCGCAGGAGCTTATGGCAAAGGCCCTGCTAGTCGCGCAGAAGACCCTGACCGACCGCGATGCCCGCATCAAGGAGCTGACGGCGCAGAACCAGATCATGCAGCCGAAGGCCGAGTATTTTGACGAGCTGGTGGCCCGGAACCTGCTGACCAACTTCCGCGAAACCGCCAAGGAGCTGGGCATCAAGGAGAAGGACTTCATCGGCTGGCTGCTCGACCATAAGTACGTCTACCGTGACCAGAAGAACAAGCTGATGCCGTATGCGGCAAAGAACAACGGCCTGTTCGAGGTGAAAGAGGGCAAGGGCCAGCACAACGACTGGGCCGGAACCCAGACACTCATCACCCCGAAGGGCCGTGAAACCTTCCGCCTGCTGTGCAAGGAACTGGCATGATGGAGGGAGCAACCATGACATTATCCCAGATTCCGACGAAAGACCTTGTGGATGAACTGCGGCGCAGGGAGGGCGTAGACACCACGGTGGCTGCGCCTTATGAGGATGCCGCAGTTCAGGTCAATGGCCCAGCAATCATATTGGTCGTAACCGACTGATTCACCACATTGTAAACCGACATCAATGTGATTGTAAACCAGAAAAGAACCGCTTTTCCACCGCAATCACCGAAATGGTCGGAAATCTCAGGACGTAAAATTGGCCGTTTTTAGAATATATCCACTTGACTTTGGATATTTATGCAAAAATGGTCAAAAATCCGCCGGAGCGTCCACCGGACAATCCTGCGGAGCGTCCAGACATAACCGTACCTAACCGAACCAAACCGTAACCTGTTGTCAAATTTTCACTTCGTTCAAATTTGCCAACGGTGCGGGCGCGGGGCATGGCGCTGGGCAGGCGATTTTCGCAACCAGCGAAAACCCGGCTCTCCAGCGCTTTTCAAACACCGGACACAAAATTATCCACAAACAACCTTTGGGACGTTTCCCGGCACTCATCAGAAGTTCTCAGAGGGCATTAAGCCATAATCTCAACTGCGGCGGTGCAAATCGCCGCTTTTTTGCTGTTCAGAACCAGAAAAGGAGGCGAAAACAGTGAATGATACCGTCCACGGACACATGGTACAAGACCTGCTCCGCCACCGCTTCGGCAGTCATGAATGTTTGATATGCAAATATTCACCAAAGTACCCTGTGCAGGCAGAGCGAGAGTTCCAGCGGGTCACAAATGCGTACATCCGCATTCTGAACGAACTGCTGAAAGAGAGCTTGCCGGAGATCAGGGATGCCGCGCGGGCCGAGAAAGAGGGCCAGCGCTACGATGATGCTTCAGATCTGATTGCCAAGGTCAAGACCGTCTTCTCCAAGATGGCCGTGGAGCTGGAGCGCCGGACTTCGATGTTCAGCCTGCGCAGCAAGATTGAGTCCATGGCAAGACTCACTCGGAAGCTGAGCATCCGGGAGTGGAAGAAAGCAGTCAAGTCCACGCTGGGCATTGATTTGCTGGATGACTACTACACCGGCGAGCTGTACCGGGTAATGATGGAGCGCTGGGTCGAGGACAACGTAGCGCTCATCAAGACCATCCCGCAGGAGAGTCTGGGGCGTATGCGCCAGATCGTGCTGGAGGGCTACCGGAACGGCGAAACCACAACGTCCATCGTCAAGCAGATTCAGCGGGCGTACAGCGTAGACCGGCGGCACGCCCAACTGCTTGCCCGCGACCAGATCGCCAAGCTGAACGGTGACATCACCCAGCAGCAACAGCAGGACGCAGGCGTGGTGGAGTACGTCTGGTCAACCTCTGGCGATAGCCGCGTCCGCCCAAGCCATGCTGCGCTGAACCACAAGCGGTTCCGCTGGGATGACCCGCCGGTGGTCGATGAAAAGACCGGGCGGCGCTGTCACCCCGGCAAAGACTACCAGTGCCGCTGCTGCGCACTGCCGGTCTTCAACATCAAAACCGTTGACCTGCCGGTCACGAAAGGGGGCGATGGCCGTGGATGAAACTATCCTGTAAGACCTGAGAGGGGAGTTGTTCAACATGGAAAATGATATGAAGGTTCAGCGCTTTGACAGCCTGCCGCTGGATGCCACCTATTTCACAGATGAGGGCTACCTTGTAGACCACCCCATCGTGACATCGGTGGGCATTTTTGTTTATCACAACCCGGACGGTTCCGAGCGCCGGGAGCTGCGGTTGCCTGAAGAAGTCTTTGCTGAAAAGAGCCTTGCGTCCTACAAGGGGAAGCCCATCATCGTAACGCATGATGCTGGCTACGTTGACACCGACAACGTGAAAGAGGAGAGCATCGGCACGATTTTGTCGGAGGGCTACCGGGACGGCGATGATGTCCGTGCAGAAATCATCATCCACGACACCGACAGCCTGAAGAAGTACAAAATGCGTGAGCTGTCCTGCGGCTACAACCTGCGTCTGGACGAAACGCCCGGTGTCTGGGAGGGGCAACCCTATGATGCCATTCAGCGGGACATCGAAATCAACCATCTTGCCCTTGTCGATAAGGCGAGGGCTGGTGAACAGGCCCGGCTCAACATTGATGGGCAGGGCCACGACTGCATGAAAGGAGAAAAACTGAACATGGAAAAAACCACCAAGAGAACCGACGGTGCGCCCACCCCGGAGGAGCTGGCCGCTGCTGTGGAGGCGTTCAAGAAACGCCGTGCAGAGCGTTCTGGCGCTGCGACCGATGGCAGCGCTGCCGCAGAGCCGACCGCTGCACCGGGCGTTGCCGACAATGACCCCGCTGCTGCTCAGGATAAGCCTGATGCCGTACAGATGGTCAAGGACCGCCGTGACCGCCGCGATTCTGAAGGTGACCCCGCCGATATGCCCGGCGCAATGGGTGTGATCGCACAGCAGGATGAGGACATCGACACTCTGCTGGGCATTATCGACGTTCTGAAGGCCGCTGGCACGACCACTGACGGCGCTGAGGGCGGCTGCGGCAACACTCAGACCGATGGCGACGGCGAGGGCGCTGAAGGCAACGCTGATGAAGGCGGCGACGCCAAACAGGATAAGAAAGACCGCGCAGATTCCGACAATGACTTCCGTGAGCTGCTGTACGTTGTCCGTGTCGGCGACCGCCTGAACATGGATGGTCTGGAGGTAATGAGTGTCAAGGATGCCAAGAAGGCCGTTCTGGGCAAGCTGAAGCCCACACTGCATCTGGATGGCAAGAGCGCTGCCTATGTCAACGCAGCGTTCGACATGGCCGTTTCCGAGATGAAGGAGCGCAAGGATACCAACTATCAGCGTTCCCAGATGATGCACGGCGATGGCAAGCCCCCTGTGAAGCAGACTGGCTCCGCTTCCGAGGCTCGCCAGCGCATGATCGACCGCAGAATGAAGAAGGAGGAAAAGTAAGATGGGTGTTCAGAAAACCTACAGTTACGCAACCAGCAAGGGCGTTGCAGGCGGCATCTACGATATGTTCCACTACCCGGTGGACTCCCGTTTCAACGAAGAGGCGACCGGCAAGCTGCATTTCGGTGTCGGCGTTGTCACCGGCAAGGTTCCGGGCAGCGGCGTTGCGCTGCCGACCAGTGCAAGCACTGCTGATAACTTCGAGGGCGTTGTCATCAACGGCTTCGACCGCCAGCAGGATTTGGAGGGTAAGCTCTACGTCCTGAACAACCAGAATGTTGGCGTTATGCGCCGTGGCCGCGTCTGGGTGCGTCTGGCAACCGGCACTGCACCCGCCTATGGTGATGCCCTGCACATGATCGTGGAAGGCGATGAAGCAGGCTGCTTCGCAAAGGAGGGCGGCATCGCAATTCCCGGTCGCTTCATCGGTGCGGCCAGCAATGGCGTTGCGCCGGTGGAGCTGTACGGCGTTCCTGCCGCAAGCGGCGCTGACGGTCATGCTGCATCCACCGACGATGCCAAGCCTACTGTCTGAGAGAAGGAGGACAAAATCAGATGAACACTAACCAGAAATCCATGAGATACGACCAGAACGACTACGATGCTCTGCTGCACTCCAAGATTCCGGCCGCTCTGGTCGAAACCCCGCAGATGAACTTCGATGACGCCAGCGACGCCTCCGTGTTCTTCGCCCGTGAGCTGGATTACGTCAAATCCCAGTCCTACGATGTGGAGTACCCGGAGTTCACCGCGCTGAAGCTGTTCCCGGTCTCCAGCGAGATCAACCCCGGAGCCGAGACCGTCACCTACTACAGCTACGATAAGACCGGCATGGCGAAGATTATCAGCAACTACGCCACCGATCTGCCCCGGGCTGACGTGAAGGGTAAGCCCACCACTGCCATCATCAAGTCTCTGGGCGACAGCTACGGCTACTCCATTCAGGAAATGCGTGCCTCTGCTATGGCAGGTAAGTCTCTGGATGCCCGCAAGGCCGAGTCCGCCCGCTATCAGATCGACTACCTGAACAACAAGATCGCGTGGAACGGCGATGCCGAGACCGGCCTGCGCGGCGTTCTGTCCAAGGACAACGATGTGCCGCTGTACGTCCCTGCGGCCGGCGCAAAGGGTTCTACCAAGTGGGAAGACAAGACCGAGGACGAGATTCTGGCCGACATCACCGGTATGCTGAAGCAGGTCGCCCGCACCACCAAGAAGGTGGAGAAGCCGGACACTCTGGCCCTGCCTTCCGAGGCGTATATCGAGATTCAGAACCGTCGTATCGAAAGCACTGCCACCACCGTGCTGAAGTACGTTCAGGACAATATCAAGGATATTGCCCGTATCGTCTCCTGCCCGGAGCTGGACCCCGACAGTGTGGATACCAACCCCTATGCGGCAGAAAGCGATGGCAAGGGCGTTGCGCTGCTGTTCAAGAACGACCCCCGCAAGTTCACCATCGAGAACCCGCTGTCCTTCATGCAGTATCCCGTGCAGCCTGAAGGTCTGGAGATGGTCGTTCCCTGCGAGGCCCGCACCGCAGGCGCTATCATCTACTACCCCATGTCCATGCTGATTGCTACTGGCATCTGCTGATTCACCTGTGGAGCTGCCGTACGTTTGTGCGGCGGCTCCTATCTTTTTGTAAAGGAGCCATGATATGAAACTGAAGAATATCGGAAACAAAATCATCAGCATCGGCGCTACCGTGATCCTGCCGGGTGAAGCCAAGGAAGTCACCGGCTATGATGACAACGAAATCGTGAAGTTCTTCATCAGGCAGGGAAACCTGTCCGAGGTCAAGAGCCGCACTGCTGCGAAGGAGAAATAAGTCATGGAAGATGCCGTCAGAATTTTCAGGCTGGTTGCCGCCGAGTTCGACGCGCTGAACGATGAGACCGTTGAGGCATGGCTGAACCTCACAGCGCCGCTCATCAGCAAGAAGGTGTTCGGGAAGCTGTATGACCAAGCCATCGCACTCCTGACGGCACATCGCCTGAAAATGGCCGGCTATGGCAACAACCAGTACGGAAGCGTAGGCGACGCTCTGCGCGTTGGAAGCTACACTGAAGGCGAAACGTCTGTCAGCTTCAACGTAAATCAGGGAACCAACCTGATGGCAGATGCCGAACTGGCGCTGACTCCCTATGGTCTGGAGTATTTGACGCTGCGGCGGCTGGTCGTGATCTCGATTCGCTCAGCGGGTGAGTGCCGATGACTGGCGGGTGGGACCGGCTGACCCCGGAAGGGGAAAAGTTCTTCCGCCAAATTGATGAGCTTCAGGACAAGGAAGTTTTTGTTGGATTTCAGGCTGGCAAGGTCACAGACGACCGGGGCGTTGATATGGCTCAAATAGCTATGTGGAACGAACTGGGAACTTCGACCGCGCCGTCCCGGCCATTTCTGCGAAAGAGCGTTGATGAGAATGCTGACCCCATCAATGCCATGTGCGCACAGCAGCTAAAGGCTATTACTGCTGGCGGAACGGCCGAGCAAAGCCTGAAGCAAATTGGTGTATTCGGCGTGGGCTTAGTTCAAGAGAAAATCGAGAGCGGCAGCTATGAACCGAACGCGCCCTCCACCATCCGCAAGAAGAAATCGGACAAACCGCTGATCGACACCGGCAGAATGCGGCAGTCCGTCAAATACGTCATTCGCAAGAAAGGAAGTGGTTGATATGGGGCTGGGCATTTTTCGCAGAGCATTTGTTGTGCGTCGCTTCGGCGAGGAGAACATTGTCGATGGTTATGGGGTTTCCGGGTATAAAGACTTCATCACGTCCCTGAATGTTCAGCCGCTCTCCAAAGATGAGCTTCAGGCGCTCCCGGAAGGTGAGAACACCGTAAAGCGCATGAAGGCTTTCGGTGATCTCGTTTTCCATACCGCAGACCGCTCTGTCGGCCGCAGAGCCGACTGGCTTTTCTATCAGGGGCGGATGGACCCGGAAGGACACTGGTATGAATGTGTCAGCTCGCTGGGGTGGGACCACACGATGGTGGGTCACTGCCGCAGCGAGTTTGTTCAGGTTTCAGCAGCAGAGGCCAACCGTATGCCGCGCCCTGAAATCCGAGCAGATGGGAAAGGTGGGTATTGCTGCGTATGACGCTTTCTGAACTGAAGAAGCTGCTTGTGCAGCTCACCCAAACGTACTTTGCTGGAGCAACCGTGACGTATGCCAAGCAGAGCTTTGTAGCAAAGCCCGGCAGTCCGCTGGTCACGCTGACCACCGGCTCCGTCAACCGGTCGAGAAACCCGCCGGTCAAAATCATTGAAGGCACACCGGTAGCCTTTTATCCTGCATCTGTTCCTGTGCAGATTGATCTGTTCACGCATGGCAGGCAGGAAGAAGTGGCACCGGGCTTCACCCCCATTGCCGAAAACACGGCTGAAGATGATATGCTGGCCTTTGAGAGCTTCCTGAACTCCCCGTTCGTAACGCAGTGGTGTCACCAGCATGACATCGCCATTGTCGTTCCTACGGCAGTTCAGGATTTGACCGATTTGGTGCATGATACCAACTACGAGTTCCGGGCAATGCTGGAAATCGCGGTTTATTTCACCATGACGGCCATCGGCATTACCGGAACGCTGGACATCGACAGCGTGAAGCATTCCGATGGCGAAGATGACATCCAAGCTGATGATGTCATCAACATTGAGCCGCAGGTAACCCCGACACCCAGCGGCGGCGGCAGCTCGGAGATGACTGCTCATGAGGGCGAATATTTCACGAATGCCGAGATAAATAATCGACCCGTAAAGGAGGAAAAAGATATATGAGCAATAGCCTCGATAGGATTTGTACCGTTGACATTTCGCTGGCGTCCCCCATCTCCAACGATGCCAACTTCGACAATATCCTGATTCTGGGTCCGGCCCCTGCAAATCCGACTGAAGATGTGCCTGCCGTTGGCGTGTACAACAGTCTGGAGGAGCTGACGGCGCTGGGCATCATCGCCACCGGCGAACGCGCTGACCCTGTTGGCGTAGCTGCGCGGGTGGCTTTTTCGCAGTCTCCCAGACCCCACGAGGTCTATGTTGCCTTTATGGGCGACATCGTGGACAAGGAGACCGAAGACCCCGCATTGCAGACTGTAAGTGCTGTTCTGGAGAATGCGCTGGCCGTCAATGGCTGGTACTGCATCTGCCCGGTCGGCCTGGCGGATGAAAAGGTCAAGGAAATCATCCAGTGGACCGAAACCCAGAACAAGCTGTGCGGCTACATCGACAAGGATCCGGATAAACCCATTGTGAATGCCGGCCTTTATCTGCGCAGCTTCCCGTTCTTCCCGAAAGAAACGGCAGATCAGTTGGAGAACGACATCCCGGCTGAGAACCTGTACGGCATGGCTGTAGCTGCGGCCGTCAAGGCGATGAACTACCACGCCGGTCAGGAAACGTGGGCGCTGATGCCGCTTGCGACCGTTTCTCCTGCAAAGCTGACCAGCACGTTTATCAAGAAACTGGAGGCTGCAAATTTCAACTACGTCATTACCGTGGCATCCAAGAACATCACGCAGGGCGGCAAGACCGGCGGCGGTGAGTGGATTGATGTTATCCGCTTCCGCGACTGGCTCCAGAACGATATGCAGGTTCGTGTCGTGAACCTGCTCATCGTCAACCCGAAGATTCCCTACACCGACAACGGCATCGGCCTTGTTGAGAACCAGATGCTTGCATCCCTGAAGGACGGCCAGAAGTACGGCGGCATTGCTCCTACGGAGTATGATGCAGACGGTAATGCTATTCCGGGCTACACCACGTCTGTGCCGCTGGCAGCAGACCTGACCAGCGCCCAGAAGGCATCCCGTATCCTGAAGGACTGCAAGTTCTCTGCCCGCATTGCTGGTGCTATCCATGTGGTGGAAATCAAGGGTTGCCTGACCTACGAGAAGCTGTAAGGGAGGGAAAGTAAATGTCCAGCAAGATCAAGACCTACAACCCGAAGGAAGTTATCGTCACCTGTGGTACGCACATTGTCACCGGCTATGCAGATGACAGCTTCATCAGCATTGAGCCGAACGGCGACGGTATTACCAAAAAGACCGGCTGTGACGGCGAAATTGCCCGTTCAATTTCGCCGGACAACACCTACAAGGTCAAGCTCACCCTGTTGCAGACCAGCGACAGCAACTCGTACTTCTCCGGCATGGTCGATCTCGACCGCGACACCGGCAACGGTCTGTTCCCGATTCTGATTAAGGACCTGAAGGGCGGTCTGGTGTTCAGCACGGAAGCTGCATGGTGCGTGAAGAAAGCACCCGTCACTCGCGGCAAAGAGACCAACAACCGTGAGTGGGAGCTTGACACCGGCGATGCCACCATGAACGAGTAAGGAGGACGCCGATGAATAACCTGAAGCAGCTCGAAACCCGCGAAGTAACCGTGGGTGAAAACATCTTCTACATCCGTCCGCTTCCGGCGTTCAAAGCGGCGAATATGACCGGCGAACTGGCAGCGCTCGTTCTGCCGCTCGTATCTGGCCTTGCACCGATGCTGTCTGCCGTGGATACGGAAAAGGAGGGTAACGGTCTGCTCGACATCAAGGTAGAAGATGCAGCTCCCGCGATTGCGGGGGCTTTCTCTTCGCTCGATGGCGATAAGGTCGAGAAAATCCTGAAGCACCTGCTGATCGCGGGCAGCAACATCTCGGTGGAGCAGCCGGGCGAAAAGGTGCGCCTGCTTACGGAAGACCTTGCCAACGAGGTGTTCTGCACCGATGTGCAGGATATGTTCATTCTGGCGTTTGAGGTCATCCGCACCAACTACAACGGTTTTTTCAAGAAGCTCGGCGACCGATTTGGCAAAGTCGCCGAGTGGGCGGAGAGGACGATGGCTCAGGCCCGGAGCGCTACGGCGACCTCGACCTCAGCGGTTTCACAGAGCTTGAGCTGAGAATGTATATCCTCATCAAGGCCCGGCTGGCATCCATGTGGGAGCTGAAGAACTGCTATACATTGGACGAAGCTCTGAAGCTCTATGCACTGTACCGCATGGAGCAGGACGTGGAAGCCGGCCGAGTAGAGGATATGGCTAAGGAGGTGAGCTGACCGGTATGACCATACGCGACATCGGTATCCTGTTTGGCTACAAAGTCGATCAGGCCTCCGAGCAGAAGGTAGAGGGCAGCATCAAGTCGCTGAAGTCGATGGCCTCCAAAGTTCTCGGCGCGGTCGGTATTACGCTGTCCGTCGCGGGCATCAAGAGCGCCATTGATGGCTGCGTTGAGGTGGCATCCTCCATTGAAGAGATGCAGAACAAGTTCGATGTTGTCTTCGGCGATATGCGGAATGAAGTCGATAAATGGGCGCAGGAATACTCCGATGCCATTGGCCGCAACAAAAACGACATCAAGACCTACCTTGCCGATCAGCAGAACTTGCTGGTCGGCTTTGGCATGACCCGCCAAGCTGGCGCTGAAATGGCCGAGCAGATGACCTCGCTGGCCCTCGACCTTGCCTCGTTTGGTAACATGGACGAAACAGCGTCCGTAAACGCCATGACGAAGGCTGTCATGGGTGAGTCTGAAGCCGCCAAGACGCTGGGTGCGGTCCTGAACGACAGCACCAGAGCGCAGGCGATGGCTACGCTGGGCCTGAAGGGAACCTACGATAAGCTAGACCAGCTCACGAAGATGCAGGTCAACTATCAGGCTATTCTCCAGCAAAGCCCGGATGCCATTGGCGACTGCCAGCGCAGCCTCGACAGCTACGAAAGCACAAAAAAGCGGTACATCGCCAAGCTGAAGGAAATCAAAACGATAGTCGGCCAGTTCTTCCTGCCGACCTACCAGAAGATTCTGGGCATTGGAGCAAAGGGTCTGACGATGATTCGTGACTGGCTCCAGAAGCTCACCGACCTTACGGATAAGCTGGGCGGCTCACAGCGTGTGCTGTCTGTTCTGGCTGCGGCGTTCACGGCCATGCTCGTGGCGATGAACCTCAAGAAAATCGGAGCGGCCATAACCGGCTTTACGAAGCTGGCACGGGCAATAGGGCTGGGCCACGGAAAGGCGCTGGCCTTTTTTGCGGTCTTCCTGTTGCTGGCCCTCGTGATTGAGGACTTCATCTCGTTCATGCGGGGCGACAAAAGCCTGCTCGGAACCATGCTCGAACGAGCTGGCGTAGACTGCGAAAAGCTGCGCCAGAACATCGTCGGAGTATGGACGAAGATCAAGCAGGCCATCGGCTACATCGGCGAAGGCATCCGTAATGTGGTTGTTCCCATATTTGAGGGCATCCGAACTGCGGCGGTGGTGGCGTTTGAGGAGATACAGCAAGCCGTAGCCAAGGTAGCCCCCGGTATCGCTCAGTTCTTCAAGGAATTGTCGAGCGGGAAGGTTGATAAGAAAAAATGGACAGACATCGGTGAATCCATCGGCAGAATTGCCGTGGGCGTGGTGGCTGTCATAGCCGCTGTCAAGGGCATCTCGGCTATCTTTGGCGTGATTACAACCGTTATTTCTGTTGTGAAAGCGGTCATTTCCGTTATTAAGCTGGCCTTTGTTGTTGTAAAGAGCATCATCACCGTTATCAAGGTGGTCGGTGCGGTAATCTCTGTTCTTGCCAGCGCCTTCGGCCCGGTCATTCTGGCAATCGCCGCTGCAATCGCAATCGGCGTTTTGCTGTGGAAGAACTGGGACAAGATTCGTGAGGCAGCAGGCAATCTGCTGGAAGGCATCAAGGCTACGATTGGCAACGTCCGCGATGCCATTGTGACGGGCATCCAAGCGGCCATCGACTGGATAACATCTCTCCCGGCTGAAGCCCTGAAGTGGGGCTCCGACATCATCGACGGCATCGTATCAGGCATCCAGTCTGCGGTAGGTCGTGTAGGCGAGGCTGTAAAAGGCGTAGCCGATAAGATCAAGTCGTTCCTCGGCTTCTCGGAGCCGGAGGATGGCCCCCTGAGCGACTTCCACACCTATATGCCGGACATGATCGACCTGATGGCATCGGGCATCACTTCCGGCAAGAAGAAGGTGAAGGATGCACTGGAAGGCATGACCGGCGAAATGTCGGTCATCGCCAAGGCCAATGTGGTTTCCAAAGCTACCGGGCGGGGCGCAACCGGCAGAACGACCGGTGGACGCACTGTGACCCAGAACGTAAACATCAACAACCAGTTCAACGGCGACCGCGCCGGGCAGCAAAAGAGTTCTGAGGCTATGGATAAGGCCGCAGGCGATGCTACCGGCGAGATGGCCCGTGCGCTGGCATTTGCAAAGTAGGTGAGAGTACATGGCAAGAGCAAAACAGCCCGTCAGCGTCGATGACATCGAGTTTGATGCCCTGATCGACTCCGAAGAAGGCTATGAAGCGGATGTGCCTGAGTACCCGACCGAAAAGGGCTTCAGTGTAAGCGACACCATCGTGCTGAAAGCCGACACCCTGAACATGACGCTCTATGTGACCGATACGCCGGTGACATGGCGGAAACGTACAGGCTCCGGCCCCGGAAAAACGGAGGGCGTTGTTCGTCGGCTGAAGGACCTGTATTTCGCCAAGAAGATTCTCGAAGTCACGACCACTGACTGCGTGTATTCCAACATGGTGATTACAAGCATGAACATCAAGAAGTCTGTGGAGGTCGGCTACGCCCGTGAGATTCCGATAGCCTTCAAGAAGATCGAGGTGACGGAAACAGCCACCGCAGAAATACCGGCCAGATACGGCAAGTCGGGTAAAACAGGGAAAGCCGCTGGAAAAGCAAGCACAACCGCCGCAAGCACGGCGGGAAGCAGCTCATCCAGCGGTTCTTCGTCTGGTTCGTCCAGCTCCAGCAGGAGTTCTGTTCTCTATAACGCTGCCAGCAGCTTCGGCCTGCTGGGATAAGGAGGGCGTTCGTGGACTACTTCGTTATCGAAGTCCCGGACATGAACGACAGCGTTGTGAAGGTTTCCCTCCAAAGCAGGCTGTATCAGCTGCGTTTCACATGGAATGACACCGGCGGCTATTGGATGTTCGGGGTGATGGACTCGCTCGGAACGCCCATGCTGCTCGGTGTCAAGATGGTTCCGCAGTTTCCGCTCAATCTGCTGTTCGGCCGGGATGATATGCCCAGCGGCATCTTCGCTGTCCTGACCGAAAAGGAGAGCGTCGGTCGGCAGGATTTTGCCGATGGGACTGCTCGTTTTGTGTTTGTCCCGGCATGACGCTGGAACAAATCATCCGGTAAAATCAATTCTCATTTTGAACAAATATCTGAGGGTGGGTTTGACAATTCGTTCTCAGAAGGTTCCAGACAAATTTCCATATACTTTTACTGGTAAAGTCCGGGTTTAATCAGAGGCTTTTCAGAGGTTTTGGGATGAATGCCGTTCAAAATGGCCGATTTTACATGGAATCCGTTGGATTGTCCGCCGGACAGTCCTTGGACTGACCAAAACGGGAAACTTTCGCAAAACGCTCATATCATTGGTCACTTTCATTGCATTACCAGAACGGTAAGTTAGAATGAAGATGTGAACCGGGCAAACAAAAAAGAACCAGCGGCTCGCCCTCACAAAGCACCGCTGGTTCCTACATCTTGCCCGGAACAATCCTGAGAAGTTCCGTTGACACGATTATATCATGTCAGCGGGCTTCTTGCAAGATAAAGGAGTGTGCTGATATGAGTGCTATGGACCTTGAGCGCGAGGTCATCCGTATGGGCGATGTCGGTGTCGCTATCGACATGGTAGACAGCAACCTTGCGGATGGCAAGCTGGAGCAGGCTGAACGTGCCGTTGTGATTCTCCGGGAAATCTTCAAAGCCCGCAATGACGGGCTGCGGAACAGCTTCTACGGAGGTGGGCGGAATGCGTGACAACTGCGTGATTTTCACGACACCGGAACGTCAGGAACTCCGGGTCGTGTTTGACCCGGACGGAACCCCGTTCTTCTGCGGGCCTGATCTCGCTGCGATTGCCGGGTATGAGCAGCCGAGGAAAGCCGTCACCGGCGGCAACAAGGGAGTGAACCGTATCGACTCCGTGCTGCGGAAGGTGCCTTGGGACAACGGGATGCGGAAAGGCCGCTGCGAGTTCACCTGCTTCAGTGCTGAGAACGCCGTGAAGCTCCTGTGCCGCAGACCGGCTCCGTATGCGGCGATTCGCTGGCTGGAGGATGAGGTCATCCCGAAAACACAGGAAATGGGCGAGGAAGTTGCGCGGGCTTACCCCGGATGGAACAAGCCTCCCCAGCAGAAGGAAAAGCAGGAGCAGGACGTAACGATTGTGGAAGTCCATCCAAAGCGGTTTCTGGAGCAGGTTCCGGCAGATGGCGGGTCGCTCATCGAAAGACTGGACAATATCATCTTGGAATGCGTTTTGCTGAAGAAGGAAATCAGCAAGGCAAAGTAAGAAACCTTTATGGGCTGCGGAAACGCAGCCTTTTTTGTTGCCATCGAAAGGGGAGGATGCTGTGAAGAATTTTGACAGGCAGTACCGCTTATCCGCTGGAAAGGCAGGCTCGACCGGATTTGAAATAGGCGGCGGCAAGCGACCGCTGCACGTTTCGTTCTCAGTGGAAAAGGCTGACACCAACAGCCAGAACACGGCAAAAGTGACCATCTGGAACCTGAGCGATGAACATCTCGCAGAATTGAGTAAAAATGACTGCGTGGTCGTGCTCCATGCAGGGTATGGCGACACCCGTCCGCTCATCTTCACCGGCGTAGTCACATTTGCTACGACAAAAGCTGACGGAGCTGACAGGGCAACGGAGATCGAGCTGGTGGATAACCGCATTGAAGTCCGCGACACCTACGTTTCCGTAAGCTATGCCGGGGCTGTAAACTGCAAGACCCTGATACAGGACACCGCAGACCAGATGGGCGTGACGGTTTCTTTCTCCTACAACGCAGAGTTCAAGGACATCCCGAATGGCTACAGCTATGTTGGCCCGGCAAGAAATGTGCTGACGAAAGCCTGCGAAACCAGCGGATTGACGTGGAGCATCAACAACGGCGTCCTACAGGTCAAAAAGCCGGGCGATACCATGAGCCGCGAGGTGTATGAGCTGTCGGCAGAAACCGGCCTGCTGGGCCTCCCTGAGCGTGTCCAAATCTCCAACGAGGACAAGGGGTACAGCTACGGCTGGGACGTGGAGTACCTGATGAACGCCGCCATCGGTCTGGACGATTATGTGTATCTGAATAGCAAGATGGTCAAGGGGTATTTCCGGGTCTACTCCATCAGGATTGAGGGCGACAACATGGAAGGTTCATGGAGCTGTACAGCTCGTCTGCTGGAGGTGAAGCAAAAATGATGCAGGAGTTTGTTGACCAGATCAATAAGACTGCTCGCAGCGCAACAGACGATATGCACACAGCTTTGCCGGGCGAGATAAAAAGCTACGACCCGGGCAAGGGCGTCGCCACCGTGTTGCCGAAAGCAAAGTTCACAAAGCCAGATGGCAGCACGATGGACTTCCCGGAAATCTCCGGGGTCCCGGTTATGTTTCCGCAGAGCAAGAACGTCACGATTGCATGGCCTGTCAAGGCAGGCGATGGTTGTCTGCTGGTGTTCAGCGAGCAGGCACTCGACTACTGGATGTACGGTAATGAAACGGATACGAAGCTGAAGTTCGACCTGACCAATGCCATTGCAATCCCAAACATCGTCGCTGGAGGCAACAGTACCATGAAGCTGGCCTGCGATGAAGATGCCGTCGTTATTGCAGCGGGCGATACCAAGGTCAAGATCACGCCGGACACCGTGCAGGCAAAGGTCAGCGGAACCGTGCTGAGTGTGTTGCCAGACGGCGTGACCATCGAAGGAAAGCTCACGGTCAAGGGCGGCATTGTTGCCCGGGATGATGTTAAAGCGTCCAACGGCAGCATCAGCCTTGCAAACCACACCCACAAAGGAGACAGCGGCGGCATGACGGGCAAGCCACAGTAAAGGAGGGAAAAGCGTGATAGACCTGAAGCTCGATGCCACCGGGGACTTAGAACTCTCGGCGGCAGGCGACATTTCAGCTACGGACAGCATCGTACAGGCTGTCCGTATTCGTTTGCTCTGGTTCTTTGGAGAGTGGCGGCTGATGCCTTCGCTCGGCTTTCCGTACTTTGAGAACCTGCTGGTCAAAAATCCGAATGAGTCCAAACTCCGGCATCTTATCCGGGAAACCGTGATGTCTGTTGATGGAGTGACGGATGTATCGGAAATCCTGTTCAACATCGACAAGAAAAGCCGTAGGGCATCCGTGGAGATTACGTTCAACACGGATGAGGACAGCTTTAGAGAGGAGGTCAAAATCCCGTGGCAAAATATGGCCTGACCCCGCAGGGGCCAAATCCGAAACGCCTTGATGTCATCCTTGAGGATATGCACAGCAAGATGACAGACCGCCTCGGCGTAAATACCCGGCAGAACCCGCAGTCTTTGCTGAATCACATTCTGACCAACGTCGCAGATGAGATTGCAGAGCTGTGGGAATTTGGCGTAGATGTGTACCACTCGCAGTACACATCCAGCGCCACCGGCGTAAGTCTGGACTATGCTGCACAGTTTGGCGGCTCCACCCGTGAAATGGCAGCGAAGTCCTATTACAGCATCCTCTGCACGGGTTTGGACGGAACAACCATTCCGGCAGGAACGGTGATTGCATCCGACACAAACCCGGCAACCAGTCTGACATCTACCGCAGATGCAACCATCACGAGGTCTGCTTTCAACAAGGCCACCGTCATCCTTGCATCACCGGCGGCTACAACGGCCCTTGGGGTGGCTCTTAACGGAAACCTATACACCATCACCCCTGACCCCAAACAAAGCACCAGCGAAGCCCTAGAGGCTCTGGGAGCAGCCATCACGGATAAGGACTTCCATGTGACGGTCATCAACGACACCATCGTGATCGAGGCGGTCGATGAAACCAGCTCCAATACGCTGGTCCTGTCCGAAAACCTGACCACTGTTTCCGTGGGCAGCATCGTCACATTCGGGACTGCCGAGCCGGGCGACATCTTCATTCCGAATGGCGTAATCACAAAGATTACGAAAGCTGTTCCGGGCATGGAGTCCGTGGTCAACGTGGGAAGTTATGTCGCCGGTCAGCTCGCAGAGAGCGATGTGGAGTTCAGAAAGTCCTACACGAACAAAATCTACAACCGCTCGTCTGCCATGCTGGAAAGCATCAAGAGCGCCATCCTGAAGAATGTGCAGGGTGTGGTGAGCGTAGCTCCCTATGAAAACTGCACAAATGAAGTCGATTCTGCCGGCCGGTGGCCGCACAGCATCGAAGTTGTAGTCGAGGGCGGCGACGCAACGGAAATTGCCCAGCAAATCCTGAACACAAAGGCAGGCGGCATCAATACTTTCGGCAGCGTAGAAACCACCCTGCACGGCGTTTACGGCGAAGACATCGTGGTGCGCTTCAACCGGCCGACGTACGTCAAGGTCTGGTTCAAGGTTGGCGTCACTCTGAGCCCGAACACAAATCCGCCTACCAACTATGTCGAGCTTGTCAAAGAGCAGATTCTGGAGAAAATGAGCGCACTGGGGGCGGGCGAGAACGTCATCCCGCAGAAGTTCAACCTTCAGGTGTCTGGCATCGACTACATCGACGTATGGTTGTTTGCAACACCGAATGACGGCGATATTCCCACTGGCTACACCCAGCGCAGCGTGTCCATCTCGGCACGGGAGCGGGCCGTTACGGACGAAAACAGGATTGAGGTGGTCATGGATGGCTGATTACGTCCAGAAGCTCCGGGATGATCTTGTGGAGCAGTTCAAGGGCAAGCCGGTCATCGACGCGCTCATGGAGGCCGTTGGTGATGAGCTGAACGAGGTTCGACAGTTCTACGAAGACCTGCGCGACAAGCGGAATATCCAGACCGCAGTTGGGAAGCAGCTTGATGGCATCGGCGACAATGCGGTTCTGACCCGCCTTGAAGCCGGTGCTTTGGCCTGCGCCAAAGAATCTGTGTATGTACTGGATGATGATGCCTACCGGACGTACCTGATATACAAAATCTGGAAGAACACCAACCGCTGCACCTACTACGACATCATCCGGGCGTTCAAAATGTTCTGGGACAAGCCGCTGCATTACCGCGAGGACCCGGATGTTCCGGCCACCATGATTTTTGAAACCGAAGCCCTGACGCCGGAGGATGATGTTTCCAAGCTGCTGAATGCACCCCTCATCAAGGCTGCAGGCGTAGCCATCATGGTGATTGCAAAGACTGAATCACCAGAAATGGTCGCAAATGTGCCGATGCAGGCCATTCTGGGGCGCGGCTATATGACCACGACCCTGCCGGAGATAGCAGTTGGCGAGGACTTTATCGACACTGTGCTGCCGGTCCCGGCTGCACAGAACATCACGCAGACAAAACTGCCTGAACTTGAGGAGGATGAGTTATGAGCTACTATGGCTTTGTTGTTACTGACAGCGGCCGAGAGCTGATTGCCAAGCTGGTTGCCGGGCAGCAGCTCCCGATTTCCAAGATTATGGTGGGCAGCGGCACTATCCCGGATGATGTGAAGCCGGCCACAATGACCGCGCTGGTCGAGCCGGTGGCCGCTGGCACATCGACCGCCCCGGTCTATGATGGGGCCAGCGTCCGCATGATCGTGGAGTACCGCTCCGACCTGAACGGCGGTCTTGACCACGGATTTTGGCTCCGGGAGTTCGGCGTGTTCGCCTTTGACCCGGACAAGGGTGAAGTCCTCATCTACTATGGCACGCTGGGTGACTACCCGCAGTACGTCAGCGCTGCATCCAATACCGGCGTGGATGTCCGCCGCTTCCCGGTGTGCATCGTCATCGGCGAGGGGCTGGGAGTCACCGTAGACTACAAATGCGAGGCGTGGATGACGGCGGAAGATGTGGAGCAGTATTGTTCGGTCACGATGCTCCCGGCATTCCTGAAGGAAGCGCAGAAGCTCGTGGATGCCCACAACGACGATGAGGAGGCCCACCACTCCATCCAGAACAGCATCTCCGACGTGTCCGCCCGGCTGGCTCTGCTGGAGCTGATGTTCAATACCTCCGTCACCGGCAATCCGTTCACGGTCACATTTGAGACGCTGGACGGCACGGTGGTAGAGGGCGTCTGGAACACCACGGCAAAGAGGATCGAGTTCTGATGGAGCACATTGAATTTTCATGTCCGCCCGGTGAGCTGTCCTGCATCATCGGGAATTTGTTCGTCAGCCTTGAACCTCCCTGCAAATATGTGCGAAGTACGCACCTGATGCTCTGCGGCATCACTCACAGCGGAAACAGCGGTCGCCTGACTGTTTTGGGCGACCGCTGCTCTTTCTATGGGCTTGCCAGCGATTTGGAGGCTGCGAGGAATGGCCCCTGCCTCGAAAGAAGGTGTGACCGTGGCTGACAAAGAATATCTCCTCGGAAACAAGGCACGGGAGCTGCTGAAATACACGAACCAAGCGACGAAAACGGTGGCCGAGGATATTTCACGCAAAGACGTTCGGCAGATTTTCCAGAAGATAGCCGCGCTTGACGACATCCGGGACGTCCAGAAGGTCTGCTCTGAGTCCATCGCATATCTCGACCGAACGCACCGGGAGGGCTTCACAAAGGCGCTCTACCGCTGCTACGGCGAAGATATGCGCCTGATTGCCAAGAGCATCGTTCGGGACATTCACGCGGCCAACGGAAAGATGTTCCAGACTGAGTACGAGGAACGCCTGCGGCTGCTTGGCGTAGTCCTCGACGAATGCTCTTTGCTGAATGAGTATATCCAGCTCGTTCTGAACGACGGAGTTATTTCCATAAGCAAAAGTGCCGTCTGGACCCGGAAGGTTCAGGACGTAAAGAATATGGTTCTGTCGTGGAAGCAGAAGGACACCGCCCGCGCTGAAAAGCTCCGGGAGCAGGCCCGTCAGGCAGAACTCAAGCAGCAGGCGGCGATGGTAAAGGCTATCGTCCGCGAACTCCTGAAAGAACAGGAAAAATCAAGGTATCCTGCGGGTTCCCCGCTTGATATAGGGTGCGACTCGAATCGGCCGCCAACTGGTGGCTCCGCTCTCCGAACTGCAACAACAACTCCAACAACGCCCTGTACGTCAACTCCAATGGCGACTGGAACAACAACAACTGCTCCAACTCGAACGGCATCCGCCCCGCTCTGATGGAAAAGCGAGATGAGTAACCCGGCAACGGGCGAAAACAGTGCACCCATCATCAAAGGGAGTCGCATCCTGTCGGAAGCCTTTATGGCGGACGATAAACACATCATACCGAGGCAGGCCGTCCTCTGCGGGCGCAGCCTGCTGCCGCGAGGAAGCGGACCGGTATTAGACGAACACCCGGCTGGGAGCTTCCTCTACCACCTCAGCCGGGGGAAGAAAATAAGTGTGAAGACACATGACATATCAGGAAATGTGCGAGTTCCAGACCCTCTATGAGGCGTATCTGGAAGCGCGAAAGGGTAAGAGGAGCAAGCCGGGAACGGCTCAATATGAGGCCAACGCTCTGATTTGCACCGATAAGCTATCATACGTTCTGAACCAAAAGACCTACAAGCCCAGCGGCTTCGAGGTCTTTTATGTTTATGAGCCGAAGAAACGGCTTGTGCAGGCTCCCGCTTTTGTGGACAAGGTGGTCCTCCATGCACTGACGGACAATGTTTTGTACGACACGATCTGCACCAGCTTCATCCGCGACAACCACGCTTCGCAGCGCGGAAAGGGGACACTGGATGCCATCGTGCGCCTGAAGGGCCACATGGTCGATTACTACCGCAAGAACGGCAGCGCAGACGGATGGGTGCTGAAGTGCGATGTTCACCATTTCTTCGCCTCCATCGACCATGACATCCTGAAAGCAAAACTGCGGGCCTTGATGCAGAAGCGCGGCGTAGATATGGCGTTCTATGACCTCATGTGCATCTACATTGACAAGACCGACGGCCTGCCCCTTGGGTATCAGACCAGCCAACTGCTCGCCCTGATGTTCCTTGATGAGTTCGACCATTACATCAAGGAAGACCGGGGATGCCGCTATTACGGACGATACATGGACGATTTCTACGTCATCGCCCGGACAAAGCGGGAACTTCAGTTTCTTTTGAAGGACATTGAGCGTTGGATGAGCGACCTCCACCTCGAACTCAATTCTAAGACAGCAATTTTCCCCTTGAAAAACGGGCTGGATTTTCTGGGCTTCCATAGCTACCTGACGGAAAGCGGAGCCTGCGTCCAGAAGCTCCGCCGCTCGGAGATTCAGCGCATCCAGACCCGCGTCAAATACTGGGAAAAAGCCTACCCGGCAGGGGAAGTGACCAGAGAAGCTGTTATCACCAGCTTCGTAGCGTGGGATGCCTTTGCATCCTACGGTGACACCTACGCATTACGGCTGAAATACGCCAAGAAGGTCTCGGTAATCATCGGTGCGGACGTAAAGCCTCGGAGGAAAATCAACTCCACGAGGAGCGTCCGCGCCTTGCGCCGGGTAAAGCAGGAACAGAACATCCGCTGGAAAAGAGGTGACATTACGCCCCGCAAAGACCTGTTCCAGCCCGAACCGCGTCCCGACAGCATTCCGCCGTGGATGTAATACACAACAGGAGGTTCTTTTTTATGGCTTATGTGACCTTGAGCTCCAAAGCAATCGGCAGCACCATCAAGCTGAAAGTAAATGGTTCTGCCAAAGATTTCATCGTCGTCCATCAGGGCAAGCCGTCCAGCGTCTATGACGATAGCTGCAACGGTACTTGGCTGCTGATGAAGGACATCTACGAAAACCGCCAGTGGCATAGCTCGAACACTAACGACTACGCCAACAGCACCATCCACTCCTACCTGAACAGCACGTTCCTGAACCTGTTCGAGTCGAACATCAAGAACGCCATCAAGCAGGTAAAGCTCCCGTACCGCAAAGGCAGCGGCACGTCCACGACCGTCACCAGCGGCTCGAACGGCCTGTCTGCGAAGATTTTCCTGCTCAGTGCAACCGAAACGAGCTTCAACTTCTCCACTATGCCGAGCGGCGAGGGCGCAGAACTGGCCTATTTCAAGGGCTGCGCGGACAACAGCTCGGATTCTAAGCGTGTCGCATATCTCAACGGCTCGGCCGCCTACTGGTGGCTCCGCTCTCCGCACTGCTACAACTACTCCAACGGCGCCCTGTACGTCAACTCCAATGGCGACTGGGGCAGCGGCTACTGCTCCGACTCGGTCGGCATCCGCCCCGCTTTGATTTTGCCCTCTACTCTCTTGGTGTCTGACGATGGCACGGTCTCGACTAACACCGCACCCTCTACCCCGGGCAGCATCTCCGTTCCTTCGTCCATCATGGGCGGCACGAACATTTCGATCTCGTGGGCAAAAAGCTCTGATGCTGAGAGCAATCTCGCCGGCTACAAGGTAGAGCGTTCGACCAACGGCGGCAGTTCGTGGAGTCAGATTTATCAGGGTACTGCCACCAGCACCACGAACAACGTCGCCTTCGGCACCACGTCCGTGATGTACCGCGTCAAGGCATACGACACCGAGGGTCTGGAGTCTGGCTGGCGCACCAGTTCGCAGGTAACGGTGGTCAACAACAACGCCCCGTCTGCGCCGCCGTCCATCGCGGTGCCGAATGATGTCAAGGGCGGCAGCACGCTGGTGATCTCGTGGACTGCGGCCAGTGACAGCGATGGCAACCTGAGCGGCTACATTCTGGAGCGCAGCACCGATGGTGGCTCCGCCTACACGCAGGTGTACAAGGGCAACGCGCTGACCTACACCGACACCATCACCAAGGGCTGGTCCACCGTGATGTACCGTGTCAAGGCGTACGACAGCTATAATGCTCAGTCCGGCTACACTACGTCCACCAAGCGCACGGTCGATAACAACACTACGCCGACCATCACGACCTCCAGCGCAGCCAACCTCGGCACCAAGTCCAGCGGCTTCACCATCTCGTACTCCGTGGATGATAAGGACGCAGGGGACACCCTGACCGTCACCGAAAAGCTGGACGGCACGACCAAGCGCACCTACACCGCGACCCGCAAGACCACCAACAGCTTCGCCGTCACCGGTGAATATTTCCAGAAAATTACGAACGGCAGTCACACCATGACCGTTACCGTGACCGATGGCAAGGCCACCGTGACCAAGACGTTCACCTTTACGAAGGCCGTCACCGCCGCCAGCATCACGCTGGCGAAGCCGATGGAGGCGGATGCCCAGATCACGCTCTGCGCCATCACCGTCGGCGGTCTGATTCCCGCCGACGCTGTGTTCAAGGTGGAGGTCACGAACAACGGCAAGGACAGTTCGCCGGTATGGGAGGACGCCACCACCGAGGCCCGGAATGGCCGGAACCATTTGTTCACGAACCAGACTGCGGCCAACGGCTTTGCATTCAATTTCCGCGTCACCGCAGAGCGCGGCGCAAGCGGCGAGAGCGGTTATATCGCTTCGATTCAGGGAGGTTTCCAGTAATGGGTTTGAACAGAGTAAGAGTCGATTCTGTAGCCAAGTTGCAGAAGAAGAAAACGATGGCGGAATTGCAGGAGGAGAATGAAGCCCTGAAAACCAAGGTTTCTTCTCTGGAAACCAACCTCGATAATACCCAGATGGCGCTGTGCGACGTGTACGAACAGCTCATCGCGGTCACATCCGCCGCAGATAAGGAGGCATAATCATGGCAGAGGTCTATGCAAACCTCATCCGCCGGGGGCGGAAAACCATCGAGCAGGTGCCCGAGCGCCTGCAGGAAGAAGTCAAGGCCATTCTCGCAGCGGACAAAGCATGAGCCGCTTCCGAGAGTTCGCCTTACAAATATTGCTGAGAAAGGAGAAAGGCATCATGGCAGTCATCTATGCAACCCTCATTGTGAAGGGTAAGAAGACTCTCGATCAGGTTCCGGCATTGATTCGGAAGCAGGTCGAGGAAATCCTGAAGGACCTCGAAGTCGAGGTCGAATGATCGCGGGGGAGTCGGGAAACCGGCTCCCCTCATTTTTGTAGGACGATTGAAAGGAGGTTCAGATGGACCAGCCTATTACGCGAGCCGAGCATGAGGAGTTCAAGCGTCGGCTCGAAGAGGAAAATGCCCGTCAGGACAGACGAATCGCCTTGCTGGAGGAAAGCGTAAGCAAAATGGGCGCACTGTCCACTTCGGTCGAGAAGCTGGCCCTGAGTATGGAGAGCATGGTCAGGGAGCAGGAAAAGCAGGGAAAACGGCTGGAAACTCTGGAGAGCCGCGATGGAGAGCTGTGGCGTAAGGCCGTCGGCTATGCAGTAACGGCCATCATCGGTGCTTTTCTCGGCTATGTGTTCACCCAAATTGGTTTTTAGGAGGTGTGCAAGTTGAGCATCATTACGTTCCAGCGCGGGGATAAGACCGCGCTCACCAAGAACTTTACCAAGTCTGAGTTCGAGTGTCCCTGCGGCTGCGGACAGCAGTCGGTTGACACGGAGCTGGCCGAAAAGCTCCAGCTCCTCCGGGACAAGGTAGACCGTCCGCTGAAGATCACGTCTGGCTACCGCTGCATCACGCACAACGCCAGCAAGGCCGTGGGCGGAAGCCCGAACTCCAAGCACCGCTACGGCATGGCAGCGGACTGGAGGACGGAGAATCGGAGTATCAACCCTGTGGCACTGGGCATCCTTGCTCAAGCCGTGGGGTTCGGCGGCATCGGCATCTACTGGCACAGCCGTGGAGCCTTTGTCCACGCCGACACCCGTAGCACGAAAGCAACGTGGCTCTGCACCACGCCGGGAAAGTATCCCAGCACGACCTACAACAAGTTCGTGCTTCCCACCATCCGCCGGGGCTGCACTGGGGACGCGAACCGAAGTGCGACGATCATGCTCCAGAAGCTCCTGAAGCTGAAGGCTGATGGCCTGTTCGGAGAGGGGACGGAAAATGCCCTGATGAGGGCGCAGGAGGCGCATGGCCTGACCGTGGACGGAATCTGCGGCCCTGCATCGTGGAAGGCGCTGTCTGGCGCTGATAAGTACCTGTGAGAGGAGATAAGACCTATGACGAATAGCAAAGTGTCCATCGCTACGCTGGCTCGTACGGCCGCTCTGGCGTTTGCTCTGGCAAATCAGGTTTCCAGTACCGCCGGGAAGCCCCTGCTGCCCATCGAAAGCTCGGAGGTCGAGCAGTTCGTGACCACCGGCCTGACCATTGCCGCCAGCGTCGCTGCTTGGTGGAAGAACAACAGCTTTACCGCTGCCGCCATCGAAGGTGATAAGCGGATGAACAGCCTGAAGAATCAGGTTCACTGAATGAAAGGAGTAACCGAATATGAATGAGTTTACGAGAAGTCTGCTGTACGTTGCCCTGCTGGTCTGCGTTCCCATCGTGACCGCCTGCATCAAGAAAGGCATTGCAGTTGCCGTTGATGCAATCAACGCCCAGACTCAGAACATCAAGGTGCAGCGGCTCGTCCGGGAAATCGGCGATGCCGTTGCCAATGCCGTGGCCGCGATGAACCAGACCTACGTCAACGACCTCAAAGCCGCCGGGACGTTCAATGAGGCCGAGCAGAAAGAAGCTCTCATGCGGGCCGTGTCTGCCGCCCTGAAAAGCATGAGCAGCGACGCGCAGGACTACATCAAGAGCAACTTCGGCGATACGACCAAGTACCTCGAAAATCGTATTGAGGCCCAGATCGACGCCAACCACGTCGCCGCCAAGCAGGCCGCTGTCCAGAATACGCTGAATCTGGGCTGAGTCAGCGAAAAGTCAGCGTAAAATGATAATCCCCCTGTACCATGACCCGTAAAAAGGCTGGTGCAGGGGGATTTTTTTGTTTGCACGGAAATTCCGATGGAACAGCTCCACCAGAAAAATCAATTCTCAAAATAGCCAAATTTCGTTATGTACTTTTGACAAATCCTTCTCAGAAAGTTCCAGACATTTTCCAATACACTCTTACCCGTAACCAAAACGTAAATCCAGAGGCTTTTCAGAGGCTCCCAGCGGCTCGGCATCAAATAGCCAGTGGATATAAAAAATATTTTGAAAAAATTAAAAAACAGATTGACTTACCAGTTGGGTAAGTTATAATGATACTAAGATAAATTACCAAAAAGGTAAGTTATCTACAATTACCGGCATCCGGCTGGTAAGTTGGAAGCACGAGCAGGAGGTGTAGCAAAATGAAAGGTGAGTGCAGTATGACAGCTCTGGAAGCCTCTCGTCTGATCGACTGGCTGAAAGCTCACGGTCATACGGACGAGGAAGCGACGCAGTGTATCAAGTGCATTGCCGGAGTCCTCGACCCGCAGACCGAGGAGCCTAAGAAACAGTAAAGGCTAGGTCCCCCCACAAAGTTTGACAGCAACGTGGGAACCTAGCCGGTCGGAACGGGATGGGACCTGCCCCATCTCGTTTCGATTTTATCAGTATGGCAGGGGAAAGTCAAGAGGTTGAGTAACATGGCTACCTACACAGTCGAGCAAATTTACGATTACCTGCGGTTTGGCGAATGCGGGAACTTCGTGCAGTTCCAGTGCAAGCAGCGCACCGTCACCATTCGTCGGCTCACGCGTGGTATCGACACCATGCCGACCTGCCTTATTACGGGCGATGGAGAGCCGCGAGAAGAAAGTCGGCCGTCCGTGTTGGAACCGCTGATTGAGCGGCTGCTGAAGGAGGAATAAACGATGTATGATCTGCGTGAACACAAGGAACTGATTAGCCAGTTGGTTTCCGAGGCCAACCAGAACGACGAAAACTGGCGCTGGTCGGTCAAGTCCGTGGGCAAGGAAAAGGCCCGCATCTTCTGGGAATATCTGGAGTATTGCGGCCAGAAGGAACCGTACTTCAGCATCGTGCTGGAGAACACCGATGATGGCTGCTGGATTACGGCAAAGAACGAGCATGGCGAAACCATGAACTCCGAGATCGTGGAGGACAAGGAGTTGCCGTACCTGAACACTCCGCTGGCAGAGGCCATCACGATGATGGTCCATGCCATCAGGAACACCGCTCATGCCTGCTACTGAGAGCATTGCCCGTCAGTATGCAGCGGACATTGGCTTTGCGGTAGTCGGCGAGCTGACCCGCAAGCCAGAGTGGGACGGCATAGCCAACAGCTCGGAAATTGGGCTGTCTGGCTATTGCCGGGTCTGGGTGGATGAGGGCGGCAACGCCTACTACGTTCACGGTAAGGAATGCGCCATCATCGACCCGGAAGGCATGGTCTACTGAACGCCGGTAAACTCCCAGATGTACTCCGTAAATTTTTTCGGTAAATCTTCATTTTTCGTTTGACACCAGTGGTGGGTAAGTTAGAATGAAGATACAGAAAAACATACCAAAACGGTAAGATGAACGGAGGACACAGAAATGAAAAACTTGGAAATGAAGGAACTGCGCGGCCATCTGGGGATGCTGGCGTTCAGTATGGACTCTCAGTGGTGCGTCATGCACCGGGAGGACCTGCCGGAGCCGACCCGGGTGTGCGCCGAGGGTCAGTACCAAGGGATGATCTTCACCCTCACCGCTCTGGGCGGTGACTGGGTCAGGGACGACAAGGGCAAGCATCGGGTGTTCCTCCAGGGCGAATCCAGCCGTGACACCGACGAGTACACCAACAAGGAGGACTGAACTATGAAAGAGACCATCACCGCAAAGGAACTGGAAGAAGCAATGAACGCTGTCCTGAAGCAGGCACGCAAGATGGAGAACTCCGATGAACCGGCGGAATGCCGCTACGGCTTCGGTATGGAGAGTGCGCTGACTTCTCTTGCAATCTACCCCAACGCATAACCCGTCTGATGATGGCCGCTGGCACCGGCCGAAACGCCCTGCTGGGCGTCGCGGGAGCCACCCGCAGATACATGATATTTTGGAGGATTTAGCTATGGAAAACAAGAACATAACCGTTGCTCGTGAGTGGGAGAACGACCCGAACTGCTTCCTGCGGATGCTGAACAGCCCCGCACAGCAACGGAGCCGCGCAGCCCGCCGCCAGAAGGATGCCGACCGGGAGCGCTTCAACAACGTGCTGAACGCCGTTGCCATCGGCGCAGCAGCCTTTGCCGTCACCCTGCTCGTTATCTGCTTTGTTCTCTGATGTAGGTATCAGCTATGGATAACCAGAACATGACCTATCCCGAACTGCGGGACCTGCTCGTTGAGCGCAACAAGACCCAGCTTGCAAAGCCGGTGAGCGCCTGCATCGTATTTGCTGAGAGCAACTGGCCTGACCGGCATTACCCGCTGCGCAGCCGCACCTATGAGGTCAGCAGCGACAACAAGGCTTTCCGGTCGAGCTGCTGCTCCACCAGCCTGTTCGGTTCCTGCTTGGATGGCACCGACCAGATGGTTCGCCTCGACTGGTACATGAAGGACTTCGGCAACAAGGGCGGCTGGGTCGTTGACCACTGCTACCTGAAGGAGAACAGCGATGAATCCGATGTATGATTGCTCCGGCCGGCTTGACCGGTTCGGCGGAGTAACGGAGCCGCCTGATGACCGGGGCATTGAAGAAGAACCTGAATGGCAGCGGCCCGAAGAAGCCAATGCCGTTTGCTGGAGTGACTGATGGAGGTGAGTGATATGGGACGTGGCAATGTTTGTGTGACCGGCTCGTATGAGGGCTTGTTCTACATCGACAACGATGATCTGCGGGTCTACCGCAGGAATGACCCCTACGCCAAAGAGGAGGAAACCAGCTTACAGCGCGACCTCAGCTGTGAAGACTTTTCGAGCGGTGAATGGCTTCTTGATGAGGTCGGGAGCAGTTACGAGGAAGAAGACGTTCTCGAATGCTTTTGCGCCGAACTGCGGAAGCTCTGTCCCAGCTTCCAGCCTGCGGCCAACTCAAACGTCTGGCTCGGCAATGAGCGCCGGGTCATCCTCGAAAACGAGCTGTTTTACATCTGCGTGGAGGATAACGAGTGGTCACTGGCCGTCGAGCTTGTCCAGAAAGACGGCTATTCCGACTGTGAGAGCGCATGGATGGCCGGCCTTCAGAAGCGGCGCTACCGGGGATACCTTGATAGCATGAAAAAGGCCCTGCTGGCCCGCCTGCCCAGCATTGGCATTCGCACCGGGGCATGGACGAGCGGGACTATCACGAGAGCGGAGGCTGGTGTATGCTGAGTGACATGATTGATGATCTCGTCCGGGCCGACTGCCCGCAGGAAAAGGAAGCAGCCTACCGACAGCTCGAAAAGCTCGGCGTTGACCGCATTACCGCTGATGTCATCGCCGATGAGCGCCGAAAGGAGGCACACCTGTGAGCCGCTACATTCCCCCTGAGGAGATGAATGAAGCTCAGATCAGGGAGCAGTTGGATGCTGAATATCAGCACTGGGATGACCTGAAGAAGAACGGCTGTTCTGACCCTGCATGGCCGGATGGCGTGAATCTGAACCTTGTTCGGAACCACATCATCTACTGGTATCGGCTCCTGCGGGAACGCACCAGCCAGACCGTGCAGCTCTCGATGTTCGACGCTGGTATGGATTTGAGGAACGAGCGGCCGTTGCCGCCGGAAGTTCCGGACAAGTACATGGTTCCGACCGGGAAGTACCCCGACCGTCTAAACGGCAAGTGGGATGGCCTGATTTTTGACCCGACAATTTGATGAAAGGATGAAGAAAGATGACCGATGAAAAGAAGTTTGAGGTTCATGCAGAGATTACGGCTCGGCTGACCCAGCAGGATGTTGATGACATCATGGTTTCTGCGCTGGAGGGCGGCATCAACTACTGGTGCAGGCGCGTTGTTGTGCAGGGCAAGTATCTTGGGGAGTACGCAAGCGACCAGATTTCTCGCGGTGGGCAGCTTGCCGTTTGGCTCGAAGAACCGTTTGAGGATGACAAAACCTGTTATATGCTCGATCTCGACAAGTTCCTCGCTGGATTTAAGCAGTGGCTCGAAAATTGCTACGCTAACTGCGATGTTGTGGACAGCACAGATGGCTCCGTTGACTGCGGCCAGATTGATGCCACCTGTGCGGACGAGATTGTCCAACACGCACTGTTTGGCGATTTGGTATTCGGCTGAGGGGAGGCAAAATGATGATGGCATGGTTGATTGTGATAGATCAGTGGCTCGAAACGGCCACGGACATCCTCTGCGCCGCCTTTTGGGCACTCGCCGGGGCGATGGCTGTTGTATGGCTGGCAAGATTTTTTCTGGGGAGGCATTGAAAGATGGAAAGCAAGAATATTCCCTATGCGCTGCGGATGACGCTGGCAGTGCTTGCAAACAAGCCGGATGATGCCCGCAGTATTTCTGCTGAGTGCGTCACTGCGATGACCAAGGAGCTGATGGGTGTTGCAAGCGGTTATGATCTGATGGACTTCCCGTTCATGGTTGCTGCCCTGCGGCTCACCGCGACCTCGCTGGAGTCCCTGCTGGACGAGCATGGCAAGGGGATTGCTGACGGCATCGTCGCCAACACCACCTGCATCACCATTGATGCTTCCGAGCTGAAGCGTCAGGCTAAAGAGGAGGAGTAAGGATATGGAAATCAAGCGCGGCGACATTTGGTATGTGAGCAAGGACAACTACACCGGCTGTGAGCAGGCGGCGGGACGCCCGGCAATCATCGTTTCCAACGAGAAGAACAACGCCTGTGCAGAGACGGTAGAGGTCGTATACCTGACCACCCAACCGAAGAAAGACCTGCCGACGCACGTTCTCATCCGCAGCTCTGAACGTGAAAGCACTGCCCTCTGTGAGCAGATTACGACCGTATCGGTTGACCGCCTGCTGGGCTACAAGGGCCACCTGACCCCGGCAGAGATGACCAACGTGGAGGTTGCAATGCTGATCTCGCTGGAGCTGGAAGTTGGAAAGCCCGTAGAGAAAATCGTGGAGGTCACGAAAGAAGTTCCGGTCATCCGGGATGTCAAGGTGTCTACGCCAGCGTCAAATCCGAACATGGCTGCGGAGCTGGCCGCAGCGAAAGCCAAGTGTGAAATGCTCCAGACCATGTACGAGAGCCTGCTGAATCGGGTTCTGGCTGGAAAGGCAGGCTGATGGTATGCGAGCATCTGATATGGTACGCGCAGCCCTTGCTGGAGCCGGGAAGACTCAGAAAGAACTGGCCGAACACATGGGCTGGACCCCGCAGAACCTCAGCGGGCGGCTGAAGAACAACTCGCTCACCTTCGATGAGCTGTCAAAGGCGCTGCATTTTGCTGGTTATGAGGTCTCCATGAGTGATGCCAACGGTGCGGGCCTCCCGGAGCTGGGCAACAGCACCAGCCCCGCCGTAGCGCAGACCGTAGACGGCGTTCGATATGACACCCGGAAGGCAGAATCGCTCTGCTCGAACAAGGCCGTGATGTTCGAGGACTTCTATGTAGAGCTGTTCGAGGATGCCGCCGGGAACTACTTCACCGTCCTCTACCAGCTTTCTGGATGCCAGCATCATACCATCACCCCGGTCAGCCCCTACATCGCCAAGCAGTTCTGGGAAAGGTTCAGCCGTAAAGTAGTGTAAGCCTCCATAAAGTATCTTCGGAATACCGTAAAATTTTTTGTGAAAACTTCAGCATACGTTTGACTTACCAGACCGGTAAGCTAGAATGAAGATACGGAAAACAACTTACCAAAACACGGAGGATTTAGAAATGCTGAAGGTGAAAGAATACAGCAACTTCGAGGCTTTCGAGCAGGACGAACACCGGCAGGACGTTGATCTGGTCGCCATCGTGAACAAGCCGAACGGCATGGTTTGCGCCGACCTCATCACCGACTGCAAGATGTGGCAGACCGCAGTCAACCGCTTCTTCAAGGCGCTGGCCGGGGATAAGCGCTTCGATGGCTGGCAGGAAACCATCACGGAGTGCATCAAGGAAGGCTTCTGGCAGGACAAGGCGCTGACCGATGGCAAGTACACCGGCGGCTACTTCTGGGAGGTTGAAGACCTCGATGGCCGGTTCTACATCTGCCTGAATGTTGTCAGAAAGGAGGTTGCCTGATATGACGGTTCTGGACCACATGAAAGCCGCCGGGTATGACCCGAACGCGGCACGCAATGCGGATGATCTGCGGCGTATGGGAGTTGGTACGATGGAATGCGAGAGCATCCAGCTCCGTACGTTCCGCTGCCGCCCCTACCAGTACGAGGGCGAGATGTTGGCCGTAGAGGCCACCGCGATTGTTCCCTTTACGGATGGTACGCAGCGACCCTACCCGGACGGATGGCCGAGCAGCATCAAGGCAAGCGCAATGGCTTTTTTCAGGATTAAGGAGGATGAGTGATATGGCAAAGCGGATGATGAAGCTCACCGTTGAGGAAGTCCGGGCGAACATCCCGTACGACCTCATCTGCATGGTTCGCTACGGCTGCACTTGGAGCAGCGGTCGCCGCCGCAGGGCATGGCTGGCCGACTTCAGCGAATCGGAGCGGGAGGCCGCAGGGCGGCTGTTCCGCATGGCTCACGACTGGACGGTTGGCCGGGGCGTTCCCGATACCGTGCAGATGAGCCGGAAGACGTTCCACCTGTGGCAGAAGCTCGGCGACTTCTGCGCATCCATCTGAAAGGAGAGGTCCGAATGGAAGAACGGAAATGGATTCTTGGCGATGACTTAGCAGCCTGCGATAACCTGCTGGACGGCATTACGTTTGATGACGTGATTCTCGCCGTCCACTGCAACTGCCGCGTCATCAGCAGGGAGACCGTCACGAAGCAGTTCTTTGAAATCCTCGAACAGCGGCTCTTGGACATGAACGAATTGCTCAACCGCAACATTGACAAGATTGCAGAAGAAGCACGAAAGGGGAGAGAATGATATGAAAAAGGTCGTCAGTCCGTGTTTCTGTAAGGTCTACACCCGCAGAGGCAATGAAGCTACCGCACGGGCGTTCTGCAAAATCCAGTTTGAGAATGGCAGACTCAGCATCACCGGCGTTATCGGCCCCATGCCGAGCGGGAACTGCAGTGGCGGTGCTGGTCAGTGCGTTGATGCAATCCGAGAAGGCCACCCCTGCGATAAATGGACGCGGGAAATGCTCGACAAGTTCTGCTCCATCTGGGACGAGTGGCATTTGAACGATATGCGGCCGTACTGCAAGCACCAGAAAGAACTTGGCTGGGACAAACTGGCTGTCACGCCTGTCACGCTGTACCACTACCGGTTGAACAGCAAAACCCTTCGGCGGCAGGAATCCATGAAGAAAAGCTCGTGGAAGATGCTCTGCGATGGCATGACCGCAGCCCTGAACGATAACCAGATCGAAGTTGCTAAGTTGCCGTACAGCCTTACGCTTCCTCACGAAATCTCTGGCGATGCAGCTTTGTATTACGAACCGCAGAAGCCTCTCTATCCCGGAATGGCTGGTGCGACCGAAACAAAGGCCCTCGGCTGGCTCCATCCTGAGGAACACCCTGATGGCATTCTCGGCAAGCCTTGCCCGGTCTGCGGCTACAAGTACGGCCACTCGTGGTTGACGGAAGAAGTCCCGCAGGATGTGATCGACTGGCTGTGCAGCCTGCCTGAGTCGCCCGTCGAACCGGCGTGGGTGTGATTATGAGTGGCTATGAGCAGCTTTCCATGTTCACCATGAACGTGGAGCAGGTAACCGCCACCTGCTGTATGGATGGATGCCCGGCGCGGGCCAGTCCGGTGGAGCCGTGGATGGCGGCGCTCATCCCAGCCGGAGAATATGTGGTGCAGATTGCTGGGCATCCGCTGGTTCTGCGGCCCATGCCCGGCAGACAGGCCGACATCCAGCGTGGGCATGAATACTACCACTACATGATCGGCGGGCGGCTTTATGCCGGCACATTCGTTGGGAGGGATGCACGATGATGGACAAGATTGTGGTCACAGCGGCAGACATCGAAAAGCTCCTCGCATGGAGAGATGAGCACAACGATCTGGTTCGTTCGATGCCGGTTCCCCTGCGAGAAGTGGAAATCCAGATTGTCGAGAGCGGCATCTCCATCAAGTGCTTCCGCTCTGACAAGAAGCTGAAGCTCTACCTCGACAGCCCGGCCCGGAAGCTCGGCCACGTTGTCTTCGCTCCGCTGGGCAACGGCTTGTGGAAGAAGAAAGTGAGTACGCTCCCTGCGGACTGCAACCCCGCCGAAACCGAACAGGGCGCTTTGACCGTGTATGGCTCCCTGATGGCGCTGATGACGTATGTAGCGGTCGGCATCAGGGGCGAGAAATCCGCCGCCTCAACAAAGGCTCCCGCCAAGCGCATAGGCTCCACAAAGCCGCATACAGCCAACACCACATACATCATTCACTCGGCCGGAAAACAGCTCACAGCGGTTCCCAGAGGCCACCATGCAAGCCCGGCTTGCTCCTTTACCGTGAGAGGCCACTTCCGCCACTACAAGAGCGGAAAGACGGTCTGGATTGCAGAGTACCGCAAGGGGACTGGCCGCAGCCGTGGAAAGACCTACAAGATTGGAGGTGATCTGGATGACCGAGAAGTCCGAATGGCAGTTCCTCGTTGATTACGTCAAGGATGACACGACAGACTTTCGCAACACCGTCTGTCGCAGTCAGCTCATGGCCCTGTGGACCGCGTACTGTATGCACAATGACCTGTGCGTTGATACGAAGATGTACGATGCAACGCTTTTTGATTTGTGGCTTGCCGTTTCACTTGAGCAGCGACGTGCCTTGCGCATCTTCCGCTTCAGTGAGTTCGATAGTTGGATGAGCCAGTGGCTCGTATAAGAAAGGAGTTTTTATATGCTTATGTTTTCAAAAAATGTTCCTTATATTGCTCAGGCCGGGCTGCTCCTCTCGCTTGGCGCCGACAGTCACGCAAAGAAACTCATCAATGACGCGCTTGCCGAAATGACCGACGGCATTTGCGAATTTGCACAGGGCTATATGCGTGCTGATTTGCAGCTTGTTGTTGCAGCTCTGAAGGCCACAGTTGACGCGCTGGAAGCAGTTCTCAATGACGATGATAAAGCCTTCGCCGATGATGTGTACCATGGCATGAATATTGCATCTATCGACGTTTCCGCATTTGTGAGTCAGGCAAAGGAAGGTGATAGAAATGACCAATGAACGCGCAGCCGAAATCCTCAACCCCACCCATTATGAGGACTACGACAGCCTCGAAACCGTGCAGGAAGCCTGCCGGATGGGCATGGTGGCCCTGAAGATGCAGATTCCTGAAGTGCCGCTGGCTCCCGGCGCTATTTTTGACTTCACCTGCCCGTACTGCGGGAGCAGGGACTACCTGAAGAACGAGGACGGCAACCGCAACAAGTTCTGCGGCCAGTGCGGAAAAGCGCTGAACTGGGAGGAGGTTTAAGTCATGAAGAACGATGCCGTATTCAATCTTCTGCCGGAAGAAGAACTGCTTGCCCAGCTTGCAGAGGAGTGTTCCGAAGCCGCCAAAGCGGCCTTGAAACTCCGCCGCGCCCGCGATGGTGTGAATCCTACGCCAGTGTCCGAGGAGGAAGCCTTCAGCAACCTCGTTGAGGAGCTTGCCGACATCTACCTTTGCTCCATCGTACTGTTCGGCGGTGAGCTGGACGATGACGACCCCTGCAATATGTGCGATGATGTCGGAGACACCATAGTTGAGATTATGGAGCAGAAGCTCGCCCGCTGGAAGTACCGCTTGATGAAGAAGGAGAAAGTCGATGTCCCTGAAGAATAAAGCAGTCCTCATCAGCATCCGACCGGAGTGGTGCGAGAAGATTCTTAACGGCGAAAAGACCGTTGAAATCCGCAAAAATCGCCCTAGTTTGAAAATGCCATTCAAGTGTTATATCTATTGCACAAAGCCTGTCGGAAACGTCATCGGCGAGTTTACTTGCGACAAGATACGCTTTTACTTTGGCAAGTCGTGGCTGGTCAAGGAAGACATCGAAGACGTAACTGCTGGTAGCTGCCTGTCCTTGGAACAAGTCAAAGAATATGCCGGCTGGAGAAAAGCTACATCTTTTATGGACCGTAAAGATTTGTATGCGTGGCACATCTCCGACCTGAAGATTTATGACCAGCCCAAGTCCTTGTCCGGCTTTTCTAGGCATGACTTTCATGGCATGAACGGAACCGATGTCTGTGGAAATGAGAGCTGCGAGCATTATCAGCCGTCTGGAAGCTATATGCTCCCTCCGACCTGCGCAATCAATGGCTGCTGTTTGAGCAAGCCGCCCCAGAGCTGGTGCTACGTTGCTGAGGCAGAGGAGGACGACGCCTTATGAGTAAGAAACGGTATCTTGAAGCTGAGATGCTGAAAGAGTTCCTGCGCATGGGTATGAAGGTAGGCCATATCCACACATTACGGGATGTTGAGAACTATATCGACACCCAGCCAGAAGCTACCCCGCAGGAAGTGGCCGGTCAATGCTGGAGAAATTCCAAGTATGACCCGCCGACAGAAGCGGATGCTGACAGACTCGGAAGAATCATTGTTTGGGGAGCCGCGGTCAAGCACGTTGACATCACATATTGGGAGAATGCAATTTTTCACCCTGTGGACGTTCCGTTCTGGATGCCGTTGCCTGTAGCGCCGGAGGAAAAAGCAGAATGACACGTAAAGAAATGTTTGACCTCAGAATTGCAAGTGATGGATTTCGTTATGCGGTCAGAAAAGCGCTGTTTGAATGCTCCAAATTTCCGCCCTGCACCGAACGAATGATCGTTGAGGGAAGACTGGCTGAAGCGCTGTATTTTTCAGAGCGGATGATGGAAAAAACGTACAAAGACCTTGAAACGGAGGGAAAAACTAATGTGGGCTGAAATGTCTGATGCAGCCAAGTGGCTGGCAGTTGGAGCTGCGATTGTCGCGGCCATTATCGTAACTGGGCAGACGTACCCGTTGTGGTTCTTTCTGATTCCGATGATCTGTTGATGAGGAGGTGCCGACCGTGGAACTGAAGAACAGCGAGCATTACAACGACCCGACGCCGTATGAGGCACACAAGAACATCCGCAAGGAGGAACAGCTTGAAGCTGCCCGGATGCGCACCATCAGCGCATTGGTCAGCGCATTGAAGCAGGTGGCCGATCTCGCCGGGTTCGAGATCGTGGGCCGGGTTGTTCTTATGGACAAGGATTCCGGGAGGATTTTCAGATGAGTACCCCAAAGTGCGAGATGTGCGGACGGGACATACCGAACGCCAAGAACCGCCAGAAGTTCTGCCCTGACTGCGTAAAGAAACGTCAGGCCGCACAATCCCACAAATCTTATCTCAAGCACCGCGAGCATTATCTGGAACGCAGCCTTGCTCAAGCTGAACGTCGGAAGCAGGAAGCGCTGGAGGAAAGGATGCTGGAGGAACTTTTGCTCGCAAAAAGACCGGAACCGAAGTACAGCATCACTCAGGTGGTCGAAAAGGCAAAAGACCTCGGCATCAGTTACGGCTGGTGTTCGTATCTGCTTTCGGTCGGAAAAGTCTGTATGGAATGAAAGGAGAGCGCTTATATGACGCTGATTACGAAGTCCGAAGAATTGATGGCCGTTTCTGTCCGGCAGGGTGTTGAGCTTGCCGCCATTGAGGCCAAAGTGCTGCTGGGCTATCTGGAGGGGCATGACTACAGCCTGATGATGGATGACAAGTTCCATCTCGCCCTGCATGATAATCAGGATGGTGAGGATGCCGACAACGATCAGCCGTACACCATCCGCGACTGCATCGACTTCTGTCAGGAGATGAACAGCGAGCTTCTTCTGGAGGAAGCGGGAAAAGAAGGCGGCGACCCGGACTATTTCAGCGAGCTTCAGAAGGACGAGCTGATTCTTGACAGAATGATGGAACGCGCAAAGGTAGCGCTTCCGCCCCGGACCAGCACCTACGATGTCGTCATCGTAGAATACCTGAAGAAGGTCGTACCCGTCGAAGCGGCGAGCTGGGAAGAGGCCAAGATGCTTGTCAGCGAGGCGTGGGACAACGGAACCTACGTCTTGACCGCAGATGACTTTGCCGACGTGAGCTTTACGCTCGGCCGCTGATGCCGTCCAAAAAGCAGTTGCATTATCGGTAAGCATCTGTTAGAATAGGGATATGCGGCACTATACCGAGCAAAAAGGCCCCACACGGGGTCTTTTTGCTGCACAGATACAAACAATCTTTGGCTGCAAAGGTAGCGTTTCAGACGGAACCAGTGGCGCTCCTGCGTTTTGAAAACACACGCATTTTCGCTGCTTTCCATGCTGGCATCCCGACTCCCGTCAGTATGGGGGATGCGATGCTCATTCTGTGAGTGAAGGCGCATGATCGAAACCTGTAAGAGATTGTTCTGAATACCGCAGGTTTCTGCGGCAGGATCGCACGGCTGTTTTCCGTGCGCAGAAAGGAAACACGAGACAATGCCTTCACTGACGACTTACAAGCTCCTCAAGCAGGAACACGATGCCCGGCGGAGTGAGTTCAAGACCGTGCACGGCACGGTGCAGACACCCGCTTTCCAGAACGTTGCTACGGCAGGCGCCATCAAGGGCGGCCTGTCGGCACAGGATCTGAAGGACATCGGCGCACAGGTGATGCTGTGCAACACCTACCATCTGCACCTGCGCCCCGGTGATAAGCTGGTGGCTGACATGGGTGGTCTGCACAAGTTCACCCGCTGGAACGGCCCCATCCTGACCGACAGCGGCGGCTTTCAGGTGTTCAGCCTGGCAAAGCTGCGCAAGATCACCGAAGAAGGTGTGACCTTTGCCTCCCATCTGGACGGCCACCGCATCTTCATGGGCCCGGAAGAGAGCATGCAGATCCAGGCAAACCTGGGTTCCACCATTGCCATGGCCTTTGACGAGTGCGTGGAGAACCCGGCCCAGCACGATTATTCCAAGGCCAGCTGCGAGCGCACCACCCGCTGGCTGAAGCGCTGCAAGGCCGAGATGGCCCGCCTGAAGCATGAGGGCATTTCGGTCAACCCGGATCAGCTGCTGTTCGGCATCAATCAGGGCTGCACCTTTGCAGACCTGCGTGTGGAACACATGAAGCAGATCGCAGATCTGGACCTGGACGGTTATGCCATCGGCGGTCTGGCTGTGGGCGAACCCACCGAGGTGATGTACGAGATGATCAGCCAGGTGGAGCCCTATATGCCCAAGGACAAGATCCGCTACCTGATGGGCGTGGGCACCCCCGGCAACATCATTGAAGCTGTCTCCCGCGGTGTGGACCTGTTCGACTGCGTGATGCCAAGCCGCAATGCCCGTCATGGCCATCTGAACACCTGGGGCGGCATCATCAACATCAAGAACGCCAAGTATGAGCGCGACGAACGCCCCATCGACCCCGCCTGCGGCTGCCCGGCCTGCCGCAACTACTCGCGTGCCTATATCCGTCATCTGTTCAAGGCAGAGGAGATTTTGGGCATGCGTCTGGCCGTTATGCACAACCTGTGGTTCTACAACCATCTGATGGAGCGCATCCGCGACGAACTGGACGCAGGCACCTTCACGGCCTTCCACGACAGGTACGTTAAGCTGCTGGACACCAGAATTTGAGAATAAGCCTTGCAACCAGTCGAACAAGAAGGTATAATAAACTTATCTGAATTTTGAGAGGAGATTTTGCCAAATGCAATTTCTGACTACCACGTCCGAGGGCTACATCAGCCTGTTCTTTACGCTGGCACTGATGCTGGTCCTGCTGTACTTCATGATCTACCGTCCGCAGAAGAAGCAGGAGAAGAAGGACGCCGCCATGCGCAACAGCCTAGAGATCGGCGATCAGGTCACCACCATCGGTGGTGTGATCGGCCGCGTTGTTGCCATCAAGGATGACACCTTCGTGCTGGAAACCGGCGCAGACCGTGTGAAGATCCGCTTTACCAAGACTGCCATCGGCTCTGTCGAGAAGCTGAACATGGACAAGGCTGAAAGCAAGACGGACAAGAAGTAATTTTTTCGATCACCGCATATCCGACGCGTCTCTCTGCATAGTGTATGGCAGGGAGGCGCGTTTTTATGTTGGAAAAAACTCATACCCCGGCGGCTCTGCTGCTGGGAGCGCTGGCCGGAGTGTTGGCTGCGACGCTCTGCATCTTGGGGTCTGCGGCCTGGATGGCAAAGCAGGGCTGCTCGGCGTCCATGGCGTGGCCGCTGGCCACGGTGTCGGTTTGCGTCGGGGGCTTCTGCGGCAGCGCACTGGCGGCGTTCTGGAAAAAAGAACAGGGTCTTTTGACGGGCTTTCTGTTGGGCGGACTGTTTGCGGCAGCGCTGAGCGGTCTGTTGCTGATGTCCGGCGGCCTGTTTGACACCCCGGCTTTGCTCCGGATGGCAGCGGTGCTTCTCTGCAGCTGTGCCGGGGGTGTTCTGGGCCGGGCTCTCGGAGAGAAAAAACGTCGGATCTGAAGGAGGATGCAGGATGTGGGTCTATCCGTCTGATGAAGTCCGGACATCGCCTGAGACTACAGCGCTTCTGCCGCAGCTCCCGGCAGAGTCCGGTACCCCGAAGCAACCGGTTCCGGAGCCCCTGAACGCCGGAGAAGCAATGCCGGATGGCGTCGCACAGCAACCGGAACGGCTGCACCGCCGCATGCGGCATGCCAGCCGGGATTGCTGCCTGCTGGCGGCGGCCTTTCTCATCGGCACAGCGGCAGCGGGCAGCCTGCAGGCGGTCTGTGATGCTTCGCAGCAGGAGATGCTGAGCTATTTTCTGCAATGCTGGTGCGGGCTCTTTTCGGTTTCTGCGCCAACGTCTGCAGCAGGGCTGTTCTGCGCCGAGTATGCGGCCCTTGCTGCTGCGGCAACGCTGCTGCTTTTGCTGGGCCTGTCCGCTGTGGGGCCGGTGTGCATCTTTTTGTTTACGATGCTGTACGGCCTTGGCAACGGCCTTTTATCCGCGCAGCTGCTGGCGGGGGCAGACGGGAAGAGCATCCTCGCTTTGTTGCTGCTGGGCATTCCGGCCGCCTGTGCCGCCGGCTGCCTGTGCATGTTCGGTGCAGCAGCACTGCAGGTGAGCGGGCGCATCCGGGCCTACTCCTTCCGGAAAACGGCCGGACAAGCCTGTTCCGGGGCGCGGGAACTGATGGGGCAGTATCTGCTGGTGATCGTGGTATTTTTGCCGCTGTGCGGCGCAGCGACAGGGCTCGCCTATCTGGGCGGAAAAATCCTTTAACGTCAGCTTTTCTTGCGATGCCGCCCCGGGTATGCTACAATAAGGAAAATGGATGAGAAACGCAGGAGTCTTTTTATGAAAGAGCCGAAACTGAAAACTGTTTATGTCTGCTCCAACTGCGGGGAGACAAGCCCCCGCTGGATGGGCCGCTGCCCGAGCTGCGGGAGCTGGAATACCATGAATGAAGATGTAGTGGCCGAAGCTCCGAAAGCGGGCACCGCTGCGGCACGGCAGGCGGCTGCTGCCCGTCCGGAGGGCGTGACCAGCCTGACGGCCCGGCGTCTGTCCGAGATCAGCACCACAGAGGAGAAAAGCCGCATTCTGACCGGCATTTCAGAGCTGGACCGCGTGCTGGGCGGCGGTATCGTGCTGGGCGGCGTTGTGTTGCTGAGCGGCGAGCCGGGCGTGGGCAAATCCACCATGCTGCTGCAACTGTGCGGTGCCATTTCCAATCAGCATAGCGTTCTGTATATCACGGGCGAAGAATCGGTCCGGCAGGTCAAGCTGCGTGCAGCCCGCCTGAAGGTGCCGCAGGACAATATTTTTCTGGCCGCCGAAAACGATGTGGACGAGATCTGTGGCCTGATTGAAAAGGAAAAACCGGACCTTGTGGTCATCGACTCCATCCAGACCATGCGCTGTATGGACATCTCGTCGTCGTCCGGTACAGTCAGCCAGGTCAAGGAGAGCGCGGCGCGTCTGCTGGCTGTTGCCAAGAAACAGGAGATCCCCATGTTCATCGTGGGTCATGTGAACAAGGACGGTGCCATTGCCGGCCCCAAAGTCATGGAGCATATCGTGGACACCGTGCTTTACTTTGAGGGCGACAAGATGCTGCCATACCGTATCCTGCGGGCGGCAAAGAACCGCTATGGCTCCACGAATGAGCTTGGCATGTTCGATATGACCGGTACCGGTCTGGCCGAGATTGAAAACCCGTCGCAGATGCTGCTGGAAGGCCGTCCACTGGGCGTTTCCGGCAACTGCGTGGCCTGTACCATGGAGGGCAGCCGACCCATTCTGAGCGAGATCCAGGCCCTTGCCACCAAGACGAATTTCCCGGCCCCACGGCGTGCCTGCAGCGGCTACGACTATAACCGCATGAATCTGCTCATCGCCGTGTTGGAAAAGCGTGCAGGCTATTTCTTCGGCAATCTGGACGTGTATGTCAACATTGTGGGCGGCATTGCCTTGCGGGACACGGCCTGTGATCTTTCGGTGTGTCTGAGTATGGTGTCCTCGCTGCTGGACCGCCCGGTCAGCGACAAGCTGATCGCCATTGGCGAGGTCGGCCTGGGTGGGGAAGTGCGCAGTGTGCCCAACTTGGAACAGCGTCTGCATGAGGCAGAACGCATTGGGTTTGAACGCGCCGTGGTGCCCAAGCACAGCCTGAACCACCTGAACCCGGCGGATTATCCGGGCATGAAGCTGATCGGTGCCGCGTATATTTCCGATGCCATCAACGCACTGAAAACAGATCGTTTGTAAGAGGATGCCATGTCGATTTATCTGGACGAAAAGAACCCCGGCAAACACAAGCCCTTTGAGGATGCTTCGCCGGATATTGTGGAATATGTACGCTATCTGGAAGTGATCGCCGGCAAAAGCGCCAATACGGCGTTCAGCTATTTTTGCGACCTGCGCGGGTTCAGCCGCTTTATGAAGCGCCGCCGCGGCCTTGTCCCTGCGGACAGTGAGATGCAGGACATCGACCCCAAAGGATTGGACACGGCATTCTGGGCCAGCGTGACCAAAGAGGATATCTACGAATACCTGTATTTCCTCAACCGGGAATGCGGCAACAAAAAGTCCTCGACTGCCCGGCGGCTGGCCAGTCTCCACGGCTTTTATGATTATCTGGTCAATCAGGTCAACCGGTTGGATTCCGACCCGACCGCTGCGATCAAACCTCCCAAACAGGACAAGGTCCTGCCCAAATACCTGACTGCAGAACAGTCCATGGATCTGCTGGAAAGCACCCAGACCCAAAGCGATTTCCCGGAGCGGGATTACTGCATGGTGGTCCTGTTCCTGAACTGCGGCATGCGTCTGTCGGAGCTTGTGGGCATGGACCTGGATGACATTGATCTGGAACAGCGGCAGATCCGGCTGTTCGGCAAGGGCCACAAAGAGCGCATGGTGTATCTGAACGATGCCTGCGTGGAAGCACTGCAGCTTTACCTGAACAAGCGCAATGTGATGGAAGGTCTTTCGCCAAAAGAACGTGCCGTGTTCGTGACCCGGCGGCGCAAGGAGCGCATTTCCAACCGGCGGGTGGAGCAGCTGGTGACCGGAGCTATGAAAGCAGCCGGACTGAAAGGTTTTTCCACCCACAAACTGCGCCATACGGCTGCAACGCTGATGTACCAGACCGGCAATGTGGACATCCTGACCTTGAAGCAGCTGCTGGGCCACAGCAGTGTTGGCACAACGCAAATTTATACGCACCTGCAGGAATTTCAGGTGCGTGCCGCCATCGAGGAAAACCCGCTGGGCAAAGCGTCCCGCAAAAAGCCCGGCAAAGCAGCCTTGGATACAACAGAAGCTGAAACAGGGGAGAGCAGGGAAGAATTGCCTGGCAGCACTGCCGAAGCCACAGAAAATAGCGCAACTGCGGAAGATTCTTCTGCACCCATGGCAGCCTTTGATGGCTCTGCAAAAGAGGGTTTCGGACTGGACACCGAGACGCTCGAAGCAAATTCGGACGCAGATACGGAAAAGTAATTGAAATATGGTTTGTCAGGCACCTTATGATCTCAGAATCAAAAGGTGCTTTTTTGTTTGCTCTGTGAATAAATTAACGAGGGTTGCAGAACACAACAGGAATCAACCACAGTGCCTGTTGGTTTTCCGGCTGACGGAGATTCTATAATTCTATAAAGGAGCGTTTGCAGAACGGCTGCAGCTGGGCATTGTCGGCACAATCAAAAAAAGTCTGTGCAGAGCGAAATCGGTGCTTTAAAAGATACCCACGAAAATGTCAACCGGAATGCAGCCAACGATTTGATTCGTCATGACCAAATGGTCGTGCACAGAAAAATAAAAAGATTGGAACGGTCTTAAAAGCAAATATAAATAATGACTGGCAAACAACGAGTGCCGGACAAAAAAAGATTGTAAAGACTGTGCAGCCCGAAGAATGCGAATGACGCGAACGCAAGAATCAAATCACAAAAGTAAAATATAAAACAGTAAAAACAGATAAATTGCAGCAAAACCCGCAAAACGCGGTTTGGGCGGTCGGAACGCCGGCGGGACGCCAAAAGAGCCAAAATCTGGAAAAGAGGGCTTTTTTACTTCCCTCTGTTTCACATAACGTGCATTATACGAAAATACATATCCTAAAAATCAGGACCTTCCCTTCACGCAGGTTTCTGCGATCCGGAGGCCCTGATGACTTGGGTTGCGGCATTTTAATTTTTGGCACAGGAAACGTCTCTTCCCCGTTTTGAGAATCATTGGTTTGCATCCGGCAGCGGCGTGGTGCCAAAATATGCACAGATGGCCTCGTAGTAAATACGCGCAGTTCGTTTGCAGCCCTGTTCGCTGCCAAAGCGTTCCACATCATCCGCATTGGTCACAAAGCATTGTTCCGCCAGCACGGCCGGACAGTTTACATCTTCCAGCAGTGTGAAGCTCCGTTCTGCACGCACTTCGGTATGGGTGCTCTCCACCAGCTGCTTCTGATCATTTTCCAGATAATAAATGTAACGGATGCCGCCGCGCCCACGCAGGCGCGCTCCGGCGTTCTGCATCCCCTCTGCCAATTTCTGAGCAAAGTAATAACTCTCCGCATGCCATGTGCGCCCCGGCACAGATGGATAGCACTCAAAGCCGGCTGCACTGGAACCGTTTGCGGCGGAGTTTCCGTGAATGGAAAGCAGCAACTGTGGGGCCTGCGCATTGGCGGCGGCTGCCCGCTCGGCAGGCGTTGCGGTCTGATCAAAGGCATCCCGCGTCCGGAGCGGAATGTAATTCGGGTCCTGCTCCAGCCATGCAAGCAGCACGGAGGCCGTGGCGGCCGTCATGTCTTTTTCTTCCACCACTCCCCTTGCGCCCGGGTCGTTGCCGCCATGCCCGGCATCAATGGCTACACGATACGGCGGGTCGCCCACCTGCGGCCGAAACGCCTCTCCGGATGCAGAGACACTTCCCTGCTCTTGTGAAGAAACTCGCAATGCTTCTCGCCAGAGAAACGCCGAAAAAACAAATGCAAGCACACAGAAACAGAGTGTGAGGGCCGTGTGGAGAAAAGAACTCTCCTTCCGTTTCGCTCTTCGCTTCTTTTTCTGGTGTGTGGGCTTGCGACGTTCTGCCATGATATGTACTTCCTGTCCAGATAAACTTCCTATAATAATACGAGTATACTCGGCTTTTTTCTGCAGTGCAAGCAAAAAGCCTGCCCGTGAGCAGCGGGCAGGCTTTGAAATGACCCCTTATTTCAGCTCCACGACGGTCACGCCGCTTTCGCCTTCGCCGTAACGGCCCAGACGGAAGCTTTTGACCATGCGGTTGCCGCGCAGGTGCTTGTGGATGGCGGTGCGCAGTGCGCCGGTGCCATTGCCGTGGATCAGGTAGACTACGGTCTGGCCGTTCAGAATGGCGCGGTCGATGAAGGAATCCACCTCTGGCAAGGCCTCGTCCACGGTCAATCCCAGCAGATTGCACTCCATTTTGGCGCTGCGGTGCACCCGCTCCACGCGGCCATTCGGACGGTTTGCGTCGCCGGTCAGGCGGGAATACCGCTGCTGTGCCTTGGTCTGCGGTTTCGGGTCCTTGACCAGCTTTTCCGGCTGTTTGAGCCCCTTGAGCGGGACCTTGGTCTTGATGATGCCGGCCCGTACCAGAACATCCCCGTTCTTGTCCGGCAGCGAAAGCACCGTGGCCAGCTGGTTGAGCTCTGCAATGCAGACCTCCTGCCCTACCTTGACCTCTTTCAGCGGCACAAATTCCTTGACCGGATTGTGCACCACCTCGGTGCCCATAAACAGCTTTTCGGATTCCTTTTTGGCAATCTCACGGGCACGCTGGGCTTTCTGCTGGGTGCTCAGGCGCTCGTCCTTCTGCAGCTGACGCAGTTCGTCGGTCAGCGCATAGGCCTGGCTTTCCACCTGCTGGGCCAGCGCACGGGCTTTGGCGCGGGCCGCTTCCAGCTCGTTTTCGCCCTGCTGGATCAGTTCATCCCGCTTTTTCTGGGCAGCCTCCAGCTGGTGGGATGCCTCGTTCTTCAGCTCTTCCACCTCGTGCTGGCTTTCCTTCAGCTGCAATTTCAGATCATCCAACTGACCCAGAACGGCATCCAGCCGCTTATCCTCGGCCGACAGATGCTGCTGCGCTGCCTCAATGACCCGCTCCGGGATGCCAAGCTTCTCACTGATGAGGAATGCGTTGGACTTGCCCGGCACGCCGACGCTCAGCTTATAGGTTGGGCGCAGCGTTTCCAGATCGAATTCGCAGCTGGCGTTCACGACGCCCTTGGTCTCCAGTGCGAACACCTTGAGCTCTGCATAGTGGGTGGTGGCCATCAGCAGCACGCCGCGGCGGCGCAGTTCTTCAATGATGGCCACAGCCAGCGCGGCACCCTCGGCAGGGTCGGTACCGGCACCCAGCTCGTCCAGCAGCACAAGGGTGTGCGGCATGGCCAGCTCCAGAATGCCGGTGATCTTTTTCATATGGCCGGAGAAGGTGGAAAGGCTCTGCTCGATGCTCTGCTCATCGCCGATGTCCACGAGAAACTCATCGAACACGCAGACCTCGCTGCGCTCGTCGGCCGGGATCAGGAAACCACACTGTGCCATCGCGCACAGCAGACCGGCCGTTTTCAGGGTGACGGTCTTACCGCCGGTGTTCGGGCCGGTGATGATGAGCGAATCATATTCTTTGCCCAGTGCAATGTCCACCGGCACGCACTTCTGTGGGTCGATCAATGGGTGGCGTGCCCGGATCAGCGAGAAGGAATTGTCGGTGCGCACTGCAGGTTTGAATGCCTTGAGCTCCAGCGCCAGACGCGCCTTTGCCAGCAGGACATCAATGTCCAGCATGGCCTGATAGCTGTACTGGAACTGCGGCTCAATGGCTGCCACCTGTGCGGTAAAGGCTACCAGAATGCGCTCGATCTCCTGCGCTTCCTGGGCACGATACTGCAGGATGCGGGCATTGGCTTCCACGACAGCCTGCGGTTCCACAAACACCGTTGCACCGGTAGAGGAAACGTCATGGATGATGCCGCTCACTTCGCCGCGGTATTCGCTCTTGACCGGGACAACGTAGCGGCCGTTGCGCATGGAGACCACACTCTCCTGCAGATACTTGGAGGTGTCCATGTTGCGCACCATGCTTTCCAGACGGTCGCGGATGCTGTTTTCAGTCGCACGGATCTTCTTGCGCAGGTCGTTCAGGGTGCGGGAGGCCGTGTCGGCCATCGCATCCGGGGCAAGGATCGCACTGGAGATCTGCTGTTCCAGACCCGGCTCCGGGGACAACGCATAGAACAGATCATCGGTCGGGAGCATATCGTGCTCCGAAGAACCGTACCAGTTGGTCAGGTTCTGGAAGTTGCGCAAAGCACCGGCCACCATCAGCAGCTCGCCCATGGAAAGCACGCCGCCCTTGACCGCACGGGCGGCCAGCGCACTGACGCCCTCCACCCCGCCGAAACGGGGCGAACCGTTCTTAATCAGCAGCGTATTGATGGCATCCGTCTGCTCCAGCGCATAGCGCACCTCGTCCGGGTCACACTGCGGCTCAAGTGCCAGGAGCTTCGCCTTTGCTTCCTTACATACACAGCCCTCCGCAGCACGGGCGATGATCTTATCCAGTTCTAATGTTTTTAAGTAGCTTGTTTCCATAATATCCTTTTGCTCAGGGCAGCACCGTTTTTAAAAAGTCGTAGCTCTTCAGCGGCTTGTCCAGATGCGTTAGCGCATACTGCTCCGCTACGGCTGCCAGCTTTTCCAGGCTGCCCACAGAAATCTTGAACGAAAATATTTTTTTGTCCTCCACAAGGCAGATGTGCCGCAGTGCAAACAGTGCATTGCGATCTAGATTGCAGCGTTTCCCAGCCTTGGCCGCACAATCAGCACAGAGCAGATAGCCCTCCTGCACATCCAGATAAAAAGCATCGCCTGCGTCGTAGGTGCCGCAGTCGCGGCAGCACACCAACTGCGGCAGAAAGCCACACTCGCTCATGGTGCGAAGCTCAAAAACGGCCTTGATGGCCCGCAGGTCCGCCTTGTGCTCACTGATCATGTACAGGCAGTTCAGCAGCAGACGCAGTTCCCGCTCAGCTTCCTGTCCGGTGGGGGTCAACGCGGCAGCCATTTCGGCCAGATACATGGCCAGACTCATCCCCTCGATGGAGGAAGAAATGCCGTGAAAGACATTCTTGACGGCCGCTTCGCGCACAGTATACATGTTGCGCCCCGGCACCAGCGTGAATTCCGAATAGCAAAACAGCCCGCACGCGCTGAACAATTTGCTTTTCAGCCGCAGGCTGCTCTGTGCCGAAGCCGAGATTACCCCCAGCCCCGGGGTCAGGATCGTGAGGATCCGGTCCGATTCTTTATAGCGGGTCTCTTTCAACACCAGACCCAGTGTTACAAAGGTCTCCATGATCCGTGTCTCCTGCCGGATGCTCGTCCGGCATCTGTGTCTGTTTGTACTCCAGATAACGGAGAATGTTTCCCGTGCAGGCAAAGGCCTGCCAGCTTGTTTGCACGTCCATTGGCCGGGTCTCCTTTCCGGGCAGCGCCACTGCCGTCAGTGTTCTCTGGCGGCGGTGGCGTTATCCGAGGAAAACCCGCCCTGCATTGGAAAGGCTCAGCGGTTGCCGTTGTTCTGCTTGAAACCGAAATTGTTCAGCAGGAACTCGTTATCCCGCCAGTCCGACTTCACCTTGACCCAGCACTGCAGGTTCACGCGGCAGCCCAGAAACTCTTCGCAGTCGGCACGGGCCGCACTGGCGATCTTTTTCAGCATGGCGCCGCCCTTGCCGATGACCATGCCCTTGTGGCTTTCCCGCTCACAGTAAATGTTCACATCAATGTCGATGAGATCGGTGCCGGGGCGCTCCTTGAAGCGCTCCACGACCACCGCGATGCCGTGCGGGATCTCGTCGCGCATGAACAGCAGGGCCTTTTCACGGATGACCTCTGCCACCAGTTCCTTCTCCGGCATATCGGTGTAGGCATCATCATCAAAGTAATGGGGGCCTTCTACGGCGTAGCGGCTCAAGGCATCGAACAGCGTTTCACAGCCGTCCTCGTTGCGGACGCTGACCGTGTAGATGTCATCGAATACACCCAGCGCCTTCAGCTCTTCTTTGCGGGCTTCCAGGTCAGCGGCATCCTTGACAAGGTCTGTCTTATTGATGACGGCAATGGCCGGGCCGCCGCTGCTGCGCAGCATGTCCACCAGAACCATCTCGGATTCATTCAGGGCACC
>ERZ838577.118-NODE-118-length-131009-cov-12.950738_pt1 | contig 131009 bp, 113 predicted proteins | sample MGYA00519682_ERZ838577 | MGnify/ENA primary metagenome ERZ838577 (study PRJEB31850, sample SAMEA3708838) | human gut metagenome | biome: human gut; feature: human-associated habitat; material: faeces | place: China | collected 2014 ... | reverse complement strand
CGGATTAACTTTCTGTCCCATCTGATTACTTGTTTTCTACGGTTACCATTTTGTCTATTACGATCGTCACATGGTTCGAACGCTTGCGGATACGGTGTGCGCGACCCTGCGGAGCAGCCTGAATGCGCTTCAGCATGCGGCCGCCGTCCACGAATACCTCCTTCACGCAGAGCTTCGTGTCCTCCAGACGCTCCGATTCGTTCTTGGCCTCCCAGTTGGCGATCGCCGACTTGAGGAGCTTCTCCATACGGATCGAGGCCTCCTTCTTCGAGTAGCGGAGGATACCCAGCGCCTTGTTGATCTCCACGCCGCGGATGATGTCGGCCACCAGGCGCATCTTACGGGGAGAGGTCGGGCAGTCGCGCATGACGGCGATTGCCTTCTGCTTCTTTTCAGCCTTCAGTTTCTCGGCTCTATTTGCTTTTCTTGCACCCATTTTCTACCTATTTTTTCTTGTTACCTGCATGACCACGGAAGTTGCGCGTGGGAGCAAACTCGCCGAGTTTGTGTCCTACCATGTTCTCCGTCACATACACCGGGATGAATTTGTTTCCGTTGTGAACGGCGATCGTCTGACCCACGAAGTCAGGCGAGATCATACTTGCTCGTGACCATGTCTTGATTACCGACTTCTTGTTTCCTTCGGCCTGGGCCACCACTTTGGCCTCGAGCTTGGGGTCGATAAACGGTCCTTTTTTCAATGAACGGCTCATTATGTACTCTTTTTAATTATTTTTTCTTCTTGGAAATAATAAACTTCGAGGTCGTCTTCTTCGGATTACGCGTCTTGTAACCCTTGGCAAGCAGACCCTTGCGCGAACGCGGGTGACCGCCCGACGCACGACCTTCGCCACCGCCCATCGGGTGATCAACCGGGTTCATCACGACGCCGCGGTTGCGGGGACGACGGCCGCGCCAACGCTCACGACCGGCCTTGCCCGAGCTTTCGAGGCTGTGGTCGATATTCGACACGACACCCACCGTAGCGCGGCAAGTTACGAGTACCATACGAGTCTCGCCCGAAGGCAGCTTGATGATGGCGAATTTGCCCTCACGAGCCAGCAACTGGGCGTAGGAACCGGCCGAACGCGCCATGGCTGCGCCCTGACCGGGGTAGAGTTCGATGTTGTGGACGACCGTACCCAGGGGAATCTCGCTCAGGAAGAGCGTGTTTCCGACCTCGGGAGCGACACCTGCGCCGCTCACTACGGTCTGGCCCACCTGGAGGCCGTTCGGTGCGATGATATAGCTCTTCTCACCGTCGGCATACACCAGAAGTGCAATGCGTGCAGTACGATTGGGGTCGTACTCGATAGATTTTACAGTCGCAGGGATGCCATCCTTCGAGCGCTTGAAATCGACCAGACGGTACATCTGCTTGTGACCGCCGCCGATATAGCGTACCGTCATCTTGCCGACGTTGTTGCGGCCGCCCGTGCTCTTCTTGGGGCTGAGAAGCGATTTTTCCGGCGTCGATTTGGTGATCTCGTCGAACGTGCCGATAATCTTATGTCGCGTACCTGCGGTAACAGGTTTGAATTTTCTTACTGCCATCTTCGTTAGATATTACTGTAAAAATCTATCTTGTCTCCATCCTTCAAGGTGACGATCGCCTTCTTGAAGTTGTTAGCGCGGCCCTCGAGCAGACCCGCCTTCGTATAGCGGCTCTTGAGCTTACCCATGTAGTTCACGGTGTTCACGTCCGTTACGACGACGTTGTACATCTGCTCTACGGCATTGCGAATCTGCAGCTTGTTAGCCCTCACGTCAACGATAAAACCGTAGCGATTCAACTTTTCGCCCTGAATCGTCATTTTCTCGGTCAAAACCGGCTTAATAATAATGTCCATTGTAACTTTGCGTTTTTAAGCTAACATCGTATTCAAAACATTCTCGGCGCCCTCCACCATCACGATGGCCGATGCGTTCATCACGTCGTAGGTGCAGACGTTCTGAGCCAGCACGGGCTTCACGTACGGGAGGTTGCGGCACGACAACTGCACGTTCACGTTCGATTCCGGCAGTACGAGGAGTACCTTCTTGTCCGACACCTTCAGCGCCTCGGCCAGCGCCACGACCGACTTGGTCTTGGGGGCCTCCATCGAGATCGCCTCGACGACGCTGATCGCTCCGGCCTGCGCTTTGTAGGTCAGCGCGCTGCGGCGTGCCAGCTGCTTGAGCTTCTTGTTGAGCTTGAAGCTGTAGTCGCGGGGCTGGGGACCGAACACGCGGCCGCCGCCCGGGAAAAGCGGCGAGAGGATGCTGCCGCAGCGGGCGCCGCCCGTGCCTTTCTGACGCTTGAGCTTGCGCGTCGAACCGGCAACCTCGTTGCGCTGCTTCGACTTGTGCGTGCCCTGACGCTGATCGGCCAGATACTGCTTCACGTCGAGGTAGATAGCGTGGTCATTAGCCTCCACGCCGAAAACGGCGTCCGAAAGGACTACCTTACGTCCCGTTTCCTTTCCTTGTGTGTTCAATACAGCTAATTCCATACTACTTCTCAATTGTTAAATAAGCACCTTTTGCACCCGGAATCGAACCCTTCACGAGGATCAGGTTGCTCTCGGGAATAACCTTCAAAACCTTCAGGTTAAGCACCTTAACCTGCTCTCCGCCCATCTGGCCGGGCAGACGCTTGCCCTTGAAGACGCGCGACGGATAGGACGATGCGCCCAGCGAACCGGGCTTGCGCTGACGGTTGTGCTGGCCATGGGTCTGACCGCCCACGCCGCCGAAGCCGTGACGCTTCACGACGCCCTGGAAGCCTTTGCCTTTCGAAATCCCGGTCACGTCCACCCAGTCCTCCTCCGAGAAGAGGTCCACGGTCAGCGTGTCGCCGAGCGCCACTTCGGGCATCCCCTTGAACTCGGCCATCTTGCGCTTGGGGGTCGTGCCGGCTTTCTTGAAGTGACCTAACAAACTGCTGCTGGTGTGCTTTTCACTTTTCTCGTCATAGGCAATCTGAACCGCCTCGTAGGAGTCCTTCTCGACGGTTTTGATTTGCGTAACAACGCAGGGACCAGCCTCGATGACAGTGCATGGTATGTTCTTACCCTCGGCACTGTAAACGGAAGTCATTCCGATTTTCTTTCCAATAAGTCCTGACATTTGTTGTCAATTGTTTGTTATAAAATACTGAAAGTGATGTTTCTTCATCGCTCTCCCACCGATGCGCCGGCGACGGCGGCCGAGCCGCCGCGCCGCGCCGGTAAGGAATGCTCCCGGTCGCCGCAGCGGCCGGAGTTCGTCATGCTGCCGGATCAGACCTTGATCTCGACCTCGACACCCGAAGGAAGTTCGAGTTTCATCAACGCGTCGATCGTCTTGGGCGTGGACGAGTAGATGTCGAGAATGCGCTTGAAGGTGCAGAGCTGGAACTGCTCGCGGGCCTTCTTGTTCACGAAGGTCGAACGGTTCACCGTAAAGATCTGCTTGTGCGTGGGGAGGGGAACCGGACCGCTCACGACAGCGCCCGTGCTCTTCACGGTCTTCACAATCTTCTCGGCCGACTTGTCCACAAGATTGTGATCGAATGACTTTAACTTAATTCTAATCTTCTGGTTCATATGTTTGCTTATTCTATATCCTTACGTTTACCACTCGCTTTCTCGATGATCTCCTTGGCCAGGTTGGCGGGAACCTCCTCGAAGTGCGAGAACTCCATGGACGAGGTGGCGCGGCCCGACGAAATCGTGCGCAGCACGGTCACGTAGCCGAACATTTCCGACAGGGGGACCTTCGCCTTCACGACGCGCGCCGTACCTTTCGACTCCATGCCGGTAATCTGGCCGCGGCGCTTGTTCAGGTCGCCGATGATGTCGCCCATGTTCTCTTCGGGGGTCACGACCTCCACGGACATTACGGGCTCCAGAATCACCGAACCCGCCTTGGGAGCGGCATTGCGGTAACCGTTGCGGGCAGCGATCTCGAACGACAACTGGTCGGAGTCCACGGGGTGGAACGAACCGTCGAGCAGCGTGATCTTCATCGAGTCCATCGGATAGCCGGCCAGCGCACCGTTGGCCATGGCCGACTCGAAACCTTTCTGAACCGACGGGATGAACTCCTTGGGAATGTTGCCGCCCTTGACCTGATCCACGAACTCCAGACCCATCTTGCCGTCCTCGGCGGGACCGATCTCGAAGATGATGTCGGCGAACTTACCGCGGCCGCCGGTCTGCTTCTTGAAGACCTCGCGGTGCTGGACCGTCTTGGTGAGCGACTCCTTGTAGTTCACCTGCGGAGCGCCCTGGTTGATCTCCACGCCGAACTCGCGGCGCAGACGGTCCACGATGATGTCGAGGTGCAACTCGCCCATGCCGCTGATCACCGTCTGACCCGAATCCTCGTCGGTGTGCACCGTGAAGGTGGGGTCCTCTTCGGCCAGCTTCGCCAGCGCGATGCCGAGCTTGTCGAGGTCCTTCTGGGTCTTGGGCTCCACGGCCAGACCGATCACCGGTTCGGGGAAGGTCATCTGCTCGAGCACGATCGGAGCGTTCTCGGCGCAGAGCGTGTCGCCCGTGCGGATCTCCTTGAAACCTACGGCCGCGCAGATGTCGCCGGCGCCGACGGTCTCCATCGGGTTCTGCTTGTTGGCGTGCATCTGGTAGATGCGGCTGATACGCTCGCGCTTGCCGCTGCGTGCGTTGAGCACGTACGAACCGGCATCGAGCTTGCCCGAGTAAACGCGGACGAAAGCCAGACGTCCCACGAAGGGGTCGGTGGCGATCTTGAAGGCCAGGCCGCAGAAAGGATCCTCTTCCGAAGCGTGGCGGACCTCCTCCTGCTCGGTCTTGGGGTTCATGCCCGTCACGGCCGGAACGTCCAGCGGCGAAGGCAGGAACGCCATCACGTAGTCGAGCAGCTTCTGCACGCCCTTGTTGTGGAACGACGAACCGCAGAGCATCGGGACGATCTGCATGGAGATCGTGGCCTTGCGGATGGCTGCGAGCAGCTCGTCGGGCGTGATCGAATCGGGATCCTCGAAGAACTTCTCCATCAGCGCGTCGTCCGTAGCGGCGACCTCCTCGATGAGTTTGGCGCGCCACTCGGCGGCTTCGGCCTTCATCGCCTCGGGAATCTCGCGCAGCTCGAAGTTGTCGCGGACGGTCTTGTCGTCGAAATAGTAGATCGCGTTATTATATATAAGGTCTACCAGTCCCTCGAACTTGTCCTCGGCGCCGATAGGCAGTACGACCGGAAGGGCCGTAGCGCCGAAGTGCTCCTTGATCTGCGCGCAGACCGACAGGAAGTCGGCGCCCGTGCGGTCCATCTTATTGACGTAACCGATACGGGGAACGTTGTATTTGTCGGCCTGACGCCATACGGTCTCCGACTGCGGCTCCACGCCGCCCACGGCGCAGAACGTGGCGATCGCGCCGTCGAGCACGCGCAGCGAACGCTCCACCTCGACGGTGAAGTCCACGTGTCCCGGGGTGTCGATCAGGTTGATCTGGTACTGGTGGTCCTTGTACTGCCAGAAGGCCGTCGTGGCGGCCGAGGTGATCGTGATGCCGCGCTCCTGCTCCTGGACCATCCAGTCCATCGTAGCGCCGCCCTCGTGCACCTCGCCGATCTTGTGGGTCTTGCCCGTGTAGAAAAGGATTCGCTCGGACGTGGTGGTCTTACCGGCGTCGATGTGAGCCATGATGCCGATATTGCGAGTGTAATGTAAATCTCTGGTTGCCATCTTTCTGTCCCTGTTTTAGAATCTGAAGTGTGCGAATGCCTTGTTGGCCTCGGCCATGCGGTGCATCTCCTCTTTGCGCTTGAAGGCGGCACCCTGCTGGTTGTAGGCGTCCACGATCTCTGCTGCGAGCTTATCAGCCATCGTCTTGCCGGCGCGCTTGCGGGAATAGAGGACAAGGTTCTTCATGGAAATAGAAATCTTGCGCTCCGGACGAACCTCCATAGGAACCTGGAAGGTGGCGCCACCGATACGCTTCGACTTCACTTCGACCTGAGGAGTGATGTTCTCGAGGGCCTGTTTCCAGATTTCCAGCGGAGATTTATCAGCATCCTTCATCTTCTTGCCCACGATCTCGAGCGAGTCGTAGAAAATCGTGTAGGCAATACTCTTCTTACCATCCAGCATAAGGTTGTTCACGAAACGGGTCACGGCCACGTCTCCGAACTTCGGATCCGGAAGTAGAATTCGCTTCTTTGGCTTAGCTTTTCTCATTGCTATTTAAATGTGCTTCTTGTTAAATGGTTCTCGATTGACTATTTGCCCGCCTTGGGACGCTTGGCGCCGTACTTCGAACGACGCTGACGGCGACCGTCCACGCCGGCCGAGTCGAGCGCGCCGCGCACGAGGTGATAACGCACGCCGGGGAGGTCCTTCACACGGCCGCCGCGGACGAGCACGATCGAGTGCTCCTGCAGGTTGTGGCCCTCGCCGGGGATGTAGGCATTGACCTCCTTGCCGTTGGTCAGACGAACACGCGCCACCTTACGCATAGCCGAGTTAGGCTTCTTCGGGGTCGTCGTGTACACACGGGTACAAACGCCGCGACGCTGGGGACACGCTGCGAGTGCCGGGGACTTCGACTTATCCTCCATGCTCACTCGACCGTTTCTCACTAACTGTTGAATAGTTGGCATTTCTTAAACTGTCCTTTAAGTTGTTAAAAAATCTATTTCCATTGTCCAAAATGGACTGCAAAGGTACGCAATTTTTTGGAAATACAATATATATGCGGCTCTTTTTTCGCGTTTTCACGGGTTTTCGCGCTGCTTACGATTCTTTTTATTTATAATTTTGAAAAACATATAAACAAATCATTATATATAAAACCGTAACGGGCTCGATTCCAAAGCATTGACCCGCACAGGCAAAAAAAGGGCCGGAGCCTTCCGGAAGGCTCCGGCCCGACAGGGCAATCCGCTGCGGATCACTTCTTTTCGCAGCCGCACTCGGAGGAGGCCACCAGCATCCAGACCAGCTTTTCCTGCTCCCTCAGGTAGTCGCTCATCAGGGCTGCGGTTCCCTCGTCTCCGGCCTCCGAAGCCTGCGCGAGCAGCTTGCGCTCCTCGCCGATCAGGTGGCCGTAACTCTCCAGCACCAGCTTCACCGCCTCGTCCGAGCACGAGATGCCCGAGACCTCCTTCAGACGGGCCGACCGCAGGTACTCGCTGAACCGGTTCTCGGGAACCTCCCCGAGCATCAGGATCCGCTCGGCCAGTTCGTCGGCCTTTTCGGAAACGTCGTCATACAGCTCCTCGAATTTGGCGTGCAGCACGAAGAAGCCGTGTCCCTTGATGTTCCAGTGCAGTCCGCGCAGGTTCGAATAGAAAATCTGATAGTCGGCCAGAAGCTGCTTCAGCGAAGCGGCCACACCCTTGGCCGCGGATGCATCGAGATGCAAAAAATCCATTGTTTTCATAATCGTAATCGGTATTGGTTAATAAATTTTACAAATATTGTTTCTAATTTTCATAGACAAAGATAATACTAATATTCCGGCTTGTCAAATCTTTATTTTTTATATGCCAATAGGTTAAGCCTATATCCGGAGCGAACGGGGAGCAAATACCGCGCCGGAGCATCCGGAAAGGCCGCCTTTTCCCGGCCGGGCCGGACAGCGGCACGTGCGGCAAACCGGAAAAACGGGAGGTTTCCGGCGCGGAATCCGAAAAGTTTTCCTTAATTTTGCGGGAAATTCGGCAATAAATCGAAACCAGATATGGAGTACAATTTCAAGGAGATCGAATCCCGGTGGCAGCAGCGCTGGAGAGAGAACAAGACCTACCGCGTCGAAACGGACCCCTCGCGGCCCAAATTCTACGTCCTCGACATGTTTCCCTATCCTTCGGGAGCGGGCCTGCACGTCGGGCATCCGCTGGGCTACATCGCCTCGGACATCTATTCGCGCTACAAACGCCTCAAGGGATTCAACGTCCTGCACCCGATGGGTTACGACGCGTTCGGTCTTCCGGCCGAGCAGTACGCCATCCAGACGGGACAGCACCCGGCCGTGACGACCGAGCGCAACATCGCCCGCTACCGCGAGCAGCTCGACAAGATCGGCTTCTCGTTCGACTGGGACCGCGAGGTGCGCACGTGCGATCCGAAGTACTACAAGTGGACGCAGTGGGCCTTCCTCAAAATGTTCGCCTCCTACTACTGCAACGACAGGCAGCAGGCGCGTCCGATCGAGGAGCTGAAGGCCGCCTTCGCCGCATCGGGGACCGAGGGGCTGAACGTCGCCTGCACGACCGAAATGCGTTTCACGGCCGCGGAGTGGAACGCCTGGGACGAGGTGCGGCGCGAGCAGGTGCTGCAAAACTACCGTCTGGCCTACCGAGCCGACACGATGGTGAACTGGTGTCCGAAGCTGGGCACGGTGCTGGCCAACGACGAGGTGCGCGACGGACTGTCGGTGCGCGGAGGCTATCCCGTGGAGCAGAAGCGCATGAAGCAATGGCTGCTCCGCGTGACGGCCTACGCCCAGCGGATGCTCGACGGGCTGGAGGGGCTCGAATGGAGCGACTCGCTCAAGGAGATCCAGCGCAACTGGATCGGCCGTTCGGTCGGCGCGCAGGTCTTCTTCGACATCCAGGGTTCGGACCGCAAGCTCGAAATCTTCACCACGCGTCCCGACACGATCTTCGGCGTGACGTTCATGGTCATCGCCCCCGAACACGAGTGGGTCGGCGAGCTCACCACGCCCGAAAACCGGGACGCCGTCGAACGGTACATCGCCGAGGCGCGGAAGCGCTCGGAGCGCGAGCGCATCGCCGAGACGCGGCGCGTGAGCGGCGTGGCGACGGGCTCCTGCGCGGTGAATCCCTTCACCGGGAAAGCCATTCCGATCTACGTCTCGGACTACGTGCTGGCCGGTTACGGCACGGGGGCCATCATGGCCGTCCCGGCGCACGACTCGCGCGACTGGGCCTTCGCGCGCCACTTCGGGCTGGAGGTGATCCCGGTGGTCGAAGGCGGCGACGTCGAGAAGGAGTCCTACGACGCCAAGGCCGGCCGGATGATCAACTCGGGATTCCTCGACGGCAAGGAGGTCAAGGAGGCCATCGCGCTGATGTTCGACGAGGTGGAGCGGCGCGGTCTGGGCAAACGCCTGGTCAATTACCGGCTGCGCGACGCCATCTTCTCGCGCCAGCGCTACTGGGGCGAGCCGTTCCCGATCTATTACAGGGACGACGTGGCTCGTCCGCTCGCGGAAGACGCGCTGCCGCTCGAGTTGCCCCCGATCGAGGATTTCGGACCCACGGCCGAGGGCGAACCGCCGCTGGCCCGCGCGAAGGGGTGGCGCACCCCCGACGGGTATCCCTACGAGCTCTCGACGATGCCCGGGTTCGCCGGCTCGTCGGCCTACTACCTGCGCTACATGGACCCGCACAACGACGAGGCGCTCGTCGGCAGGGAGGCCGACGAATACTGGCGCAGCGTCGATCTCTACGTCGGCGGCATCGAGCACGCCACGGGCCACCTCATGTATTCGCGTTTCTGGAACATGTTCCTCTACGACCTGGGATACGTCTGCGAGCCGGAACCGTTCCGCAAACTCGTCAATCAGGGCATGATCCAGGGCCGTTCGAACTTCGTCTATCGCGTCGTGGGGACCAACAAGTTCGTATCGTTCGGGCTCAAGGAGCAATACGAGACGCAGGAGATCCACGTGGACGTGAACATCGTGAAGAACGACATCCTGGACCAGGAGGCCTTCCGCCGCTGGATGCCCGACTTCCGGGACGCGGAGTTCATCCTCGAAGACGGCAGATACGTCTGCGGCTGGGCCGTCGAGAAAATGTCGAAATCCATGTACAACGTCGTGAATCCCGACTACATCGTGGAGAACTACGGCGCCGACACGCTGCGCATGTACGAAATGTTCCTCGGGCCGCTCGAACAGTCGAAGCCCTGGGACACGAACGGCATCGACGGCGTGCACAAATTCCTGCGCCGCTTCTGGAGGCTGTTCTTCGACCGCGACGGGAAACTGGCCGTGACCGGCGACGCGGCGACCGAAAAGGAGCTGCGCACGCTGCACAAGACGATCCGCAAGGTGACCGACGACATCGAGAACTTCTCGTTCAACACCTCCGTCGCGGCCTTCATGATCTGCCTCAACGAGCTGGGCGACTGCTCCAAGCGCGAGGTGCTCGAACCCCTCACGGTGCTCATCGCGCCCTTCGCGCCGCACATCGCCGAGGAACTCTGGTCGCGGCTGGGCAACGCCGGCTCGGTCTGCGACGCCGCCTATCCCGTCTGCGACGAGAAGTACCTGAAGCAAAACGCCTTCGAATACCCCGTTTCGATCAACGGCAAACTCCGCTTCAAAAAGGAGTACGCCGCGTCGATGACCCCGGCCGAAATCCAGGCCGACGTCGTCGCCGCCCCCGAGGCGCAGAAATGGATCGAGGGCCGCACGCCGAAAAAGGTGATCGTCGTGCCGGGCAAGATCATCAACATCGTCATCTGACCCGTCCACGCACGCCAGACCGTCCGGCAAATCTTCCGGCCCCGGGACTCCGCCGTGCGGCGGAGACGAAGGAGGCGCGGTCCGATCTGCCGGACGGTCCGTTCACGGAATCCCGCCCGAAAACGCATATCCCCATGAAACGCATCCTCGCACTGCTCGCCGCATCGCTGCTCTTCATCGCCCCGGCCGCCGCACAGCGGCACGGCGAAGCCGCGGTGCTCAAAATCTGGGACAACCGCACGGCTCCCCACTCGAACGGCATCGCCTCCCCCGAGCGGGAGCCCGAACCGGACCGGATCGAGAACGTCTCGGCTGCCGAGCTTTACGTATTCCCGGCCGACAGCGTCCGCGACCGGGGGCTGGCCGTGGTGATCTGCCCCGGCGGCGGATACATGAAACTCTGCATGGACTACGAAGGGTACGACGCGGCCCGGTGGTTCGCCGCCAACGGCGTCACGGCCGCCGTGCTCAAATACCGTCTGCCGGAAGGCCATCCCGAAGTGCCGCTCGAAGACGCCGTGCAGGCGCTGCGCATCATGGCAGGGCTCGAAGCGGGCGCCACGGGCTACACCGCGGACCGCGTGGGAATCGCCGGTTTTTCGGCCGGCGGTCACCTCGCGGCGGCCGTCTCGACGCTGGGCACGTTCAAACCCGCCTTTTCGATCCTCTTCTACCCCGTGACCGGGGACGGGGAGTCGCCCGGCTGCCGGATCACCTTCGACCGCCTGCTGGGCGGCCGGCGCACGGATGCCGCCGTCGCGGCGGCCTGGTCGCCGTCGCGGCAGGTCACCGCCGAAACCCCTCCCGCGCTGCTGTTCCACTCCGACGACGACGCGACCGTCCCGCCCTCAAACAGCACGGCCTACTACGACGCCCTGAAACGGCACGGCATCGAGGCCTCGCTGCACATCTACCCCTCGGGCGGACACGGCTGGGGCCTGCTCGGCTCCTTCCCCTACCGGGAGACATGGCAGCGCGCCGTACTCGACTGGCTCGACCGCCTCTGCGCCGTCCCGGACGGGGAGCGCCGCCGCTGAAAAGCGGAACGGGGCATTGCCGTTTGCCGAATATTGCCTATCTTTGCGCAAATAAACGACCCGCAACGGGAGCCGCCGCCGGTCTAACCGGACGCACGCCCCTCTTGCCGCAAAATCGAAGGCTATGGCAGACAACACCATCCTGAACCGTCTCGACGGTTTGAAACTCAAATACGAGGAGACCGGACAGAAACTCACCGACCCGGAGGTGATCGCCGACGTCAAGCAGTTCGTCCAGCTCACCAAGGAGTACAAGGAGCTCGAACCGATCATCGAGACCTCGGAGCGCTACCGCACGGCGGTCGCCAACCTCGCCGAGGCGAAGGATACGTTCGCCAACGACAAGGACGAGGAGATGCGCGAAATGGCCCGCGAGATGATCGCGGAGCTGGAGCCGCAGATCGCACAGCTGGAGGAGCAGATCAAACTGCTGCTCATCCCGAAGGACCCGCAGGACTCGAAGAACGCCATCGTGGAGATCCGCGGCGGCACGGGCGGCGACGAGGCGGCGATCTTCGCCGGCGACCTGCTGCGCATGTACGCCAAATACATCGAATCGAAGGGATGGCGCTACGAGATCACCTCCTCCTCGGAGGGCGCCGCGGGCGGCTACAAGGAGGTGGTGATGAAGGTCACGGGACAGAACGTCTACGGAACGCTCAAGTACGAATCGGGCGTGCACCGCGTGCAGCGCGTGCCGCAGACCGAGACGCAGGGCCGCGTGCACACCTCGGCCGCATCGGTGGCCGTGCTGCCCGAAGCCGAGGAGTTCGACGTCGAGATCTCGATGAACGACATCCGCAAGGACATCTTCTGCGCCTCGGGACCGGGCGGGCAGTCGGTCAATACGACCTACTCGGCCATCCGCCTGACGCACATCCCGACGGGAATCGTCGTACAGTGCCAGGACCAGAAGTCGCAGCTCAAGAACTTCGACAAGGCATTCGAGGAGCTGCGCACGCGCGTCTTCAACCTCGAATACTCGAAATACCTCGACGAAATCGCCTCGAAGCGCAAGACGATGGTCTCGACGGGCGACCGCTCGGCCAAGATCCGCACCTACAACTACCCGCAGGGACGCATCACGGACCACCGCATCAACTATACGATCTACAACCTTGCGGCCTTCATGGACGGCGACATCCAGGACTGCATCGACCACCTGATCGTGGCCGAGAACGCCGAGCGCCTGAAGGAGAGCGAACTCTGACCCCCGGGCGATGGCTCTTCCCGACCGTTTCGCCGCCGAGGTCCGCGCCGTCGTCGCGCAGATTCCCCGTGGCTGCGTGGCGACCTACGGACAGATCGCACGGCTCGTGGGAATGCCCGGCTACGCCCGCCATGTGGGGCATGTGCTGGCGGCCGCCCCGGAGGGCGTTCCCTGCCACCGCGTGGTGAACGCCGCGGGCCGCACGGCTCCCGGGTGGGACGCCCAGCGGACGCTGCTCGAAGCCGAGGGCGTCCGGTTCCGCCCCAACGGATGCGCCGACCTCGCCCGTTCGGGATGGGATGCGCTGAGCGGACTGTCCGGCGAAAGAGAGAAACCCCGACGACGGAGCGGGAACACCCGTGCAGGGCAATATTCGCCCCTCCGCACCCGTTCTGCCGAAAACGAACGACCATGAAAAGATACGCACTCACCCTGTTCGCGCTTCTCGGCTCCGCCCTCCTGCCGGCCGCGGCGCAAAAGCCGCTCTACATCGTGAACGGCCGGGAGACGGAGGAGATCGCCTCGATTCCGCCCGAGGACATCGAGCGGGTCGAAACGCTTCCGGCCGACGAGGAGACCATCGCCCGCTACGGCCTCCGCGCGTCGAACGGGGTGCTTCTCGTCACGCTCCGCTACGACAGTCCCGCGGTGTTCCCCTCCGACTCGACCTTCGGGCGCTACATCGCCCGGCGCGTCGAGTGGCCCGACGACGAACCCGCGGCACGCGTCGTGCTGCGCTACAAGATCACCCCCGAGGGGCGCACGGTCGTCGATCAGGAGCTGGAGGTGACCGACAAACGGCTCCGGCGGCGCGTGCTGAAGGCGCTCGGGGAGGCGCCGCTCTGGCAGCCGGCCCGCAAGAACGGCGTGCCCGTCGAAAGCGAAGGGGTGCTGCGCATCCAGCTTCCCGAAGGCAAGCGCATCCCCCGACAGGCGGAGCTGGTGTTCCGGTAGGCCGCCCGAAAAACGAAGAAACAACGATTCCGCATGAGAACGAACTCCCTATCGGCCTGGATTCTGGCCGTCCGCCCGTACAGCCTGGGCAACTCGGTCATCCTCGTCCTCGTCGCCTCGGCGATGGCCTGGACCGACGGCGGTTTCCGTCCGGGACCGGCCGCGCTCTGCCTCGCGTTCGCCCTGCTGATGCAATGCACGGCCAATCTGGTGAACGACCTCTGGGACTTCCTCAAAGGGGCCGACCGTCCCGACCGTCTCGGTCCCGACCGGGCCTTCGCCAAAGGCTATATCACCCTGCCGGCCATGAAGGCGGGCATCGCGGGTTTTACTCTCGCGGCCTGCGCGGCGGGTGCGGGCATTCTCTGCCTCACGCACGGAAGGCTGCCCTACGGAGGCTGGGAGCTCGTCGCCGTGGGGCTGGCTTGCGTCGTCTTCGCCTACTTCTACACCGCCGGCCCGTGGCCGCTGGCCTATCACGGGCTGGGCGATGCGGCGGTCGTGCTCTTCTTCGGACTGATTCCCGTCGGGTTCACCTACTACGTGCAGACCGGACAGTGGACGGCGGAGGTCACTCTCGTCGCGCTGGCCTGCGGATTGGTGATCGACACGATGCTCATGCTCAACAACTTCCGCGACCGCGAGGAGGACGCCCGCTGCGGCAAGCGCACGATCGTCGTCCTCACCTGCGCCGCCGTCGGCCGCTGGGGCTACCTGCTGCTGGGACTGGTTCCCGCAGCCCTCTGTCTCACGCTGCTCGCCGCGGGCCGCACGTGGGCGGCCCTGCTGCCGCTCCTCTACGCCGCGGCGCACACGGCCACGTGGCGCAAGATGGTGCGCATCGACCACGGCGAGGAGCTGAACGTCTGCCTGGGCGAGACGGCGCGCAACATCCTCCTCTTCGGAGCATCGCTCACAATCGGCATCCTGCTCGGCTGACCATGGCGGAAGAACGGCATATCACCCTCCGCGAGCTGCAACGGCTCGTCAGGCAGACCCTCGAGGAGCGCTTCGCGCTGCCCGTATGGGTCAGCGCCGAGATTTCGGAGATCAAGATCAACCGTTCGGGCCACTGCTACCTCGAACTCGTGGAGAAGGGCGGCGACAACGGCGTGCCCACGGCGCAGGCCCGCGCCGTCATCTGGCGCAGCCATTACCCCCGCATCGCGGGTTACTTCGAAGCCGAGACGGGGCAGCGGCTCGAAGCGGGCATTCAGATTCTCGCCCGCGTGCTGGTCACCTACCACGAAATATACGGTTTCTCGTTACAGATCACCGACATGGACCCTTCCTACACGCTGGGCGACATGGAACGGCAGCGGCAGCGGACCATCGCGCAGTTGCAGCGCGACGGGGTCTGGGACATGAACCGCGAGACACCGCTTCCGGCCGTCGTGCAGCGCGTGGCCGTGGTGTCGAGCGCCAACGCCGCAGGCTACCAGGACTTCTGCAAGGAGCTGGACAAAAGCCCCTACCGGTTCGCTCTGACGCTCTTCGACGCCTTCATGCAGGGTGCGGCCGCCGAGGAGTCGATCGTGGAGGCCCTCTGCGCCGTCGCCGCACGGCAGGAGGAGTTCGACGCCGTCGCGCTGATCCGCGGCGGCGGCTCGCGCAGCGACCTGAACTGCTTCAACGCCTACCGTCTCTGCTCCCATATCGCGCAGTTCCCGCTGCCCGTGGCGACGGGCATCGGCCACGACAAGGACACCAGCGTGGCGGACATGGTGGCCCATACGGCGCTCAAGACCCCGACGGCCGTGGCCGGGTGGCTCGTCGAACGGATGGCCGGGGCCGACGGACGGCTCGACGTCGCCGCCCTGCAACTCCACGACGCGACGACGGCCCTGCTGCACGCGTCGGAGGTGCGGCTCGAACGCCTCCGCGGCGAGCTGCGGCAGACGAGCGGAACGCTGCTCGCCCGGCAGACGGTCCGGCTGGAACACCTCGCGGCGACACTGCCCGAAGCCGCCCGCGGCTTTCTCGCCCGGCAGCTCCTGCGGCTCGACAACGCCGCGGAACTCGTCGCCGGACGCTCGCCCGAGCGGATCCTGCGGCTGGGCTTCGCCGTGGTCCGCAGCGGCGGCAGGGCCGTCGTGTCGGCCGGCGGCGTCGGCCCGGGCGACGCGCTGCGGATCGAAGTGGCGGACGGGACGATCGAAGCGACGGTAAAAAACACGAAGATATGGCAAAAAAAGAGCTGACCTACACCGAGGCGATGGCCGAGATCGAGAAGATTCTCGCCCGCCTGCGCAGCGAGGAGATGGACGTGGACGGCCTCGCGGCCGAAGTCAAACGCGCCACGGAGCTGATCGCCTCGTGCAAGGCGCGCCTGCGCAAAGCCGAGGAGAAGGTGAACAAGGTGCTGGAGTCATGAAAAAGGTGATCCGCTGGGCCCTCAACCACATCCCGCGCCCCGTGCTGCAACGGATCGCGGGATGGGCCGTGCCCGTGGCCGGGCTGTTCTACCGGGGCCGGGGCGCCGAGTGCCCCGTCTGCGGCGCGAAATACCGGAAATTCCTCCCCTACGGCTATGTGCGGCCGCGCCCCAACGCACTCTGCCCCCGCTGTCTCTCGCTGGAGCGCCACCGGCTGCTATGGCTCTATCTGACCCGCGAGACCGACCCGCTGAAAAGCCACCCCCGCACGCTGCACATCGCCCCGGAGGTCTGCATCATGCGCCACCTGAAACCCCACTTCGCGGCCCGGCCCGGCAGGTACGTCACGGCCGATCTCGAAAGCCCGCTCGCGGACCTGCATTTCGACGTGCAGCGGATTCCGCTCGCCGACAATTCGGTGGACGTCGTCCTCTGCAACCACCTGCTGGAACACGTGGCCGACGACCGCCGCGCCCTGCGCGAGCTGCACCGCATCCTGCGCCCCGGCGGGTGGGGCATCGTCCTCTCGCCCGTGGAACGCGATTACGAACGCACCTTCGAAAACGATTCGATCACCGATCCCGACGAGCGCACGCGCATCTTCGGCCAGTACGACCACCGGCGCATCTACGGCGCGGACTATACCGACCGGCTGCGCGAAGCGGGATTCGAGGCCGCGGACATCGACTACGCCGCCTCGCTTCCCGAAGAGGAACGCAGGCTCTACGCCCTGCCGGACGACCACATCTACGTGGTGTACAAGCACTAACCGAGAAAGAAAACGATTCCCGTGAAGTGGGCCGCCACCGCCAGGTCGATCAGCAGATGCCACACCAGATGGTGATAGCGGAACCCCTTGCAGGCATAGATCCCCGCCCCGAGCGTATAGAGCACGCCGCCGAGGGCGATGAGCGCCAGCAGCTCCGTCGAAGCGCGGCGGACGAACAGCGGAAGGAAAAGGAGAATGGCCCACCCCATCACCAGGTAGATCGTGAGGCTGACGGCCGGAATCGAACGGTGCGACAGCGACTTGTAGAAGATGCCGAACACCACCATCGCCCATTGCAGTCCGGCGATGAGAAGCCCCTGCCAGCCGCCGATGACCGAAAGCGCGACGGGCGTATAGCTTCCGGCGATGGCCACGTAGATGAAGATATGGTCGAGCACGTGGAACACCTCCTTGTGGCGCGAGGCGGGGCGCATCGCGTGGTAAAGCGTCGAGACGAGAAACATCAGGAAAACAGAGATCACGAAGACCGAAACCGAGAAGGCCGCCCGCACCCCCTCCGGATCGTGCGTGTAGGCCCATACGGCGGCGAACGGAAGGGCCGCGAGCATCGCGAGCGCCATGACGCCGTGCGACAATACGTTGGCGATCTCCTCGCCTGCGGTGGGGACGTAAACCGCTTTTTTCTTCTCCACGGGACAACGGATTGGTTCTGTGTGCCAAATTTATAAAATTTTTTTCATATCTTTGCCAACAAGGTTAAGAGGTTGGGTTCAATGGATTTCTCACGCTACGAAAATCTGCGCGCGCTCGTGCGCGCGAACTTCTCGGAGACGACGCAGCGCCTTGTGGACGAGGCGCTGGAGTATGCCGACGGGAAGCTCGCCGGCGTGTGCCGTTACGACGGGGCGCCGATGCTCGACCACGCCGCCGCCGTGGCGTCGATCGTCATTTCGGAAGTGGGCCTCGGACGCAACTCCGCCGTCTCGTCCATCCTGCACGACGTCGTGCGGCTGGCGCACAAGGAGCGCCCGGCAGACGAATTCCTCGCACTCACCGAAGAGATCCGGAACCGTTTCGGAGAACAGGTCGTGGGCATCACGATGGGGCTGGCGAACATCTCGGAGCTGAAGCTGAAGACCTCGAAGGAGCAGGCCGACAACTTCCGCGACCTGATCGTCAGCTACTCCGAGGACCCGCGCGTAATCCTCATCAAACTGGCCGACCGCCTCGAGGTGATGCGCTCGCTCGGCATCTTCCCGCACGAGAAATGGCGCAAGAAGAGCTGGGAGTCGATGAACCTCTACGCCCAGATCGCCCACAAGCTGGGTCTCTACGAAATCAAGAGCGAGCTGGAGGACATCGCCCTCAAATACCTCGAACCGAAGGACTACGAGCACATCATCACGAAACTCGAGGAGAGCGCCGAGGAGCGCCGCGCCTTCATCGCCCGCTTCCTCGTGCCGATCACCGAGCGGCTCGACCGCCTCGGCATGAAATACCACGTCAAGAGCCGCACGAAGTCGATCTTCTCGATCTGGTCGAAGATGCACAAGCAGCACGTGCCCTTCGAGGGCGTCTACGACATCTTCGCCATCCGCATCATCATCGACTGCCCGCACGAGGAGGAGAAGCGGCTCTGCTGGACGGTTTACTCCGTCGTGACGGACTTCTACACGCCCAATCCCAACCGCATGCGCGACTGGATTTCGATCCCCAAGTCGAACGGCTACGAGTCGCTGCACACCACCGTGTCGGCCGAAGGCCGCTGGGTCGAGGTGCAGATCCGCACCGAGCGCATGGACGCCGTGGCCGAGCGGGGCATCGCCGCGCACTGGCGCTACAAGGGCGTGGGACAGGGAGCGCAGACCAGCGAACAGTGGCTCGGCCGCCTGCGCGAACTGATGGAGGACACGACGCACTCGCTGGCGCAGCGTTTCGACGCCAAACCCGCCTCGGGCGAGATCTTCGTCTTCACCCCCAACGGCGACCTGCGCAAGCTGCCCGAAGGGGCCACGCTGCTCGACTTCGCCTTCGACATCCACACCAATCTGGGCTCGACCTGCTCGGGCGGCAAGGTGAACAACCGCGCCGTGTCGATCCGCGAACCGCTGCGCAACGGCGACATCGTGGAGATCCTGACGCAGAAGAACCAGACGCCCAAGGCCGACTGGCTCGCGTTCGTCGTCACGGCGAAGGCGCGCAACAAGATCAAGAGCTTCCTGCGCGAGGAGCAGGCCAAACATACGCGCATGGGGCGCGAGGAGCTGGAACGCAAACTCAAGAACTGGAAACTCCCGCTGACGATTGACGAGGCGGTGGGCTACCTCGCCCGCCACTTCAAGGTGCGCACGGGCACGGAGGTTTACGCCCTGATCGCCACGCAGAAGCTCGACTTCGGGACGATCAAGGAGCTCCTTTCGCGCCACCTCTCGGGCGAGGCCGAGGAGCAGCGGCGCGCCGCGGCGGCCGAGATCGAACGCCAGAAGGCCGCGCAGCAGGGCGCGAAGGAGCCGCCCGCCGCCTCGCAGGACGCGCTGGTGATCGACGACGACATCTCGAAGATACAGTACAAGCTGGCCCAATGCTGCAACCCGATCAAGGGCGACGAGGTTTTCGGTTTCGTGACGATCAATTCGGGCATCACGATCCACCGCACGGACTGCCCCAACGCCCGGCGGATGCGCGAGAACTACCCCTACCGCGTCGTCGAGGCGCGCTGGCGGCAGTCGGCCGAAGGGGCGTTCCGCGTCATGATCCGCATCGTGGCGGCCGACACGACGGGCATGGCCAACCACATCACGGAGGCCATCAGCCGCGACCTGAAGCTCAACATCCGCTCGATCAACTTCGCCGCGGCGCCGAACGGCTGCCTCGCGGGCACGGTGGCCGTCGAAGTGCCCGGCGCGGGCGTCGTGGACACGCTCGTGCACCACATCATGCGCATCAAGGGCGTGCAGCGGGCCTACCGCATCAACTGACACACAACTTTTTTCATTCACCCACAAACGATAAATGGATAACAGCACAATCAGCGTCGTTTTTGCCGACCCGACTCATGCGCACTACGCTCCGCGTATCTGCGAACTGATCTACGAGTCGGCACTGCAGCGGGGTACGGGCATCGCCAAGCGGTCGCCCGAGTATATCGCCGCGAAAATGACCGGTGGCAAGGCCGTCGTGGCGCTGGACGGGGAAAAACTGGTCGGGTTCAGCTATATCGAGTGCTGGGGTCACGGCGACTTCGTCGCCACCTCGGGACTGATCGTGGACCCCGAGTACCGGCACATGGGACTCGCGGAACAGATCAAACGACGAACCTTCGAGCTGGCCCGACGACGATTCCCCTATGCCAAGTTATTCAGTATCACCACGTCGCTTCCGGTCATGAAGCTCAACTCGCGCATGGGATACGTCCCGGTCACCTTTTCGGAGCTGACCGAGGACGAGGAGTTCTGGCAGGGATGCCAGGGATGCTGCAACTACGATATTTTGCAGCGCAACCACCGGCGCATGTGCCTCTGCACGGGCATGTTGTACGACCCGGCGAAGGAACCGCCCCGGAAGCAGTCGCGGCTGGCGCCCTACAGGATGTTTTTCCGGAACAAGGTAAAAAAACTGTTTCATCTGAAGTAAAAGCCAAAGTACGGCAACCGGCCGATCGGCAGGCGGTCATTCCCGGAATCATTTCGGGTGCGTCGCGACAGGCCCCTCCCGAAGGAGGGGTTTGGGATGGGGTCGGACTTGCAAACGCGGCCACAGGCCGCGACAACGGCCGGAGGATTTGCACTCCGGTGAACTAACGCGAACAACAACAAAGACAATATCATGGAAACCAAGAAAAAAGTGGTTCTGGCGTTCAGCGGCGGGCTGGACACCTCGTTTTGCGTGAAATACCTCTCGGAGGAGAAGGGATACGACGTCTACACGGCGATCGCCAACACGGGCGGCTTCTCGAAGGCCGAACTCGAAAAGATCGCGCAGCGCGCCGAAGAGCTCGGCGCCAGGGAGCACGCCACGCTCGACATCGAACAGGAGTACTACGAGAAGAGCATCCGCTACATGATCTTCGGCAACGTGCTGCGCAACGGGACCTATCCCATTTCGGTCAGCTCGGAGCGCATCTTCCAGGCCATCGCCATCATCGAGTACGCCAAGCGGATCGGCGCGGACGCCGTGGCCCACGGCTCGACCGGCGCAGGCAACGACCAGGTGCGCTTCGACCTGACGTTCCAGATTCTCGCCCCCGAGATCGAGATCATCACCCCGACGCGCGACATGACCCTGACGCGCGAATACGAAATCGAATACCTGCGCCGTCACGGCTTCACGGCCGACTTCAAGAAGATGGAGTACTCGATCAACAAGGGGTTGTGGGGCACGTCGATCGGCGGCAAGGAGACCCTGCATTCGGAGCAGACGCTCCCCGAGGAGGCCTATCCGAGCCAGATCGAGGCCGAGGGCGAGGAGCGGCTCACGATCGCGTTCGACCGGGGCGAGATCGCCGCGGTGAACGGCAAACCCTACGCCGATAAGGTGGAGGCCATCCGCGCCGTAGAGGCGATCGGCTCGCGCTACGGCATCGGCCGCGACATGCACATCGGCGACACGATCATCGGCATCAAGGGCCGCGTGGGCTTCGAGGCCGCCGCCCCCATGCTCATCATCGCCGCGCACAAGATGCTCGAGAAGCACACGCTCACCAAATGGCAGCTCTACTGGAAGGACCAGGTGGGCACGTGGTACGGCATGTTCCTCCACGAGGCGCAGTACCTCGAGCCCGTCATGCGCGACATCGAGGCGATGCTCCGCTCGTCGCAACGCAACGTCACGGGTACGGTGGAGCTGATCCTGCGGCCGCGCAATTACACGCTCGTGGGCGTGGAGTCCCCGTTCGACCTGATGAAGACCGATTTCGGCGAATACGGCGAAGTGAACAAGGCGTGGACGGCCGACGACGTGAAGGGCTTCACGAAGATTCTCGGCAACCAGATCAAGATCTACCACAACGTCCAGAAGCGCAACGGGAAATGATACGCGCCGGCATCATCGGAGGCGCCGGCTACACCGCCGGCGAACTCATCCGCCTTCTGGTCAATCACCCGCAGGCCGAAATCGTCTTCGTGCACAGCACCTCGAACGCGGGCAACCGCCTCTCGGAGGTCCACGGAGGGCTGGAAGGCGACACGGACATGCGTTTCTGCGACGACTTCGACCTCGGGGCGATCGACGTCCTGTTCCTCTGCTCGGCTCACGGAGAGAGCCGCAAGTGGCTCGCGGCGCACGACGTTCCGGCCGGCGTGCGGATCATCGACCTGGCGCAGGATTTCCGCGACGAGAGCGAAGGCTTCGTCTATGGACTGCCGGAGTGGCAGCGCGACCGCATCCGCACGGCGCGGCGCATCGCCAACCCGGGATGCTTCGCCACGGCCATCCAACTGGCACTGCTGCCGCTGGCCGCCGCGGGGTTGCTGCGCGACGAGGTGCACGTGACGGCCGTGACGGGATCGACGGGCGCCGGGGTGAAACCCTCGGCCACGACCCACTTCAGCTGGCGCACGGCGAACCTCTCGGTTTACAAGGCCTTCACGCACCAGCACCTGCTGGAGATCGGCCGCAACCTGCGGCGGATCGAACCGGCGTTCGACGCCGAAATCGACTTCGTGCCGATGCGCGGCGACTTCGCGCGGGGCATTCTCGCCAGCGTCTATACGCGGTGCACGCTGGAGAAGGCCGACGTGCGGAAACTCTACGCCGGCTACTACGCAACGGCCCCCTTCACGCACGTCACGGAACGCGGCGTGGACCTCAAGCAGGTCGTCAATACGAACAAGGCGCTGCTGCAGGTGGCCCGCCACGGCGACAAGCTGCACGTCGTCTCGGCGATCGACAACCTGCTCAAGGGCGCCTCGGGACAGGCCGTGGAGAACATGAACCTGCTGTTCGGACTGGACGAGCGGGAGGGGCTGCGGCTCAAAGCCTCCGCATTCTGAAACCCAAGCCGCCCCGGCGGCGAAAAACGAACGGAAACACATGGAACTTTTCAACGTATATTCCCTCTACCCCGTCGAACCGGTACGCGGCCGGGGCTGTTTCGTCTATGATACGGCCGGCACGGAATACCTCGACCTCTACGGCGGACACGCCGTGATCTCGATCGGCCATGCCCACCCGGACTACGTGCGGGCCGTCTCGGAGCAGGTCGCGCGTCTGGGCTTCTACTCCAATTCGGTGGAAAACCCGCTCCAGACCCGTCTGGCCGAGAAGCTGGGACGCATATCGGGCTATGCCGACTACAGCCTCTTCCTCTGCAACTCGGGGGCCGAAGCCAATGAGAACGCACTCAAGCTCGCCTCGTTCCACACGGGACGCGCGAAGGTGCTCTCCTTCACGAAGGCGTTCCACGGCCGCACGGCGGGCGCCGTGGCCGCCACGGACAACCCCGCGATCGCAGCGCCGTTCAACCGCACGCCGAACGTGGAGTTCGCGCCGCTGAACGACATCGGCGCCGTGCGCGAGAAACTCTCGACGCGAGAATTCGCCGCCGTGATCGTCGAAGGAATCCAGGGCGTCGCGGGCATCCACTGCCCGACGGACGACTTCCTGCGCGCCCTGCGCGAGGCGGCGACCGAAACGGGCACGCAGCTCATCCTGGACGAAATCCAGTCGGGCTACGGCCGCACGGGACGCTTCTTCGCCCACCAGCACGCCGGCATCCGCCCCGATCTCATCACCACGGCCAAAGGCATGGGCAACGGCTTCCCGATCGGCGGCGTGCTCATCGCGCCCCACTTCGAGGCGCGGCCGGGTCTGCTGGGCACCACCTTCGGCGGCAACCACCTCGCCTGCGCCGCGGCGATCGCCGTGCTGGACACGATCGAACGCGAACGGCTCGTGGAAAACGCCGCCGCGGTGGGCGAATACCTGCTCGGCGAGCTGCGGCGATTCACGACGCTCCGCGAGGTCCGGGGCCGCGGCCTGATGATCGGCATCGAAACCGACGGTCCGGGGGCCGAACTGCGCCGGCGGCTGCTCTTCGAGCGGCACGTCTTCACGGGCGGAGCGGGCGCCTCGACCGTCCGGCTGCTTCCGGCCCTCTGCCTCACGCGCGAGCTGGCCGACCGTTTCCTCGAATCGTTCCGCGGAATCGTCGGATAACCCAGAAAACAGAAGAAAACCATGAAGAAATTTACCTGCGTACAAGACATAGGCGACCTGCGCGAAGCCGTCGCCGAGGCGCTGGAGATCAAGCGCGACCGCTTCCAGTTCACGGGTCTGGGCCGCAACCGCACGCTGCTGATGCTCTTCTTCAATTCGAGCCTCCGCACGCGGCTCTCGACCCAGAAGGCGGCGATGAACCTGGGCATGAACGTCATGGTCCTCGACGTCACCCAGGGGGCCTGGAAACTCGAAACCGAGCGCGGCGTGGTGATGGACGGCGACAAGGCCGAGCACCTGCTCGAAGCCATCCCCGTCATGGGCTCCTACTGCGACGTGATCGGCGTGCGCTCCTTCGCCCGCTTCCGCGACAAGGCCGAGGACTACGAGGAGCGCATACTCGAACAGTTCATCCGCCACTCGGGCCGTCCGGTCTTCTCGATGGAGGCCGCCACACGTCACCCGTTGCAGAGCTTCGCCGATCTGATCACCATCGAGGAGCACAGGCGCGTCGAGCGCCCGAAGGTCGTGATGACCTGGGCGCCGCATCCCAACGCCCTGCCGCAGGCCGTGCCCAACTCCTTCGCCGAGTGGATGAACGCCGCGGACTACGACTTCGTCATCACCCATCCCGAGGGCTACGAGCTCGCCCCGGAGTTCGTGGGCCGCGCCCGCGTCGAGTACGACCAGCGCAAGGCCCTCGAAGGCGCCGACTTCGTCTATGCCAAGAACTGGGCCGCATGGGCCGACCCCAACTACGGGAAGGTGCTCTCGCGCGACCGTTCGTGGACGGTGGACGATGAGAAGATGGCTCTGACGAACGACGCCTTCTTCATGCACTGCCTGCCCGTGCGGCGCAACATGATCGTCACCGACTCGGTGATCGAATCGCCCCGCTCGCTGGTCATCCCCGAGGCGGCGAACCGCGAAATTTCGGCGCAGGTGGTACTCAAACGGCTGCTGGAGGGACTGCAATGACGGAACGGATCACGGTCGTGAAGATCGGCGGCAACGTCATAGACGACGCGGCGGCCCTCAAACGGTTTCTCGGCGAGTTCGCCGCCCTGCCCGGCGCGAAGATCCTGGTGCACGGCGGAGGCAAGCTGGCCACGCGGCTGGCCGAGCGGCTGGAGCTGGAGGTGCGGATGGTCGAAGGACGCCGCATCACCGACAAGGGAATGCTCGACGTGGTGACGATGGTCTACGCCGGGCTGGTGAACAAACAGATCGTCGCGGGACTTCAGGCCGCCGGATGCAACGCCATCGGACTGTCGGGCGCCGACGGCAACATCGTGACGGCCCGCCGCCGCGCACCGGAACCGGTCGATTTCGGTTTCGTGGGCGACATCGAGCGGGTCGATCACAAGCTGCTCGGGCGGCTGCTCGACGCGGGCCTCGTGCCCGTCTTCCCGGCCATCATGCACGACGGGCGGGGTACGCTGCTCAACTGCAATGCCGACAGCGTGGCCTCGGCCGTGGCGCTGGGCGCCGCACGCCTCGCGCCGACCGATCTCATATACTGCTTCGAGAAGCGCGGCGTGCTGCGCGACGCGGAGGACGAGGGCTCCGTAATCCGCGAGATCACCGCCGCGACCTATCCCCCGCTCAAGGCCGACGGCACGGTGTCGAAAGGGATGATCCCGAAGATCGAAAACGCCCTCCGGGCCGTCGAAAAGGGCGTGCGGAGCGTCACGATACGCAGCGCCGAACGCCTCGCCGACGACTCGGGCACGACGATACGCTGACCGGGCCGAACGCGGCCGCCCTGCGGCCGGACCGACCCGGGGAACAGCCGGAAAACAGAACGAAGAGAATGATGGATACGAGAACCGAAGAGGCCGTCGGACTGCTCCGGCGGCTCGTCGCCACGCCCTCCGTCTCGCGCGACGAGGCGCGCACGGGCGACCTGCTCCACGCCTTCCTCGCGGAGCGCGGTGCGGCTCCCGAACGGCTCCACAACAACGTATGGGCCCGTTCCGCCGGATTCGACCCCGCGCGGCCGACGCTGCTGCTGAACTCGCACCACGACACGGTGCGGCCCGCGGCTTCTTACACGCGCGATCCGTACGATCCGGCCGTCGAAGGCGACCGGCTGTACGGACTGGGCAGCAACGACGCCGGGGCATCGGTCGTCGCGCTCGCCGAGACGTTCCTCGCCTTCCGCTCGCGGCCGCTGCCCTTCAACCTCGTACTGGCCCTCACGGCCGAGGAGGAGTGCATGGGCGAACGCGGCATCCGCGCCCTGCTGCCCGTGCTGGGACCGATCGACATGGCGCTGGTGGGCGAACCGACCGGCATGCAGGCCGCCGCGGGAGAACGGGGGCTCGTGGTGCTCGACTGCACGGCCCGCGGCCGGAGCGGCCATGCGGCCCGCAACGAGGGGATCAACGCCCTCTACATCGCGCTCGACGACATCGCCCGCCTGCGGACATTCCGCTTCGAGCGGGAGTCGGCGCTGCTGGGGCCCGTCGGAATCGCCGTCACGCAGATCGAGGCGGGTACGCAGCACAACGTCGTGCCCGACGTCTGCCGCTTCGTCGCCGACATCCGCACGACGGACGCCTACACGAACGAGGAGACGGTCGAAATCCTCCGCCGCGCGATCCGTTCGGAAGCCGTGCCCCGCTCGACGCGCATCCGCGCCGCGGCCGTCGCGGACGACCATCCGCTCATGCGCGCCGCCCGCGCCGCCGGACGCCGGACATTCGTCTCGCCCACGACTTCGGACCGGACGCTGATGCCCTTCCCGGCGCTCAAGATGGGCCCGGGCGAATCGGAACGGTCGCACACGGCCGACGAATACGTGTGCCTTTCGGAGATCGCCGAAGGGATCGCCGTCTATGAAACCTACATCGAAAAATTAGCATCGGAACTATGAGCAGTACGAAACTTTGGGACAAGGGCTTCGAGCCGGACAGAATGATCGAGGAGTACACCGTGGGACAGGACCGCGAGCTGGACATGCGGCTGGCGCGCTACGACGTCGAAGGGTCGCTGGCGCATATCGCCATGCTCGAGAAGATCGGCCTGCTGACCCGCGAGGAGCTGGAGACGCTGACCGCGGGACTGCGGGAGATCGCCGCCGAAATCGAAGCCGGACGCTTCGAGATCGAACCCGGCACGGAGGACGTGCACTCCGAGGTGGAGCTGATGCTCACGCGGAGGCTCGGCGACGCAGGCAAGAAGATCCACTCGGGACGCTCGCGCAACGATCAGGTGCTGGTGGACCTCAAACTGTTCCTGCGCGACGAACTGCGGCAGATCGCCGGTGCGGTGCGCACGCTCTTCGACCGGCTGCAGGAGCTGAGCGAACGCCACAAGGAGGTGCTGATGCCGGGCTACACCCACCTCCAGATCGCCATGCCCTCGTCGTTCGGGCTTTGGTTCGGGGCCTACGCCGAAACGCTCGTGGACGACATGCGGCTGCTCGCCGCGGCGTGGCACATAGCCAACCAGAATCCGCTGGGATCGGCCGCCGGCTACGGCTCGTCGTTCCCGCTCGACCGCACGATGACCACGCGCCTCATGGGTTTCGAGGAGCTGCACTACAACGTCGTGGCGGCCCAGATGAGCCGCGGCAAGAGCGAACGGGCGGCGGCGGCGGCCATCGCGGCCATCGCGGCAACGGTCGGCCGCATGGCGATGGACCTCTGTCTCTTCATGAGCCAGAATTTCGGGTTCGTGTCGCTGCCCGACGAGCTGACCACCGGGTCGAGCATCATGCCCCACAAGAAGAATCCCGACGTCTTCGAGATCATGCGGGGCCGCTGCAACCGTCTCCAGGCGCTGCCCAACGAGATCGCCCTGCTGACGACGAACCTCCCCGCGGGATACCACCGCGACCTACAGCTCCTGAAAGACATCCTCTTCCCGGCCACGGATGAGATCCGGCGGACGCTCGGCATGTGCGACTTCATGCTCGCCCACCTGCGGGTGAACGGGCACATCCTCGACGACCGGAAATACGACTACCTGTTCACCGTCGAGGACGTGAACCGGCTGGTATTGCAGGGCGTGCCGTTCCGCGAGGCCTACCGGCAGGTGGGCATGGCCGTCCAGCGGGGCGAATACAGTCCCACGCGCGAGGTGCATCACACCCACGAGGGAAGCATCGGCAACCTCTGCACCGCCGAAATCCGCCGCAAGATGGAACGCGTGATGAAGGAGTTCGAAACCCCGGGCCTGTAACCCGGGGAGCGGAGACCGCACACTCCGCGGCTCGCTCTCCGCACACCTGCGCCGCACACTCCGCGGCCATTCTCCTCCGCAGCATACGAAAAACCCCGGACGGGACACGTTTCCGTATCTTCGTCCGGGGTGAATCGGTCCGGGTCCGGGCCATGCGCCCGGCCGGCAGCGGCGATGCCTACTTGATGCGCTCGTAGTATTCGCGCGTACGGGTATCGACGCGGATCTTGTCGCCCGTGTTGATGAACAGCGGCACGCGGATCGTGGCCCCCGTATTGACCGTCGCGGGCTTGAGCGAGTTGGTCGAAGCGGTGTCGCCCTTGACGCCCGGCTCGGTGTAGGTCACCTCCATGTCCACGATCGGGGGCAGTTCGGCCGAAAGCACGGTCTCCTTCTCGGTGTGGAACATGACCTCGACGATCTGGCCGTCGGCCATCAGGTCGTAGTTGTTTATCAGGTTCTTGTCGATGTTGATCTCCTCGAAGGTCTCCGTATGCATGAAGTGCATGCCCAGATCGTCCTCGTAGGTGAACTGGTAGGGACGGCGCTCGACACGCACGGGCTCGATCTTCACGCCGGCCGAGAAGGTGTTGTCCAGCACGCGGCCGTTCTCGAGGTTCTTGAGTTTCGTGCGAACGAAAGCGGGGCCCTTGCCCGGTTTCACATGCTGGAAATCGACGATCTGAAAGGTCTTGCCGTCCAGCTCGATGCACATGCCGATCTTGATGTCTGCGGTAGTTGCCATAACGTATTGTTTTTGATATTGAATTTCGCGGGGGCGAAGTTAGCAAAAAAAAAGCAATATTCCTATTTTTCTCCGCACCCGCATTCCGGCCGCCGTCCGGAACGCTCAAAGCTCTATCGCCTTGCACGTGAGCCCCATCTGACGAATCTTCTCCAGCGTGCGGGGCAGGGCGTAACGCATGTTGCGGAAAGCCTTCTCGCTGTCGTGGAACACGACGATGGCCCCCGGGGCGAGGTACTTCGTGACGTTCCGCAGGCAGGTCCTCGGCGAGAGTTTGCGGTTGTAGTCGCGCGAAATGATGTCCCACATGACCAGTTTGTAACGCTGCCCCAGCAGACGGGCCTGCGCCGGGGTGATACGCGCATAGGGAGGCCGGAACAGTTCGCTGTGGATCAGATCGTTGGCGAAATCCACGTCCTCCGTGTAACGTTCCAGGCTCATGCCCCATCCCTTCTGATGCGAATAGGTGTGGTTGCCCACCTTGTGTCCGGCGTCGAGAATCCGCCGGTAGAGGTCGGGATACATCTCGACGTTCTTGCCCAGCACGAAGAAGGTGGCTTTGGCATCATACTTGTCCAGCGTCGAGAGAATCCACTCCGTGACACCGGGCGTCGGTCCGTCGTCGAAGGTGAGGAAAACCCCCTCCTCGTCGGCGATCTCCCAGATCAGGTCCGGCATCAGACGCCGGATTATTTTCGGTGGCTTCAAACGCATACCGGAGCAAAAATAGGGAAAATCCGCGCCAAATGCGAAAAAATATGGTTATATTTGTGAATAACTTCCCCCGAGAGAGCGGCCGCACGACATTTTCCGGCGTCGGACGCCGTCTCCGCGGGGAACAATACCGATCGAAATGAAAGCACTCTCCCGCATCATCCTGACCGCGCTCATCGCGGCGACGGCGGCCGGCTGCAAGGCCGTCAATACCCTGACCGATTCGAAAAAGGCGTCGCAGGGCAAGCCCTACGAGCTGATCGTGGTCTGCCCGCAGCAGGAGTGGACGGGCGAGGTGGGCGACACGCTGCGCGCCGTGCTCACGGCCCCGGTTCCCTATCTCAACCAGACCGAACCGCTCTTCGACGTGCTGCGCGTGCAGGAGCGCGGATTCACGGGTCTCGTGGCCGACCACCGGAACATCCTCAAGATCCGGATCGACCCCTCGCTCCCGGAAGTGACGACAGGCGTGGAATACGACGTGACGGCCCGGCCGCAGATCGTCCTGACGACGGCGGGTCCCGACGACCGCTCGCTCGTGGAGTACATCTCGAAGAACCGCGAAAACCTCGTGCACGCCCTCGAACAGGCCGAACGGGACCGTGCCGTGGAGGCCAATTCGAAGTTCTACAACACGGGCATCGACGCCGCCGTGCGCAAGACGTTCGGCGTCGGAATCAAAGTCCCGAAAGGCTACGTGCTGGCCAAGCAGGAGGACGACTTCCTCTGGGCGCGCTACGAGTACCCGGCCGCAAGCCAGGGCTTCTTCATCTGCTCCTACCCCTACGAGGGACCCGAATCGCTCGCCCCCGAGGCGCTGCTCGCCGCCCGCAACAAGTACGCGGCCCGGATTCCGGGTCCGTCGGACGGCTCCTGGATGACCACCTCCGAAGTCATCCCCCCGGCCTACAGGATGTTCCGCCTCGAAGGCCGTCTCTGGTGCGAGCTGCGCGGCTTCTGGGACGTGAAGAACGATTTCATGGGAGGTCCGTTCGTCAGCTACACGACCGTGGACACGGCCACGAACCGCGTCTTCACGCTCGACTGCTACGTCTATTCGCCCAAGCTCCACAAACGCAACTTCGTGCGCGGCGTCGAACACCTGCTCTACACCGTGACTTTCCCCGAGACGGAGAAGTAGCGGTCCGGAAAGGCGCAGCGCCCCCTGCGTCCGGAAGGGGCGCCGCCCCGGGCCGTGCGGCGCTCCGGAAGAAACCCCGAAGACCCCCATGCAGCAAATCCTGACATACACGTTCCTCACGCTCTACACGGTCACGATTCTCGGCATCGTGCTGGTCATCATCACCGACAACCGGAATCCGCTGAAGACCCTGCCGTGGATCATCGTACTGCTGCTGGCGCCCGTCGCGGGGCTCGTCTTCTACTTCTTCTTCGGACAGAATCTCTCGAAACAGCGCATCATCTCGCGCCGCACGCGCAAACGGATCACCCTGCAACTGGAGGAGGCCGAACACACCGGCTGTCCCGACCTGCCGGAACAGTACCGTCCGCTGGCGCAACTGCTCCGGCGCACATGCCATGCCGTGCCGCTCTACGGCAGCCGCATCACCCCCTACACCGACGGCGAAGCGAAGATGGAGGCGCTGCTCGGGGAGATCGCCCGGGCGCACCACCACATCCACCTGCAATACTACATCCTCAGCGACGACGAGACGGGCCGCCACCTCCGCGACGCGCTCGCCGCGAAGGCCCGCGAGGGAGTCCGCGTGCGGATTCTCTACGACGACGTGGGGTGCAGCGGCGTCAAGAAGGCGTTCTTCCGGGAGATGCGCGAGGCGGGAATCGAGGTCCATGCCTTCCTGCACGTCAAGTTCCCGCGCTTCACGAGCAAGGTCAATTACCGCAACCACCGCAAGATCGTCGTCATCGACGGCCGCACGGGCTTCATCGGCGGCATGAACATCGCCGACCGCTACGTGCGCGGCACGGAGTGGGGTTCGTGGCGCGACACCCATTTCCGGATCGAGGGGAGCGGCGTGGCGGGATTGCAGATCGCCTTCCTGAGCGACTGGTCGGCGACCACCAAACGCCATATAGCCGGTCCGGAATACTTCCCCGCGGCGAAACGCTACACGGACGACATCCTGCAAATCGTGGCCGGAGGCCCTTTCGGCAAATGGCGCACGCTGCTCCAGGCCGAAAGCTACGCCGTGGCAAACGCCCGCCGCAGGGTCTGGATCCAGACCCCCTACTATCTCCCCTCGGACGTGCTGAACACCGCGCTGCAAACCGCCGCGCTGGCGGGGACCGACGTGCGGCTGATGCTCCCGGCGCGTTCGGACTCGAAGCTCATCGACCTCGCGTCGCACTCCTACCTCGACGACATGATGCGCGCCGGCGTGAAGATACTCTTCTACGAACCGGGATTCCTGCACTCCAAGCTGCTCATCGCCGACGACGCGCTGACCGTGATCGGCTCGGCGAACATGGATTTCCGCAGCTTCGAGCACAACTTCGAGGTCAATGCCTTCGTCTGCGACGAGGAGTTCACCGCCCGCATGGCCGCGATATTCGACTCCGACGCCGCGAAATGCCATGCCGTGACGCCCGGCGAGTGGTTCCGCCGCCCGCGCCGCCGCCGCTGGGCCGAATCCTTCATGCGCGTCTTCTCGCCGCTCATGTAACCGCCGCAACCTAAAACCGCAACCCGATATGAAACGAATCCTGCTGTTTCTCCTCTCCGCCGCCGCATACGCCTGCACGCAGGCCCCGGCCGCATCGGACTACGCGATCGTCGCCGGACCCGGCATCGCCGACGACCCGCAGTGGAGCACCGTCGTCGAAGCGCTCCGCGAAAGCCATCCCGGCGCCCGGGTGATCCGTTACCGCGACTCGGTGCGCGAGGCGCTGCCCGCGCTGCGCTGCGCGGCGCCCCGCTACGTGGCCTTCGTGGACCGGCCCGAACGCATCGGGCGCGACTACATCATCGAGCTCAACCGCATGAGCCGCGAGGCGGACCGGGACATCTACGCCGACTACCTCTGGGGCGTCATCACGGGATACGACGCCGAAGCGGCGCTGCGCATGGTGCGCAACGCCCGCGAACCGCTCGTCATCCGGAGCGCCGTAAGCACGCTGCGCGAGGTGGGCAGCGGCAAGTGGTTCGACGCCTTCGCCTATGTGGACGACCGCGACGCGGGCCGCTGCGGCGTGAAACGTCCGGGCGAAGACTCCGTTGCCCACTACCGCACGCGACGGCTGCTGCCCGACGGGCGGCCCGACCTGCTGCGGGAGTTCTGCGACTTCTACGCCCGGCTCGATCCCGATCTCGTCACCACGGCCTCGCACGCCACGGAACGGAACCTCGAAATGCCGTTCTCGGTGGGGAACCTGCGGTGCGCCGACGGAGCGCTCTACGCCGACTTCCCGGAGGGGCGCACGCCGCTGGCCGGGTCGGACAAGCGGCGCGTGTTCCTGCCGATCGGGAACTGCCTGATCGGCAACGTGGACAACACGCGCGGGAGCATGGCCGTCGCATGGATGAACAGCGCGAACGCCGCGGCGATGGCCGGCTACGTGGTCCCGACCTGGTACGGCCGCAACGGATGGGGCGGACTGAAATACTGGCTGACGACGCCCGGACGCTACACGCTCGCCGAGGCCTTCTACCTCAACCAGCAGGACATGCTGCACCAGCTCGAGGAGTGGTGTCCCGGATTGGGCGAACGGGCCTTCCCGTTCGGCGAAGAGGGTTTCGCCGAGGAGGATTTCGTCCGGGCCGACAGCGTCGCGGGGCGGAAACTCTCGGCGGACGAGACGGGCTTCTTCTTCGACCGCGACGTGCTGGCGTTCTACGGCGACCCGGCATGGGACGTACGGCTGCGGGAGCTTCCCGCCGAACGCGATTTCACCGTGAGCGAACGGCACGAAAAGGGACAGTGCATCCTGACGGTGACGACCTCCGCCGCATTCGACGCCGAGCGCATGGCGGGCGGCCGGTTCAAGGAGGAGCACGTGGGCAGGCTGCCTTTCAGCTATTTCTTCCCCGAGCGGCTGCCGAATCCCCGCCTCGCGGCCGGACAGGCATGGAACGCCGCCGTGGACGAAAACTTTCTGCTGATTTACGATCCCGGCTTCGAACCGGGAAAGACCTACACGATCCGGCTCGACACCGGCGAGTGACGCCGCGGCGGACAGATACCCCGACGGGCAGAAACCCGGCCGACCCGCCCCGGCCGCGCGATCCGACCCCGCACCGGAGGCGAGAAGCGTGGCGACAGGGGGCCCGACCGGTCTCTCCTGCGGGATCAGATTTCGACGATGCCGTTGCGGATGGCATAGACCACCAGGCTCGCGGTGTTCTTGCAGCCGGTCTTTTCGAGAATATTGGCACGGTGCTTATCGACCGTGCGCTTCGATATGAAGAGTTCGTCGGCGATCTCCTGGTTGGAAAGTCCCCGGCAGACGGCCACCAGAATCTCGCGCTCGCGCGAGGAGAGCTGGTCGTCGGCCGCGTCGTCGCGCGTGCGCATCCGTCCCGTCAGCGACGAAAGCAGTTGCGGCGAAAAGTAGCTTCCGCCGCCCATCACCGTCCCGATGGCCTCCAGCACGTCGCCTATGTCCGAATCCTTCAGCAGGAATCCCCGGGCTCCGGCCTCGACCATCCGCGAGTAGTAGCTCTCCTCGCCGAACATCGACAGGGTGATGATCCGCAGCTCCGGCCGCCGGGCCAGCGCCCGCTCGGTCGTCTGTGCGCCGTCGAGGCCCGGCATCGAAAAATCCATGAAGACGATGTCGGCCTCCATCCCCTCCATCATCGCCAGGAACTCTTCGCCGCTGGCCGCCTCGCCTACGACGCGGCAGCCTTCGCAGCGTTCGAGCAGCTCCCGCAGCCCGTTGCGGAAGAGCGAATGGTCGTCCACGAGTATGATTCTGCACTCCATCCCGATTACTCTCTTTTTTTACGCCGGCGCGTCCGCTCCGCGGGTCCGGGAGCTTCCTCCTGCGTGTTGATCCGGATCGCCGTCCGCATCCCCCGGCCTTTGGACGAGGTGATGTCGAACGTGCCGCCGAGCGAATTGATGCGCGACGCGATGTTCGAAAGCCCCATACCGCAGTCCATCATCGCCTGCGGATTGAACCCGCGGCCGTCGTCCGAATAGTCGAGCGCCAGCTCCGGCCCGTTCTGCGAAAGCGAAAGGTTGATCGACGAACAGCCCGAATGCTTGAGCGAATTGTTTATCAGCTCGCAGATCACCCGGTAGAGGATCACCTCCACGTCCGTATCGTAACGTTCGGTGCGGAGGTTGGTCGTGAAGCGGATCTTCACGTCGTGCATGGCCGCACTCTTGTCGATGAAATTCCGCACGCCCCGCGCCAGTCCGAAATCGTTGAGCACGTGCGGCGAAAGGTTGTTCGAAATCTCGCGCAGCGAGCGGATCGCCTCCTCGATCACATAGGTCGTATTGTCGATGATCTCGCGCTGCTCGGCGCTGCGCTCGTCGCGCGAAAGGGCCGTCAGCGACATCTTCGCCGAAGAGAGCAGCGGACCCAGCCCGTCGTGCAGCTCCTTCGAGAAACGCGACCGGGCCTTCTCCTCGGTACGCAACACGGCCGTCAGGATGCGCTTGTTGAGCAGCGTCCGCTGGTGATTCAGGCGGTCGATATACTTGAAGAGCTTGTGCGCGTACATCACCCCGATCGACAGGCAGATCGACACCGTGACGCCCAGGTAGGCGAACCACCAGCGCGGAACGATCTCCACGCCCATATCCATGAGCAGCTGCACCAGCCGCTCGATGGTCAGCAGCGAGAAGCCCACGATGAAGAGTATCCACACGGAGTTGTACTTCGTGGCACGCACCAGCCGCAGGGCATAGGCCGTCGCCAGCGTCTGGACGATGATCGAGATGACGAGCAGGATCTTGATGAGCATAACCGCGGTTTTTCACAAAGATAGCGAAAAAATCATTCGAACATCCCGTCGAGCCGCTTCAACTGCCGGTAATCCGTCAGATCGGCCTGCACGGGAACCACCGACACGTAGCCGTGCGCCAGCGCCCACTCGTCGGTGTCGGTCGCTTCGGGCTCGCCATTGACGAATTCGCCCGTGAGCCAGAAGTAAGGGCGGCCCCGCGGATCCTCGCGGCGGAAGAACTCCTCGCGCCAGAAGCCGCGGTTCTGCCGGCAGAGCCGCACGCCGCGCACCTCGCCGGGCCGTCCCTTCGGGACATTGACGTTCAGGCACAGCGGCAGCTCCGCACCGCGGTCCAGCACCGCGCCGACGATCCGCCGGCCGTAGAGCACCGCCGCCTCGAAATCGGCATCGGCGGCATGGTCGTCGAGCGACAGTCCCACGGCCGGACAGCCGTAGAAACTGCCCTCGATGGCCGCGCCCATCGTCCCCGAATAGAGCACATTGACCGCGGAGTTCGAGCCGTGGTTGATGCCCGAGAGCACCAGATCGACCCGTTCGTCGCGCAGCAGGCAGTCGAAAGCCATCTTCACGCAATCGACGGGCGTGCCGGAGAAGGCGTAAACCGCCAGTTCCTCCTCCTCGCGGACGCTGCGCAGGTAGAGCGGACTATACATGGTGATGGCCTGGCTCATGCCGCTCTGCGTCGTCTCGGGCGCCACGACCACCACGCGCCCGAAGGTGCGGGCCACCTCGACGGCGGCCTCCATGCCCCGCGAATCGTAACCGTCGTCGTTGGTCACGAGTATCAGTCTCTCTTCCATAGTCTTTTTCGTTCCGTTCCGGCGAAACGGACCCGCGGCCCCGAAAGCGGCGCAAACCGCTCCGCTCCGCGGAATCCCGGCCGGAAATCGCCCGTAAAGATAGCGATAAATCCTCCGACCGAAGCGGAATTCGAGGCAATAGTTGCGCCATTCGGAAAATTCTTCCTATATTTGCAACCCCAACAGGGCGTATATCGACCTCTTTCATTGGGCGCTACGGCGACGGCGGACGATGCGGCGGACGCGCGGGAAGACTTTCCGGGAACGGAAAGCGGACCGGCGGGGATGCGGCGGAGCGGTTCCGCGGGATTACGGACAAGGGGTCCGTATGGTAGTCCGGGCGCAGCGGGAATGTCGGGTGCGAAACTCAAAATTCGTTGCAACAATGAACAAAGACGCAATCATCCGGCTCGTAAACGAGCAGATGTGGCCGAAGACGGACGCCGACGTGCCGTCGTTCAAGGCCGGTGACACGATCACCGTATCCTACAAAATCGTCGAGGGTAACAAGGAGCGCGTGCAGAGTTTCCGCGGCGTGGTTATCCAGATCAAGGGTCAGGGCAAGACCAAGATGTTCACGATCCGCAAGATTTCGAACGGCGTGGGCGTCGAGCGCATCTTCCCGCTTTACTCGCCCCATATCGAGAAGATCGAGGTCAATAAGATCGGTGTGGTCCGCCGCGCCCGCATCTACTACCTGCGCGATCTGACGGGCAAGAAGGCGCGTATCAAGGAGAAGCGCATGACGAGCAGCTCGGAGAAGTAATCCGCACCTGCCCGGAAACGGAAAACGGGACATTCGAAATGAATGTCCCGTTTTTTCGCATCCTCTCCGGCCGCGGCAGGCGGCCGCACCCGAAAGCTCTGCGCCGAAGAGAACGCCCCCGGAAACGCGCCGCGCGGAAACAGGAGCAGGAAACACCGGAGCAGGAAACACCGGAGCAGGAAACACCGGAGCAGGAAACGATTCCGCACGGAAATGCCGCGCCCGAAAACCGACGGGGGACGCCGCGCTGCGGCATCCCCCGTTCTGCGTTCCGGAAACGGCCGATCAGTCGGTCACCGGAATATCCTTGTTCACGTTCTTCGAACCCACGAGGGCGTAGAAGAGGATGTAGGCCAGACCCACGATCACGACCCAGTAGCTCGAGAGGTAGCCCGCGAAGTCGGCCACGCCGCCCTGGATCAGCGGAAGGATACCGCCGCCGCAGACCATCACCATGAAGAAGCCCGAACCCATCGAGGTGTATTTGCCGAGGCCCTCGACGGCGAGGTTGAAGATGCCTCCCCACATGACCGAGGTGCAGAGGCCGCAGAGCGTGAGGAACATGACACCGACGGGAACCTCCACCAGTCCGAAGCCCGTACCGGTGAAGACAGGCATCGAAACCGTCGAGGTGACGGGCGAGAAGATGCCCACCAGCACGAAGAGAATGGCTACCGAAGCCACCACGGAGAGCTGCGACTTGCTCGAGACCTTGCCGCCGATGATGCCGCCGACCAGACGGCCGCACATCATCAGGAACCAGTACGTGCCCACGAGCGAACCCGCGGCCGCGGCCGCCATGCCCGCGCCGTCGGTCGTGGAGGTGAGGAAGAGATTCATGAAGTTGGGAATGCCGACCTCGACGCCCACATAGATGAAGATGGCCACGGCGCCCAGCACGAAGTGACGGAACGAGAGCGCGCTGTGCTTGTCCTTCTTCGCCTCGGCGGCCTTCTCCTCGATGGCATACGGCTCGGGGATCGAGACCATGGAGAGCACGACGAAGGCCACGGCGAAGATACCCATGGCGATGAACAGCGCGGGCGAAGCGTCGCTGATCGTCGCGCGGGCCACGTCGCCCATCAGATAACCGACCAGAATCGGCACGATGGTGGCCGAGATCGAGTTGAGCGAACCGCCGAACTGGATCAACTGGTTACCCCGCTTGCCGCCGCCGCCGAGGGTGTTGAGCATCGGATTGACCACCGTATTGAGCATACACATCGAGAAACCCGAGACGAACGCGCCGACGAGGTAAACCGCGAAGCTGCCGGCCACGCCCGAAAGGTACTGGATACCCACGCCGATAAAACCGACCGCAATGGCCGCCAGCGCCGTTTTCTTGTAGCCGATGCGGTTGAGCATCAGACCCGCCGGAATACCCATGAAGGCGTAGGCGATGAAATTGGCCGCATTACCCAGCTGCGACATCCAGTTCGCCACCGAGAACTGGTTCTTCACGATCACGCCCAGCGGATTGGCGAAGCCCGTGACGAACGAGATCATCGCGAAGAGCGCGAACATCATGATGATAGGTAATGTGTAATTCTTCTTTTGTTCCATAGAGTTGATCTGTTATTTAGGTTAATAATCGTTTGTCCGGATTTGCGGTCATCTGTCGCGTTCGACGATATAGGCGCAGAGGTTCACCAGCGCCGAGCGGTAGTCGGAGTCGTCGTAGTCGGAGAGCATCCCCACGGCCTGCGAGACATAACCCTGCATCACTTCGGCCGCGGCGGAGAGTCCGCCCTCCCGCTCCACCGCAAGACGCAGGTACTCCACCGCCTCGTCGTCCTCGTGACAACGGGCCAGTCTGTCCAGCAGATCGGCCCGTCTCTCCTCCGACGCGCGGTCGAGCACCGTCAGCAGGGGCAGCGTGATCTTCCCCTCCCGCAGGTCGTTGCAGACGGGTTTGCCCGTCTGCGCCGAGGGGGTATAGTCCAGGATGTCGTCCTGAATCTGAAAGGCCATGCCCACCGCCTCGCCGAAGCGGCGCATCGTCGCCACCTTGTCGCGCGTGGCCCCCACGGCCAGCGCCCCCGCCGACGCGGAGACGCCCAGCAGGCTCGCCGTCTTCTTGTAGATGATGTCGAGGTAGGTCCGGCGGGTCATGCTGCGTTCGGCGGCGCATTCGTCCTGCAACACCTCGCCCTCGCACAGCGCGGCCATCGAGCCGCATACGTGCGTCACCAGATCGAACTGCCCGCTCTGCAGGCCGATATTCATATTTTTAGCCAGGATGTAATCGCCCAGAATCACCGCCTTGTGCGACTGCCAGCGGGCATTGACCGAGGGTTTGCCGCGGCGCGTGTCGGCCTCGTCGATCACGTCGTCGTGGATGAGCGAGGCCACGTGGATCATTTCGACCAGCATCGCCGCCAGCGAGGCGCGCCGTCCGCCCGCCGCACCCTTGACCGGAGCGTTCATCGCCGCCGAAAGCATCACCAGCAGCGGACGGATGCCCTTGCCGCGCGCCGTCAGGGCATAGCGCAGCATGTCGGACAGCAACTCCCCTTCGGCCGTGAACTGCCGTTCGACGAACTCTTCGAACGCAGCCAGCTCGGCCGTCACGGGCCTGCGGATGTCATCGAGTGTAATCATATCCGCAAAGATAGTCATTTTTCGCAATGAGCACACCGCACTCTCGCTATTTTTTCGTACCTTTGGCAATCGGTAAAGAATCGACGGAATGGATTTTTCGAAAGGATTTCTCAAAAGGCTGCTTCCCGCAGCGGCGGCCCTCGCGCTGTTTTTCGTCGTGAGCGCCCTCTATTTCGCCCCGCAGTTCCGGGGCGAAGTGCTGCCGCAGCACGACGTCCTGCAATACGAAGGCATGGCCCGGGACATCACCGACATGCGCGCCTCGACGGGCGAAGACCCGCAGTGGACCGGCGGCATGTTCGGCGGCATGCCGGCCTACCTGATAAACGTCGCCTACCCGGCCCAGCTCGTAAAACGCACCGCAGGCCAGATCGTCAAGGCGATCGACACCCCCGCCGGATTCATCTTCTTCGCCATGACGGCCATGTGGTGCATGCTGCTCATGGCGGGCGTCAACCCTTGGGTGGGCACGGTTCCGGCGCTGGCCTACGGTCTTTCGACCTACTTCCTGCTCATCATCGGCGCCGGGCACGTGACGAAGATGTGGGCGCTGGTTTACGCGCCCCTGATGATGGGCGGCGCATGGGTCGCCCTGCGCGGCAACGTCTGGTGCGGCGCGGCCGTCACGGCCCTCGCCGCATCGCTCGAAATCGGCGCCAACCATCCGCAGATCACCTATTATTTCCTCGTGGCGATGGCCGCATTCTGGGCGAGCGAGGCCGTCGCGGCCTTCCGTGAAGGACGGATGCGGAACTTCGCCCTGCGCACGGCGGCGCTCGCCGCGGCGGGCCTGCTGGCCGCGGGATCGAACTTCGCGCCCCTCTGGTACACGGCCCAGCACTCGAAGGAGACCATCCGCGGCGGCTCGGAGCTGGCCTCCGGGAGCGAAAGCTCCGGCGACGGACTGGCGCTCGACTACGCCACGGCGTGGAGCTACGGCCGCGCGGAGACGCTCAACCTGCTCGTGCCCGACTTCATGGGCCGCGACTCGGGCACGACCCTCCCCGCCGACGGGGAGACGGCCGCCCTGCTCGACGGCTACGGCCTGCGCGGAGCGGCGCAGCAGCTACCCGCCTACTGGGGCACGCAGCCCTATACGGGCGGCCCGACCTACCTGGGCGCGGCGGCGGTGTTCCTGGCCGCGCTGGGCATCGCCCTCGCCGGAGGCCGCAACAAATGGTGGATCGTCGCCGTCTGCGCGGTGATGATCCTGCTGGCCTGGGGCCGCAATCTGATGGGTTTCACGGAGCTGGCTTTCCGCATCCTGCCCGGATACGACAAGTTCCGCACCGTCTCGATGACGCTGGTCGTCGTCCAGTGGGCCGTGCCGGTGCTCGGGGCATTGGCCCTCGCACGGCTCTGGAGCGGAGACGTTCCGCGCCGGCGCCTGCTGCGCGCACTGGCCTGGTCGGCGGGCGTCACGGGAGGCGTCTGCCTGCTGCTGGCCGTGGCCGGCGGCTCGCTGTTCGACTTCGGGCGCGCCGAAAGCGCGGAGATGATGACCGAACAGTTCCGCCGCATCTTCGAGGCGAACGACATGCAGGAATACATCTCCCGCGGCACGGACGCCGAATGGGGCGACGCCACCGGCGCGGCGATGGCTGCCGACCGCGCCGCGATGATGCGCTCCGACGCCTGGCGGTCGTTTCTGATGATCCTGCTCGCGGCGGGCTCCGTCGCGCTCTTCGCCCTGCGGCGGATCGGGAAATACGCGCTCACGGCCCTGCTGGCGGCCGTCGTACTGACGGACCTCGTTCCCGTGGACCTGCGGTTCCTCTCCGCGGACAACTTCACCTCGCCCCGCCGCAGGCAAGTGACGCAGACGGACGCCGACAGGACGATCCTGCAGGACCGCGATCCGGGATACCGCGTACTGAACCTCACGGTCAGCCCCTTCAACGACGCCACGACCTCCTATTTCCACCGTTCCGTCGGCGGATACCACGGAGCCAAGCTGGCACGTTATCAGGACCTGATAGACCGCTACCTCTCGCAACTGGACGACGGGGTGCTGGACATGCTCAACACCCGCTATCTGATCGTCCCCGGCAAGGAGGGCATCCCCGAAGCGCAGCGCCGCACGACGGCTTTCGGGGCGGCATGGTTCGTGGACAGCCTCGTCCGCGCCGCCTCGGCGCAGGAGGAGATCGCCCTGCTGGGCGAGGTGAACCTCCGCACGACGGCCGTCACGTCGTCCGACACGCCCGCCGCGGCGCGCCCGATGCCCACGGGTATCTACGCCTCGGCCCGGATCGACCTCGCGGAGTACCGCCCCAACTACCTCCGCTACGAATACTCGGTACCCGAAGAGGCCCTCGCGGTCTTCTCCGAAATCTACTACGACAAGGGCTGGACGGCCTACGTGGACGGCGAGGAAGCTCCCTACTTCCGGGCCGACTACGTGCTGCGGGCCATGCGGCTGCCTGCCGGCGAACATACCGTCGAATGGAGGTTCCGCGCCCCGCACTGGGCGGCGGCCGAGGGCGTGACGGGCATCTGCTCGGCGCTCATCCTGCTGGGAGCCGCCGCGACGGCGGGGTATTGCTGGAAACGCCGCAGGAAACGGCCGGAAAGCGGAACCGACGAGGCATGATGCGTTCCCGGCAGAGGAAAAGGGACCGCCGTCCCGCCGCGAACGGACATCCGGAACGGACCGCACACGCACGAAGCGGGAACGGCAGGAGCGCCGGAAGGGGCGGGTCCCGGCAACACGAATGAAACAAAAGAGGCACGAATCGAAGATGAAAGACGACAAACGACTCAGACGGAAGGTCCGCAACTCCTATATCGTATCGACGGTCAGCATCGCGCTCGTACTGTTCCTGCTGGGTTCGGTGGGGTATCTGATGGTCGCGGCGCTGAAGGTGGCCGACACGTTGCAGGAGAGCATCGCCGTCACCGTGGAGCTGAAGCGGGAGACGACGCCCGAGCGGCGCGACGCGATCGAAAAACGCCTCGCGGCCGAAGACCTCGTGGCCACGATCGCCTACGTTCCCAAAGAGGCGAAACTCGAGGACAAGGAGTTCCGCAAGATGTTCGACAGCGCCTTCGAGGAGATTCTCGAGGAGAACCCGCTGCTCGATTCGTTCGAACTCACGCTGACCCCGGCGTCGGCCGACAAGGAGCTGCTCGCGGAGTTCATCGCCGCCGCGGAGCGCATCGAGGGGGTGGACCGCGTGTCGTATCCGGCGCTCATGGCCGAACGGCTGCACGCCACGGTGGGAAAAATCCGGCTGGTGCTGCTGCTCTTCGGAGGCGCGCTGCTGCTGATCTCGCTCATTCTGGTCAGCAACACGATCCGGCTGGCGATCTATTCGAAACGCTACCTGATCAACACGATGAAACTCGTCGGCGCGACCAAGTGGTTCATCATGCGCCCGTTCCTCGGGAGCAGCGTCACGCAGGGCATCCTCTCCGGAGCCATCGCCTCGGTGCTGTTCGGCGTGGCGGTCTATGGGCTCAACGAAGCCGTGCCCGAACTGCTGACCATCGCCGAAGCGGGCAAGATCGCCCTCATTCTCGGCGCGATGGTTGCAGGGGGCGTACTCATATCGGGGGTCTTCACCTTCGCGGCCCTCAACAAGTTCGTGAACATGAAGTCTAACAAGATATACTTATATTAAATGAAAAAAGAGCGGAAAACGGCCCAGGAGCCTGCCGGGGAGAATCCCCGGATGCCTCTCACGCGCCGCAACTACATCCTGCTGGCGGCCGGGTTCGCCGTCATCGTGCTGGGCTTCGTCCTCATGGCCGGCGGCGGCAGCGACTCGCCCGACGAGTTCGATTACGCCATGTTCTCGTGGCGGCGCATCACGCTGGCGCCGATTCTGGTCATCGGAGGGTTCGTCGTGGAGATCTACGCGATCCTGAAACGCTACGACTGATCCTCCGGCAGCCGGCATTCCCCGGCGCAGCCCGCCGAAACCGCCCGCCGGAGCGCCTTCGGGCGGGCCGTCAGGCTCCGGCTCCGGCAGACGCACGCATCCGGGCGACAATCCGTCGGTTCCGGCAGACAACGGACAATAACGAAACAACCACCCAAACCGTTCTATGGATACACTTCAAGCCATCCTGCTCGGCATCGTGCAGGGTATCACGGAATTTCTGCCCGTATCGAGCAGCGGCCACCTGCAAATCGCCAAGGAGCTGCTGGGCGTCGAGCTCGAAGAGAACCTCACGTTCGACGTCGTGCTGCACGCCGCGACGGTGCTCAGTACGATCGTCGTGCTCCGGAGCGAGGTATGGCGCCTGCTCGGAGGGCTCTTCTCGCGCCGGTTCAACGAAGAGCAGGCCTACGTGCTCAAACTCGTCGTGTCGATGATTCCGATCGGTATCGTCGGCTTGCTCCTCAAAGACCAGCTCAACGCCCTGCTCGAAGCCCCCTGTATCCTCGCCGTCGTCGGCGCGATGCTCCTCCTCACGGCCGCGCTGCTCGCCTTCGCCTACTACGCCAAACCGCGGCAGAAGGAGACGATCTCCTACCGCGACGCCTTCGTCATCGGCCTCGCGCAGGCCTGCGCCGCCATGCCGGGCCTTTCGCGCTCGGGATCGACCATCGCCACGGGCCTGTTGCTGGGCAACAAAAAGACGGCCGTGGCGCAGTTCTCGTTCCTCATGGTGCTGGCCCCGATTCTGGGCGAGACGCTGCTCGAAGCCGCGAGCGGCGAACTGATGGCCGGCGTGGCCGCCGGACCGCTCGTCGCGGGATTCGCCGCGTCGTTCCTCACGGGCTGCCTGGCCTGCCGGTTCATGCTCGAGATCGTCAAGCGGGGCCGCCTGATCTGGTTCGCCGCCTACTGCGCCGCCGCCGGCATCGTCTCCATCGCAAGCTACCTCATCCGATGAAAGAGACGCCCGACCTGCACGGCATCGACTTCGAGGACGGCTATATCGCCGTCGTGGACAAGCCGCTGCGCTGGACCTCGGCCGACGTGGTCCGCAAGATCAAGTTCACGCTGCGCAAACTCGGCTACCGCAGGATCAAGGTGGGGCATGCCGGGACGCTCGATCCGCTGGCCACCGGCATCCTGCTCGTCTGCATCGGCCGCGCCACCAAGCTCGCCGACGCCTTGCAGGCCGAGGAGAAGGAGTACACGGCCGACGTGATGCTGGGGGCCACGACCCCGAGCTACGACCTCGAACACCCCGTGGACCGCACCTATCCGTGGGAACACGTCACGCGCGAAGCGGCCGAAGAGGCGCTGCGGTCGCTCACGGGCGAACGGCTGCAGGAGCCGCCCCTCTTCTCGGCCAAGAAAATCGAGGGGACGCGCGCCTACGAGCTGGCCCGCGCCGGCGAGACGACCCGGTTGCGCAAGTCGCTCATCACGATCTACGAAATGAACATCGAGGAGTTCGACCTCCCGCGCATGCGCATCCGCGTGCGGTGCAGCAAGGGAACCTACATCCGCTCGCTGGCCCGCGAAATCGGCGAGGCGCTGCAAAGCGGCGCGCACCTCACGTCGCTGCGCCGGACCCGCAGCGGAGGCTTCACCCTCGAAAACGCCTGGGACCTGGAGGAATTTCTCAAAAAATTGCAAAATATTGAAACAAAATAGCTTTTTCCGCGTATAGGGATTAATCTGTCTTTTGTTCCGACACGTAAAAAAGCGTTCAATATGAAGTTATCGCAGTACGGATACGAATTTTCGCCCGAAATGCTGGCCAAATACCCGGCCGAGAACCGCGACGAATCGCGCCTGATGGTCGTCAATCGGGCCAAAGGGACCATCGAACACCGCATTTTCAAGGACATCATCGACTATTTCGACGAAAAGGACCTCTTCATCTTCAACGACACGAAGGTCTTTCCCGCGCGTCTGTACGGCAACAAGGAGAAGACCGGCGCCGAGATCGAGATCTTCCTGCTGCGCGAGCTGAACCGCGAGCTGCGGCTGTGGGACGTGCTGGTGGACCCGGCGCGCAAGATCCGCATCGGCAACAAGCTCTACTTCGGCGACGACGACCTGCTGGTGGCCGAGGTGATCGACAACACCACCTCGCGCGGCCGCACGCTGCGCTTCCTCTTCGACGGCTCCTACGAGGAGTTCAAGCAGGCGCTCTTCAGCCTGGGCGAGACGCCCCTGCCCAAATGGGTGCGCGAGAAGGTGGAGCCCGAGGACGCGGAGCGTTACCAGACCATCTTCGCCCGCCACGAGGGGGCCGTGGCCGCCCCGACGGCCGGGATGCATTTCTCCAAACACCTGATGAAACGCATGGAGATCAAGGGCATCGACAGGGCCTTCATCACGCTGCACGTGGGGCTGGGCAACTTCCGCACGGTGGACGTCGAGGACCTCTCGAAGCACAAGATGGACTCCGAGCAGTTCTTCGTCACGGACGAGGCCGCCGAAGCGGTCAATGCGGCCAAGCGCGCGGGACACCGGGTCGCGGCCATCGGTACGACGGTCATGCGCACGATCGAGACGGCCGTTTCGACCAACGGCATGATCAAGCCGATGGAGGGATGGACCAACAAGTTCATCTTCGCCCCCTACGACTTCACCGTGGCCGACGCCATGGTGACCAACTTCCACCTGCCCTACTCCACGCAACTGATGATGGTGGCGGCCTTCGGCGGGTACGAAACCGTGATGAACGCCTACAAGGCGGCCCGCGAGGAGGGCTACCGTTTCGGCACTTACGGCGACGCGATGCTTATTCTTTAAGATTTTTTTCGTATCTTTGCGAGTAATGTGAGCGTCCAAATAAAAATTCACGAATCATGGCAAGCAAGATTCTGTACGTGTGTCAGGAGATCACGCCCTATCTTCCCGAAACGGAGAGCTCCCGGCTTTGCCGTGCGCTGACGCAGGCTATGCAGGAACGCGGCAACGAAATCCGCACCTTCATGCCGCGTTACGGCTGCATCAACGAGCGCAGACACCAGCTGCACGAGGTGATCCGCCTCTCGGGCATGAACCTTATCATCGACGACAACGACCACCAGCTCATCATCAAGGTGGCGTCGATTCCCTCCGCCCGCGTACAGATCTATTTCATCGACAACGACGACTACTTCTCGCGCAAGGCCGTGCTGACCGACGCCGAAGGGCGCTATTTTCCGGACAACGACGAACGGGCCATCTTCTTCGCACGCGGCGTGCTGGAGACGGTCAAGAAGCTGCGCTGGACTCCCACGGTGGTCCACTGCCACGGCTGGTTCTCGGGCGTCGTGCCCGTTTACCTGAAACACGTCTTCGCCGACGACCCGATCTTCCGCGACGTGAAGATCGTCGTCTCGCTCTGCGACGACGCCTTCCCCGGAGAGCTCGACCCGGCCTTCGCCCAGAAGATCGCCGGCGAAGGCGTCGAGGACAAAAATCTGGAGATTCTCTCCGCTCCGTCATACGAAAACCTCTGCCGCTTCGTTATGGAGTATGCCGACGGCGTGGCGGTGGCGTCCGAAAAGGCCGATCCCGCCGTGTTGGAGATCGCCCGTGCGAGCGGGAAACCGGTGCTCGAATACCAATCGCCCGAGGCTGCGGACTTTTTCGATAATTACAACCGATTCTATGAAGCGATCCAATAAACTCCTCCGCCTGCTGTTCGGCGCGGCATCGGTCCTTTCGGCGGTCACGCTGACGCTCGGAGGCTGCACCTCGGTGGACGACACGCTGGGAGGCAATCTCGTTCCGGACAACCAGCAGATGCGCGCCGGATTCGTCCGGTTCCCGGAGAGCGGCGAGGACAAGGCGAAATACGTCACCACGCGTCTTTTCCAGAGCGACTCGGTCGTCTCGTCGAACCTCTCGTCGGGCTACTTCGGCTCGCAGCTCAACGACACGCTCGGCCTCCGCACGGCGGGATTCCTGACGCAGATGATCAACCTCTCCGAAATCAAGGAGGGGTATTTCGGATACAAACCGATCTTCGACTCGGCGCAACTGCTCATCTCCATCGCCTCCTACGGCAGGGATACGCTGACCGAACAGCGGTTCGCGGTCTATGAGGTAAAAAGCAACAAGTATATCACCGACAAGCCGGTAGCCGCCGGAAAATCGGAGCGCGACACGACCTTCTACCTCAACTTCGACCCGGTGAAGGAGGGGGTGATCGACGAAACCGAGGGGCCGCTGTTCTACTTCACGCTCGGCGGCGAAGACAAAGGCCCCGCCACCACGGCCGTCACGTTGGAGCCCACCGAATCGGGCCGGGAATACATCCAACGGCTGATGTTGCAGCAGGGAGATTACAAGGACGACTACTCGATATACAGCATCGACAGTCTCGAACAGTGGGTCGAGGAGTTCCGGGGCTTCTACATCTGTCCCGATCCCGCCATGCCGCTGACCGCCGACCGGGGCGAAGGGACGATCTTCGGCACGACGCTCGAGTCGTCGGGATTCGCCGTTTACGGACGTAACCGCGTCGAGGCGGACCCCTCGCTCATCCAGGATACGCTCCAGATGCTCTACTATTTCTACGAAGGTTCGGTCGATCACGGCAACGTTTCGGTCAATACGGCCTACCACGACTATTCGCAGGCGAAGGAGGCGCTGTTCGAAATCGCCGACGCCCGCGAACCGGCAGCCGGAGAGGCCGACGAACGCCCGGAGACGGCTCGCGTACGCGTGGAGGGCTTCGGCGGCGTGGTGAGCGACATCACCTTCACCGAAGCGTTCTTCGAGGCGCTGGAACGGGAGATCGAGAAAGCGAACGAAGCGGAAGGCAAGGATTTCAGGACGCTGGCATTCAGCCAGGTGACCATGTCTGTCTATTTCAACGACGGCGCCTACGACTGGCAGGAGATCGTCCCGGGAAACGGCTCGGGTCCCGACATCGTGCGGCTGACCGACGAAATGACGGCCGCCCCCTCCCGGCTGGGCCTCTACACGAATTACAAGACGCGGACCCCGATTGCGGACTACAACTACACCTACGAGTCGCAGTACAACACGACGCTCGACTACGGCGGATACGTGAACCGCAGCCAAGGATGCTACAAGATGAATATCACGGCCTACGCCCAGGCGCTCTGGAACAGTTACATGAAGGAGAAGCAGGCCGCCGCGGCCGAGGGGCGTGCGGTGGACCTCTCGAAGGTGCAGAACCGCACGATCTACCTCGCCCCGGAGGCGGGAGGTTTCTACACCACGGCCTTCGGCATCCTGCAGGGCATGGCGACCGACGGCGGCGAAAACAACGCTCCGATCCGGCTCGAACTGGCGTACAACATGATCAAATAAACCGAAGAGAAACCCTTGTGCGGAACCTAAGTGTTGAAGATGCTTAGGTTTTCGCATTTCTGAAAAAGCCATCAAAACAACGTAATGCAGGACAATTTAGTCATCGTAGAGTCCCCTGCCAAGGCCAAGACCATCGAGAAGTTCCTCGGCAAGGACTATATCGTAAAATCGAGCTTCGGACACATCCGTGACCTCTCGAAGAAGGACCTCGGAATCAATATCGACGACGGCTTCAAGCCCGTCTATGAGATTCCGGGCGACAAGAAGAAGGTCGTGGACGAGCTCGCGAAACTCGCGAAGACGAAGACCGTGTGGCTCGCTTCCGATGAAGACCGCGAAGGAGAGGCCATCGCATGGCACCTGACCGAAGTGTTGGGGCTCCCGGTCGATCGGACGAAGCGCATCGTCTTCCACGAAATCACCAAGCGGGCGATCCTCGAAGCCATCGAGAAACCCCGCACGGTCAATATGGACCTGGTGAACGCCCAGCAGGCGCGCCGCATCCTCGACCGGCTGGTGGGCTTCGAGCTCTCGCCCGTGCTGTGGAAAAAGGTGCGGCCGGCGCTGTCGGCGGGCCGTGTGCAGTCGGTCGCCGTGCGGCTGATCGTCGAACGCGAGCGCGAGATCATCGCCTTCCGTTCGACTCCCTATTTCCGCGTCGTGGCGCAGTTCTACCCCGCCGGAGATGCGGACAGGACGCTCTTCAAGGCCGAGCTGTCCTCGCGCTTCGAGACGGCCGCCGAGGCCGAAGCGTTCCTCCGCAGCTCGGCCGGCGCCGAGTTCACGGTGTCGAAAGCCGAGGAGAAGCCCGCGCAGCGTTATCCCGCGCCGCCCTTCACGACCTCGACGCTCCAGCAGGAGGCGGGCCGCAAGCTGGGCATGTCGGTCTCGCAAACCATGTCCGTGGCGCAGCACCTCTACGAGCAGGGTCTGATTACCTACATGCGTACCGACTCCGTGAACCTCTCGCAGCAGGCGCTCGCGCAGTGCAAGGAGGAGATCACGAAACTCTACGGCGAGAAATACTCGTCGTGGCACAACTACAAGACCAAGACCAAGGGCGCGCAGGAGGCCCACGAGGCCATCCGCCCGTCGTACATCGACCGCCAGACGATCGAAGGCACGCCGGCCGAGAAGAAACTCTACGACCTGATCTGGAAACGCACGGTCGCCTCGCAGATGGTCTGCGCCGAGCTCGACCGCACGACCATCACCATCGACATCAGCGGTTCGGAACACCAGTTCGTCGCCCAGGGCGAGGTCATCCGCTTCGACGGATTCCTGCGCCTCTATTCCGAATCCACGGACGACGACCAGGCCGCCGAGAGCGGCGAGGGGCTGCTCCCGAAACTCACGGCCGGCGACCGCGTGACGCCGGCGCAGATCACCGCGACGGAGCGCTTCACGCAGGCTCCGCCCCGATACAGCGAAGCGTCGCTGGTCAAGCAGATGGAGGCGCTCGGCATCGGCCGCCCCTCGACCTACGCCCCGACGATCACGACGATCATCAACCGCGGCTATGTCGTCCGCCAGAGCAAGGAGGGTTCGAAACGCAGCTATACGCAGATGACGCTCACGGGAGACAAACTCACGACGAAGACCCTCACGGAGAGCTTCGGCAAGGAGAAGAACCGCCTCTCGCCGACCGACATCGGCATGGTGGTGAACGACTACCTCGAGGCACAGTTCGGCCCGATCATCGACTACAACTTCACGGCAAACGTCGAGAAGGAGTTCGACCGCATCGCCGAAGGCGACATCACGTGGGAGAAGATGATCGGCAACTTCTACGGACCGTTTCACAAAATGGTGGACTCGGCGATCGCCATGCAGCCCGCCCGGACGCGCGAAGTGCGCATCCTGGGCAACGACCCCGCGACGGGACATGTCGTGAAGGCCCGCATCGGACGCTACGGCCCGATGGTCGAGATCGAGGGCGCCGAAGGCGAGAAGGGCCGCTTCGCCTCGCTCAGGAAGGGGCAGCTCATCGAGTCGATCACCCTGGACGAGGCGCTCGAACTCTTCGCCCTGCCGCGCGACCTGGGACTGCTCGACGGCGAGAAGCTCATCGTGGGACTGGGCAAGTACGGCCCCTACGTCCGCTACGGAAAGTCGTTCGCCTCGCTGGCGCGGACCGACGACCCCTACACGATCACCTACGAGCGGGCCGTGGAGCTCGTCCGGGAGCACAAGGCGGCCGCCGCTGCGGCCCATACGCCGCTCCGGACCTTCCCCGAAGACCCCGACATGCTCGTCAAGAACGGCCGCTACGGCGCCTATATCGCCTACAAGGGCAAGAACTACCGCCTGCCGCGGGGAACCAAGCCCGAAACCCTGACGCTGGACGACTGTCTGAAGATCGTTTCGGAGTCGAAGAAATGATTCGCAGAACCACAACGACACAAAACCCCAATACGCTATGAAAAACTTGCTGCTTTCCGCACTCGCAGTCTGCCTCGCCTGCACGGCCACGGCGCAGACCGCCGATCAGAACGACTCCGCGTCGGGTTACGAATTCACCGACGTGAAGCTCATCCCGACCACGCCCGTCAAGGACCAGAGCCGCAGCGGCACCTGCTGGTGCTTCTCGACCCTGTCGTTCCTCGAGAGCGAAATCCTCAAGGCCGGAGGCCCCGAGATGCACCTCTCGGAAATGTGGATCGTCCGCCACTCGTTCATGGACAAGGCCGAGAAGTACATCCGCCTGCACGGAGAGCTGAACTTCGCCGAGGGAGGCGCTTCGCACGACGTGACGGAGGGCATCAAGGCCCACGGCATCGTTCCCTTCGAGGTCTATCCGGGCCTGAACTACGGAACCGAGAAACCCGATTTCCACGAGCTGTCGGTCGTGCTCAAAGCCTACCTCGACGGCGTGCTCAAGGCCGCGGAGAGCGGCAAGCCCCTCTCGACGGCCTGGAAACGCGGCTTCAACGCCCTCCTCGACGAGTACTTCGGCCCGATGCCCGAAACGTTCACCTACGAGGGCAAGGAGTACACGCCCGAATCGTTCGCCGCATCGCTGCCGATCGACATGGAAAACTACGTGGACCTCTCGTCGTTCACGCACCATCCCTTCTACACGCGCTTCATCATCGAGGTTCCCGACAACTGGATGTGGGGCACGGTTTACAACCTGCCGCTCGAGGAGATGATGGCCACGATCGACCACGTGCTGGCCAACGGCTACACCGTATCGTGGGGCACGGACGTCAGCGAGAAGGGCTTCAGCCGCACGAAGGCCATCGGCGTCATTCCCGAAGCCGACACCGAGAGCATGAGCGGCACGGAAGCCGAGCGCTGGGGCAAGCTCACCGACAAGGAAAAGGAGAAGGCGCTCTACTCCTTCGACAAGCCCGGCAAGGAGCGCACGATCACGCAGGAGATGCGTCAGACGGCGTTCGACAACTTCGAGACCACCGATGACCACGGCATGCTCATCATGGGCATCGCCGAGGACCAGAACGGCACACCCTACTACAAGGTGCAGAACTCGTGGAACACCGTGCCTCCCTACGACGGATTCTGGTACTTCTCGAAACCCTTCGTGGCCTACAAGACCACCTCGATCATGGTGAACAAGAACGCCATTCCGAAGGAGATCGCCAAAAAGCTGGGCCTGAAATAGGCCTCGCCGCAACGGCGCAGACACGACGCGGCCCGCTCTCCGAAGAGCGGGCCGCGCGCATGATTGCGTATAGGAGAAAAGGGCCGCCGGCCGGTCACTCCCCGATCTCGACGCCCAGCAGGCGCGCCAGCCCGACGGCCTGCTCGGGGTTGACCCGCAATCCCTTCAGCTCGGGCGAAACGACCTCGCGGAGCCGGATGCCCCGAATGTCGGAATCGGCGAAGGAGATCCCCGCGAGGCGCGTTCCCGAAAAGTCGGCCGTCACCAGCCCGCACTGCGAAAACACGACCCGCTCGAAGCGGCATCCGTCGAAGAAACCGCCCCGAAGCTGCGCCCCGGCGAAGCGGACGCTCCGCAGCCGCGAACGGGAGAAATTGACGAATTCGCCCTTGCAGTGCCCGAACACGACGTGTTGCAGCGTCGTCTCCGCGAATCCGGCCCCGGCGATCTTGCACTCCTCGAACCGCACACGGAAAAAACTCGCGCCCTGCAAGTCGGCCACCGACAGGTCGCAGTTCCGGAAGAGGACGTCCGTGAAACGGGAGCCGCGGAACACCGCACCTCCCAGCCGGCATCCCGAGAAACGGCATCCCTGCACGGAGAGACGGCTGCAATCCTCCGACGGCAGCGCGACGCCGCGGAACGAAAGGCCCTCGATCTCACCTTCCGGTACGAGCACGGCCGGTCCGGCCGGCGCTCCGGATTCGGGAGGCAGCCGCGGAGGGGCGATCGCCGGAGATGCGGATTGTTCCATACGTCCGCAAAGATAGGGAATTTTCCGGAAGATCGTCCGGGAAACGGGAACGGCCGACGGAGGTTTTTGCCGGATAGGAAATAATTGCTACCTTTGTTCGGAATATGCACGTGACATTTCTGATAAAGAGCGCGTTGCTGCTCTCGACGCTGCTCGTCTGCATCATCCGCCCCGCCGCGGCGCAGACGGCCGAATGCCCGACGGCACGCCCCTCGGTCCGGACCGCGCCGGACCGAATCGGAGAGGTCCGCGCATATCCCGCCGCCGCATCCGCGGACACCCTCCGCAGCGACACCGCGGCGAAACGGCCCGGACTGATCCGCCGCATCATCGACTATTACAGCCGTTCGAACGTGGACCGCACCTTCGAAAAGAAGATCGACTGGAGCATCGCGCCGGGCCCCAACTACTCCTCCGACGTCGGCTTCGGGATCGGATTCCTGCTCGCCGGACTCTACCGCCTCGACCGCACGGATTCGGTCACCGCACCCTCGAACGTCTCCATCTACGGCAACTTCACGACCCAGAAGTTCGTGCTGCTGCGCTTCTCCGGCGACAACCTCTTCAACCACAACCGCCAACGGCTGAGCTATTCGGGGGCCTTCGTCTATTTCCCGGGAGCCTTCTACGGCATCGGCTACGAAGCCGGAAAGGAGGGTTACGCCCAGGACCTCACCACGACGATGGGCACTGTCAACGTCTCCTACTGCACGTCGCTCGCCGGACGTTTCTACGTCGGCGTGAGCGGCGGCCTCAACTACACGGGCGCCGCCTATCGGAGCAGCGGCATGACGGAATACCTCGAAGGCATCCGGGACGGCCGGTACGAAAAACCCGGCGGGCAGCGGGGCGAACTCTACGACCTCTGGCTCGAAGGGCGCTACCTGCCCGAAAAGCAGGATCCTTTCTCGAACTACATCGCCGCAACGGGCGACCGCCCCAACGCCCTCAACGCCCATATCGGTATCTTCGCGCAGTACGATACGCGCGACGTGACGTTCAACGCCTCGAAAGGCGTCTTCGTCAAGGCCGAAGCCAAATGGTATCCGGAGTGGCTGGGCAACACGCGCCGCACGTTCGGCCGCTTCACCCTGACGTTCGATTTCTACCAGCGGCTCTGGAAAGGAGCCGTACTGGCCTGCGACCTCTATGCCGACGCCACGGCGGGAACCCCTTCGTGGCACATGTACGCCAAGATGGGCGGCATGGAACGCATGCGCGGCTACTACGAGGGGCGCTACCGCGACAAGCGGCTCGTGGAGGCGCAGGCGGAACTGCGACAGAAGATTTACCGCCGCCACGGCGTCGTGGCCTGGATCGGCGGCGGACAGGTATGGGGCACGAACCGCTTCCGCTGGAGCAACACGCTTTGCAGTTTCGGCTGCGGTTACCGTTTCGAATTCAAGAATCGCATGAATATCCGCCTCGACTACGGCTGGGGCAACTACGGCAACCCGAATCTGCCGTGGGACCGGAAACGCTCTTCGGCCTTTCTCTTCACGGCTTCGGAGGCGTTCTAATACCGGAAGACGAGGAGATACCCCGCCGCGCGCCGCACGGAGAGCGTCACCGGCGCGCCGCCGCAGACGGAACCCGTCACCTTCCCCGCCGCACCGTCCGCCGTGCCGACAGGCTCTTCGCCCGGAACGCCGGTCCCTGCGGTCCCTGCGGACGCCGCCGTCACTCCGACACCGGAACTTACCCCCGGCAGCGGATCGAAGCCCTCGCCGAGGTCCGCCTCCAGCAGCCGCAGGTCGCGCAGCAGGTCCAGCTCCCTCCGCCCCGCATATTTGTAGAGCGCCTCCTTGGCGCACCATGCCACGGCGGGCCACAGGGCGGATTCCGAAAGCCGCCGTTCGCAAGGGGTCATGTACCGTGCGATCACGCGGCCGAAGTTCCGCGTCTCGGATTCGATGTCCACGGCGCACGGTTCCTCCGACAGCACGACCGCCACCCGGCCCGGGCAGTGCGAGACGGAAATCCGTTCGGCGCGCCCCGGCAGACAGGGTGCGCCGTTCGCATCGTAGGCGATCCGCACGTCGCGCCCCAGCTCGCGCCGCACGGCGGCCCGCCACGTCAGGAATTCCGCACGGCGAACCGCCGAACCGAACCCGGCAGCCGTCGCGAGCTCCTCACCGGTCACCCAGGGCGCCGCCTCGGCCTCCGTCATCGGGGCGAGCGTCAGCAATCGTTTCATAACAGATCGACCCGGATTTTGTCGATGCGGTGTCCTTCCGTCTCCTGTACCGTGAACCGGATGTCGTGCGCCGTGAAGACGTCGCCCTTGCGCGGGAAGTCGCGCTTGAGTTCGAGCATCAGTCCCGCCAGCGTCTCCGCCTCGCCCCTCACGTCGGCGAAGGCGTCCTCTCCGAGCTCGAGAATCCGTTCGAAATCCCCCAGGTGGGTCTTGCCCTCGAAAAGATAGCTCCGGGCGTCGAGGCGCGTATAGAAGCACTCGTCGTTGTCGCTCTCGTCGGAAATCTCGCCCACGATCTCCTCGATGATGTCCTCCAGCGACACCAGCCCCAGCGTCGAGCCGTATTCGTCCACGACGACGGCCATGTGGATCTTGTTCGTCTGGAAATCGGCCAGCAGGTCGTTGATCTTCTTGTGCTCGGGGACGAAAAAGGGCTTGCGGATGAGCTGCTGCCAGGCGAAATCCCGGTCGTTGTTGATATAGGGCAGCAGGTCCTTCACGTAGAGCGTACCGCGGATGTTGTCCATGTCCTCCTCATAGACCGGAATGCGCGAGAAGCCCGATTCGATGATCGTGCGCTTGACCGTTTCGTAGTCGTCCTTGATATCGAGTGCCGTCATGTCCACGCGGGGCTTCATGATCTCCTGCACCTCGGTATTGACGAAGCTGACGATGCCCGAAAGCATCACGTGCTCCTCGCGGCAGGAACTCTGCGTCATGTCCACGGCATCGGCCAGTTCGTCGAGCGAAATTTCGCTCCGGTGCGCCGCTTTCTCGCTGATGCGGCTGCTGGCATGGACCAGCGCATACGACAGCGGGTAGAAAATCCGCCGCAGCGCCAGCAGGGGCCGCGCCACGGCCGAGGCGAACCCCACGGGAACGGTCTGCGCCAGGACCTTGGGCAGGATCTCGCCGAAGAGCAGCAGCAGGAAGGTCACCAGCACGGTCTTGAACAGGAACTCGAAACGCAGGAAGGTGAACAGCGAGTCGATGATGCCCGACGTGAGGATGACGATGCAGACATTCACCAGGTTGTTCACCACCAGAATCGTCGCCAGCAGCATGTCCACGTCCGTCAGCAGGCGCAGCACGGCCCCCGCCGATGCGCTCCGGCTCGCCTTGAGACGGTTCACGTCATTGTGCGACAGCGAAAAAAACGACGTTTCGGCCCCCGACACGAGCGCCGAAACACACAACAGGAAAAGCGTCACCGCGCAAAGCGCGGCAATGCGGGGTTCGAACCCGTTGAATACGATCCAGGAACCGGTCTCTTCCAAACTTTCCGACGATTAGTTAATCGAACAGCGAGCCGCCCTTCGGCTCCTCCTTCGACGTTCCGGCCGCCTCGTCCCGGAGCACCTCCTTGCGGCCGCCCGAGGTCTGCACGACGAACGCCGAGTTGCGCGTCTGGTAGGCGGGCTTGGCCAGCAGCGCCTCGATATTGCTGTAACGTGTCGGTTTGGCGCCGAGCACGACCTGTTCGGGCTGGCGCGGAGCGGGTTTGGGCGCGGCGGGTTTGATCGGCTCCAGCACCGGAGCCGCCGGTTCGGCCGCAGGCTGCTCGGCATTGCGCGCCGCAGGCACGATCGGATGCATTCCGTGCTGCTCCTCGTCGCCCTCGAAGCCCGTGGCCACCACCACCAGTTCGATGGCGTTGCCCAACTGCGGCTTCTCGCTCGTACCCCAGATGATGTTGGCGTTGTGGATCACGCCGCGGTCGTCCTGCACGCTGGCATGGGCCTGGATGTATTCGAGAATGCGCACGACTTCTTCGTACATGAGCGCATCGGCGTCCGAGACGGATATGTTCAGCAGGATGTTCTTCGCCCCCGAAATGAGGTTGTGGTCCAGCAGCGGCGAGCGCAGCGACGCCTCGGCCACCGCCTCGGCGCGGTTGTCGCCTTCGGCCACGGCCACGGCCATATGGGCGCGGCCGCTGTCGCGCATCACCTTCGAGACGTCGGCGAAATCGACGTTCACCAGATCGCTCTCCACGGTGATGATCTCGGCGATGCCCTTCGCCGCCGAAGCCAGGATGTCGTCGGCCTTGCCGAAGGCCTGCTTGAGCGAGAGGCGCCCGTAGATCTCGAGAATGTTCTCGTTGTTGATGATGAGCAGCGAATCGACGTTCTGCCGCAGCTCCTCGATGCCGCGGAACGCCTGCTCGTAACGGATCTTGCCCTCGACGGCCAGCGGCGAGGTGACGATGGCCACCGTCAGCAGTCCCATCTCCCGGGCCAGTTTGGCGATGACGGGCGAAGCGCCCGTACCCGTGCCGCCGCCCATGCCGGCCGTGATGAAGATCATCTTCGTACCGACCTCCTCGAGCTGCTGGCGGATTTCGGGCAACGTCTCGACCGCGGCGCGGCGCCCGTTCTCGGGATCGTTGCCCGCGCCAAGCCCCTCGGCCCCGAGGCGGATTTTCCGCTCCACGGGGCTTTTGTCCAACGCCTGCTGGTCCGTGTTGCAGACCATGAAGGTCACGCCCCGGATGCCGAGGTTCCACATGTGGTTCACGGCGTTGCCTCCGGCCCCGCCGACTCCGACCACCGTGATAATCGACCCGTCCGTACGCGGAGCCTTGATTTCCGACATCAATTCGTCTGTCATATCGTTATTTCCTAATTATCCAAACAACTTAAATTACCCTTTTTCTCCCGCAGGTAAGCGGGTTTCCGCGGCGTTTACAAATCCGGCCCTCCCCCAAACCCCTCTCCTCGGAGGGAACTTGCTGCAACGCAGCCGGGGATTCAGCCGGGATTTCGACCGGAATGCAGACGAACGGATCCGCCCTAAATCTCCTCGTCCTCGGCCGCCGAGAAACTCTTGTTGATCTTGTCGAACGTCTTCTGGAAGATCGAGCCCCAATCGCGCTTGCGCCGGGGCGCTTCGGACGCCGGACGCTCCCCCGACCGCTCCCGCTGCCCGGCGGTCTCCTCCTCCGGAGCCGGTTCGGCCGCAGCGGCAGCCGGCGCCTCTTCCTGATGCGGACGGGGCGGCACATGCCGGAACCCGGGCGCGGACTGCGGCGGCTGTGCGGGAGCGAACGGGCGCCGCGGTTCGGCGGCAGCAGACGCGTCCGCCGGCGACTGCGGCCGCTCGGCGAAGGCGCAGCCGCCCTGTTCGGCCCCCCGGAGCAGAATGCCCGCGGCCGTCGAGAAGGCAGGATCGGCGATCCGGGCCTGCGACTCCTCCGAAATCCCCGCCTCGGGAAGCGCCACGCGCACGTCCATCTTCGTCACGCGGCGGAACAGCTCGTCGAGGTCTTTCAGACGGGCCGAGCCGCCCGTCAGGACGATGCCGTAGGCGAGTTTCCCGTCGTAGCCCGAATCGCGGATCTCCTGCATGACGAACTCCGCGATGTCCGTGGCGCGGGCCTCGATGACCGTGGCCAGGTTGCGCAGCAGGATGTCCTTCGCCTCGCGGGCCGTGCGGCCGTTCACCCGGATGAGCTTCTCGTCCGAGGCCAGTTCGGCGACGGCCGAACCGTACTTCTGTTTCAGGCTTTCGACGTGTTTCTCGGGAACGCTCATCGTCCGGATGTCGCGGTTGATGGCCGACGCCCCCATCGGGATCGAGGCGATGTAACGCACCACGTTGCGGTAATAGACCGCCACGTCCGTCACGCCCGCGCCGATGTCCACCACCGCCGCGCCCTCCTCCTTCTCGTCGGGCAGCAGCACCGCCTCGGACGAGGCCAGCGCCCCCGGAACGACTCCCAGCATTTTGATCCCCAACCGCTTGAGCGCCATTTCGAGCCGCTGGATCGGCGTGCGCAGGCAGAGGATGAAGTTGAAAGTCGAGGAGAGCTTCTTGCCGAACGACCCCACCGGGTTCCGCACTTCCTGACTGTCATCGACCATGTAGTTCTGGGGCACGCGCTCCATGATGGTCTCGTCGTCGGGCGCCTGCACGTTGCGCATCCTGTCGAACAGCGCATCGACGTCCTTCCGATTGACGCCGTTCTGCGGATCGTAAACGAAGACGTGGTCCGTATGGCGGGCGCAGCGGACGAAATCTCCCGAGATGCCGGCATACGCCTCCGTGATGCGTATGCCCAGTTGCTCCTGGACCTCCTCCACCGCCTCGCGGATGGCCCGGCTCACCAGCTCGATATTCTCGATCTTGCCGGCATGGACCCCTTCGACGGGTTTCGAGACGACGCAGGCCACGTCGAGCGTCCCTTCGGCCCCTTTCGAGCCGACCGCCACGACGACCGACGAAGAGCCCAAATCGACGGCTACGGTATAATTTTTTCTTTCCACGGTACAAATTTATTTCTTGCAAACCACCTGATTCCTGTATCTGACGTCGATCGTCCGGTACTCGTCCCAACCGATCGACGAAAGGCCGCTGCGGTAGAACCGCAACAGTTTGTCGAACTTTCCCCCGATGTCGTCCAACCGGCCGAAGAGGATCGTGAAACGGCCGCTCCGGGGCGTAAGCTCCACCTCCAATGCGCCGCTGGGGGTCGTCCGAGCCGCGATCTGCACCACTTCCGACCTCCAGAAACCGTCGTCCTCGACGATTTTCACAAAGGTAAGGAGTTTCATGAAATCTTCGTAGCTTTTTTCCAATTTTTTTTGCGCCCGCCGCTCGGCCTCCTGCTGCGCGGCGATCCCCTCGATCCGCTCGCGGATCACCCGACTCCGGTAGCGGTAATCGCGCCGCAGCCGCGCCTTCTTCTCCCGCAGCTCCCTGACGCGGGCGTCGAACTCCCCGGAGCTCTCCAGCCGCCACCAGCGCCGCTTGATCCGCATCCGGCGGAGCGCGGCGATGTCGCGGTCGTTCTCGATCTCGCGGCGGTAATAGGGATATTTCTCCCGCTCCAGTTGTTCGATGCGCCGTTCGATCTCCTGCAACCGCTCGTCGATATGCCGCCTCACGTCGCCCGTGTAGGAGGCCGGGAAGGGCGGCCGGTACGGTCCGGTCACCACCGGCACGTAGAGCGACGAGGCGCGCGGCGCGGCGAACACGTACCCCTCGGAGGTGACGTAGGCGTTCATGCCGTCGGTCAGCAGCCGCAGGAGCGGCTTGCGCTGGCTGATCCCGATATGCAGCACCGCACCGTAATCGACATAGGCCACCGCTTCGTCCACGAAACCGTTGCGGGCGATCAGCGTCTCGATCCCCGACAGGTCCACCTCATCAACAGCCGTGCCGATCGTAGGAATCCCGCTGTCCGAAATCCAGCCGCGGACCATCGCCGCCGACACCAGATGCCCCTGCGAGGTGCTGTCCACCACCTCGATCTCCATGCGGGCGACCGTCCGGGCCTTCCGCGCACGGCGCGCCGCAGCGGCCGCCCAGAGCATGTATCCGGCGACCGCCGCCCAGAGCAGCGTCAGCAACGCGTATTTGAGAGTCCGGTTCAATGTCCGTTGTTCCGTTCGCTTCCATTCATCCGCCCGGGACGCCGCCTCAGCTCTTCGCCCGCAGCCGTTCGGCCAGCGCCCCGCAGCAGGCGTCGATATTGCCCGCGCCGAACGAGATCACCACGTCGGTCGGCATGGCGGCCACCTCGTCGGCCAGCCGTCCGCGCTCCACGATGCGGCAGGGGACGGTCACCAGCCCGGCGATCAGCTCCGACGAGATCCCTTCGATCGGCTCCTCGCGCGCCGGGTAGATCGGCAGCAGCACGACCTCGTCGGCATGCGACAGCGCCTCGGCGAACTCCACGTAAAGATCGCGCGTGCGGGTGTAGAGGTGGGGCTGGAACAGCGCCGTGATGCGCCGCCCGGGGAACATCCGCCGGACGGAGGCGAGCGTCGCCGCCAGTTCGCGCGGGTGGTGCGCATAGTCGTCCATGTAAACCTGCTTCGGCGTATTGACGTAGAACTCGAACCGCCGCTTCACGCCTGAGAACGAGGCCAGCGCCCCGCGCAGGGCGTCGGCGTCCGGCTCCGCGCCCTCCGCCTTCGCGGCACACCACACCGAGGCCACGGCCGCCACCGAATTTTCGATATTGACCCATCCCGGAACGCCCAGCGTGCACCCCTCGATCACACCCGAGGGCGTGACCACGTCGTAGCGGTAGTGCCCGCCTTCGAGCAGCCGCACGCCGCGGGCGTAGAAGTCGCACGGCTCGTCGTAGGAGTAGCGGTAAACCGCGATACCGGGGTTGTCCGCCACGATCTCCACCCCCTGCTTGAGAATCAGCGCGCCGCCCGGCCGGATCTGCCGCACGAACTGCGCGAAGGCCTCCTTGAGGGCCTCGTGCGTCCCGTAGATGTCGAGGTGGTCCGCATCGGCCGAGGTCACCACGGCCACGTCGGGATGCAGCCGCAGGAACGAACGGTCGAACTCGTCGGCCTCGACCGCCAGCCGCGGTCCGTCGCCCAGCACGAGGTTGCCGCCGAAATTCTTCGAAATGCCCCCGAGGAAGGCCGAACCGCCGCCCGTCAGCGCACGGTTGAGCCACGCCACGAGCGTCGAAGTGGTCGTCTTGCCGTGCGTCCCCGCCACCGCCATCACGTATTTCCCTTCGGAGAGGTGTCCGAGCATCTGCGACCGCTTCTCGATGGAAAAGCCCCCGTCGCGGAAGTAGCGGAACTCGCCCAGGTCGTCGGGCACGGCCGGCGTATAGACCACCATCGTGGCCGCCGGATCGCGGAACGGCCCGGGAATCCGCCGCACGTCGTCTTCATAGTGGATCGCCGCCCCTTCGGCCTCCAGTTCTCCGGTCAGCAGGGACGGCGTGCGGTCGTAGCCCGCCACCCGTTTGCCCTCGCGGAGGAAATAGCGGGCCAGGGCGCTCATGCCGATTCCCCCGATCCCGAGAAAATAGATATTGTCGAACTTCATAACTTCGCTCTGTCGTTTGCATTCGTCTTCTTCGCGGCCGCCGCACAGGCGTACCGCCCCGGGTCCGCAGCCGTCAGGCCATCGCCCGCACGATCTCGTCCACGATCCGCTCCGCGGCGTCGGGACGGGCCAGCGCCTCCAGACGGCGGCTCATCTCCGCCAGCGCCTCCCGGTCGGCGAGCAGCTCCAGCGCCCGCGGCATGGCCCGCGTCCGGCACTCCGCATCGGGAATCACCACGGCCGCCCCCCTGCGCTCCAGCGCCCGGGCGTTCTTCGTCTGGTGGTCCTCCGCCACGTTGGGCGAGGGGACGAAAACGACGGGCTTCGCCACGAGGCAAAGCTCCGAGACGGTCCCCGCGCCGCTGCGCGAAATCACCAGATCGGCCGCCGCATAGGCGTAATCCATGCGCTCGATGAAGGCTCCCTGCCAGACGTGCGCCGCGGGATGCGCCGCCAGAAAGGCCTGCATCTCCCGCTCGTAGTACTTGCCCGTCTGCCAGATCACCTGCACCGGGGCCGTGCCGCCGGTCTGCACGATCCACGCCTTCATCATCTCGTTGAGCGAGCGCGTGCCGAGCGATCCCCCGACCACCAGCACCGTCGGCAGGCCGGCCGTCAGGCCGTAATGCCTCAGCGCCTCGGAACGGTCGGCTCCCTCCTTCGAGAAACGGCCCCGCAGGGGATTGCCCGTGAGCACGATCCGGTCGGCCGGGAAGAAGCGCTCCATCCCCTCGTAGGCCGTGCAGATACGCCGCGCGCCGCGCGCCAGAATCTTGTTCGTCACCCCCGCGTAGGAGTTCTGCTCCTGGATTACGGTCGGCACGCCCATCCGCTGCGCGGCCCACAGCACCGGTGCGCTGGCGTAGCCTCCGAAGCCCACCACGACGTCGGCCCCGAACGTGCGGATCGTCCGCCGCGCCTGCCGCAGCGACCGCAGCACCTTGAAGGGCACGGCGAGGTTGTGCCAGTCCATCCGCCGCTGCAACCCCGCGATCGGAAGCCCCACGATGCGGTAGCCCAGCGCCGGAATCTTCTCCATCTCCATCCTGCCCTCGGCGCCCACGAACAACAGTTCGACCTGTTCGCCGAAACGGCGCTTCAGCGCCTCGGCCACCGCCACGGCCGGGTAGATATGGCCCCCCGTGCCGCCTCCCGAAAGTATAATGCGTTTCATATCTTCTGCGTTTTCCTGTTTCGTTCCGCACGGAGCGTCACTGTCCCCAGCCGCCCCTGTCCAGCGACCGGTAGTTGATCGCCTCGGCCACGTCCGACGCCCCGATCCGCCCGCGTCCCGCCAGGTCGGCGATCGTGCGCGCCACCCGCCGGATGCGGTCGTAGGCCCGGGCCGAGAGCGCCAGCCGCTCCATCGCCCGCTCCAGCAACGCCGCCGACGCCGCGTCGAGACGGCAGTATTCGGCCAGCATCGCGCTGTTCATCATCGCGTTCGTATGCACGCCCGGCAGGTTGCGGAACCGCTCCGCCTGCATCCCGCGCGCCCGCACCACCCGTTCGCGGATCGCCGCGCTCGGTTCGCCCGGGGCCGCGGCCGCGAGTTCGGCGGGCGCCACGGGCGTCACCTCCACATGCAGGTCGATGCGGTCCATGAGCGGGCCCGAAATCCGGCCCATATAACGGTGCACCGTCCCCGGCGAACAGACGCACTCCCGCGCCGGATGGTTGTAATACCCGCACGGACAGGGGTTCATCGCCGCCACGAGGATGAAGTTGGCGGGATACTCCACGCTGTACCGCGCCCGCGAGACGACGACCCGCCGCTCCTCAAGCGGCTGCCGGAGCACCTCGAGCACGCTGCGCCCGAACTCGGGCAGCTCGTCCAGAAACAGCACCCCGTTGTGGGCCAGCGACACCTCGCCCGGACTGGGCGACTGTCCGCCGCCGATGAGCGCGACCTGCGACGTGAGGTGGTGCGGCGCCCGGAAAGGCCGACGCGTCATCAGTCCGCCCGCCGCGGCGATCTTTCCCGCCACGGAGTGTATCTTGGTCGTCTCGAGCGCCTCCTCGGGCGTGAGCGGCGGCAGGATCGTCGGCAGCCGCCGCGCCAGCATCGTCTTTCCCGAACCGGGCGACCCGACGAGAATGACGTTGTGGCCGCCCGCCGCAGCGATCTCCAGCGCCCGCTTGGCATGTCCCTGCCCCTTCACGTCGGCGAAATCCTCGCCGTAACACGTCCCGGGGAACGCGGCGTCCTCCCCCGCTGCGGGACGGGCCGGCGCGATCTCCGTCACGCCGTTCAGGCAGTCGATCACCTCGCGCAGCGACTCCGCGCCGAGCACCTCGACGCCCTCCACCACGGCCGCCTCGGCGGCGTTGTCCGCCGGCAGCACGATCCGCCGCAGCCCGGCGTCGCGGGCACGAATCGCCAACGGCAGCACGCCCCGCACGGGCTTGAGCGACCCGTCGAGCGACAGCTCCCCGACGAACATCGTATCGGCCACGGCGCCGGCCGCGACGCGCTCCATCGCCGCGAGAATCCCCACGGCGATCGGCAGGTCGAAGCCCGAACCCTCCTTGCGCAGGTCGGCCGGCGCAAGGTTCACGACCACCTTGCGGCCCGACATGCGCTCCCCGGAGTTCCCGAAGGCCGCCCGGATGCGCTGTTCGCTCTCCTTCACGGCATTGTCGGGCAGCCCCACGAGGTACATGCCCAGACCGCCGCCCGTGATATCGACCTCGACGGAGACCGCCACGGCGTCGATTCCGGAAATGGCTCCGGCATAGGTGCGAACGAACATATCCGTATCGTTTATGCGTTGTCGCGCCGGAACGGGACCGCCCCGCCCGGCGCTAAAAATTTCCGTCAGAACGGCGCCTCCTCGTCGAGCGAGCGGGGCGTCAGGTCGAACTCCGAGCTCCCGACCGAACCCAGCCCGCCGCCGAATCCGGTCCCGGGAGCGCCGCCGAATCCCGTCCCCGGCACGGAGTTCGAACCGCTGGCGTAGTCGTCGTAAGCCTGCCGGGCGTCGGCCGCCTGCGCGGGCGGCAGCATCGAATCCTCCAGATCGGCGAAGCGCGCCTGCTCCTTGAGGAAGCGCAGGTTCACGTCGCACACCGCGCCGTTGCGGTGCTTGGCCAGGATGATCTCGGCCATGCCCGCCGTGGGCATTCCGTTCTCGTCCTGATTGATACCGTAATACTCGGGACGGTGGATGAAGGCGACGATGTCGGCGTCCTGCTCGATGGCCCCCGACTCGCGGAGGTCCGACAACTGGGGCCGCTTCGACCCGCCGCGCATCTCGGTGGCGCGGCTCAGCTGCGAGAGGGCGATCACCGGCACGTTCAGCTCCTTGGCGATGGCCTTGAGCGTGCGCGAAATGAAGGCCACCTCCTGCTCGCGGTTGCCCTTCGTGTCCTGGTTGCCGGTCATCAGCTGGAGGTAGTCGATGATGATGATCTTGATGTCGTTGTGAATCTTCAGCCGCCGGGCCTTCGAGCGGAACTCGAAGACCGACAGCGCCGGCGTGTCGTCGATATAGAGCGGTGCGGCGCCCAGCGGCTTGGTGGCCGATTCGAGATGACGCCACTGCTCGGGCGTCAGACGGCCCGACTTGACGTCGTTGCCCGAAAGCCCCGTCTCGGCGATGATGAGTCGCATCATCAGCTGCACGGCCGACATTTCGAGCGAGAAGAACGCCACGCCCTGCTCGTGGTCCACGGCCATGTTGCGGGCCATCGAGAGCACGAAGGCCGTCTTGCCCATCGACGGACGCGCGGCGACGATGATGAGGTCCGACAGTTGCCAACCGAGCGTCACGCGGTCGAGGGCCATGAAGCCCGACGGCACGCCGTTGAAGGCGCTCGTGTTTTTCGACGCCTCCTCGATCTGCATGAGCGCGCGGGCCAGGATGTCCTTCGACGACTGCACCGAACGCTTGACGTGCCCCTCGGCGACCTTGAATATCTCGCCCTCGGCGAATCCGATCAGGTCCGTCACGTCGGTCGATTCGTCGTAGGAGCGTTTCTGGATTTCGGTGGCCGAACGGATCAGCTCGCGCTGCACGTATTTCTGGGCGATGATCTTGGCGTGGAACTCGACGTTCGCGGCCGAGCCGACCTTCTGCGTCAGTTGCGCCAGGTACGACGCGCCGCCCACCTTCTTAAGCTCCTTCTTGACCTTCAGCCGCTCGGTCACCGTGTAGAGGTCGATCGGCTTGAGCTCCATCGACAGCTCCTCGATGGCCTTGTAGATCAGCCGGTGCTCCTCCGTGTAGAAGGCTTCGGGCGTGATGAACTCCTGGACGGCGATGATACTGTCCTTTTCGAGCATCAACGCGCCCAGCACGGCCTCCTCCAGCTCGACGGCCTGGGGAGGGACGTTGCCGGCCGTATCGGTCAGCGCCGCAAACGCCTCCCGGTTGCGGGAGGAGGGGGTAAAATCTTTCGCCATGAAGTTATCGGAATCTTTCGAAGGTCAAAAGTAGCGATTCGGGCGGACATATCAAAACGGCGCGCCCGGAGTTTTTCCGAAAAAGGTACGTTTCGCCCCGCCGCGGACCGCTACTCCTTCACCCCCAGCTCGCGGCGCGAGACGGCCAGGGCCGCGATGCTGACGCGGCAGCCGGGCGCGGCGCGCAGCATCTCGGCCGCGCACGACAGGAGCGTGCTGCCCGTGGTCATCACGTCGTCCACCAGCAGCACGTGCCGCCCGGCCAGCCGCTCGGGACGGCGGACGGCAAAGGCCCCTTCGACGTTCGCGGCCCGCTCGCGGCGGGACTTGAGGGCCTGGCTGGCCGTATTGCGCTTCCGGCCGACGCTCCGGCGGTCCACCTCCACGCCCAGCTGCCCGGCGATTCCCTCGGCGATGTATTCCGACTGGTTGTATCCTCTCCGGCAGCGCTTGAAGGGGTGCAGCGGAAGAGGCACGACCGCCTCCACGTCGTCGTACAGCCCGCTCTCCTTCAGGCAGCGGCCGTACCAGGCGCCCATCTCGCGGGCCGCGCGCCATGCCCCGCGGTACTTGAAGGCATGGATCAGCCGCCGCCACCCGCTGCCGCGGACGAAAAAGAGGAAACCCGAGGCCCGCTCCACGGGGACCAGTCCCCAGCACTTGCGAAACACCGGGTTGTCGGCCTCGCGCCAGTAGCCCGTCAGCGGCGCCGTCGCGCGGCACAGCGTGCAGACCGTGCGCTCCCCGCGGGCGAGAGGCTCCCCGCAGACGGCGCACCGCCGCGGAAAGAGCAGCGACGCCGCATCGCCGAACAATTCACTGAGGATCGACATTGACGACGACGGTAACGGATTTGTATTCGGCCTGCCGGGAGAACGATTTCAACTCCTCCGCGAGGATCTCCCGCGCACGGGCCGACGAAGCGCCGCTCTCGACCTTGAGCAGCAGCCCCACGAGGTATTCGCCGCGGATGCGGTCCACGGGCGGGGCCATCGGCCCCAGCACGCGGCGGCCGAAGCGCGCGCGCAGCCGGGCGGCCAGTTCCAGCACGCCCCGCCGCAGCAGCATGGGGTCGCGGTGACGGAGCGTGAGGGCCGTCAGCCGGGCATAGGGCGGATAGAAGAAGGCTTCGCGCTCGGCGAGCTGCGCGAGGGCCATCGCCTCGTAATCGCCGGAGGCGACCTGTCGGATGACGGGATGCCCCGGCTCGGAGGTCTGGATCACCACCTCGCCCGGCTCGGAACGCCGCCCGGCCCGGCCCGCCACCTGCGTCATCAACTGGAAGGCCCGCTCGGCGGCCCGGAAGTCGGGATTGTTGAGCAGGTTGTCGGCGTTGAGAATCCCCACCAGCGAAACCCCCTCGAAATCGAAACCCTTGGTTATCATCTGCGTGCCGACCAGAATATCGGTCCTGCGGGCCGCGAAGTCGGCGACGATGGCGTTGAAGGCCCGCTCGGAGGTCACGCTGTCGCGGTCCAGCCGCGCGACGCGGGCTCCGGGAAAGATCCGGGCCACCTCCTCCTCGATCTTCTCCGTGCCGAAACCCACCGGCACGACATCCGTCACGCGGCACGACGGGCATTTCGCCGGAACCCCCTCCGTATGACCGCAGTAGTGGCAGACGAGCTTTTCGCCGCCCTTGTGGTAGGTCAGCGTCACGTTGCAGTGGGGACAGCGCGCCGTCCAGCCGCACTCCGTGCATTCGACATAGGGCGAAAAGCCGCGGCGGTTCTGGAACAGCATCGCCTGCCCGCCCCGGGCGAGCGTCTCGCCGATACGATCCAGCAGCAGCTTGTTGAAATGGGCGTGCCGCTCGCCGCGGCGCGCGGCGCGCAGCGTGTCCGAAATCAGCACTTCGGGCGGCCGGGCGCCGCCGTAACGCTCCCCCAGCACGGCGCGGCCGTACTTCCCACTCCGGGCGTTGAGCCACGTCTCGAGCGAGGGCGTGGCGCTTCCGAGCAGCGTGCGGCCTCCGAACAGGCGGGCCGTCACCACGGCGCAGTCGCGGGCGTTGTAGCGCGGCGCGGGATCGGACTGCTTGTAGCTGGCGTCGTGCTCCTCGTCCACGACGACGAGCTGCAACCGTTTGAGCGGCAGAAAGATCGCCGAACGCGCCCCGACGACGAACTCGCCCCCCTCGGAGCGGCCGAGCCGCAGGAAGGTCTCCGTACGGCGGCGGGGCGTGAGTTTCGAATGATAGGGGGTGACGCGGCTGCCGAAGATGCGCTCCATGCGCTCGATGAGCTGCGCCGTGAGGGCGATCTCGGGAACCAGCAGCAGTACGTCGCCGCCCCGCGCCAGCACCTCGGCGATCAGGTGGATGTAGATTTCGGTCTTGCCCGACCCGGTGACGCCCTGCAGCAGGGCCGTGGTCTTTCCGGCGGCGAACTGTCCGCGCAGGGATTCCAGCGCCGTCTGCTGGTGCACCGTCAGCTCCGGAAGGCGGAAGACCGCGCCGCTGCGCTCGACCGAACGTTCGCGCCGGGTGCAGACGACGTATTTCTTGCGCCGGAGGGCGTCCAGCACGGCATGATCGGCCCGGAGCAGACGGCGGGCCACCTCGCCCGTCGCAATGCGCGTCTCATCGCCGGCCGCGGCCAGTTCGAGCAGCGCTTCGTACTGTTTCGGGGCGCGCCGTTCGATTTTCTCGCAGATTTCGTGAAAACGGCCCTCGTCGCGGAGTTCCGCGGCCAGCGACACGTAACACTCGGTACGGGGACGGAACTCGTCGTCGGAGAACTCCTCCTCCGTGTCGCCCGAGGGCTTCATCAGGGCGGGCAGCGCCACGCGCATCACCTCCCCCAGGGAGCACATGTAGTACGAGGCGATCCACTCCCACAGGGCCATCTGCTCCGGCGAGAGCAGCCGCATGCCGCCGTAAAGCACGCGGGAGACGGATTTGACGGTCCTGAAATCGGGACGGCGGTCATGCACCCGCCACACGATCCCCGTATAGATCCTTCTGCGGCCGAACTGCACCGCCACGGCCTCGCCCCCGGCGACGGTCACGCCTTCCGGCAGGGCGAACGTGTAGGCGGGCTGCGCCAGCGGAAGAACTATGTCGGCATAGCGGGGCATCAGGGTTTGCTGATGGCCTGGAATCCCTTGCCGTAGACGCCCATGACCGAACCGACGGACATGAAGGCGTTGGGGTCGATGGTCTTGACGAACTTGAGGATCGTAGCCGTCTCGCGCTTGCGGCAGACGACCATCACCACTTTCGACCGCTCCTTGGTGTACCACCCCTGCGAATCGAGCAGCGTCACGCCGCGGTGGATGTTCTGCACGATGGCGTCGGCCATCTTCTCGTAGTCGTGCGTCACGATGAGCACCTGGCTCGACTGCTGGTTGCCGGCCATGATCATATCGACCGTATAGCCCACGACGGCGGTCATGACGTAACCGTAGATCACCGTGTCGATGTTGAAGCCCACCAGCAGCGACGACCCGATGATGATGAAGTCCGAGAAGATGAGAATCTTGCCGTAGCTGATCGTGCGGTACCTGTTGATAATCATGGCCACGATGTCCGTGCCGCCCGTCGAGCCGCCCTGCGCGAAGCACATGGCGATGCCGATGCCGGCCAGGATGCCGCCCAGAATGACGGCCAGAATGCGTTCCAGATGAAGGAAATCCCCCTCGGGCAGCACATCCTGCCAGAAATTCATGCCCAGCGAAATGACCACCACGCAGAAGATCGTCTTCACGCCGAAGTTCCACCCCACGATGAAGCCCGCCACGAGCAGCAGGATGGCGTTCAGCACGAAGACCATCGTACCGATCTGGATGTCCACGCCGATCTGCCCGAGCGCGCTGCACACCACGAGCGAAAGGCCCGCCGCACCGCCGCCCGTTCCCTTGACGGGCAGGATGCAGCCGATCCAGCCGAACGAATAGAGCATCATGCCCACGGTCATCAGGAAATACTCCTTGACGCTCTTCAGAACGGTCTCCATAGTAAGCGTTTTCATAGCCGACGCGCAATTTAACGATTATGCCACAAAGGTATAAAAATTTCGCCTTGATAGGCGTTCCGCTCCTCCAATCTTTTTTCGAGCATCGCCCACAGCTGCTCGTTGCGCACCAGCCCCCAGTTGCGGCCGTAATGGTAGCGCGGCGGAGCCTCCGAAGCGAAGCGCTCGACGACCAGATCGGGCCGCAGGCGGCGGAGGATTTCGACGATCAGATCGAGGTACTCGCCGATCTCCCAGAAACGGAACCGCGCGGGGTCGGCGTCGTACTCGGCGGCCATCGGCGTCCCCCGGAAGACCTGCAACTGGTGGAACTTCACGGTCGTCAGCGGCAGGGCGTTGATCCGTTCGGTCTGCCCGACGAGCTGCTCGTCCGTCTCGCCCGGAAATCCGAGGATGAAATGCGCGCCGACGGGAAGCCCCCGCGCCGCGGTCCGCTCGACGGCCCGGCGGGCGCAGTCGAAATCGTGGCCGCGGTTCACGGCCCGCAGCGTCCGGTCCGAGGTGGACTCGATGCCGTACTCCACGGCCACGTAACGGTCGCGCGCGATGTCGCACAACAGGTCGAGCGTCGCCCCGTCCATGCAGTCGGGGCGCGTGCCGACGACGATGCCCGCCACGTCGGGGTGCGCGAGCGCCTCGCCGTAGAGCGCGCGGAGCCGTCCGGGCGGCGCGTAGGTGTTGGAATAGGACTGGAAATAGACCAGGTAGCGCTGCGCCGTGCGGTAGCGGTTGCGGTGGAAGTCGATCCCCTCGGCGATCTGCCGCGCGACGCTCTTCCCGCCGCCGCAGTAGGAAGGCGTGAAGGCCCCGTTGTCGCAGAACGTGCAGCCGCCCCGCCCCACCGTGCCGTCGCGGTTGGGGCACGTGAAGCCCGCATCGACCGAGAGTTTCTGCACCCGGCCGCCGAACAGCCGGCGGAAATAGCCCGCATAGGAGTTGAACCGCCGCGTATCGCCCCACGGGTAGATCGTCCGCTGCGCCACTACTCCCGGTTTTTGGAGTCCATCCAGATCGTGACGGGCCCGTCGTTCACCAGCGCGACCTGCATGTCGGCCCCGAAGCGTCCCGTAGCCACGGGACGCCCCGACAGCTCGGCCACACGGGCCGCGAAACGTTCGTAAAACGGGCGCGACACCGGCTCGGGAGCGGCCCGGACGTAACTCGGGCGGTTGCCCTTGCGGGTCGAGGCCAGCAGAGTGAACTGGCTCACTACGAGCACCTCGCCCCCGGCCTGCACGACGTCGCGGTTCATCACCCCCGCCTCGTCGTCGAAGATGCGCAGCCGCACGAGCTTGCCCGCCAGCCACTCCACGTCCTCCCCGCCGTCGTCGGGCCCCACGCCGACGAAGACCAGCAGTCCGGCCCCGATCCGGGACCACGCAACGCCCCCGATTTCGACGGAGGCGCCCTTCACGCGTTGAATGAGCAATCGCATGGCGTCACGGATTTTCGAAATGGGCCCAGAGGTTGTCCCCGGCCGGCACGGGGGCCGTGACCGACACCGGGCTGCGGCGCACGGGGTGTTCGAACTCCACGCGGCGCGAATGGAGCGAAATGCCGCCGCCGGGCAGCGACCGCTTCGCGCCGTACTTCAGATCGCCGCGGATCGGGCAGCCGATCTTCGACAACTGCGCCCGGATCTGGTGGTGGCGGCCCGTGATGAGCTCGACCTCGACGAGCGTGTAGCGCGTGCCGACGCCGAGCGTCGCATAGCGCAGGCGCGCCTGCTTGGCGTCGCCCTTCGGAGCGTCGAAGGCCCGCGAACGGTTGGTCCGCCCGTCGCGCAGGATGTAGTGGAGCAGCTCGCCGCTCTCGGGATCGGGCGTGCGTTCGGTCAGCGCCCAGTAGGTCTTGCGGATGCGCCCTTCGCGGATCATCTCGTTGAGCCGCACGAGGGCCTTCGAGGTCTTGGCGAAGAGCACCGCGCCGCTCACGGGGCGGTCGATACGGTGCACCACGCCGAGGAACACCGCGCCGGGCTTCGCGTCGCGGCGCTTGATGAACGCCTTGATCTGGTCTTCGAGGGCGCTTTCGCCCGAGGGGTCGGGCTGCACCAGATCGCCCGCATGCTTATTGACCACCAGCAGGTGGTTGTCTTCGTAGAGAATATCGTTCGGGTCAAACATAGGCAGGAATCAAGAGGCGGAGGCACGGCCGGCCGCGCCCCCGGGATGAACCGTATCAGAGGACGAAGGCGAAAGGCAGCAGCCTCGCGGCCGAATCGACCGCCGAAGCCGACCCGCCGCCGCTCATCACCACACGCATGGGCACGCCCTGCCGCCGCTCGACATCGACCATCACCTGCCGGCACTGCCCGCAGGGATAGCACTCCCGCGCCGAGGGGTCCGACGCGATGGCCAGCGTCTCGACCGGATCGTCGGGGTAGTTGGCCTGGGCGTAGAAGAGCAGCGAACGTTCGGCGCAGAGTCCCGCGGGATAGACCTCGCTTTCGAAATTGCTGCCGCAGAGAATCCTGCCGCTGCGCAGGCGCGCGGCGGCTCCCACGCGGAATTTCGAGTAGGGCGCATGGGCGTTGGCCGTGGCCCGTTCGGCCTCGGCGACCAGCCTGCGGTCGGCTTCGGGAAGCTCCGCGAGCGTCGCATAGTGTTCGTAGTCGAAACTGAATCGCTTTTCCATAACTCTCCTGTTTTAACGGTTTTAACGGGGCGAAGCAAGCAAAGATAGTGCGAATATTCGGGTTTTCCGAATTTCGGTCCGTTTTTCTCCGTCCGGAACCGGAAAGAGGACGCCTTGCGGGCGTCCTCTCCATCCGGCACGGGCCCGGGGACCCGGTTATTCGAGAACGAACTTCGCCTGCACGCCGTATTCGAGCCTGATGGTCTTGAAGTCGAGCGGCTCGTCGGCCGAAGCGGCCTCACCGGCCGCGGCCCCGAAGGCCTTGGCGCTGCGCATGACGATCATGTTGTCGTAATAGGTCGGCATCACGTTGTTGTTCGAATCGTAGATATAGAAGCATTTGCCGATGCTCTGCCCGATGGCTTCGGCCATTTCGCAGGCGCTCTGCCGCGCGTTGCGCATCGCCGCGAGCCGCACCTCCTGCTTGTAGGCCTCCAGTTTCGAATGCGAGACCTTCAGAATCGAGACGTTCGAAATCCCCAGGGCGTCGAGCGCCTGCCAGACTTTCGCCACCTCGGCCGCGGAGCCCAACTGCAACTGGTACTTGGCCGTGGCCACCGAGGTGTTCTTCTTGAAGAATTCGCTCGAGAGGTTGGCCACCTTGAGCTGCTTCTCGACATCGACGCCCAGCTTCCTGAGCGCGGCGATCATGTCGCGCTGCTGGCTCTCGACCGAAATCCGGCCCTTCGAGTCGCGCTCGTTGATGACCACCTGAAGGTAGAACTCGTCGGGAGTGATCTCCTTCTCGGCCCGGCCGTTCACCTGGATATAGCTGGGGTACGCCTCCTGCATCTGCGCCATCGCGGGGAACGCCATCAGGGCGGCCGCCGCCAATACGATCAATCGTTTCATAACTTTTCGTCTTTTAGGTTTTCGGAAAATTCCTTTGCAAATAAAACGCCGGAACCGGAAGGATACTGCATCCGCGGCGGGTCGTTTCACCCGCCGATCCGGCCGTTTCGCCCCGGCGGTCAGCGCCGCACGAGTTTGACGACATTCTCCACGTGGTGCGTATGGGGGAACATATCGACCGGCTGCACCGCCTCGACGCGGTAGGCGCCGTCCATGAGCGCCAGGTCGCGCGCCTGCGTGGCGGGATTGCAGCTCACATAGACGATGCGCTGCGGCGCGGCGCGCAGGATGACTTCGATGACCGGTTCGTCCACGCCCGCCCGCGGCGGGTCGAGGATGACGACGTCGGGGCGGCCGTTCGCCGCGATGAAATCGTCGTCGAGCACCGCCTTCATGTCTCCGGCGTAAAAGACCGTATTGGCGATGCCGTTCACCTCGGAATTGATCCGCGCGTCGGCGATCGCCTCGGGCACGTACTCCACGCCCACGACCTTGCGGCAGTGCGCGGCGCAGAAGTTCGCGATGGTCCCCGTGCCCGTGTAGAGGTCGTAGAGCACGTCGCCGGGCCCGAGCGCCGCGAAGTCGCGCGCCACCTTGTAGAGTTCGTAGGCCTGCTCCGAATTGGTCTGGTAGAAGGACTTGGGGCCCACCTTGAATTGCAGCCCCTCCATCCGTTCCACGATATGATCCTTGCCGCACCAGAGCACCGGGTCGAGGTCGCCCACCGAGTCGTTGAGCTTCGTATTGACCACGTAGAAGAGCGAGGTGATCTGCGGGAAGGAAGCGGCGAGGTGCTCCATGAGGGCCCCGATCCGCGGACGGTCGTCGGCACCGAAGACCACGACGACCATCACCTCGCCCGTCGAGGCCGTGCGCACGATCATGTTGCGCATGAGGCCCGTATGCGTGCGGGCATTGTGGAACGTATAGCCGCGCTCCATGCAGAACCGTTTGGTTTCCAGCCGGATCGGATTCGACGGATCGGGCTGCAACCAGCAGCGGCGGATATCGAGCACCTTGTCGAACATGCCCGGGATGTGGAATCCCGCGGCGGGCGCGGCGCCGATCTCGCCGCCCGCCCCGATCTCCTCGCGCGTGAGCCAGCGGCGGTCGGCGAAGGTGAATTCGAGCTTGTTGCGGTAGAACTGCGTGCGGGCCGAGCCCAGACACGGCGCGATTTCGGGCAGCGCGATCCTGCCGATGCGCGTCAGCTGGTCGCGGACCTGTTCGGTTTTGAAGCGTAGCTGCTCCCCGTAGGGCAGGTTCTGCCACTTGCAGCCGCCGCAGACGCCGAAATGCTCGCAGAAGGGCTCCTCGCGCAGCGGCGACCGCTTCACGTAACGCACGACGAAACCTTCCATGTAGCGGCGGCGTTTCGACCGGATCTGCACGTCCACGACGTCGCCCGGCACGGTCATCGGCACGAAGACCACCACGTCCTGCCAACGCCCCATCGCCTTGCCTTCGGCGGCGAGCGTCGTTATCTCGAGCCCCTCGATCAGGGGATAATTCGCTTTCTTTCTTGCCATTTCGATTTATGCTTTGCACCGCAAAGTTAGAAACAATTCGGATTCCGGCCGCCGGAAACGGGAATTTTCCGCTCCGTCACCCCGCCAGAAACTCCCGCGCGAGGGCGACGGCGCGGCGGAAGGCGCGCTCCTGCCCCGGCACGGTGACGAAGAGATGGACCGCTCCGGCCAGCTCCTCGCGCCGAACCGCCACGCCCAGCCGCAGCAACCGCTCCGCGAAGGCCTCCCCCTGGTCGCGGAGAATATCCCGCCCGGCCGCCACGAGCAGCAGCGGCGGCAGCCCGGCCAGTTCGGCGTCGGAGGCCGCGGCGGGCGAGACGAGCGGAAACTCCTCCCGGCCGGATGCATAGGCCAGGGAGAAGGTCTCCATCAACGTCCCGTCGAGCGCTGCGCCCTGCCCGTAACGCTTCCACGAGGCCGATCCGTCGGCCCGGGCCGTCACCACGGGGTAGAACAGCACCAGCGACCGCAGCGGCGGCAGGCCCTCGGCACGGCGGCGCAACGCAACGGCCAACGCGAGGTTTCCGCCCGAGCTGTCGCCCCCGACGGAGACCCGCTCCGGCGAACCGCCCCATTCGGAGGCGCGCCGCAGGGCCGTCTCCACGGCCCGCATGCAGTCGTCCAACCCCTGCGGAAAAGGGTGTTCGGGCGCCAGTCTGTAATCCGCGGCCAGCACCAGCACATGCCCCGCAGCCGCCAGTTCGGCGCAGAAACGGGCGCAACTGCCGATTCCTCCCAGCACCCAGCCGCCGCCGTGGAAATAGACCAGCAGCGGCAGCGGCCCGGAAGCGGAAGCGGCACGCGCGGCGGAAGAGACGGGAACGACGGAGGTAACGGACGCAGAAGGCGCGGCGGGGACGTAAAGCATCATACGGGGTGCGATCCGGACCGCCCGGACCCCTTCCGGCAGCGGCGGCATTCCGTTCCGCGAACGCCGTACCTCCGCAAGGGCTCTTCCGTCGCCCGCGGCCGCCTGCCGGACGGCCCGGCGCCAGCGCTCCTGCCATCCGGCGGGCAGGGAGGCCAGGAACGCATCGGCCTCGCGGCGGAAAACCTCCTCGCCGGCTGCGCAAACATCCGGCCGCATCATGCCTCCGGATGTTTGCGCAGCTTCGCCCGCTGCCGCACGCCCCCGAGCCAGAAGCCCAGCGCGAAGGGGCCGCCGAGCAGCACCGCGAGCGCCAGCACGACATACAGCAGCACCCGGCCCACCAGCCCCGGCACGGCGTCGAAGGCCGTCGAGAGCAGGTCCTCGCCCGTGGTGCGAAGCTGCTCCACGAGCGCCTCGCGCTCGCGCGAGACATACGACTGCAACTCCATCCGCTGCCGGTCGAAGCCCGAGAAGGCGTTGTCCACCGAGACGTCCATCGTCCAGAGCAACTGCGTCGCCTGTTCGTTGAGCTCCTCCAGCACGCGGTCCGAAATCTCGGGCAGGTGCTCGGCGACGGCCACCATGCGGCGAAAATTGCGGTCGAGCGAATCGAGCTGCGCACCGATCCGGTCGCGCAGGCTGTCCTGCGCGAGCCGCATCTCGATCAGGTCCTTCGACCAGCCGACACTGTTCGAGAGCTGCTGCGTCTGGCCGCTCACGCGGTCGTTCACGTCGGCCAGCACCTCGGCGATCGACCCCACGGCATAGGCCGGCTCGACACCGTTCTCCCGGAGGAACTCGAGCCACGCGAGGGTCGTGTTGTCGGCCCCGTCGCTCTCCGTAACGGGGTTGTCGCGCATGAATTCATCGACGAACCGCTCCATGAGCGCATACCGCTCCGCAGGGAGCAGCCGCCCGGCCAGCCGTGCGGCCCGGCGGTCGAGCCGTGCGGCCGTCTCCCGCGCGATGTCGCTCTGCGCTCCGAACAGCAGCGAGTCGGGGGTCGCGGCGAAGCCCTCGTTCATGCGGCGGCAGAGAATCCAGAGGTCGGCCATCGCCACGTCGGGAATGCTCTGCATGGCGGCCGTCACTCCGGCGCGCGTGGCCCGTATCTTCCACCGCACGGCGGCCGTGCGGACCTCCAGACGGTCCGACGCCCCGATGATCGAGTCGGCGGCCCGCGCCACCTCGCCCGCCATGTCGTAGTAGAACCCGCGGGTCATCGTCCTTACGTTCATCTCCTCCTTCGAGAGGGGATCTCCCGTGGCCACCGCCACCTTCAGCAGCGAACAGCCCGTCGAGGCCGCCGCGAAAAGCGCGAGCGGCAGGCCCCATAGCATCCGTTTCACATTCATCGTCCGTTCCGTATTTTATCGCACCGCCCGCGGATGTAGCGCACGGCGGCGGGATGGCCCGCCTGGGGCATGTTGCCGTGGTCGTAGCCGTCGAATTCGAGCAGCCGGACGTCGGGATGGCCCGCGATGCGCAGCATCCGCCAAAAGTAAGCGTTCTCCTCGTAGCGGCCCAGCATCTCCAGCTCCCTGTCTCCCGAGAGGAGCAGCATCGGCGGGGCGTCGGCCCGCACGTGGAAAAGCGGGGCCATGTCGTCCACGAGCGGCTGCCCGGCGGGCATCCCCAGTTCGGCGCGGCGCGTGAAGTGCGTGACCGCCTGCCCGCTGTAAGGAATCACGGCCGCCACGGCCCGGTCGGGATCGAGTCCCTGCGCCGCGAGCCAGCGCTTGTCCAGCCCGAGCATCGAGACGAGGTAACCGCCCGCGGAGTGCCCCGCCAGAAAGATCAGTTCCGGATCGCCGCCGTAGGAGGCGATATGCCGCACGACCCATGCCACGGCGGCCGCGGCGTCTTCGAGACAGCCGGCCACCGGGGTCTGCGGCGAGAGGCGGTACTCCACCCCCGCGACGGCGAACCCTCCGGCGAGCAGCTCCTCGGGAATCTCGCGGCGGCCGCCCGTCAGGCCGCCGCCGTGAAACCAGACGACCGTCGGAAACCCCTCCGCTCCGGCGGGGCAGACCAGATCGAGCCGGCACATCGGATCGTCGCGGAGCGAATCCCCCGCCTCCCGGTAAGGCACGTCGCGCACCGTGCGGCACTCCTCCGGCTGCGCGACGCAGAAGAGCGGCAAAAGCAGGGCCGAAACCCAGCATCCCAGCAATCGTTTCATCCGTTACCTAATTATTATCGAAAACCTGCCGCACACGGCGTCGTCCGCATTCCGCGGCCGCACCCCCGGCCCGGCCGATACAAAGATACGAAATTAAATCCGGAGCGGTGCGGAAAACGGACGAACGAAAGCGGCGAAATCCCGTTTCAGGCCGCAAAATGTTCCGTTCGGCCCGGCGACCGGTGCGGAAAGGCTTCCGGACACGTTAATATCGGTTTACCAAAACCGAGGGGGGGGGCAATTTTCACGAGTCTGACAATCAGACGTTTTACGACATACCCCATTTACTATTTCCCTTACTTTGGCCGTCACAGGCTTGAATAACTCCCGCGAGTTGAGTTACTTTGTGTACCGAAAACTTCCCGGCGGAAAAACCATCCGGCGGAACCTGAAAAACCGATGAACCCGACTTATCCGACTTCGGAAAAACCGACTCCGAAATCCATGCGCCCGTATGCAGGCGGCAGGCCTCCGGTTCCTGCCGCCGCGATGCGTTCCGCCCCTTTCCGCCCCCGCCCCGAAGGGCGCGTCCGCACGGGAGGGACGGCTTTCCGCGACAGGACGCCGGAGCGGCCGATCACATAAAACGCCCGAACACCGACCATTCACTCAAACTTATCATTAACCTAATAACCCAAGTACATGAAAAATTTCTACCGCAAATGCCGCCTGCACGTGTGGCTCGCCTGTCTGACGGCAGGTCTGGGGCTGCTGTCGTGCTCCGACGACGAGGGGGGGGGAAATTCGGGCTACCGGCCCGATCAGCCCATCGTACTCGAATCGTTCTACCCTAAAACCGGCTCGATAGCCACCCAGGTCATCATCGAGGGCCGGAACTTCGGCACCGACGCCAAAGCCCTCAACGTCTATTTCAACGAGAAACGGGCCGCCGTCATCTCCTCGACGGGAAACCGCATGCTCGTCCTCGCGCCCAAGCTCCCGGGCGAAGAGTGCGTCATCTCCGTCTCCATGGGCGAGAACGAGGAGAACAAGGCGCAGTTCGACGAAATCTTCGAATACATCATCCAGACCAACGTCTCGACCGTCGCAGGCGGCGAGAAGGGAACCGACATGCCGGCGGGAACCTCGTCGCTGACCGGATCGTACTTCGCGCAGAAACCCGAATCGGGCATCGCCGTAGATGAGAACGACAACCTCTACGTGCGTTTCAAGACCGACGACGACGGAGGCACGCACCGCGTCTATATGATGAGCGAGGAGGCCAACAGCATCAAGGTCCTCAACGACTTCGGCATCCTGGTGACGGGCATTCTGCTGGGAACCGACCTCGCCACGGGCGACGTTTACTGGTATCACGCCAACATCGGCAACAAGGAATACGGCTATTTCGACCCCGCGGCCGACTACGCCAACACGAAGATGGGCGACATCAAGTGGGACCACGACCTGTTCTACACGGACGGCAACTTCGCTCCCGTATGGAACGCCATCCAGACCTTCACGATGAGCCCCGCCGACCACAAGTTCTACTTCTACACCAACGAGGGCGTGGTGGCCCGCTGGGACCCCGCCACCGGAGCCGGCGAGAACCTCACGCCGTCCGAGCGGTTCATCGACTCGCAGGGCGACATCAAGGGCGTCGTCTTCGACCCGAGGGACCCCAACATCGTCTATTTCTCCAACAAGGACCACCACTGCATCTACCGGCACGACATCGCCGCCGGAACCATCGAGGTATGGGCCGGCCGGAAAAACACGTCGGGCTATCTGGACGGACCGCTCGCCGAGGCGCAGTTCAACCAGCCCGGACAGATGGCCGTCGATCCCGAAGGGGAGGCCATCTACGTGACCGACACGGAGAACCACTGCATCCGCAAGATCACCCTGTCGAACGGGTACGTCTCGACCTTCGCCGGAACCCCCAAATCGTCGGGCTACCAGAACGGTCCCGCCGACATGGCCAAATTCAACAAGCCGATCGGGCTGGCGATCACCTCCGAGGGCAACCTCTACGTCGGCGACAGCGAGAACTACGCCATCCGCCGCATCGCCATCGAATAAGCAGGTCCCATTCAACAAACCCAAACAGACATGAAGCGATTTCTAACGATATGCGTCCTGCTGTTCGCCTTCGCGGTGCAGGCGGGCGCCCAGAACAAACAGCAGCCGGCGATCACGGTAAACGGTCAGGTCGTCGATTCGAACGACATGCCCATCGTCGGCGCCACGGTCTATATCAAGGACGAGCCCGGCACGGGCAACATCACCAATTCGGAGGGCCGTTTCACGCTCAAGGCCAAACTCTACAACACGCTGGTCGTATCGTTCGTGGGTTACGAGACCGTCGAACAGATACTCACCTCGGACGACGACGTGAAGATCACCCTCAAGGAGGGCAACGAACTCGAAGAGGTCGTCGTCGTGGGCATGGGCACGCAGCGCAAGGTCAGCGTGACGGGCGCCGTGGCCGTGGTGGACACCAAGGACCTCGAGCTGCCGGCGACGAACATCGTCAATACCCTCGGCGGCCGCGTCCCGGGCGTGATCTCCGTCCAGTCGAGCGGCGAGCCGGGCCGGAACATCTCCGAATTCTGGGTGCGCGGCATCGGCACGTTCGGCGCCAACAGCGGCGCGCTCGTGCTCATCGACGGTCTGGAGGGCAACCTCAGCCAGATCGACCCGGCCGACGTGGAGAGCTTCTCGGTGCTCAAGGACGCCGCAGCGACGGCCGTCTATGGCAGCCGCGGCGCCAACGGCGTGGTGCTCGTGACCACCAAGCGGGGCAAGGAGGAACAACTCAAGATCACCTTCCGCTCGAACTACACCATCTCCGAGCTGCGCCGCCTGCCCAAGTACGTGAACGCCATACAGTATGCCGAAATGGCCAACGAGGCGGCCGCGGCCGACGGACTGAGCCCGATCTACGACAACACGCAGATGGACATCATCCGCTACGGACTGGACCCCGACCTCTATCCCGACATCGACTGGCAGGACGTGATCCTCAACCCCACGTCGTTCCAGCACACGCAGTACGTCAGCGCGCAGGGCGGCGGCAGCGTCGCACGCTACTTCGCCAGCCTGGGCATGTCGCAGGAGAGCTCGGCCTACAAGACCCTCGACGACAGCAAATACAGCAAGGGCGTCGGCTACGACACCTATAACTTCCGCACCAACATCGACATCAACCTCACGAAAACGACGCAGGTCTATCTGGGCGCCACGGGCTTCATGTCGGTGAGCAAGCGCCCGAGCATGGGCAAGCCGTACAGCCGCGCCGAGTCGATCCAGACGCCCCTGACCAACTGGCTCTGGGACTCGCAGGCCAAGACCACGCCGCTGATGTACCCGCTGCGCTATTCGAGCGGTGAGCTGCCCGCCTCGGGTTCGGACAGCGACATTCCGCCCCACGTGCTGCTCAACTACACGGGCAACACGGTGGAGAACCAGAGCCGCACGCTCTTCAACATCGGTGTCAAGCAGGATCTGAACATGATTACCGAGGGGCTGAGCGTACAGGCCACCGGCTCGTGGGATTCCCAGACGCTCTTCGGCGAAAGCCGCTACTCGATGCCGGCCCTCTACCTGGCCCGCGAGCGCAACCAGAACGGCGAGCTGATGCTCTCGCAGCAGGTCACCGAACAGTCGGTGCAGTACAACTCCGAGGCATGGAACTGGCGCAAGCTCTACTTCGACGCGAAGGTCAATTACGACCGCGCCTTCGGCGACCACCGCGTAGGCGGCCTGCTCTTCTACTATCTGGAAAGCACCACCGAATCGGGCGCCGACAGCTCGATGAATGCCATCGCCAAGCGCTACCAAAGCCTTTCGGGCCGCTTCACCTACGGCTTCAGGGACACCTACTTCCTCGACCTGAACTTCGGTCTGAACGGTTCGGAGAACTTCCAGAGCGGCAAGCAGTACGGCTTCTTCCCGGCCGTGGCCGTGGGATGGGTACCCACGCAGTACGAGTTCATGAAGCGGATCAAGTGGATCGAGTTCATGAAGATCCGCGCCTCGTACGGTCTGGTGGGCAACGACCGCATCAGCAACCTGCGCTTCCCCTACCTGACGATCATCAAGGAGACGACCGACACTACGCCGTGGGGCGGCTCGGGCGTACTGACCGAGGAGCGCGTGGGCGCCGACAACCTCATGTGGGAGAAGGCCAAGAAGCTCGACATCGGTCTGGACCTCCACCTTTTCGGCGGACAGTTCACCATGACCGTAGATTACTTCCGCGACCGCCGCGAAGGCATCTTCCAGCAGCGCGCGCAGATTCCCGACTACGTGGGCGTGATCACCATGCCCTACGGCAACGTCGGCGGCATGACCTCCTGGGGCGGCGACGGCAACTTCGAGTATTTCCAGCCCATCGGCAAGAACGCGCACTTCACCCTGCGAGGCAACTTCACCCTCTCGAAGAACAAGATCGACAACTGGGAGGAGGCCACGCAGCCCTATCCCTACCTGAGCAAGACCGGGTTCTCGAACGACGTGCAGCGGGGATTCGTCGCGCTGGGTCTGTTCAAGGACCAGCAGGACGTGGACATGTCGCCCGAGCAGTTCGGCACGGTGCGTCCCGGCGACATCAAGTACAAGGACGTGAACGGCGACGGCGTGATCACCGACGACGACCAGGTGCCCCTGTTCGCCTACTCCGGCGTCCCGCAGTTCATGTACGGCTTCGGCGCCGAGGTCCGCTACAAGAACTGGACGCTCAACGTGCTGTTCAAGGGCACGGGCAACAACTACTTCCTCTACGGCGGCAAGGACGGCTCGAAATTCGACGGCTACATCCCCTTCAACCAGGGTTACAAGGGCAACGTGCTGACGCTGGCCTACGATCCGGCCAACCGCTGGACCTCGGCCGAATACTCGGGCAACAAGGCCACGGAGAACCCCCACGCGCGCTTCCCGCGCCTCTCCTACGGCAACAACGCCAACAACACCAAACCCTCGACCTTCTGGAAGGGCAACGCCCGCTACCTGCGCCTGCAGGAGCTGAGCCTGAATTACAACCTGCGCACGCCGGGACTGCGCAAGGCGCTCGGCCTGCAGTCGATCGACTTCCAGGTCATGTGCGAGAACCTCGCCGTATGGGACGGAGTGGACATCTTCGATCCCGAGCAGGCCATGGACACGGGACACGCCTACCCCATCCCGCGCCGCTTCTCGCTGCAGATTTACCTGAACTTCTAATCCGGAACCTCTCCAACAACCATCGAACATGAAAAAGACATTCATCATATCCCTCGCCCTGGCCGGCAGCCTCGCCACTTCGTGCGACTTCCTGAACGTGGACGACTACTTCGAGGACACCTTCTCCGAAGAGAAAATCTTCGAGAGCCAGTACAATATCGAGCGCTACTTCAACGGCGCGGTGAACGAGCTGCCCAAAGAGGGCCGCATGTACTACTGGTGCAGCGAGCCGGGAGCCACCGGTTCGGACGAGGCCGTCAGTTGCGGAACCTTCTACAACGGCATCCTCGACGTCTCGTTCCCCGGCACGGAGCTGACCACCGACAAAATCTCCTACACGTCCACGGGCGGCTGGGACTGGGATTTCAACGTATGGCCCAAATGCTACAAGGTGATCCGCAAGATCAACACCATGCTGCCCCACATCGACGACGTGCCCGACATGAACGCCTTCGACAAGATGGAGTTCCGCGCCCGCTGCCGCTTCCTGCGCGCCTACGCCTACTACCGGATTCTCCAGAACCAGGGTCCCATGATCCTGGTGGGCGACCAGGTCTACGACACCAACGCCACGCCCGACTACTACCAGCGCGAGCGCAGCACCTACGACGAGTGCGTGGACTACATCTGCTCGGAGCTGGAGGCCGCGGCCGAGAACCTCGAGACCGAACAGCCGCTCGACCTCTTCGGAACCCCGACCAAAGGCGCCGCGCTGGCGCTGGTGGCGCGCCTCCGGTTGCAGGCCGCCAGCCCGCTCTTCAACGGCGGGACGGCCGCACACCGCTACTTCGGCGACTTCAAGCGCAAGTCCGACGGCGTGCACTACGTCTCGCAGACCTACGACGAGCGCAAGTGGGCCGTGGCCGCTGCCGCCGCCAAGCGCGTCATGGACCTGGGCATCTACCGCCTGCATACGGTTCCGGCCGACGAGTACACCGTGCCCCTGCCCGCGAACGTCCCCTCGGCCGCCTTCCCGCAGGGTGCGGGCGGCATCGACCCCTTCCGCTCCTACTCGGAAATGTTCACCGGCGAGACGACCAACGTGACCAACCCCGAGCTGATCTGGGGCACGACGCAGAACGTCACCGACCAGCAGGACGTGGTCTTTCCCCTGAAACTGGGCGGCAACAGCTCGATCAGCATTCCGCAGCGCATCGTCGATGCCTACCGCATGGCCGACGGCCGCGACATCCACAACGCGAGCGCGGAGTATCCCTACGAGGACCGTCCCTACGACCAGACCTGCGTCACCACGGCCGACAAGCAGCTCTCGAAGAACTACCGCCTGCCCGGCGGCACGTACAAGGCCTATGACAACCGCGAGCCGCGCTTCTATGCGAGCATCGGCTTCTCGGGCGCCCTCTGGCAGATGGAATCGACCACCTCGGAGGAGATGCGCAACCAGATCGTCGAGTACTACAACGGCGCCAACGCCGGCAAGAACCAGGCGGGCGTGACGAACATCTACAACCTGACGGGCTACACCTGCCGCAAGTACGTCCACCCGCGCGACGCCCGCACGGGCAGCAACGCCCGCACGGTGACGAAGACCTTCCCGATCATCCGCTACGCCGAAATCCTGCTCTCCTACGCCGAGGCGCTGAACAACCTGACGACGACCCACGAGGTCAATGGCGAGAGCTATTCGCGCGACGAGAGCGCCATGGCCGAAGCCTTCAACCAGGTGCGCTACCGCGCCGGACTGCCCGGAGCCGAGGCGGCCGAGCTGGCGAATCCCGGGACCTTCAACGAGCTGATCCAGCGCGAACGCATGGTCGAGTTCCTCCACGAGAACCGCCGCTACTACGACATCTGCCGATGGGGTATCTTCGAGGAGCTGGAGCGCGAACCGCTGACGGGCCTGAACGTCGATGCCGAAAAGTGGGAGGGATTCTACTCGCCGACCATCATCTCGTACCGCACCATCCGCGAACGCACGTTCAAGTCCAAGTACATGTTCATGCCGCTGCACCGCGACGAGCTGCGCAAAGTGCCGAGCCTGGACCAGAACCCGGGCTGGGAGAAATAGTCAATTCCTAAAAACATCCGCAAATGAAAGCATTCAGCAAAATAACGCTCCTCGCCGCGGCGGCCGCCTTCCTGGCCTCGTGCGAAATGGAATACTACAAGGAGGAGCTCTACCGCAAGGAAATCTTCATCGTCAGCGGCGAGAACAACATCCTCGGCCAGGAGTTCGAATACGGCGAGGAGGGCTGCGAAGGCAAGCTGGCCATCTACTCCAGCGGCACGACGAGCCTCGACGAGAATGTCACCGTGACCTTCGCCCTCGACCACGAGGCCATCGGCGAGTACAACAAGCGCAACTTCGACACCAAGTTCGAGGACTATGCGCTGGAGCTCCCCGAGGAGTACTACACGATCGACCCCATGAGCGTCGAGATGAAGGTCGGGACCAACTCCGAGCTGCTGCCCGTCACCGTCCGGATCGACGAGCTGCTGCCCGACGAGACCTACTTCATCCCGCTGCGCATCGAGTCCGTCTCCTCCTGCATGGCCTCGACCACGAAGAACTACGTGCTCTTCGAGATCCTGCGCAAGAACGACTACGCCACCACCAAGAGCGACACCTATTACACCATGACGGGAACCACGCAGTCGGGCTGGGTCATCGACAACATCTTCGGCTCCGACTCCCGGCGTCAGGCGATCAACTCCTCGAAGCTGGTCACTCCCGTAGGCAAGCACTCGATCCGCATCCTCCCGGGCGCCACGGCGGAGACCGAGGCGCTCGACATCCGCAACAACAGCATCCGCATCACGGTCGATCCCGAGACGTGGGTGAACGTGCCGATCTACGTCGAGGGCGAACTCACGGACGAGACGGAGCCCATGCAGAAGGTCACGATAGAACCCTATCTCGACAGCCAGGACGCCATCTCCGTCAGCGCCTCGCCGACGGACGTGAGCGCCTACGACCCCGCGACGGGAACCTTCTACCTCTACTACCGCTACAAGTACGCCACCGAATCGGGCAACAACTGGCAGGAGGTGCGCGAAACGATGACCCGCACCGAATACTAAACCTTTATCGCACCGAACCATGAAAAAACATATCATCACCCTCTGCGCCGCCGGCCTGTGCGCAGGCTCGCTGGCCGCATGCAACGACTTCGACAACCCGGCGATCCCCTACGACGAGGCGCCCGAAGCGCCCGAGGCGCTGACGCCCCCGACGATCGACCCGTCGTGGAACCTCCAGCTGATGCCCGACGAAGGGGGTCAGGACCCGCATGTCTTCGTTTACAAGGACAAGCGCTACGACGCGCTGTTCACCCGCACGCTGGGGTGGAACGGCGGCGACGGCGTGCTCACCACGGCGCTGCCCGACGGCAACGTCTTCTGGTCCTTCAACGACAGTTTCTACGGCGTCGTGGACGGCGAAACCCGCGCCCGGGGCGCATGCAGCTTCCCGCGCAACAGCCTCATGATCCAGAAAGGCGCGACGATCGCCTCGGGGACCGAAACCGACGACGACCTGGTATGGCTGGCCGACTACGTGCAGACGACCGATCCCTCGGCAGACCGCTACTACCAGGCCCGCACGCATATCCGCCACCCGAAAGCCTCGCTCTCCGACGAGGAGATCGAGAAAGGCGAGATCGACCAGGATTTCTGCTACTGGGCCGGCGACGCGGTCATCTACGACGATCCGGCTCGCGGAAAGATCCTGCAGATGCTCTGGACGGGCGTGGAACCCGGCGCACTGAAGAACATCGACGGCTGCCTGCGGGAGTATTCGCTCGACGGCGAGCCCGGCGACGACACCTACATGTCGGTACTCTCGACCGACTACGACTTCAAGGCCGACGGGCTGGGCTACGGCTCGACCATGTTCGAGGACACGAAGGAAGGGCACATCTATCTCTACACGACCAAGCAGGAGGGGCTCGTCTCGCGCGTGCTGGTGGCCCGCACCGAGACGCTCGACCTGGGCAGCCCGTGGAGCTACTACATCCGCGACCTGAGCGGCGACTACCAGTGGCAGAGCACCGTGCCGACCGACGAGGAGATGGAGCGCTCGTACATCACCGCCGAGTCGGGGTCGATGCCGTGGGTGTTCGAGAAGGACGGAACCTACTACATGTGCATGGAGGGCTTCCCCTTCGGCCGCGACATCTACATCTACCGCAGCGAAAAGCCTTACGGGCCCTTCACCGACCGCACGCTGCTCTTCACGCTGCCCGCCACGCTCGACAAGCTGGGCAACCCCTATCCCCAGCGCTGGTACATGATCAACCTCCACCCGGCGCTCTCGCGGCAGGGCGAGCTGGTCTTCTCGACCAACAGCGATCCGAACAACTTCTGGGACAACTTCAACCGCGTGGGCAGCGCCGACTTCTACCGCCCGTTCTTCTTCCGCGTCTATAACTGGGAACACGTCTACGACACGGATACGGAGGACGACGGACAAACGCAACCCGACACGGAAACGGAAGGCGCAGAATAAAGGCAGGCCCCTCAACGTACGCCCCCGCCGGGCGGCCGGAACGCGGCTGCCCGGCCCGGAGGCGGAACGGACCGAAAACGACTCGAACCGATGAAGAGAATCCTTCCATACGCACTCCTGCTGCTCGGCCTCACCGCCGCCGATGCGTTCGCAGCCGCACCGGCCGGCGAGGTTCCGGAAGCGGAACCGCGGGAGACCTCCCGGCGGCCGGAGCGGCGGGATACGCCCCGCCTCGAACGGCTCACGTGCGAGGGGCTGACCGACCCGCCGGCCATCGGCGTCGCCGCGCCCCGGCTGGGGTGGCAACTGCGTTCCGGCCGGCAGGGCGACGCGCAGCGCAGCTACCGCATCGAGGTCGCCTCGGACAGCCTGCTGCTCGCCGCCGGGAAGGCCGACCTCTGGGATTCGGGCGAGGTGCGCTCCCCGCGCTCGGTGGCGGTTCCCTACGGGGGCCGTCCGCTCGGGGCCCGCACGCAGTGCTGGTGGCGCGTCACGGTCCGCACCGAAAAGGGCGGCAGGCGCGTCGTCTCCCCGATCGCCCGCTTCGGCGTCGGCCTCACGGACCCGGCGGCCGTCGCCGGACAGTTCATCGGCCTCGAAGGCTCGGGAGCCACGGCCGTGCTGCTGCGCCGGAGGTTCGACCTCCCCGAAACGGGGGATGCGGCCCTGCTGCACGTCAATTCGCTGGGTTACCACGAAGTCTGGATCAACGGCCGCAAGGCGGGCGACGCCTGCCTCGCTCCGGCCCTCTCGCAGCTCGACAAACGCTCGCTGTGGGTGACCTACGACGCCGCGCCCTACCTGCGCGAAGGCGTGAACGAGGTGGTGATCTGGCTCGGACAGGGATGGTACAAACGCGGCACGTTCGGCCGCTGGCAGCCCGACGAGCCCTACACCGAACCGCTCGTGCGGGCGCAGATCGACACGCGGACCGACGGCACGTGGCAGACCGTCTGCCGCACGGACCTCTCCTGGCGCGCGGCGCTGAGCGGCTACCGCGACACGGGGTCGTGGAACGCCCTCGACTTCGGCGGCGAGGAGGTCGATGCGCGGCGCAACCCGCGCTCGATGGCTCCGGACGATCTGGCCGTGCTCGACTGGCGGCCGGTGATCGCACGCGACAAGCCCGGCCACCGCGCAACGCCCCAGACGGTCCAGCCCGACCGCGTGCAGGAGCGGCTGCTGCCGCACGAACTGCGCGAAACGGCCCCCGGCGTCTGGCGGCTCGACTTCGGACGGATCGTCACCGGATGGCTGGAGGCCGATTTCGAAGAGCTGCTCCCCGGCGCGCGCGTCGAGATCGCGTACAGCGACGCGACGGAGCCCGACGGGAGCCTCGCCGACCAGCGGCAGCGCGACACCTACATCGCCTGCGGCGACCGCAACGGCGAACGCTTCACCAACAAGTTCAACCACCACGCCTTCCGCTACGCCGAGGTGCGCGGACTGACGCGGACGCCCCGCCGGGAGGATTTCCGGGCGCTGGCGATCCGCACCGACTACCGTCCGGAAGCGGAGTTCGCCTCGTCGGACGCCGACCTGAACGCCATCCACGACATGATCGCCCGCACGCTGGCGTGTCTGGCCTACAACGGCTACATGGTCGATTGCCCCCATCTCGAACGCGCGGGATACGGCGGCGACGGCAACTCCTCGACCGAGATCCTGCAAACCCTCTACGGCGTGGCCCCGCTCTACGCCAACTGGGTGCAGGCGTGGGACGACGCGATGCGTCCGGGAGGCAGCCTGCCGCACGTGGCCCCCAACGCCGGGGCGGGCGGAGGAGGCCCCTACTGGTGCGGTTTCCTGGTCATGGCCCCGTGGCAGACGTGGCTCAACTACGGCGATCCCTCGCTCGTCGAGCGGCACTACCCCGCCATGCGGGAGTGGATCGGCTACGTCGAGCGGCACATGCGCGACGGCCTGCTGACCCGATGGCCCGACACCCCCTACCGGGACTGGTTCCTCGGCGACTGGCTCGCGCCGCGGGGCGTCGATACGGGCAACGAAGCCTCCGTATCGCTGGTGAACAACTGCTTCGTCAGCGACTGCTACGCCAGGATGGCGCAGATGGCCCGCCTGACGGGCCGCCCGGACGAGGCCGACGGCTTCGAGGCGCGCCGCGAGGCGCTCAACCGCACGATCCACGCGCGGTTCTACGACCCCGCGACGCAGACCTACGCCACCGGCTCGCAGCTCGACATGGTCTATCCGATGCTGGTGGGGGCCACCCCCGACTCGCTCCGCGGCGCCGTGCGCGAAAGGCTCTTCCGCCTGACGCGCGAGGCGATGCGCGACCACATCGGCGGCGGACTGGTCGGCGTGCCGCTCATCACGCGCTGGGCCATCGAGGAGCGCTGCCCGGAGTTCATCTACCGGATGCTCAAACAGCGCGACTACCCGGGCTATCTGCACATGATCGACCACGGCGCGACCACGACGTGGGAATACTGGAGCGGCGAGCGCAGCCGCGTGCACAACTGCTACAACGGCATCGGCACGTGGTTCTACCAGGCCCTCGGCGGGCTGCGCACGGACCCCGCACACCCCGGCTACGAGCACGTGCGGATCGACCCGCAGATTCCCGCGGGCGTCACCTGGTGCCGGATCGCCAAGGAGACGCCCTACGGACGGATCGAGGTCGGCTGGCGGCTCGACGAGGGCACGCTCCGCATCGACGTCGTGCTGCCCCCGGGCGTCACCGCCGCGGCCGCCGTGCCCGACGGAACGCGCGCGCTGCGCCACAACGGCCGCCGGGGCGACCCCGCACAGCCGCAACTGGAGCTGGAGAGCGGCCGCCACCGCCTGACATTCGCCCTCGACGCGGCCCCCGGGACGGAAACCCCGTCCGCGGACGGCCCGAAGATACGACCCGCCCACCGAAAAACGAACCCTTAAAAACCGCTTTCGCCTATGACGCTCTGAAGACCCGGAACACGCAACGCAACACCCCGGCCCCCGGGCAAGGGGGCACTACCAACCGAACATACCAAAAATCAATACGCTATGAAAAAATACGTCATCATGATCGCCGCCGCGCTCTCCGCATGTGCATTCTCCTCATGCGACGAAGAGACGACGCTCCCGTACATTCCGGTCGAAAAGCCGGAAGACAACACCCCGCCCTCGGGCGAAGACCCGGAGACCTACACCGTCACCTACCGGCTGGACAAGGTGCTGTTGTGCTCCCCCGACAACACGAACGGCCTGGACATTTCCGGCAAGTTGGACTACTTCTCCCCGCTGCGCATGACGCTCAACGTTTCGCCGCTGGGAACCACCGTCGTATTCGAAAACGACGAAGTACCCTTCTCGCCCTTCGCCGGACTGATACCCGAAGGGGGGGGGCCGATCGCCTGCGAGCTGGACTCCGACGTGACACCCAACGTGCTGCGCATCAAGAATTCGGACACCGTGCTGGCCACCTTCGAACAGGACGGATTCACCACCGAGTTCCGGTTGGACAGCCGCCTGCTGACCTACAAATACAAATTCAAGAGCCTCTAACACCTTCCGACCATGAAAAGAATCACGAAACATAAGCTGCTTTTCGGCGCGCTCGCCGCGGCGCTGCCGCTGTTCGTCGTCTCCTGCCTCTACTTCGACAACATCAGCCAGCCCGAACGGGCCCTGCCCGGCTCCGAAATCGAAATCACGGCCCAACTGCGGGTCGAGCCGGGCACGAACGACAAGGGACGTCTGGTCTTCGCCATGCTCGTCCCGAAGGCGTGGAACGCCGCGGAGACCGCATCGCTCAGCGTGACCACGAAGGATTACAGCCAAAACAAGAACGGGGACCCCGAAGTCGTGAACGAACCGCTCGAACCGATGCCCGCCGGGGAAAAAGACCCCAAGACGGGCAAGCCGTGGAGCGAAGCCTTCATGCAGGTCATGGGGCTGGGCGACAACGCCGGCCTCCCGGAGCAGACGGAGATGGAGTGGGTCGTATGGCGCTCCTCGACCGCATTCGAAATCTGGGACAAGATCACCAACCCGGACAACACGGAGACCAAGTTCAATCCCGTGCACGCCGACGTGAACATCCGGCTGAAAACCGGCTCCGAACCGCTCACCTGCTACCTGGGGTACAGCTACGGATACGACAGCTACGGCCTCAGCGTCGATGAGAAGCGCCATGCGGACGCGCAGTTCAAGCCTCTCACGGTCTCCGACAGGGTGTTCTCCACGACCCCCTCGGTGTTCCGCTACGGCGACGTGTTCGGCATCACCTTCTCGCCCTCCGGAACCGCGCTGGAAGGTGCTCCGGAGATCTACCTCTGCGGCACGGCCGTCCACGACGGCGGACAAAGGACCGAAATCAAGACCGCCGGGGACAAGAACCGCATGACGCCCGTCGAGGGACGCTTCGAGAAGTTCTTCTGGCCGAAGGACCTCTTCGGGCTTCCGAACGACGCGGTGATCGAGGAGCTGCACTTCCACTTCATCAACGCCGACGGCAGCATCGCGGTCATGGACGACGAGAACGGCGGCGGGGAGTTCTTCGTCGAGCAGTCGGCCGAATAACGGCGCACGGGTCCGGCCGGATGCCCGGCCGCCCCGTCCGAAGCCCGCTCCGCATCGCGCGGGGCGGGCTTCGCCGCGCCATGCGGCGGCGAAAAAAGCGGAGGGCGGACGAAATCCGGCAAAAAACACTACCTTTGTGAAAAATACCGCGACACGCCATGAAAACAGCCTGCCTGCAATTCAATCCCATACAGGAGAACACCTATGTCGTCTGGGACGACACGAAGCAGTGCGTCGTCATCGACGCCGGGAACTCCTCGCCGCGCGAGGACGCCGCGCTGGACAACTTCATCGCCGGACACGGGCTCGAACCCGTCATGGCCATCAACACCCACGGCCATTTCGACCATACGCTGGGCGTCGGACACCTCAAGGAGCGCTACGGCATTCCCTTCGCCCTCTCGGGCAAGGACCGCTTCCTGCTGGACAACGCCTCGGCGAGCGGCTCGGTCTTCGGCGTGAAGGTGGGCGCGATGCCCCCGGCGGAGATCGACCTCGACGGCACGCCCGAAATCCGTTTCGGACGGACGACCCTCCGCGTGATCCCCACCCCGGGCCACACCCCGGGCCACGTGGCGTTCTACGAGCCGCAGGCGAAAGCGCTCTTCACAGGCGACACGCTCTTCCGCGAGTCGATCGGCCGCACGGACCTGCCGGGCGGCGACTACTCGTGGATCATGCGTTCGATCCTCGACTCGCTGCTTCCGCTGGGCGAAGAGGTGCACGTCTATCCCGGTCACGGTCCGGAGACGACCATCGGCCACGAAACGCTCTACAACCCCTTCATCGTCGAGGTGCTGAACGACGAGGTGAACTACAAAAACTGACGGTTTGAAAAAGACGCTCCACCGCATCCTCTACCGCACGCTCCCGCTCGAAGGCTACCTCCGGGCGGTGAGCCGCCTGTTCTTCCTCTGGCAGCGGCTCGGACTGGGCCGCCGCGCCCCCGAGACGGAGTACGTTTACCACCTGCCGCAGCTCGTGCGCGCGGGGGACACATGCATCGACATCGGCGCCAATCTGGGTTACTACGCCCGGACGATCTCCCGCCTCGCAGGCCCCGCAGGCCGCGTCTATGCCGTGGAACCCGTAGCCCCGATCCGCAAGGTGCTGAGCCGCAACCTCCGCCGGTGCGGCAACACGGAGATCCTCCCCTTCGCGCTCGGGGCGGCCGCCGGTCCGGTCCGCATGGGCAACGACTCGGCACGCGAAAACGGCTACTTCGGCACGGGCCGGAATTTCGTGAACGAGGGCGGCGGACGGAGCGACGTGGAATTCACGGCCGAAATGCGCCGCGGCAGCGAGCTGTTCGCCCGCCTGCCGCGCCTGGACTTCATCAAGTGCGACATCGAGGGGTACGAGGCGGTGGTCATGGAGGAGATGCGGCCGCTGCTCGAACGCTTCCGCCCCACGGTGCTCATCGAGACGGGCGGCGAAAACCGGCCGCGGATCGTCCGCCTTTTCACCCGGCTGGGCTATGCGGGCTACACGCTCGACCGCGGCCGCGAGATTCCCCTGAGCCCCGGAAGCACGAAGGACATCATCTTCCGGCCCGGCGCGGAACGCCCCGAGGACCGGTAACGACAAACACGACCGACATGCACCAGTACGACCGGCTCCAGCGCATCCTGACGGGCAAACCGTTCCACTACACGGTAATGTTCTTCATCGTGGCCTCCATCGCGGCGGTCATCGGCAGTTCGTTCGAAACGATGCGCCCCTACCGCCACCTGCTCTTCGGAATCAATTACCTCGCATCGTTCGTCTTCCTGGTCGAATACGTGCTGCGCATCGTCGCGGCTCCGGCCCGCTACCCCGGCAGAAGCCCGTTCCGGGCGCGGGTCCGCTACCTCTTCTCGTTCTACGGCGCGGTGGACTTCGTGGCCGTGCTGCCCTTCCTGCTGGTCTATCTTTTCAAGGACACCCCCTCGGTCCACATCATCACGCTGGCATACATCTTCATCGTCTTCAAGCTCATCCGCCACTCGCGCTCGTTCCGGTTCATCGGGGAGGTCCTTTCGGCCGTACGCGAGGAACTCGTCACGGCCTATACCGCCTGCGGCATCATGGTCTGCTTCTCGGCGATCCTCATGTACTACATCGAACGCAACGCCCAGCCCGAAGCGTTCGCCAATATCGGCGACGGCCTGTGGTGGTCCATCGTGGCATTCACCACGGTCGGCTACGGCGATATCTACCCGATCACCCCGCTGGGGAAACTCCTGAGCAGCCTCATCAGTCTGATCGGAATCGCCATGATCGCCATCCCGACCGGTATCATCAGCTCGTCGTTCATCAACCTGCTGCAACAGAAAAACAAGAAAGAGTAACACCCAAAACGTCCGACAACGATGCGAATAGACATCATATCCTCCGTTCCCGACCTGCTCGCCTCGCCGCTGAACGAATCCATCCTCAAGCGGGCGCAGGAGAAGGGGCTCGTCGAGATCGTCGTCCACAACCTGCACGACTACGCCCACGACCGCCGCAAGACCACCGACGACTACCCGTTCGGCGGCGAGGCGGGGATGGTGATGAAGTGCGAGCCGGTGTTCGAACTGGTCGAGAAGCTCCGGGAAGAGCGTACCTACGACGAGATCATCTACACCTCGCCCGACGGCGTCCGCTACGACCAGCACGAAGCCAACCGCCTCTCGACGCTCGGGAACATCGTCATCCTCTGCGGCCATTACAAGGGCATCGACCACCGCATCCGCGAGCACCTCATAACGCGCGAGATCTCGATCGGCGACTACGTGCTGACCGGCGGCGAGCTGGCCGCCTGCATCATCGCCGACTCGGTGGTGCGGCTCATTCCCGGAGCCATCGGCGACGAGGCTTCGGCTCTGACCGACTCGTTCCAGGACAACCTGCTGGCGCCGCCCGTTTACACGCGGCCCGCCGAATTCCGCGGATGGAGGGTTCCCGACGTGCTGCTGTCGGGCGACTTCGCCCGGATCGCCCGCTGGCAGGACGAACAGGCGTGGGAGCGCACCGAACGGCTGCGGCCCGACCTGCTGGACGACGGAAACCGGAACGAGGCCCCCAAAACACCGGAAAGATGAAATACTACCTCATCGCCGGGGAGCCTTCGGGCGACCTGCACGGCGCAAACCTGATCGAAGGGCTGAAAAAGGCCGACCCCGCGGCGGAGTTCCGCTTCTGGGGCGGCGACCGCATGGCCGCGGCGGGCGGCGCGGAGAACCTGCGCAAGCACTACCGCGAAACCTCGTTCTTCGGCATCGTGCAGGTGCTGAAGAACCTCCGCACGATCCGCCGCCAGATGCGCGAATGCCAGGAGGACGTGGCGGCATGGCGGCCCGACGTGCTCGTCGCGGTGGACTACCCGGGATTCAACATGAAGATGGCCCGCTGGGCGAAGGAGCACGGCATCCGGGTCTTCTACTACATCGCCCCGAAGGTGTGGGCGTGGCGCGAGTGGCGCGTGAAGGCGATCCGCGAATACGTAGATCGCCTGTTCGTCATCTTCCCCTTCGAGCGGGACTACTTCCCCCGCCACGGCATCCGGCCCGTCTTCGAAGGCAACCCGCTCGTGGACGCCATCGAGGCGCGGCGGCCGTCGCTGCCGTCGCCCGCGGAGTTCCGGCGGAAGCACGCGCTGGACGACCGTCCGATCGTCGCCCTCGTGGCCGGAAGCCGCCGGGGAGAAATCCGCGACAACCTGCCGCTCATGGTGCGGCTCGCCGGACGCTTTCCCGAATACCAGTTCGTCGTGACGGGCGTTCCGTGGCTCGAACGCGCGCTCTACGACCGCTACCTGGCCGGAAGCGGCATCCGCTGCGTCTGCGACCAGACCTACGAGACGATCGCCGCGGCCGAAGCGGCGGTGGTGACCTCCGGGACGGCGACCCTCGAAACGGCCCTGCTCGGAACGCCCGAGGTGGTCGTCTATCGCACGCTCTGGTTCCAGGTCAAGCTGCAACCCTACGTGCTGAAAGTCCCCTGGGTGTCGCTCGTGAACCTCAATCTCGGCCGTGAGGCCGTCGCCGAGATCATCCAGTCGGACCTCTCCATCGAACGCGCCGAGCGGGAGCTGCGGGCGATTCTGCCGGGCGGCTCCGGACGCGCGCGGATGCTCGCCGACCTGGCCGAACTGCGCGCCGTGATCGGCGGCCCGGGCGCCAGCGAACGCTTCGCCCGGCGGATGGTCGGGGAACTGCGAGACGACACAAAACAATAACTGGCATGGAACTGTCACCCCACCTTCTAACCGGGACGCTCCTGATCGTCTGCGGCCTGCTGGCAAAACGGTTCCCGATGCTCATTTCGGGATACAATACCATGCCGGAGGAAAAACGGAAAAACGTGGACATCGAAGGACTTTCGTCGTTCGTGCAGCGGCATCTGGTGATAATCGGGTGTCTATGGATACTGCTCGCCACGACGCTCGCCTTGACGGACCAACAGGACGCCCTGCCGGTAATTCTGGTCATCTACCTGCCGGTTTACGTAATCTGGATGGTGGTCCGTGCCCAGCGCTACGACCACAACGAACGGAAACGATGAAGATCATCTGCATAGAGGGCAACTACCCGCCGCACGGCGGCAACGGAGCGGAACCCGGGGCGGAACCCGTCTGGTTTCTCAAACCCGATACGGCGATGCTGCGCAACAACGACCCGTTCTACATTCCCCGCTTCACGCGGGAGGTGCATGCCGCCTGCGGGCTGATCGTGCGCATCAGCCGCGTCGGACGGGCCGTCTCCGAACGGTTCGCGCACCGTTATTACGACGAAGTGGGGGTGGGCATCGACTTCACGGCCCGCGACCTGCAGCGGCAGGCCGCCGCCGAAGGGCTGCCGTGGGAGCGCGCGAAGGCGTTCGACCACTCGATAGCCCTCCCGCCGCGGTTCGTCCGGCTCGCGGAGGCGGGAGGCGACGTCGCACGGCTCCGCTTCGCTCTCGACGTGAACGGAGAGCGCCGCCAGACGGGCGACATGCGGGAGCTGCTCTTCCCGGTGGACCGGCTCATCGCCGCCGTGTCGCGGTACATGACACTGCGCATGGGCGACCTGCTCTTCACCGGAACCCCGGCGGGCGCAGGCCCCGTGCAGGCGGGCGACAACCTGCGCGCGACGCTCGAAGGATACGGAATGCTCGACTTCGACATCCGCTGACCGACGCCCGGCACGGAAAAGCCGGAACCCGAATACGGATACGAAAACACCCGAAAGGAAAAACGACACGAACATGCTGCTTCACGAACAACTCCGGAATTACCGCCTGCTGCTGGCCTCGCAGTCGCCGCGGCGGCGCGAACTGATGACCGGCTGCGGACTTCCCTACGAACTCGCCCCGAGGTTCGACTGCGCGGAGGTCTATCCCGCCGGCCTCGCGGCCGAGGAGGTTCCCCTCTACCTCTCGCGCCTCAAGAGCGAGGCCTATCCCGCGCCGCTCTCCGGACGGGACATTCTCCTGACGGCCGACACGGTCGTCGTGCTCGACGGCGAGGTGCTCGGAAAGCCCCGCGACCGGGAGGACGCCGCGGGGATGCTCCGCCGGCTGTCGGGACGCCGCCACACGGTCGTCTCGGGCGTGACGCTCCGCACGGCCGGGAGGATGCACTCCTTCGAAGCGCGCACCTCGGTCTGGTTCCGCCCGCTCGCCGACGAGGAGATCGCCTACTACGTGGACGCCTTCCGCCCCTTCGACAAGGCGGGGTCGTACGGCATCCAGGAGTGGATCGGCTATGCCGCCATCGAGCGCATCGAAGGCTCGTTCTACAACGTCATGGGACTTCCCATCCAGAAAGTATATGTCGAACTAACCCGATTTCTCAACGAATGAAACGCACGCTGCTGACCCTGTTCGCGGCCCTCGCTGTCCTGCCTGCTCTGGCCGACGAGGGCATGTGGCTTCCGAGCCTCATCTCGGAGCGCATCGACGACATGCGCTCGAAAGGATTCCGCCTCACGGCCGAAGACATCTATTCGATCAACCAGGCCTCGATGAAGGACGCCGTAGTGCTCTTCGACGGCGGCTGCACGGGCGAGCTGGTCTCGCCCGAAGGGCTGCTGCTCACCAACCACCACTGCGGCTACGACGCCATCCAGCGCCACTCGACCGTCGAGCACGACTACCTCACGCACGGATTCTGGGCCATGTCGCGGGCCGAAGAGCTGCCCAACGAAGGGCTCAACGTCCGCTTCCTCGTGCGCATGGAGGAGGTGACCGACCGCCTGAAGGCCGGGGAGACGGCCGAGGAGATCGTCCGCCGGGCCGAGGCCGAAGGCAAGGGTTTCAGGGCCTCGGTCGAGCAGATGTACTACGGCAACCAGCAGTTCCTGTTCGTTTACCGCCAGTTCGACGACGTGCGCCTGGTGGCCGCGCCGCCCTCGTCGATCGGCAAGTTCGGCGGCGACACCGACAACTGGATCTGGCCCCGCCACACGGGCGACTTCTCCGTCTTCCGGATCTACGCCTCGAAGGACAACGAACCGGCGGCCTACTCGCCCGACAACGTTCCCTACCGCCCCGGAAAGTTCTTCACCGTCTCGGCCGGAGGCGTCGGCGAGGGCGACTTCACGATGATCTACGGATTCCCGGGCAACACGCAGGAGTACATCCTCTCGGACGCCGTGCGCTACATCGCCGAGCGCTCCGACCCGGCGAAGATCGCCATCCGCACGGGCCGTCTCGACCTGATCCGCGAGGCCCAGCAGTCCGACCCCGAACTGCGCATCCACTACGCCGCCAAGCAGGCCACGATAGCCAATGCCTGGAAGAAGTGGCAGGGCGAGGCGCTGGGCATCGGCCGCCGCGGCACGGCGGAGACCAAGCGCGCCTACGAGGAGGCGTTCGAGGCCTGGGCGCAGGACAAACCCGCATACCGCGACGTCGTGAAGCGGCTCCGCGAGGAGTACGCACGCATCGCGGACCCCTATTTCGCCCGCGAGATCACCGCCGAAACGATCTACGCGCTGCCGGCGAAGTACACTGCCGAGGAGCGCGCCGAGGCGGTGTTCGCCAGACGCGAGGCCACCGAACGCGCGCAGTGGAAATACCTCTTCGGAGAGTACGCCCGCCGCTGTCCGGTGCAGTACCAGACGCCCGCGTTCCTGCGGGGCGTGGCCTCGGAAGGATCGCCCGAAGCCTACGCCGAACGGGTGTTCGAAGGGGTGTGGAGCGGCCGCGACACCACGGCCGTCACGGCGCTGCGCGACGACTCCCGGCGGATGCTTTCGCACATCACGTGGCTGCTGGGGACCAAGTCGCTGCGCAACCTCGCGAGCAGCCGCCTCAACGAGCTCTACACCCTCTACATCCGGGGTCTGCGCGAGTGGGACCGCGAGCGCGCCTTCTATCCCGACGCCAACCTGACGCTGCGCGTGGCCTACGGCTCGGTGGCCGGATACCGGTACGCAGACGGAGAGTACCACAAACCGCTGACGACCCTCGACGGCATCATCGCCAAGGACAACCCCGAGATCTACGACTACGACATCCCGCAGGTGCTGCGCGACCTCCACGCATCGAAGGACTACGGCCGCTGGGGCGTGGAGATCGGCGGCAGGAAAACCGTGCCGGTCTGCTTCCTGGCGACGAACCACACCACCGGGGGCAACTCCGGATCGCCCGTGCTGAACGCCCGCGGCGAACTGGTGGGCATCAACTTCGACCGCACATGGCTCTCGACGATGAGCGACATCGCCTTCGATCCGGACATCTGCCGCAATATCGCCGTGGACATCCGCTACGTGCTCTTCGTGATCGACCGCGTGGGCGGCGCCGGTTACCTTCTCGACGAAATGAAAATCCGGAGGTAAAAAGGCGCGGAAGCGGAGGTCGTAAGCGAAAAATCGTTATCTTGCTCCCGGAACACCCGAAAACAGACCCCATGAAACAGATCCCATCCGCCGTACGGACCGCGATCCTGTTGCTGCCGCTGCTCCTGTCGGCGGCCTGCGGCAAAGAGGGCGCGGGCGACGACCCGGTGCCCGGCAGGACCGGCATAGCGAACGCCTCCTGGGAGGAGGTCGAACAAATCGCCGCGTCGGGAGCGCAGAAAGCGTACACCTTCACCTCCCCCGCCCTCTGGTCCGCCGAAAGCAGCGCTCCCGGGTGGTGCGAGGTGCTCACCGAATCGGGCCCCAAAGGAAACGCGACGCTCCGGATCGCCGTGGCGCCCAACACCGGCAGCACGGCCCGCTCGGCGACCGTGCGGATCACGGCCGGAAACTTCTTCCCGGCGAGTTTCCAGGTGATTCAGGGATCCCCGACCGACGGCCCTGCCGTCAATGCCCGGGCGGATGCGGCGCTCGCGCGCTACTACCTTTGGAACGAAGCCTACCGGAAGGCGGAACGCGACCTGTCGATCCCCTACGCCGGTCCATACGACAACTTCGTCCACCATACGCTGATGGGGATGAGCGCGAACACGCTCGACAGGAAGTACGACGAACGGAGCGGAGGCTACCGTCTCTACTCCTACCTGCTCCGCACCCCGGCCTCGGGCGCGAAGGCCCCTGCCGCACGGAGCGGCGTGAACCACGGCATCACGAAACCCGCGCCGACACCGGGCTACGGCATCGGCAGCTACACGCTCGTCTCGTTCACCGACCATGACGGCCGCCCGACGGGCGGTATCGGGCTGTGCCCGACGAGCATTCTGCCCGGGTCGCCGCTCGAGAGGGCGGGATTCCGGCGCGGCGACATCATCGCCGAAGTGGACGGAAAGACACCCACGGAAAGCACCTACGCCGCGATCTTCACAAGCCTGCTCTCCCCGGCGGACGGCGCGGAGGTCGAGCTTACGCGCAACGAAGCCGATGCACGCCCCGTACGGGTCGCCGCCGAGCGGCTGGACCCGACGCCGATCATCCGCGCCGAGGTGCTCGACGGAACGCAGGTGGGGTATATCGTTTACGAGAGCTTCGACGCGGCCTACGACGACGATCTGCTGGACGCCGTAAAGCGGCTCAGGGAAGAGGGGATCACCGACCTCGTACTCGACCTGCGCAACAACGGCGGCGGACATGTGATTTCGTCGAACATGCTCTCCTCCTGCATTGGCGGCGCGGCGTGCCGGGACAAAGTCTTCCAGTTCTACCGCTACAACGAGGAGTGCATGGCCTCCTGGGAGCAGACCGCCGAGCTTTTCGGACAGAAATACGACCCGGCAGCGGAACGTTTCTACGAGAAATTCTACGACGGCGACTATTACGGCGTCGATCTGACGGACCGCACGCTCGGCCTCGGCCGCCTGTTCGTCCTCGCCACCGGCAGTACGGCCTCGGCGAGCGAGGCGCTCGTGAACGGCCTGCGGGGCATCGGATTCGAGGTCACGCTCATCGGCGAACGCACCAACGGCAAGAACGTCGGCATGAATGTCTTCGAATGGCGGGACCTGGAGGGATACGACTACGAATTCGCCCCCATCACGTTTCAGGGATACAATGCCGAAATGCGGACGGTGGACCCCGCAGGCATCGAACCCGACTTCGCGGTAAGCGAAACGGAGAGCGGATGGTTCGAGGATTTCGGTCCCGGGGAACCGCTCCTGCGCAAGGCGCTCGAACTGATCGGGGCGGCCGTTCCCGCACCCGCCCCGACACGCTCCGCCGCAACCGTCGGAGCCGTGCCGAGAGGCCCCGTCCGCAACGCCTCCGTCCATCCGTCGGGCATGATCGGCCCCCGCGGCATCGCCCCGGAGGAGACCGGGACGGAAAACGGGGAGAAGGCCGGGTGCGACAAAAAAGCAGTATTAACAGCCCAAAAATTTGGCGAATAAAAATTTATGCCCTATATTTGCACACCGAATCCCGGAAACGGGAGGTCAGCCCAGGTGGTGAAATTGGTAGACACGCTACTTTGAGGGGGTAGTGAACAATTGCGTTCGTGCAAGTTCGAGTCTTGTCCTGGGCACTTAAAGGCGCTGAATATCAGCGCCTTTTCTTTTATGTATAATGAAATCCCGGGAATCCGGTCAGTCGTCAGCCCCGGCAGGCAGTCTGAAGCAGCCGCTCCCGGCGAGAATCGGAGCGCCCCACACGCCCACACGCAAATAGCGCATCGCAGCCGCGATCTTGCTATGCCCCAATGCCTTCGAGATTGCAGCGAAAGGCACATCTTTCGTCCCGAGAAGATTCGCGGCGAAGGATCGACGGACCGTATGCGCCGAGACCGGTTCGCACGCCGCGATGCGCGCCGGATCACCCGGTCCGTGCAGCGTTCCGGCCACTGCTCCGGTATCCGGCCGTTCGCAGACGGCAGACGAAGCAGTCCTTCGTCTGTCAGGAAGACCGGAGCGCCGCCTCTGGTCGCAGCAGGCAAATAAAGCGTCCGAACAGAACGGGATATGCCGTTCCGTACCGCATTCTCCCGCTTTCATCCGTTTTCGGAGAAATTGAAAAACAAATCGCTACTTATCCGTCGCTTTTCCGGAATCGGGGAAAAAGAGGCTTGGGAATCCAAGCCGTATCCCGCTTTATCATACCGTTCACCTAAAATTAAAGTTTTTGAAATAGAAAAAGCCATCCGTATGTGAGCGAGTTTTTGTATATTTGAAAATGGATTCGGAAAACTGCGGTCGTCCGGACCGCCCGGATTTGAAAAAATGGAGAACCTGAACGCTCATTCGGCCGATTTCCGGCAATTCTTTCTGGCGCATTACGAAACGTTGTGCGTCCGGGCTTTCCGGCTGGTCCACGACCGCAAACTCTCCGAGGATATCGTGCAGGACGTCTTCCTGATGCTGTGGGAACGGCGGGAGGAGATCGACTTCTCGCGTCCGGTGCTGCCCTACCTGATGACGGCCGTACGGAACCGGAGCATCGATTGTCTCCGCAGCCGCAAGTCGCACGGCGAAGGCTCCTGCGGACTCGATACGCTCGACGGATATGTCCGCCGCCTGGTCGCCGACCGCTGCGAAGGGGAGTTCGACCTTTCGTGGCTTCGGCACGAGATCGACGACGGCGTATCGCAGCTCTCCGAGCAGTGCCGGCGCGTCTTTTTGCTGAGCCGGAAGGCCGGACTGAAGAACCGCGAGATCGCCGAGCAGCTCAACATCAGCGTCAAGGCCGTGGAGAAACACATCGGCATGGCCCTGTCGAAGCTGCGTCTCAGGCTGAGCCGCAGCGGCTTCTTCAGCCTGTTCCTCTGACCGCACATTCTTTTTCCGGAAGATCCGCCCCGATTCCCGCGGCGCCGCATGCGGCAAGGGCCCGACCGCATGGCCGGGCCCTTGCCCTTTTTCCGGCGGAACGGACAATCCGCCCCTATTTCAGCGGGAACTCGTGCGAGTGGGTCACCGTCCCTTCCGGCCCGTAGATGCGGACCGTGATCCTGCCGTCGCCGACGTCGCACCTGAGCAGGCTCGCGTTGTCATTCACCAGCACCGGAAAACGAACTTCGTCGTTGGCCGGGCGGAACGAGTAACGGTGCGTATGTCCCGACAACATCACGTCGATGTCCGCATCGTTCAGGATCGGCAGAAACAGCTCTTCGAGATGGATGTTGCCGTGCCAGGTGCCGTTCCCGAGCGGGATGTGCAGCAGCACGATGCGGGCCGAAGCGTTGCGGAACTCCTCCGAGGCGACCGTTTCGCGCAGCCAGGCAGCCTCCTCCTCACGGTATGCGTCGTAAGCCCCCAGCCCGCCGTATTCGATATCCGAATCAGGTTTGTCCTCACCGCAGTCGAGCATGAGCACCGCCACCGATCCGGCCATGTAGAGTTTGTAGTAGCAGCCCCCGACCTTGGGGAAATACTCCTGGAGGAAGTCGGCATAGACTCCGCGCGTTTCGTGGTTGCCGCGGTTGTAGAGAATCGGCGTCTCGGAGGCGAAGGCCCCGACCGAGGCGTCGATGAAATCGCGGTAGAGCTGTCCGGGGCTTTCGGTGCTGTTCGACATGTCGCCGTTGAAGGCCACGAAGTCGATCTGTGCGAAGTCGATCGGACGGCAGAGCCCGGCCATGCAGTCGGCCCGCCCGTGGATGTCGTTCAGAACGACGAACGAAAGGTCGCACCCCGACGCGGGGAGGGTCCTGAAGGCGAACGGCTGGCGCGAATAGACGTTCGACGCCGCGATGTCGCCGTAACAGACCTTGTCGTTGTATTTCCACTCGCGCACCTCCTGCGAGAAGATGCGGTAGCGGTATTTCGTACCGGGACGCAGTCCTTTCAGGCGGATGCTGTGCAGCGTTTTGTGGGCCTGTTTGCGTCCGGCGACGGTCTCGTAGCGGCGTTCGTGTTCCGCGGCGTAGAAGCTGCGCCCGTCGTCCTCGGCCACCTCGACCCACGAAAGGGCGGGTTTGCTGGTGGTCCAGACCACCGTGACGCCGTCCGATGTCAGGTCGCAGAGCCAGGGGCCGTGCGTGATCTTGAAATCCTGCGCCAGGAGGGTCGTACACGCGACCAGCGCCAGGATCGTCGATAGGATTTTTTTCATGTTTATCCGTTTTTTGTAAGATTCTCGTCTCCGGGACCGCCGTTTCGGGACGTCCCCGCAGCGAAGACGGTAAAAATCCGAACCGGCCGTTTGCCCGGCGGGCGGTCCGGACGATGCGTGCGGGAGCCGATCTCCGGCCCGGGGTCACTCCTCCTCTCCGCCGTCTTCTCCGGAGATGTCCTCGTCGGTCCGGAAACGGATGTCGGCGATCACGGGACGGTGGTCCGAAGCATCGACGCCGTCTATCTGCTGGTCGCCCCGCAATACGACCTGGCAGTTCTGCACGCCGAAATGCTCGATCGGGGCGTACATGATGTAGTCGATCTTTCGGTCGGGGTCGTCCGAGGGGAAGGTGTACTGGTCGATCGGCCCCGTGTTCGTCAGGAACGAGGTCATCGTGGCGATGACGTTCGAACTCGGGATGGCGTTCAGGTCGCCGCAAAGGATCAGGTCGCCCTCCAGCTCCGTGTCGCGGATGCGGCGGATCTCGGCGGCCTGCACCAGCCGGCTGGCGTCGCCCGAGAGGTGGTCGAGATGCGTCGATGCAACGTAGAGGTCCTTGCCGTCGATCTGAACGCGGATCACGCACAGCGCGCGGTCTTCGCCGGGCTGTTCGGCGGCGCACGGCAAGCGGTAGCTGCGCGTTTCGAGGATCGGGTACTTCGACAGCACGGCGTCGCCGTACTCGCCCCCGTCGCGGTCGATGGCCTTCGAGAAGTGCCACTCCATGCCGAGCTTTTCGGCCAGATCGCGGGCCTGGTGCACGTCCTTGCCCGTGCGGTCGGTGAACACATCGACTTCGTTCAGGGTCACGAAATCGGGGTCTTGGCGACGGATCACCTCGGCGAGCGCATCCAGGTCGGCCGCATTCGCAGGGCTCGTGGCGCGGGCGCCGTAAATGTTGTAGGTCATCACGCGCAGGCTCCGGCCCTTGGGCGGAATGACCGCCTTGTCGCCGTATTTGTCGTTGTAGTTTTCGTCCTCGTTGCAGGCCGCGACGACGAGCAGCAAGGCCGCGGCTGTCAGTATTCTTTTCATAGTCGGTATTTCGTTTTAACGGTTCGTGGTGCGGGTCAGAACGCTTCGATGTCGGCGATGCAGGTCTGGTACATGTCGCCCTGCGTGGCGGTGACCGTTACGCGGAAATAACGCCCCGTCGCCTTGTGGTCGAGGTAAACCTCGTTCTCGATCCGGTTTTCGACGGTGAAGGTGCCGATGCGGGTCCAGGAGGCGTTGTCGTCGCTCACGTCCACGTTGAAAATGCGCGGATTGCCGCTGGCCTTGGGCGTGTCGGACGTGAACGGATCCGCACGGCCGCGGATCGTGAATCCGTGCAGCTCCTCGCTTTTGCCCATGTCGATCGTGATCCAGTGGGGCGGACCCGGTTTCGCGTCGCGCCACTGCGTTCCCCAATAGGTGCAGGGGATGTCGTCGATCGCCGAGGAGACTTTGCCGTTGTCGTCGTATCCGGTCTGCGCCTCGGGCTCCTCGGTCGAGAAGCCCTCCACGCTCCATCCGCTCCGGTCGATGGGGCGGAACGGATTGGTCGTGTAGGTGCCGTTGATGCGCAGGTAGGCCGTGCCGAGCGTCGGACTGACCGGCAGGCCGGGCGTCACGCGCTCGATCGTCATCGGCAGCAGGAACGTACCCACGCCGTCGAATGCGGCGCTGTTGAGCCGGATCATCACGGGCGAAGAGACGTATTTCCCCATAGGGATCACCGCCCGGGTATCGTCGATCGTGTAGCAGGCTTCGGGCATGGCCGCATAAGAGGTCTGCTTCTCCTCGTTATAGGCATCGACCAGTTCGGCGGCCGTGCGGAATTCGACCGTGACATCGCTTTCCGGATCGCGGATGCAACTCAGGTTGGCGTAAACGGCGAACACGGTGTCGCGTTCGAGCGGGAAGGTCAGCGTGCTTTTCGAGTCGTCCTCCACGGCATTGACCGTGTAGATGAGCGTATAGGCATCGGGGTCATCGACGTTCAGGTCGCCATCGACCGGATTTTCGCAGGCGGTGACGAGCCAACAGCCTGCCAGGAGCGCCAGATATTTCGTGTGGTTCATGTTCGGATGTTTTTTGAGGATTTACCAGCCGGGGTTCTGCACGATCTGCGGGTCGCGGTTGATTTCGGACTGCGGAATGGGGAAGAGGTAGAATTCGGGCCGGAAGACGCGGGTCTCGAACACGGTCTTCTCGTAGAACGCCTCGTCGGTGAAGCTGTTGCCGGCATCGACGTTCATGCCGTAGAACGGCCCGGCGTCGGTCTGTTCGGCGATCAGCCAGCGGCGCGTGTCGAAGTAGCGGAGCTGCTCGAAGCAGAGCTCGATGCGACGCTCCAGCCGGATCTGCTCGCGCATGAGTTCCTGAGAGAGGCCCGACTGCACGGGACCGAGGCCGCCGCGTTCGCGAATCAGGTTAAGGTACTTTTCGATGTCCGGATTCCCCGGATCGTACTCGTTGAGCGCCTCGACGTAATTGAGCAGCATCTCGGCATAGCGCATCATCAGGAACGGCCGTTTGATGTAGTTGCTGTTCAGCGGATTGCTCGAAGGGGATACGTTCTTGATGGCGATGTATCCCGAGCGGGGGTAGTCCCACGTGCCCTTTTTGCCCGAACCGCCCGTATAGTAGAGCTGGATGCGGGTCTTCTGATCGCCGATCCAGTAGGCGCCGTTGAAGCAGATGTTCACGTAGAATCGCGGTTCGCGGTTGACGAACATGTTGCGCGTGCCGGCCGGAGCGAAGACCCAGCCCGATTTGGCATCCTTGTACTCCTGGGTCGAGAATCCCTTTTCCTGCTCGGCGGTGATGGCCGAGCCGTCGTTCATGCGGAACGCGTCGACGAGCTGCTGCGTCGCGCCCATGCTCTCGTAGCCGCTGAACTGGCGGGGCGACGCCGAACGCTCCCAGCTCGACAGGTTGTTGTTGATGCGGACCATCATCACCTCGCTGTTCCAGTTCTCCAGAAAGACGTTGCGGCACGACATGTAAGGGTCGAGCGTCCCGTCGGAATGATACTCCTTATAGAGGTCGAAGATGCCCAGGTCGATGATCGCCTTGGCCGCATCCGCCGCCCGTTTCCATTTTTCGGGGTCCTTCGCAGTCGCGAAGAGGTGTTTGCCGTCCTTGTTCACGACGCCGGCGTAAGCGGGGTTGCCGTTGAACTGCGGGCTGGCCGCCAGCAGCAGCACGCGGCTCTTCAGTCCCATGCACATGGCCAGCGTGGCCCTCCCGTAATCCTTGTCGGCCTGCGAGGTGAAGTGCAGCGGCAACCGCTTGTTGTCGATGATGTCGTCCAGCTCGCCGACGATGTAGTCCACGCACTCGTCGTAGGAGCTGCGGGGCAGGTTCATCCGCACGTCGTCGCGGTCGAGATCGCCCGGAAGCACCTCGTCGCCCAGCAGCACGCAGGGCCCGTACTGCCGCAGCAGGTTGTAGTAGAACCAGGCGCGCAGGAAGCGGGCCTCGTTCTTGTACTGCTCCACGACGAGGGGGCCGCGCGTGGGATCGTCCAGCATCTCCTGGTTGTCGCCGATGTGCTGGATGAAGTAGGTCGCCGAACGGATGCCCCGGTAGAAGTGGGTCCAGAACTCGTAGTAGTCCGACGAGGCGCTCCAGTTGCCGAGATTTATCTGATAGGAATTGTAGTCCTCGCGGTCGTAGGTGACGTCCAGATCGTCCGAGCAGGGATCCCACGGAATAGGGCTCGTGCGATGGGCTTCGTTCAGAATGTAGCTGTAAACGGTGGCGAGGTATTTCTCCGAGTAGGAAGTGCGCTGGAAGACCTGTTCGATGGTGATGCGGTCGTCGGGCACCTGATCGAAGAAGTCGTCGTTGCAGGCGGTCAGTCCGATGCCGCAGGCTGCCAGCGAAAGCAAGGTTATTTGGAGTTTCATATACGTGACGGGATTATTAGAAGTTGAAGTTTATGCCCAGGCTGACCGATGCGATATTGGGGTATTTCGCGCCGCGTCCGTCGCCGAGTTCTACGTCCCAGATCTTGAATGAGCTAAACGTGAGCAGATTCACGCCCTGGATGAAGATGCGGGCATTGCTCAGATGGATTCGTTTCATCCAGCGGTCGGGCAGCCGGTAGGAGAGTTCGATGTTTTTCAGACGCAGGTAGTCGGTATCCTTGAGCCACCAGGTGCTTTCTTCGTAGTTCATGTTGATGTTTCCGATCGAGAGACGGGGATAGAAGACGTCCTGGCGGGGGTTCTCCTCGGTCCAGCGGTCGGTGACGTTGCTCAGCAGGTTGCCGCGGCTCGACCCCTGCGAGAAAGGCAGTACGCCTTCGCCGCTGAGCATGGCGTCCACGTGCGCGGCGCCCTGGAACATGGCCGTGAGCGAGAGGTTCTTCCAACCCACCGAAAAGCCGAAACCGTACATGATCTCGGGCACGCTGCCCCAGCCGATAGGCACTTTGTCATACTCGTCGATCTTGCCGTCGCCGTTTACGTCCTTGTACTTGATGTCGCCGGGACGGGTGTCGCCGGTCTGCACGGGCGACGCCGCGATCTCCTCGTAGCTGTCGAACAGCCCGAGAGCCACCAGACCGAAGCGTTGCCCGACCTTGTTGCCGATGGTATTCTGCCACGGGTAGGCGACCGTGCTGTCGTCCTCGAGCACCTTGTTGCGGTTGAACGAGTAGTTACCCATCAGACTCAGCGACCAGTCGCCCCACGAATTGGCGTAGTTTACCGAGAGCTCGAAACCCTTGTTCTCGACCTTTCCGATGTTGCCGTAGGGATTGTTGATCATTCCGACATAGGAAGGAATGCTCGAACGGCGGAGGTAGATGCCCTTGCGGGACTCCTTGAAGTAGTCGAACTGAAGGTTGAGCTTGTTGTTCAGCAGGCGCATGTCCACGCCGATGTCGGTCTTGTCGGCCACCTCCCACGTCACGTCCACGGCATATTCGTCGATGGCCGTCGTTCCGTAGTTCTGGTCCATGTTCTTGCCGAAGGTGTAGCTCGTCGAGCCGCTGTCGGTTACGGTGGCCAGGTAAGCGAACCGGCGGCCGCTGATCTGGCTGTTGCCGACCTGCCCCCATGTGCCGCGTACCTTCAGGTACTGGATGACGTTCGTGAGCGGCTCGAAGAATGCCTCGTTGGAGATCACCCAGCCCAGTCCCACCGAGGGGAAGAAACCGTAGCGGTTCCTGGGAGCGAAGTTCTCCGAGCCGTTGTATCCGAAGTTGAATTCGGCGAAATAGCGGTCGTCGAATCCGTAGGTGAAGCGTCCGGCCAGGCCGCGGAAGCGGTAGGGCAAGGCCTCCTCGACGTTGGTCGCCTTCGTGTTGATCTCGTCGCTCTGGTTGAAGAGCAGCATGCCCGACACGTCGTGCCGCCCGAAAGAGTTCCTGTAATTGAGCGCCGCCTCGAGGTAGATCGTGCGGTCGCCCTTGGCACTGAGGCTGTAGGCGAGGTTCTCGGTGCCCTGCCGGGTCTGTTCGTAGATCAGGTTACCGTTGGCATCGCGCCCCGTGGCGTGGTAGGTGTTGGGCGACTTGGTGAATCGGTTGGAGGTGTAGTTGTAGGTGTCGAACGAGAACATACCGGTGACCGACAGCCCCTTGCAGAGTTGCTGCGTGACGCGGAGGTTCGAATATACCTGGCTGCGCCACTGGTTGGCGTAGCCCGTGGCACCGAGCTCGGCCACGGGGTTGAGCTCTCCGCCCGAGAAGGCTCCGAGCTTGCCGTCGGGATAGAGCGGGGCGATGTAGGTAGGCTGGGTGAAGTAGGCCGATTCGAAGATCGTGGCCTGCGCCGAGGCGGGATAGTTGGCGTTGGCCAGGTAGCCCTGGATGCCGAGTTTGATCTCGGTGGTGCGAAACGGATTGAGCGTCAGGTTGGCCGTGACGTTGTAACGCCGGTAGTAGGTGTTCGAATTGTAATCGGCGAGTTTCGTATCCTTGTACATGCCGTCCTCGTCGTAATAGGCCAGTCCGATGTAGTATACGGCCTTGTCCGATCCGCCCGACACATTGACGTTCGCCGAGCGGTTGTGGCTGTAGTCGCGCAGGATCTCGTCCATCCAGTCCACGTTGGGGTAAAGGTAGGGATCGGCATGCGTGCGGGTCTTCTCGATCACCTCGCGGCTGTACAGCGCCCCGCCTCCGCGGGTCATCGAAGCCTCGTTCGACATCTCCATGTAGGTGGCGCCATCGACGAAATCGGTGATTTTCGTCGGCGTCGTGATACCCTCGGTGTAGCGCACGGTGAACTTCGGCCGTCCTTTCGATCCGCTCTTGGTGTTGATGATGATGACGCCGTTCGCACCGCGCACGCCGTATACGGCCGTCGCCGAGGCATCCTTGAGGATCGAGAAGCTCTCGATATCCTCCGGATCGACGTTGGAGAACGAGCGGGGCACGCCGTCCACGAGCGTCAGCGGTGCGCTCATGCTGGCCGTCAGGGTCGAGATGCCGCGGATGTAGATGTCCGCGTCGTCGAAGCCCGGTTCGCTGGTTCGCTGCACGGAGACCAGACCGGCGACGCGGCCGGCGAGCCCCTGCGTGAGGTTGGCCACGGGTACTTTGAGTTCCTTGACCTGTATGCTCTGTTGCGAGCCGATGACGCTGATCTTCTTCTGCACGCCGTATCCGACCACCTCCACGGCATCGAGTATGGCGTCGTTCTGCTCAAGCACGACGTCGAGCTGGCCGCGTCCGGCAACGGCCACATCCTGTGTCTTGTAACCCACGTAGCTGAACTCCAGCACGTCGTCGGGCGACACGTCGATCAGGTAGTTTCCGTTGATGTCGGTGGCCGTACCGATATTGGGCCGCTCCTTCACGAAGACCGTCACGCCGATCAGAGGATCGCCGTTGCGGTCCCTGACCGACCCCATGACGCGCAGCGAAGCCCGCTTTTCGGCTTTGTCCGCCGCTGCGGCCCTGCCGATGACGATCTGCCGTCCGGAGAGTTTCCAAGTGTTTTCCGTTCCTGCGAAGAGCACCTCGAGCACATCTTCGACGGTTTGGTCCGAGACACTGATCGACACCCGGCGAGAGGCGTCGAGAACATTGTCGTAATAGACGAAAATACAGTCGCTTTGGTCTTCGATGCGGGCGAATACCTCCTTGAGGGGGACATTCTGCAGATCGAGCGAGATGCGGGCATCCGGGGCGGACGTCTGTGCGACGAGAGAGCCGAACGCCCCGATTGCGGCCAGCAAAAACAGGACTTTTATCCGTAGCAGACGGGATAATCGCTTATTATCGGGCACAGGGTCCCCGATATTGCCATTTTTGTTGTACATTTGCAATGAATTGAAGTTTAGAACAAGGTAACTTTTAGATTTCATTTCGTGCCGGACAGCGTTGGGGGACACTGCCCGGCTTTTTTCAGTTCGGGTTGCGGTTTTCCATAGGCATTCGGTTTGGGTTGTCGTCGTGTTCTTTTCGGAGGGTTTGTACCGAGGAGAGCCGGAATCCATTCTCGGAGACCCGGAAACGGATCGGGGCCGTGAGCGAGAGGATACGCAGCACCTCGCCGGGATCGTCGTTGAGTTCGAGTTTTCCCGAAATGGTCATGACACCGACTTCGGGGGAACAGTCGAACGTCCGGTTGTAATACCGCGCGAGCCGTGCGAGCACGTCGGAGAGCGGCGTGTTGTCGAAGCGGTAGTATCCGTGGATCCAACTGATGTAATCTTCGGCACGCACCTCGCGGATGCGGAACGTGCCGGCCGTGTCGAGCGAAGCGCGCTGGTCGGGCACGATCCGGATGCCGCGCTCGGGGGCGCCGGCCGGCGCAACGCTTACCGATCCCGAGCGGAGCACCACCTCCTGAGTCCGGTCGCGCCCGTAGGAGGAGAGGTAGAACCGGGTTCCCAGCACGCGGACGTCCATTTTCCCGGTGTGCACGGTGAAGGGACGTGCGGCATCGTGGGCCACCTCGATATAGATTTCGCCTTCGGCGTAGATCTCGCGGCTGTCGTCGCCGAATGCCGAGGGGTAGATCAGCCACGATCCGGCATTCACCCACACGCGGGTGCCGTCGGCCAGCGTCAGAGTCGTCTGCTTGCCGTAGGGGACGAGCAGTTGGTTGAATGCGGCCACCTCCTTTTTCTCGATCGGCTCCCGGGCGTCTTCGTTGATATGGATCTCGGCGGCATCGTAACGGATCGAAGATCTCTTCTCCTCGATCCGCACCGTCCTCCGCTCCGAGAGGACGAGCCGCGCCTCCTTTCCGGTATAGACGGGAGCCTCCGCCGTTTGGACGAACTCCCGGATGTCAGGGATTTGCCGCTCCGCCTTGCCGCGGAGGAAGAATCCGGTGACCAGCAGCGCGGTGCAGACGGCCGCGCAGGCGGTTCCGACGAGACGCCGCCGGACCGCGCGGCTGCGCCGGACGACCGGCGCAGCGGGATGCCCCTCCGGTCCTGCGATCCGTTCCGTGAGGCGGCGGTAGGCCGCTTCTGCATCGAAGCGGGTGTCGGACAAGTGCCTCCCGCCCCATGCGTCGTAGGCCTCGAGGTAGCTGTGGCGGTGCTCCTCCGAAGAGCGGAGCCAGTCGAGGAGTTCGGCCTGCTCGGCATCGGAAAGGCTCTCGCCGTCGAGGTGGCGGGCGATCAGTCGGTCGATATGTCGGTTTTGCGCGTCCATCTACCCTATTCACGGATCAGGGGGCCGAATCCCTACCTTTCCGGCCGAAAAAAGATTGCACTCCGTCCGAAACGGAACGGGGAGCCGCAGCCTTTGCCGCAGCTCCCCGCCGTGTCCGTTCCGGACGGACCCCGTTACCGGTAGATCCGGGCGGCGAATCCGCCTCCGGGGGCCATCCGCACCGTCAGTTTCTTGTCCGCGGGCAGAGGCTCCGTCCGCATCACGTAGTCGCAGGCGGCGCGGTGGGCGTTCCTGCCGTCGCTGAAACTCTCGACCTTCCAGCCGTCGCCCTCGAGGAACGAGAGGTCGAGCACCGCTTCACGGGCGTCCCAGTTCGTCAGCGCCCCGACGTACCACATGTCGCCCGACTGCCGGGCGACGGCGATCCGTTCGCCGAGCTTGCCGTCGAGTGCGACCGTGCGGTCCCAGACGGTCGGTACGGCGGCGATGAAGCCGAAGCATTCGGGCTCCTCGAGGTAGTTCGACGGCGAGTCGCAGAGCATGTTGAGCGGCGATTCGAAGACGATGTATTCGGCCAGTTGGCGGCAGCGGGTGCCCTGGCTCATCGGCTCCGTATTGACCGGGCGGTAGTTCCGCCGCGCAGCATTGCGCATGGCGCCCTGCGTGTAGTCCATCGCTCCGGCGACCATACGGATGAAGGGCATGGTGACATCGTAGGTCACCTGATCGACCGTCTCGGGCGACCACTTCATCTGTTCGAGACCGAAGACACCCTCGTAATTGACCACATTGGGCCACGTGCGGCTCAGACCCGTCGGCTTGAAGATGCCATGGAAGTCGAGCAGCATGCGGTGCTCGGCGCAGACGCGTGCGGCGCGGTGGAGAAAATCGACGATCTTCTGGTCGTCGCGGTCCATGAAATCGACCTTGAAGCCCTTGACGCCCATTCGGGCGAAGTGGCTCACGACCTGTTCCAAGTCGCGTTCGAAAGCATGATAACCGGCCCAAAGGATGATTCCGACGTTCCGTTCACGGGCGTATGCCACCAACTCGCGGAGGTCGATTTCGGGCACCACCTGCATCAGGTCGGCCTTCTCGTTCACGGCCCACCCTTCGTCGAGGATCACGTATTCGACGCCGTTCCGCGAAGCGAAGTCGATATAGTACTTGTAGGTCTCGTTGTTGATTCCGGCCTCGAAGTCCACGCCGTAGAGATTCCAGTCGTTCCACCAGTCCCACGCCACCTTTCCGGGCCTGATCCACGATGTGTCTTCGATCCTGGATTCGGGCGCCAGACGGTAGATCATGTCGTTGTCGAGCAGCTCGCGGTCCTCCCTGGCGACGACGACCGTGCGCCACGGAAACGCCCGCTTGCCGACGGTCGAGGCGATGTACCCCTCACGCTCGCGCACGAGCATCTGCAACCGGTTGTGCCCTCCCTGCTCCTCGCGCTTGGGATAGGGGGCGAAAACGCCGCGCAGTTCGGGCGTTTCGCCGTTGCCGCGCAGGTAGAGCCCCGGATAGCCTTCGAGATCGGCCTCCGTTATGACCAGTTTGTAGCCTCCGTCGAGCTCGACGAGCGCCGGGAGGAAGATCAGCCTTCCGGGGTTGAGCTCCGTGATCCGGGCCGTGGTGTAGGTGTTCTCGAACGAGTTGAAGAACTGGCTCTCGAAATCGAAATCCCTGCCGCGTGCGACATAGGGGACGACGGCCCGGCAATCCGCTGGGAAGGAGAAGGCAACGCATTCGTCCCCGATGCGGAGCGTGCCCTCCCGGTCGGTGGTGAAGCGGTAGGCCAATCCGTCGTCGTAGAGACGGAAGACAAGGCCGAAGTCGCCGCGGAACGAGAGCGTCAGTTGGTTGTAACGCTCCCCGACCCGGCTTTTCTTGTAGAAGGGCGAGGCGATCGTCCGATCGACGGAGCTCTTTTCCGCCCGGACGACACGGGCGTTCCGCCCGAGCACCTCGCCGTCTTCGAGGGTCATGGAGACGGGCGACGGAGCGAGCAGCGGCGTGTCGCCGGCATCGAGAGCCACGCGGATCTCCTCCCCGACGGTCACCGTCGTGCGGAGGTTGCCGTCCGGCGAGGACAGCGAATAGATTTTCTGTGCCGCGAGGGTCGCGGGGATGCAGGCCAGGCCGAGCATCAGCAGAAGCGGTTTGAGGTTCATAGTCGGTTTCGTCAAACAAAATTAAGCAAAATACGATATTCCCATCGGGCGGCCTTTTCAGGCTGCTGTTCATTCTATTACACGGACAACCGACGCCATACCCTACGTCGTGGCATCGATTTTCGGTCCGGAAACCGGACATTTCCGAAAAAACGCCGGGCGGAAGGCCCTGCGTTTCCGAATTTTCATTTCTATTCGTTACAAGAGAGACCATGCTGCTTATGAATGGCCCGGCATGTCCGACGGCACAACAATACAATCGGCATAACGGTTTCAGTCCCTGCTATGTTCCGCTTGCATTATGCGAGCAGGGCGACAAGGGCGCAGGACTGCATCCGTGTTCGGGTTTCCTAAGACCTACTTCAGGGGCCGACACCGGGCCCCTTCATTTTCGGCAGGGTGTCATGCTTTAACCCGAAACCGTCACGCATCGCCAACGGAACAGCAAACGGATATTGCTTGTCAGGAATATTCGATCCGGAAGATGATGCTGAAGAGCTTGATCCATGTCGCAACCAACCAATACCGACACGAGGAAGGACACACAAATCACGGATTGTCAACGAAACATATGAGATCACGATTTTTACGGTAGATTATATATTTAAAGAATGTCGACAAAGAAAACTCCCCGGAGTCAATGACACCGGGGAGAAGAGGTATGTTGCACGGTTTTATGTATCACAAACGGCGATTTCAGGGCATTTCTTGCTACGCAACAGGCATCCGCGATACATGGCAGAAAAGAAGAATAAACATCAATTCATTAATTGTCAAACATTTACAAATGATAAAAACATAACCTGGACCTATTCTTTATCCGCGTTATGTATCAATATATTTCAGTTGTTTTTCTTTTCACAGGCCACTATTTCGTAGTAATTGCTCTATATTTCAATGCTTTTTATTCGACAACATAAAAATATGAAATTTATTTCATGATATCAAATCTGACAAACTGTCATTTTTATGACAACGTTTCCCCGCGGCATCCTGCTCTATAATCATACTGTTCATTTCTCTAAAATAGCATAACAATCAAGGGAAGTTGTGTTTAGCCAATCATCCAGTTTTTGTCCATAACGTCGTCAGTCAGCGCTCGACACGCATGGGATTGTTCCGGAAATCCTCATACGACAACCGGATGCCCTCCTCCAACTCCGTTTTATAGGTCCAGCCTAATGCTGTGGCTTTCGAAATATCGAGCAGTTTGCGCGGCGTACCGTTAGGTTTCGTCGTATCCCACTCGATCGTTCCCTCATAGCCTACGACATTCGCCACAAGTTCGGTCAATTCTTTGATGGTAACCTCCTTGCCCGTTCCGGCGTTCACCGTTTCGTTCCCTGAATAACTGTTCATCAGGAAGACGCACAGATTCGCAAGATCGTCCACATAGAGAAATTCGCGCAACGGAGTTCCGTCGCCCCAACAGGTAACGCTTCTTGCACCAGACTTCTTTGCCTCATGAAAGCGGCGAATCAGGGCCGGCAGTACATGACTGTGTGTCGGGTGATAGTTGTCGTTTGGTCCGTAGAGATTTGTCGGCATCACCGAGATATAATCCGTACCATACTGACGATTCAGGTATTCGCAGTACTTCAGTCCCGAAATTTTCGCAAGCGCATAAGCCTCGTTCGTTGGCTCCAGTGCCGAAGTTAGCAGACAACTCTCCGGTATCGGCTGCGGTGCCAGACGCGGGTAGATGCATGATGATCCCAAAAACTCCAATTTCTTGCATCTGTTGCGCCATGCCGCATGAATCACGTTCATTTCCAGCATCATGTTCTCATACATGAAATCCGCCAATGCCGATGAATTAGCGATGATACCTCCCACTTTCGCCGCCGCCAAAAAGACATATTCAGGCTGTTCCTTAGCGAAGAAACGGTCCACAGACAGCTGATCGGTCAAATCGAGTTCCCGATGCGTACGGATGACTATGTTTGTGTAACCCTGGCGTTTCAGCTCTCGTACGATGGCCGATCCTACCATTCCCCGGTGGCCTGCCACATAAATTTTTGCATTTTTATCCATTATCGCCTATTATTTTACAATTCCTTTTTCGAGGTATTCTTCGAGGTTCGTGTAGATGTGTTCGCCTGCCCGTTCCACGGCAACTCTCGCCATATCGGCCTTGACCATCAGCTTCACCAGTTCCTTGAAAGTCGTTTTCGTCGGGTTCCAACCCAGATGCGTTTTCGCCTTCGTTGGGTCGCCCCACAAATTCACTACGTCTGTCGGACGGTAGAAGTCTTCCGACACTTCCACGAGTACTTTGCCCGTCGCTTTGTCATAGCCTTTTTCGTCGAGTCCCTCGCCCTTGAATTCAAGTTCGATGCCCGCATAGTGGAATGCCAACTGACAGAACTCACGCACAGAATGCTGTTCGCCCGTGGCAATAACGAAATCTTCGGGTTTGTCATTCTGAAGGATTAGCCACATGCACATCACATAATCTTTCGCATAGCCCCAATCGCGCAACGACGAGAGGTTACCTAAATAAACCTTCTCTTGCTTGCCTTGTGCGATACGTGCCGCTGCAAGGGTAATCTTGCGCGTCACGAAAGTTTCCCCGCGACGCTCCGACTCATGGTTGAAGAGAATGCCCGAGCAACAGAACATTCCGTAGGCTTCACGGTACTCCTTCACAATCCAGTAACCATATAATTTTGCAACGGCGTAGGGCGAATAGGGGTGGAAGGGTGTATCCTCATTCTGCGGTACTTCTTCGACCTTGCCGTAGAGCTCCGAGGTCGAAGCCTGGTAGATACGACAAGTTTTCGTCAGTCCGCATTGGCGCACAGCCTCCAATACACGCAGCACACCCGTAGCGTCTACGTCCGCTGTGAACTCCGGTGAATCGAACGACACCTGCACGTGACTTTGCGCCGCAAGGTTATAGATCTCATCGGGACGCACTTTACCAACGACCTGCAACAACGACATCGAGTCGCCAAGGTCGGCATAATGCAAATGGAAATAAGGGAGGCCTTCCAAATGTGCGATACGTTCACGGTAGTCCACCGAAGAACGACGAATCGTGCCGTGGACATTATATCCCTTCTCCAATAAAAATTCTGCCAGATACGAACCGTCCTGGCCTGTAATCCCCGTGATTAAGGCTGTTTTCATTTTTCCCTAAGTTTATTTATTTCTATTTCTGATATCCGTTGTGCGGCTCTCGATAAGACAAGCACGGAAATAATCTTGAAAACATGCTACGATTCAATTTATCGAGTTTCCAAAGCAGGTAGCAGGAGGAAATAAGTGGCTGCAGATGGGCGATTTACTTTCAAAATCCATTGATGAGCACAGAATCGTGCTATGATTTCAGATCCTTTGTCCAATAAAAATCAGACAAGTACAGACCAACCTGATCTGTATGAATAAAACTTTTTTATATAAAGAAATATTTCAGTTTGGAATTCAATAGTTCACATATTTTGTAGATATATCTGAGTGAGAGGATTGCAGCATTACTGTAAACCCCGTTTTCGCGAAGGGCTCGCAACTGATCCCGCATAATCAGTCGATGACTCGCCATACCATTGGTCGAAATACCTCCCATGCGCATTGTCACAAAATCTTTTTTGAGGTATTTGGCATGGATACGATGCACATAAATTAAACGCAATAGAATTTCGAAATCGGCAGCGATCTTATAGTCTATGTTGAATGTTCCGTAACGATTATAGAGGCTTTTTCTGCAATAGAAAGAAGGATGGGCTGGTATAAAGCCCAGACGCATCAACCACGGTCGAAAGATGTTTGAGGAATAGTAGCGTACACATCTGCTCAGATTGTCGGGACGCACGAAGTGAATATCTCCATATACGGCATCGATTGTTTTATTTTCCAATGTTGCTGCAACCGAAGTTAGCACATCCGGTGCAGTATAAAAATCGTCCGAATTGAGAATGCCAACTACATCTCCTGTAGCCATCGCTATGCCTTTGTTCATGGCATCGTACAGCCCGCGGTCACGCTCTGAAATCCACCGCATTCGCCCCTCAAAACGCGATTCATACTCTCGGATGATCTTCAACGTGTCGTCCGTCGAGCCTCCGTCGATGACGATATATTCTATGTTTTTGAAAATCTGAGATAATACACTCTCAAACGTATCACGAACCGTCGTACCGCTATTATATGTAGCGGTGATGATGGAGATGGTCATACTAATTTTTTTTAGATGTCCGCAACCACTCTATGGTCCTTTTAATACCTTCAAGTTCCGAATACGGAGGATTAGGAGCTATCTGAAAAGTTTTGCTTAAGTCAAGAATATTGTTTGTAGTCATATTTTTCAATCTAAAACTTGTCATCGGAAATGATATGCCCAGCATTTTAAGACCGTCACCGATCCATCCGGCTATTTTAATTAAAGAAAAAGGTACCCGATGAATCCTTACTCCCATTTGTTCGGATATATGATTGGCCCACTTTTCAATATTTAATGGAGGATCACCCAAATAATATACCTCACCATTAGTCGTTGTATCAGTGTGAAACAGAATTCGTTCAATTTGATAGACGGTATTACCTATATATCCATATGTTTTCGTACACGCCCTATTCCCAATATGGAAATATCTGCGATTAGCAACCATATCGAAGAAATTACGATACGGAGCTTTGAATCCGGGTCCCCATATTGACGTAGGTCTTAAAAAGGCCCATTGACATTTGAGCGGAATAGATCTGGCAATCCGTTCAGTGAGAACTTTGCTTTTTCCATAAAGAGTATGCGGACAATAGTCATCGTTAGAAACAGGTTGGTATCCGGGCTTGCAAACCAACATGGAGGAGGTGATCAGAATCTTTTTTAAACAGGATAGCTGACTGGCTATCTCTACGATATTTCGTACGCCCTCAATATTCGAGGAGTAATCTGATAATTTTTTCCCATTCAAATCGGTCCTTGCAGCCAAATGAATAATATAGTTAGGATTGAAATCCGTAATAATACGTTCTAATTTCATCCGATCCTTGATATCACAAATCGTGGTGACAGGTTGAAATTCCGGTCGATCAATCATAGCTATATCTATATTCAGAAGATCGTAATCGAAATTCCGAGACAAAGATTGCAACAAGTTCGAACCGATGAATCCGCTACCTCCGGTAACGAGTATTTTAACGGTTCTTGTAGAATCATCTATCATATTAAAAACAACTATTACAATATGTTATTTATTCGAGTTATACAGCAGGTTATCGTAGTATTTTTTATGATTTTCCGCCATTTTCTGTGCAGTGAACTCATTGTTTGCCTTGATGTAAGCGGCTTTCCCCAGTTTTTCCCGATTGATATAAGCTGAGTGGATTGCTTGTTGCAGAGAATCGGTATTGTCAAGGGTGAAGAAACGAACTTCATTCTCATTGAATATTTCATGGAAAGAAGATATATCCGAACACACGATGGCTTTTCCTGCCAAGGCAGCTTCCACCATTGCCATTCCGAACCCTTCGGAGTAAGAAGGCATCACATATACATCAAAATAAGGTAAATAATTGCACGGATTCTTTTGGTAAGGGAAAAATAGCACTCTATCATGAACGCACAAGTTTTGGGCTTTCTGTTTCAAATTCGCAATATCTGGCCCTTCGCCGATTATAACAAAGGCGTAATTTTTCATGTAAGAAAGGGCTTGAATAATCTGTCCCAAACCTTTCCTACGAGTGATATAAGCATAAGTACCCAATAATTTGTATTTTGATTTTATTTGCTTTAGGTTATCCACAATCTGAATGTCTGCGCTATCATCTATATGTGTGAAACAGCCATTGTAAATAGTGGTTATTGGAGATTTTATTTTATTGCAATACAAATTTTTCAATTGATTTGATATACTTATCACACCATTAAATTTAGATTGTATATGGCTCCAATATTGTGTAAATAGATAAGACATTACGCAATTATACTGATAGCAGAAACTACGGTAAGTATCTTGATGAAGCGTGGAAACCGTTTTAGCATTACAGATGCGTTTTCTCCATCTATAGACATAAATGTCGGGGCGCAGACAATGACTGTGAATTACATCATATCGATCAAAATCAATGGGAGTTCTCATCCGAATATGCCGTGTTGGGCATTTAAACGTCATCTTGGATGATGTTTCATCCAAATAAAAGATCTCAGGCTCATGCCCCCATTTTACCAAATAATCCGTTATATTCTTTACGACTACTATAGGGCCTTGATTACGCAAGGATGGAAGAATATAAGCTATCCTCATGGAACTCTATTAAAAATTTAATTTTCCAACAAAAAGAATGAATATTTGTCTTCATAAAACCAAATAAAGATGTAACGCACAGAGTAAATCAAAAAGTAGCAGGACAATAAAATCAAGAAATATCGTTTTTCGGTTGTCGGCTTAGCCGTTTGGAAACAGAAAGCCAGTAAAAAGAAATAAGAAAATATAAAATATTGACATGCCCTCGTTAAAAAACCGAAATTCATTGTCAGGGCCAATAAGAGCATGAATACATAAAACATATTATGGTAGAATCTTCCCCAATGCGTACTGCATAGCTCTTTTCTATACCTTATTGCGATATATCCGAATGGGATTGCCTCGATGAAAGTCAATACATTTAATTTCCGGAAATCATCATCCGCCACATACTAATTTTTCTCCTAATCCGTCGTTATCAGGGTTCAATATATATGGCCTCTTCTTATATGTATGAAGGAGAAAGCTTATTCACCCGGCATAGGCATAAGGCCCCCGTAGCTATGTACGTAACCTTGCTCGACAAAATAGACCGTGCCGTCAACGGTGAAAAATATCACCCCTCCGTACACAATCCGGCCTGCTACTGATTACGGATTTGAAACTTATTGATTTATACCCCTCTAACGGTCTAGCTGATTGCCATATAAAAAGATCGGCGTGCTCTTTTATGCCTGATAGCAAACCGAATACAAGTACGTACTGTTTTGCGAATACTTAATTGGATTTATTACAAGTACTCCACGAGAGAGCTTACCCAATGTAACATTTTTTCAGTAACACAGTATTAGAAAACATGTCCAGATTACTTTCGTTCTATCAATGAAGAGAATTGTTGAAAATATTGCGATACTGCTCCATTCCAAGCATAATTACTCTTCACGTAATTTTGCGCATTTATTGCCAATTTTTCCCTTTTTGGGATACTATGCAATAACTCGACAATCTCATCACACCATTGATTTATGCCATCGACTATCAACAGATGCCGACCGTTTTCTACATGAATGCCATCGACTCCTACAGAAGAAGACACTATCGGTATGCCTGCCGCCATCGCCTCTAGAATTTTATTTTTTATTCCGCTTCCCGTAAGTAACGGAGCGATAAACACCGTGCAACGGCGATAATACTCTCTCAAGTCTTCTACATAACCGGTCACAATAACGTCGTCGTCTTTAAAATCAAAACAGGCATAAGGCCCTACAATATATAATTTTAAATGGGGTGTTCTTTTTTTTATTAACGGATATATCTTATTCACAAAATACTCTATTCCCGTTACATTAGAAATGTTTTTATAATTTCCGACAAAAAGTAAGGCATTCTCTTCCCGTTCTACCGCATTTCCAGAATTAAAGTATGCATAGTCCACTCCATTAGGTATGACAATTATTTTCTTTCTGTCTAAGAGGTTCTTTGAATAGTCGGCATCGACAGACGAAACAAAATTTATCACATCAGAATATGCAAAGCATCGCCGTTCCACAATCCTGTACATCACATATTTAATAAACCTTGCAATAGTTCTATGCTGTTTATAAAAACGGAAATTAAGCATGGAAAACGAATCTACCGCATTCACAAACATTGGAGTCGTGCAGTTGAACATAGGCAAATAAAGAGCAGAGGGAGGCGTACAGATATATATCAAATCATAATTCCTTTCCTGCTCACGAAGTAATTTATCATAAGGCAGTGTTCCTTTTCCGAATAGTCGTGCAACCAATCTGAAAATTCTTCCTGAAGAAGAATCCGATATTTTATCCGGCAACACCATTATTCGTGCTATCCGATTACTTATTCCCCGAGTGCCCAAAATGGTTTCCTTACTCTCCTCTGATAAAGAAATTATATCAAACCAGTAATCCTCGGATGCCATTTTCAACAGCCTGTAATTGATCACGCTCAATCCATCCCTGTCTATCGGATAGGGCAACCCTTTAAGAATAAATAATATTCTCCTCATTTCTCCTTTTTTTGATAAAACAACTGTTCACTACTATGTTTAATAATAAAAAGAGGCATAATGCAACGGGGACGAAAGCACATTCATTGGCCACTCCACTCATCACTGGAGATATTTGAAATACCAAAGCAAGTTCGAAAGCCCAAGGTATCCGCATTCTACCTATCAAATAAAAAGTCAACCATAATAATAGAACAAATGATACAAAATTTATCAACAGCAGAGATGGGGACCTTAAAAATGACAATGTCATATTCCCCATCACACCACACATATAAGAAACATTCGGATCTCCATCGCCCAAAGAATTAAACAAAACTTTTTCTGGCGACAAAGGCGGAGCAAAAGACATCCCTAACACCCCCGACAAAGATTGTTTCTGGTAATAGAAATAATCAAGTTCTTGAGCCTGCGAAGCAAAATAAAACAAGTTTTCCACAATAAATCCCGAGTTGGATAAACTTGACAAACGGCCAAAGAGTTTTCCGAATACCAATTGTTCAGAAGATAATTCGATTCCTTCCGTACCGCGCAGTGAATCACGGAGTGAATAGATGGATCTTATCACATAAGGACTTAATAACGAAATAAAAGCTATCAGAAAAATATGCCTCTTGAACCACGGAAGGAGGCGGTCTCCATAAAAAATCAAAGCAATATAGAAAATGAATACCGGTGAAGATATCGATTTCTTCACTAAGCCAAAGACAACCATTAGCAGTGCTATCTTAAGGAATTCCGAAAACCGTTTATTCCCGCATAACGCAATATAAAACGCGCCGATCAAGTTGGGAGGGAATCTGTTGAAAATCTGAATGAACACCTTAATAAAAGACGGTGCCTGATAAGCATCTTCCCCTAATTGATTGACTCCGAACAACAAGGATACGGAGATGTGCCAGAAAAAGATGAAATAAACAAATAACCTGAGAAAAGACAAATTAATCTGTATACCATGAGAAGGATGCATTGCCTGCCTTTTCTTATGCCACTTATAAATTTCCCATAACACTATTTGAGGAATAAACGAACATACATAAGTGACAAACAACAAATTGTAGTTATTGACCGTTATTCCTAAATAATCTCCAGTGAAGCACCCAGAATATAAACAATACAGCAAATTGACCGTATTATAGAATAACGGAAAGAAAATCAACAATTTACCTTTGGAAGTATCGACAGCGGAGTTCACGGCAGAATGCGTTTATGTGTAATGCAGCGGGATTTAGTATTCGGAATACCCCGAAAATAACCTATGATCCAGTTTGCTTTACACTTCTTTCGGCAACAAACCTTTTCTTAATATGAGGACAATCCTTATAAACAAGCCATATATTAAACGATTATTCCTCCATAGATGAATAAATCTGACAGGTATAAAGCTGTATTTTACAGCATCTAAGAAGTTATAGTATTCACTAAAATTGGCTTTAAGGAACAGGTCTGTTTTTTTTAATTCCCGCCTCTGCCATTCGTTCCCTTTCAGCAATACTATGCTATATACATAATTCAATTTTTGAGGTATTACTATGTCAAAATACGTTTGTGAGTTGGGTTTGATATCCTGTGATGACAACTTTGTAAGAATCCCATTCATTATGTGAATCAGTTGATGGCTTCTCTTGGCCAATGTATCTTTTTCTACTGTTTGTCCACTTCTGCCACACAAGTATTTATATAGCCTCAAGTTGAAGAATTTTACGTCATTTACAACTGTCATAGGCAGGATAGCCCATTCCGTATCCGTATAGGATATACCTTCCGACTGCCTATATTCCATACTGTCGAGGATGTTCTTTCTGTAAGTGATGGCATGCATTTCCAAAGCCTTTTCCTTGTACGCAGATATATCGAAAATGCTTTCTCCCAACAGATATTTCACTTCCTGCTGTGTTCTTCCTTCCGAATCTACCACGCTGAAATTCGTAATGACCAAATCAGCGTTTGTATCTCTCAACTGGTTAATAAATTCGGCCAATGCCGCACTGTCAAAACTATCGTCCGCATCCAATATCTTTATGAATTTTCCTGTCGCTTCTTTCAACCCCCTGTTGATACAAGACCCATAATTTCCGTTTTCCTTATCTATTACAAATATGGTCGAAGGATGCTTCCGACTGTATTCGTGTGCAATGGCAGAGGATTGATCTTTTGATCCATCATTGATAACCAACACTTCAAGTTGTTGCATCAGATCATCTGCAATGATTAGTGAATCTAAACATTGCCTGAGATAATCCTCCATATTATACGTCGGAATAATAATACTTAAAACCTTATTCATATTACCTATATCTAATGAACAATTCTTTATTATTGTAGGGATTTGCACACTTCGGAAAGAGCTTTCCCTATAATAGGAGCCATATCATAATACTTATATTCTGCCAATCGCCCTCCGAATATGACATCATGCTCCTGTTCAGCCAAGAATCGATATTGCTCCGCAAGGTTCTCATTTCGCAGGTCATTTACGGGATAATAAGGTTCCAGACCTTCCTTGTATTCGACAGGGTATTCTTCGGAAATCACAGTTTTGGGGACTCTTTCAATGTCCTGACCGAACATTTCAAAATGTTTATGCTCTATGATACGGGTATAAGGTTCCTCGCGTGAAGTATAATTGACGACTGCATTCCCCTGATAATTGGGAATATCTTTAATATATGTCTGAAAACTCACTGTACGCCAATCTAATCTCCCCAACTTATATGAAAAATATTCATCAATAGCTCCAGTATAAACCAACCACTTAGCATATTTTCTCCATTCTTTGTACTCGGAATTAAAGAAGTCTGTATCTGTTTTGCACTCAATGCCTTTTAGAAGTCCTTCTGCTAATTTGTTGTATCCGCCAATGGGGACACCTTGATAACAGTCATTAAAATAATTGTTGTCAAAGGTCATGCGAACGGGCAATCGACGTATGATAAACGCCGGCAGTTCGGAGCAGGGGCGTCCCCACTGTTTCTCCGTATACCCCTTGATAAGCTGTTCGTAAACATCCCGTCCGATCAGGGTCAATGCCTGTTCCTCAAGATTCCGAGGCTCTTTTATACCATCGTCCTCCATGCGCTTTATGGCTTCTCGACGCTGTTCGTCCAATTTGGCCTGAGCTTCCGCCGGTGTTTTCACTCCCCACATTTGATAGAAGGTATTCATATTGAACGGCAAATTATACAATTTGCCATCGGGAGCCTTAGCAAGAGGACTGTTCGTATATCGGTTGAAAGGAACGATCGAATTGACAAAGTCCCAAATCCGACGATCGGAGGTATGGAAAATATGCGCTCCGTATTTATGTACGTTAATTCCCTCTATCTCCTCACAATAGACATTTCCTCCGACATGGGACCGTTTATCAATGACCAGACACCGCTTACCCCGTTTCGTGGCGAGATGAGCAAACGTCGCTCCGAACAATCCGGCTCCTACTATGAGATAGTCATACTTCTTCTCTCTCATATCTTATTGAATTTTAACCGATTCACCATTCCTTTCACTACTTTCAGGCGCTCGTGACGATTCAACCCGAGAACCAATGTCAAAACTATGAACAGGATAAAATCGGTCAGACACAGAATCAAGAACATCGGCAAACCGGGTGTTACGGAATTCCATATGAAATAACTGATCAGGAAAAGTACGGCGACAACCGCCCCCGAACGTAACAGCACATCGGAAAAAAAGCGGGAAACATTCAGATCTATCAACCGACGGGCAAGAATGATTCTCAATATCGACGCCACGATCTCATTAATCACAATGCACCATATCAGACTCTGCGGAGGAAATCCGATATGAGCAAAAAAATACCCGACCGGCAATACCAACAGAAACGAGCCGCCGACTATGGTATGTATCAGTTTAACCTTTCCGCAAGCCTCCATTCCGATCGTCAAACCAATAGTAGCCTGATTGAACAATGCGCTCAAGACCAGCAACCGACAAAACACGACCGAATAGTCGGGAACCGTTTTCAACCATAACGACAACACAAAAGGCATCGCTACGATAAGAGGAATTCCGAACAGAGTCAGTAACAGCAAGGGATACTTACAAGCAGCGAATACGAGCGTATTCATACGATTCCAATCCCCTTCCCCCGCGCTCTTCACTAACTGAGGCCGTAAAGACGTTGTGATGGAAGTAGAAAAGAACATCAACGTAGAGCTGACCTGGGTAGCTATACCATTGGCCGCATTGATAACGACCCCCCAGAATAGATTGAGAATGATCGAAACCCCTTGCGCCCGTAAGGTTCCGCAGGTAGTACCGATCATCACCCACCCTGCAAACCGTCCGATCTCCTTGAATACGACCGGACGTCCGAGTTCGCCGACTCCGAACCGCGACTCCGGATACCTCTTTAGGCAAAAGCTACCTTCCATCAACAACAACAAGAACGGAAGACAAGCCATAATAACGGCATAGATACGGAGTCTGTCGGCTTCCAGATAAAGCAACAATAGCGCACCCCCGAGTTTAACCAGCGTATTGAACATTTGGCATACGGAAACGAAAACGATATTCTCGTGCGCCATTAGCAGAGCTTCGAAGGGAACCGAAACAATCGTACCGACAAGCCCGAAACATACGCTGACCAGCACAAACAACGCATCGGAATGTTTGCCCTGCGGAATACTCAATACATTATCAATGAGCAACCACCCGCCCAATAATACGACAGCGGCGACTACGAATGCGACTACGACATGCAAGCAAAGACTGCTGCCAAACACTTCGCGAATCCGCCCTGTATCCGGAGCTGATCCCATCGTGAAAGAGATAAACCGTTGAGTGGTCGTCGCCATAGTCGATGCTATAAAAGAAAATAAAGCCACCACTCCGGCTATGACATTGTAGAGACCGAAGTCCTCCTCACCCAAGGCTTCGAGAACGTAGCGGGTCGAAAAAAGCGCGATACCGCTCGACAATACGAGTCTGCAGTATATAGCAACGGTATTTACCGCTATCCGTTTGTTATTGTACATTCAAAACGCTAAAGATGAATGGCGTTCGACAGACAGTATTCGTCTATCTGATCGCCTGCGATCCCGGGATCGAATGTCGTGGCCTCGGGATGTTCGTCAAAATATTCTTTGAGTCGGGCTTCCGCTTTCCAATTGTAAATACGCCGTATGCCCCTGCCGATCACCTTGGCCGGCACACCACCAAGTACGCAATATTCACCGATATCCGAATAATCCTTGGTTAAGACGGCATTGGCCGAAGCTACGATCGTATAATCGGGAAGAACTACGCCTTTTTTAACGAATGTCTTGCAGGCGATCCAACAATACCGACCGATGACAATCGGCTGTTTGTTGCGGGTCACATTCAGTGTATCGGTATTTACCGTAAAATGGTCGTCGCAATCCATGAAAAACGAAAGAAACCCGATACGGGTATATTTCCCGATCTCGAGTCTGTCCCGTATGAGCATCGTAGTACCTTCGCCGACTTGGGTTTCGCCGTGGAACAGAATATATCCCTTATTTTCGATGATAACCCCACCCCAGAGAATCGTGGGAGCCTTAAATTCAATGATTCCGTAATTTGCGATTCGCCCGTTTCCAGGAGCTTTATACCCCAGTTTGCCAATCTGTATCATGCCGCACACCACGTGTTCCGCCGTAATCTTGAAAGTCCCGCAATGATACACTTTCGTCCCTCTGTAAATGAAAATCGGGAGTTTCCGCGCTTGCCGCCAAGGCAGGGCACGCAAGTTAAACCAAATCGTTTTGAACAAAGCCAGGCCGTTGTATTGAGCCCGGGAGAAATACCTCATACGGGTATAGAGCGGTGCGATAGTCTCTTTTATGAGCTTCATCATAAATCCTTGATTTATTCTCCGAAGCCCATAAGACCTTCATCTACATCATGGCTTCGGATGGTTATTGCAAAAATCGTCTATATTGTCCGAAAGATCACAAGAAATAAAACCGGTATCGTTTTTGAAAGATTCGGTTAAGTCTCGCTCAGTCTGAATATTGAAAACCCGACGATATCCCGAGGCAATCTGCTTCGCAGGACATCCCGCAAGTATCGGAAACGGCGAGCATATCTTCGTATAATCCTTGGAAAGCATCGCATTGGGAGCCGCCACAATCGTGTAGTCGGGCGTTACGGTTCCCTTTTTCACGGTCGTACGATTACCGATCCAATTGTAAGCGCCTATTTCGATAAATGAAGTACAGTTCTTAACGGTTCCATCCTCAATGTTCAGCATGTAATGGAAATCAGAATCCATGAATTGGGAATCGAAAGCGATACGGGCATATTTGCCGATAACGCATTTGCGACGTAACATGAATCTGACATTCTCTCCAAGTAACGAATGCTCTCCTATCGTCAGTTCAGCACCAGAGCCAAGTTCGAACAATACCCCCCCCCACACAGCGCAATCTCCTGAAAATACGATTGTTCCAGAATTAACGATACGAGTAGGACATTGTGTCTTATTCGTAAACTGGCCAAAGCGGATCATTCCATGATAAATTCGAGGCGCCTCGATACGAATCCTGCCAAGACGCAGAATATTGAATCTACCGTAAATCAAAATAGGAAATTTCACAGCGTTTCTCAGTGGGAAACAACGAAAATTCACATAAAGCGTTTTAATTATTCTCAACCGGGGACGCGATAAGCGGGCCTCTATGGCATCTATGATTTCACAAAGCGGCCTTTTTAAAACATCTTTAATATTCATGATCCTATAAACCTAATTATTCAAAACACTATTCCTTCCTTTCCCGGAATCCTTCAGCTATTTCCTCTCCGAAAAGTGTCCATGCCGCGGCAGCGGCCCCTGCGAGGAACACGCATCCGACGAGAATCATGATCTTCG